>Ga0068857_100001002_pt1 | contig 21721 bp, 27 predicted proteins | sample KBSCornC72_FD_66591 | JGI IMG/M metagenome (GOLD analysis project Ga0068857, IMG submission 66591) | Corn rhizosphere microbial communities from Kellogg Biological Station, Michigan, USA - KBS Corn C7-2 | ecosystem: Host-associated > Plants > Roots > Rhizosphere > Soil ...
GCTCGAGGCTAAGAGTGCCGCGGTAGCCGAATCCGCGCCGACCACCAGTCGACGCGTGCTTGCAAAAAGCGCAAATACAACTGGTGCAAAAAGAGCTGTATAAAGCCCCGTTACCGGGGGCAGTCCAACAACCACAGCAAACGCAAGCGACTGCGGTATCGTAATCGCCGTCAGTACGAGCGCCGCCAGGGCATCATGTCGAAAATCTTGTCGCTTATAGCGAAAAATACTTGGAAGGGCAAACGTACTGCTCATGACTATATAGTAGTAGCAACCTCAATGCGCGTCAACGACGTGTAGTGCTATGCTATCATAAAGATATGAGCGAGAGACCCAATATTGATCGGCCACCGTCACCAGATGTACTGAAACCAAGAAATGTGCGACGTCTTGGGCTGGAGGCCGCTCGTCAAAGTGGGCTCATCGTAGCAGGTAATGAGCCAGATCAGATTGAGGTCCTACATCTCCTTGAGCCTACCGTGGAATCCTTACTCAATAGCCACAACAGAGTACGCAAGCCATGGAAACCAGTCGACTTTTTGCCCGTCGATCAAGAGGGACGTATTCTCTATCGGCCAGAGGGGCCCGACCAGATACCGATGCTCTCACCCGAAGCGCAGGCAGCAATGATCATAAACTTGCTCACCGAAGATAATTTACCAGCATACCACCGCACAATTGCCGAAAACTTCGGCTTCGATGGACCATGGGGCGCATGGACCAATCAATGGACTGCCGAAGAGGGTGCCCACGCGTTAACAATGCGAACATTCCTTACCCTCACTGGCGCAATCGACCCAGAGGAAGACGAAGCAATGCGCATGGAACAAATGAAGCAAGGATACGACGTCGAAAAAGATCCGCTCCATACACTTGCCTATGTGACGTTTCAGGAGCTTGCTACCCGTGTTGCACATCGTCAGACGGGTAAAGCGAGTAACAATCCAGACGCCGAAAGACTCTTGCAGCGTATTGCACAAGATGAAAACCATCATATGCTCTTTTATCGTAATCTCGCAAAAGCAGCACTCGATGTAGCACCGAACCAAATGATACAAGCTATATGCGATGAGGTAAAGTCGTTTGAAATGCCTGGCTCAAACATCAAGGGCTTTCAGGTGCGATCACTTCAAATCGCTAACGCCAATATTTACGACCTGGAACGCCATCTCGAAGAAGTAGTGTTACCCGTCTTGCAACAGTGGAAGATTTTCAAACGTGACGATTTTACAGGCTACGGCGCACGCGCGCGTGACGAGCTTGGCGATTTTCTTGGCAAACTCCGCCAGGATGCTAATCGTTTCAACGAGAAACGTGATAGCGGACGGCTAGCCAAAACTATCGAAGCACTGCAGCGCCGCGATCAAGCCTAGCCACCACTAGTAAAACAACCAGGGGTGTGGTACAATTTCACTTGCGTTAATGACGATATTGGGTCGTCGCCAAGTGGTAAGGCACCAGGTTTTGGTCCTGGCATTCGCAGGTTCGAATCCTGCCGACCCAGCCATGAATTTATTACAGATGTGAAGAAGTTCGGAATCGAACTTCTTCTCGTTTTTTATATATTGAATTGAATAACCGGCTCGCTAGAGCCGGTCGCGGGCCAAAATAGCCAGTAAGTCGTACTATGACAATGCTTGTTATCCACAAAAATTTCTTTGATTGGTAGATTCGCTACTGAAGGCTGTTAAAAACCTCCAACGCGTAGGTCTGTACGTCAAATCCAAGCTTCTGGTAATAATCCACATCGTTCACTGCCCAGTGAGACTGGACAAGGCCATCGTTGAGCTCGTAGTTTGCCCTGATGGCGGCCTTGATCAGTTTCACATGGTGGGGAATCTCAGCCGCGCCTGGAGTCCTGAATCCTCCGAAAGCGTAGTGACAGATGATCTCAACGAAGAGGCGCAACCTGAGGTTGCCCCATCTCCTCAACTCATCGTCTTCCTTCACGATTTCAAAAGTCCGCTCAATGATCCCCATGAGCTGCTCTTCCTGAGTCATGCCGGCCCCTAGTACACTATCAGCCGTTTTGGTAGACAAGTACACAACAACATAACTAGGGAAGTATGTCAATATATCTATGGGCGTCTCAGGTTTACCCAGCCATATAGAACACAATTCAATTTCTTCTTGTTGACAGCTTCTGTTATAGGGCTTGATACGTGAGAGTTGCGATTTTCGTTCCCTCTCATCTACCACGCTTCCTTATCCACGCTGGCGCCCACCAATTCCATTTTCCTAATATTTTCATAGTGGCAGGGACGAGTAGTAGCCTGATAAGCGTTGCGTCAATTATGACTGCAGCCGCCAGTGCAAAGCCGAGCTGTTTAATTTCCAATATATGCGTAATAAGGAAGGATGAAAAGACTACAATCATGATAGCCGCCGCAAAAGAGATTACTCTGGCTGTGTGCTCGACACCACGTGCTACCGCGAGGGTATTGTTGTGGGTCTCACGCCATTCCTCTTGGATGCGGCTCAGTAGGAAGACCTCATAATCCATCGACAGACCGAAAAGTATGACGAATGTTAATAAGGGTAAATAATTCTGAATGTAGCCGGGTGAGGTAAAGTTGAACAACTGCGCACCTGATCCATTTTGAAATACCACAGTAATCATCCCAAAAGTGGCTCCCAAAGCCAGCAGGTTCATCAAAATTGCCTTGAGCGGCAACGCGAGACTACGGAATGTGATAACCAACAGCACAAAAGACAAACCAAGTACAAACGTGAGGACTATAGGCATTGACCGCGTGACTTCTTGATTTAAATCTACTATGTTGACGGTCATTCCAGTGAAACCGAACTGCAAATTGCTGCCCTTTGTAGCGCTTGGAATGATATCGTTCTTAATCGTGTCCAAGAGTTGCATTGCTTGTACGCTGTCAACGGCAACGCGCGGAACAACGGTCATTACGGTCATATTTGAGCCGTTTTCCACATTGAGTTGGCTTGCAAATAAGGGATTCTTAGCGGCTCTCGCAAGTGACGCCGAGTCGTGGCGACCGGTTATTGCATCGAGTGATTGTGTCAGCGACGCCGTAGATTTTATGCGGCCGTCTTGCATAAGTTTATTCTGGACGGTCGCAAGTACCGCGAGATCACTACCAGTAAGCGGCCCATCTTTTTGTGTAACGACAATTTGTATAGGTGAGATAACTCCGGGTGTAAATGCTCGCTCCGCTAGACGTAATCCTTGAGCTGACGGCTGGCTACCTAAAGCATCCGTACCTAGATTAAAGCCTAAATGTAAGCTACGAGCCGGCCAAGCTACCATGAGCAAAATAAGCGTAGTGCCTAGCGCTACAATGATCGGTCGGCGCATAATGAGATGTGCCCATTTGCTCCAAAAACCTTGTTCGACATCTCGCGCCTGGCTGCTACTTTTGAGTACTGTTAGTTTATTGATTCGCCGGCCAAGAAGGCTCAATATAATCGGCAGCAGAGTAAGGCAGAGCACTACCATAACGCCGACCGTCACCATCAAAGCCACTCCCAGACTTCGGAAAAAGGCTGCGCGAACTAATAGTAGCCCGCTGTCGGCAATAATAACAGTAATACCCGAGAACAATACCGCTCGACCAGCTGTTTGCAAAGTCCGCCTAGTGGCATCAAGCGATGCCTTGCCCGAAGCTAACTCCTCGCGGAAGCGAGTAACCATCATCAAGGAATAATCGATACCTAATGCTAAACCAACCATAGTGACTGCTGATTCCTCAAAGATATCAAACGTCATAAAGCGACTCAGAACAGCCAGTAATCCAAAACTAACAATAATACCGATGTCACCGAACAATAGTGGTAAGCCAGCCGCCACGATAGAACCGAAAGCCAGAAGTAGTACGATAAATGCCACAGGCAAACCGATTGCATCGGCTTTGAGAATATCGCTTGTCTCTTGTTTGTTTACTGCTGCATTTAGAGATGAAATACCCGTGAGGTATGTTTGAATATTACTATGGGAACGAGGCAAAGCGTTTTCTAGTTTCGCTGCATTCTTTTGAAGTTCAGTGTCGGCGCCCTTTAAGCCGACAATTATTAATGCCGTATGGCCATCAGCGGAGACTTGTTGAGCAGAGCCTAAACCGTAAGGACTAATAATTGATGTGACGTAGGGTTGGCCCTGAAGAGATTGCATCGCCTGAGCTACCACCGAACGATAGGCTGAATCACTTGCTATTAAAGTATCGGAATGAACTACTACCAGATCCTGCTCAGAGGGTAACGACGGGAATTGCTGTCGCACCAATGCTTCTGTCTGTTGAGTGTGCGAACCATAGATCGTAAAGGATACCCCACCCAGTTGACTCAAGAAATTAGGGACTAATGAGGCAAGCCCCGTGGCAAGTAGTACCCAGACGATTATTAATAGAGTACGATATTTCGTAAAGGCTTTGCCAGAGGATCGGAGGAACATCAATAGGACCTACTCTGGCGCTTTGGGGAACGACAAGGAAAAATCTTTTCCTTGTCGTTAAGATTCTGTCTGCCCATTGTTAGATCTTCCATGCCATATGCCTTTATTGTAGTATAAAATGTGCCAAATTCGCCAAAATTTAAGCTATATCATTTTTCTGCAAACGAGCAGCACCAACAGCAAGCGGTACCACTGCATATACGAGATACACTAGCCCTGCATTGGTAGCACTTAAGATTTTTACAGTCGGCGCACCTTTTTCTTTAGGTAAGCTAACTCCACCTCCACTCAATGAAGTACCAATTGAGTCTAACGTATATTTAGCAAGATCAGCATTCAGAACTGGCATAATGTGGCCAACAGCCATAAATAACACAAATATGGCGGCAATCGTGGCAGCTTGATTTTTTATAAAGGTACCCAGTCCAAGCCCCAACAGGGTAGAAAGCACGATATACACAGCGTTACCAAGATAACTATTCACGAGAAGATCAGTACTGATGCCGTGAAAACCAGTTCGCATGGCCACAAGTGCAGTAACGATGAGAATACTCATAAGGGCGATTCCTAGGCTAACAAGAAGATAGGTTACCACTTGAGCGGTGAGTACTTTCAATCGATGGGGAGCGATCAGCAGCGTGGGCACTATAGTTCGATGTCGATATTCTGCGGTAGCGCCAATTGCACCTAAAACAAGTGTTATATAGCCGCTCGCCCCAGCCCAACCCAGTAGGGATACTACATCTTTGCCGGTGTTGACATCTTTGACCGGAATAAGCGCCATGATTATAAGAGGCAGCAATAGGCTAGTCCCTACGATCCACCATGTGGTTGGTGTTAACCATAGCTTCAGAAATTCAGCTGAGATTAGTCGTTTCATCATTAGTTTTTACTTCCTTTATGATTGTCTGTTAGGTTGATAAAGATGTCTTCTAGGTTGTTTTCAGAAGCCATCTCGCTAATTTCTATATTGTTTTTCGCGGCTACCGCGAGCACTTTATTGACATCTTCACTTGCGACGACAATTTCATCTGATGATTGATTACGGAGAGTGAGATGATTGGCGATAAGTAACTTCGCGAGCTTGCGAGCATCTGAACTACTAATGCGCGTTGCACCCTTAGCTTCTCGCAGTAACTTTTTCAGAGACGTTTGTTTGACCAATTCGCCTTTATGTATCATTACGATCTCATCAGCGATTTGAGCTATCTCAGAGAGAACGTGGCTTGATATCAAAACCGTACGTCCACTTTTGGCATAGTCCTTTAACAGGTCTCTTAGCCAGTGCATCCCCTGAGGATCAAGGCCATTCGCAGGCTCGTCAAGCACCAGTATCTTTGGGTCACCAAGCAATGCGGCCGCCAGTGATAGGCGCTGTTTCATGCCCAGCGAATAGCCCTTTACTTTACGATCAGCTGCCTTTTCTAGCTCAACAATTCGTAAGACTTCGTCGACCCGCGAGGTAGGCAGACCTGCTGCGCGCGCCAAAATGCGTAAGTGGCTACGACCAGTCCGAGTAGGGTGGAAGGCGTTCTCCTCGATTAAGACTCCGATGACTTTAGCGGGATTGGGTAACTCTAAATAACGCTTGCTGCTAATAGTCGCCGCACCACTCGTAGGCTCCATAAGACCGAGGAGTGCTTTCAGCGTCGTTGATTTTCCAGCACCATTTTGACCGAGGAATCCCGTAACCTTTCCCGATTCGGCTGTAAAGGTGAGATCATCGACTGCCGTATGGCCACTATATCGTTTTGTCAGTTTTTCAATTTTTATTACTGTGGCATTGCTCATTATAAAATCCTTTCAGACTCTCGTGTTTTGATTAATCTTTCATGTCGTTGCATGTGGCGGCCTCCCTCTCGGTAGGTTATTCCTGACAAAAGGCGGAAACATTATGAGGCAGCTCGCCGATATTGTCGTATAGCGAGCGGCACAAACACTACAAGAATACCGACACACCACAAAAGCACCTTCCAGGTTGCGCCGTTGTCCGGTGTGCCGATAGCTAGATGACGCGCAGCGTCAGCCATAAATGTTACAGGCTGATTTCGCGCGAATATCTGCAACCAATTGGGCATAGTTTGCACTGGTACGAAAGCGGCACTAGCAAATGTGAGGGGAAAGATAAGCATCATACTTGCAACCTGAGCGGTCTCGGAGTCTTTTACTGCCATCCCTATGGAAGCAAACGCCCATGACAATGCATAGCCAAAGAAGACGCTGATGCCGATCATAGCTACGGCATCTCCTACACCGCTCTGGAACCGAAAGCCAATCAAATAACCAAGAAGCAGTGTTATCAAGATAGCGACTACATTACGCACGGCATCGGACAGCGTTCTTCCACCAATGACTGCTAATCGGCTCATCGGCAGAGAACGAAAGCGGTCGATGATGCCTTTGCTCATGTCGCCTGCAAGACCGATCCCCGTTTGAACTCCACCAAACATGACCATTTGTACTAATATCCCAGGTAATAAGAAATCTATATACTTCCCACTAGGTATATGAGTGGTAACGCCCAGTGCTCCACCAAAAACATAGTTAAAGACCAGTAGAATCATCAACGGCTGCGCTAATGAGAAAGCTAATAATTGGGGTAATCGTACATATCGACGCAAGCTTCTGGCTGCAATAATACCCGTGTCCCTTATGGGGTTATGACGTAATATACTAGTGCCCATTTCCATGTCTCCTTGATTTAGTTTGAGGAACTGCCTCTTTCTGGGGTATCTTGCCCATTAAGGAGAGAAATACGTCATCCAGCGACGGCTGACGGAGGGATAACGCCGTAACTTTCAGGCGAGCATCATTAAGTGCGCCAACAATATCCATGAGGCCCGTCGATCCATCCCGTACTGGGACGCGTATTTGCAAAGTAGTTTCATCATATGTTGGAGCTTGTTTAGCAAAGGGTGCTACAGCTCGTAAGGCTGCCAATCTATCGACACTATTTACGAGCCTGAATTCTATGATGTCACTGCTCAGCCGTGCCTTCAACTCACTACTCGTGCCTTCGGCTATTACTTTGCCCTCACCGATCACCACTATTTTATCGGCAAGCTGGTCGGCTTCTTCTAAATATTGGGTCGTTAGCAATATGGAGGTACCTTGCTTAGCCAATTCACGGATAATATTCCAGATATCCAGACGTGACCGAGGATCGAGACCGGTTGTTGGTTCATCAAGAAAGAGCACTGATGGTCTACCGATAAGACAGGCACCGAGGTCGAGGCGACGTCGCATTCCTCCCGAATAGGTACTGACTGGACGTTTGGCCGCATTACCTAAGTCTAGCTTCTTAAGTAATGCTTCTGTACGTTTTTTGGCCTCCGTCCGATCAAGTCCATAGAGCCTGCCCGTCATAAAGATATTTTCGTAGCCGGTCTGGAACTCATCGAGAGCAGCATACTGACCTGCAAGCCCAATAGTTTCACGAATCTTTTGCGGTTGTTCGGCTACATTCCAGCCTTGAACTTTAGCCATACCGCTATCTGGCATCAGCAGAGTGCTTAGCACGCGAATAATAGTTGTTTTACCGGCACCGTTAGGCCCAAGTATTCCAAGAATCTTTCCTTCGTCCGAAGAAAGAGTAATGCCGCTCAGTGCCCGCACACTTCCAAAGTTCTTCACAAGATCTATAACTTCAATTGCCTTAGCCATGCCAATACCTTTTATTCACTTGTCACCCCTCTACTACTAATATTATCTTTACCATCTAGCTGTCGTGTTTTATAGAGTCAGAGACCGATTGAAAGCGCGAGTTCACTGTACTCATCATTTCTGCGATCTTTTCCGCTTTAAATACTAAAAGTCCGCCATCATGTGGTGCTCGCAAGATGACAACTTTGTCTCCCTCATTAATATTTAGTTCTTCTCGTGCTTCAGCGGGTAGGACAATTTGCCCCTTAACCCCGACAGTAGCCGATGCATAAAATTTAAAATCATTGCCGTGCATGTCTATCTCCTCTCAGTATTTAACATGAGTATACCAGTATTACCTGATAACAATTGGTATATACTAGATGTAACCAGTATATACGAAAAGCTAAATATGTAAATAGGGCCGAAAAGTAGAGAACAACCTACTAACCCTATGGGGCTGCCAAATGAAATACTTTGTATTAAAACAAGACAAGCAAGTAGGCGAAATTAAGGACTACCGCAAACAACCTGACATAGATAAAGACTTTGCCCGATTCATCCGCCGTGAAGCATTACATGCAGTGCTGATTGAGCAATCCAACAACAAGCCAGGCTATCTACAATATGCCAATAAGCTCGGCTTGCCGATGTATGAGATAAACGGTGCAAATTGGATAGACTTGCTTGTTCGCCGCTACTATTCTATCGGCAACCATAACGTCAGCTAGAAATGAAATTAATAAGTTGACATTCAATGCCAATTAATATTAACTATCAAATGGTAACTAGTTTCATGTTAAGGAGGGAACGCATGAGAAAAATAGGATTCTGGAAGAAGTGGGGGCTGATGTTCAGTCTGAGCGGCGCTGTGCTGGTGATTGTTCTGGACAGTTCAGTTATGAACGTATCAATATCGGCGCTGATTAACGACCTCAATACGAGCGTCAAGAGCATTCAGTGGCTGATTGCCATATATTCCTTAGTAATGGCCTCATTAATGATTACAGGTGGCCGCTTGGCCGACCTTTTTGGACGCAAGAAAGTATTCATTATCGGCGCTTCCATGTTCGGATCTGGCGCGCTCATATCAGCCTTAGCACCCAAGCTCTGGGTATTATTACTCGGCTGGTCGATCATTGAAGGGATAGGGTCAGCATTGATGTTGCCTGTTACACTTTCCTTAATCCTCGAAAACTATAGGGACAAAGATAGGATGCTTGCTTTCGGTATATGGGGTGGCATAGGCGCGGCTGGAACAGCTCTCGGCCCACTCTATGGAGGCTTTATGACGAGTAACTTCTCTTGGCGTTGGGCCTTCGGCGGCGAAGCTATAATTATCGCCTTAATCTTAATATTCGCTTGGTTAATAACCTCGCAGTACAAGCCTAACAACGACGAAAAGAGTATTGACGTAACTGGGGCGGCGCTCTCTGCGCTGGGGCTTGGCTCTCTAATTTATGGACTGATTCAGGCAAGTACGTATGGTTGGTGGCATGCGAAAGCAGTTTACCAAGTAGGCACGTGGCAATTTAAGCTCTGGGACATGTCCATCACGCCGTTTTTCTTATTGGCCGGCAGCCTCATCCTGGTGTTATTTTACTTCTGGGAACGAAAGGTCGGCAAAAGAGGGCACAATCCGATCGTCAACTTCGACGTATTTAAGAACGCCAATTTTACATCCGGCATCATTACTCTGGCAATGCTGAGCGCGATGCTAGCAGGCATCGTACTGGTTATCCCGATATTTCTCCAGATCATTCTGGGCTTAGATGCTTTCCACACTGGCCTCACGTTGTTGTCGATGTCTTTGACCGTCTTTGCTTTGTCGATTGGCGGGGTCAAGTTAGGGCAGGTACTTTCGCCCAGGCTCATCGTGCAATCCGGCATCGCCTTGGTCTTGATTTCGGTAGTAGCACTGTCTTCGGCAATTAAAGCAACTTCTGCCGCATCAGATTTAACATGGGGCTTAATACTGCTCGGTATCGGACAAGGAGCAATCTTGTCTCAAATCAGTGGCATTACCTTATCGTCATTAAGTAAAGATCAGTTTGGTGAAGCCTCGGGCTTAACGTCAGCCGTTAGAATGTTTAGCGGCGCATTAGGTACGGCCATTATTGGTACGATCTTTTTAAGCTCTCTTACCGCCAACATGATAGATTTGACAAAAGATAGCTCGGTTATTCCGAACGTAGCCAAACCTGCTCTGGTAAGGGGCATAGAGAGTGCACAAACAAGTTCTGACAATAAGACTGCCGCGCAAACAAAAGCTCTGCCACCCACAATTGCAGCCGAGCTTTCACGTATCAAGAACGCAGCCGGCGTTAAGGCCGCTAAGGATTCCTTATACTACAGCTTGGCTATATTTATTGGAGCGGCTACGCTTGCCTCTTTTTGGCTACCGAAGAAGGTCGAACAACTTGATATTAAGGATATTGAGTGACAATTGGCTAGTGTAAATCACCGGATTGGTACACTGCTAAAACACGAGGAATTACCGCTTAAATGAATGAAGTTATGATAAGTCTACGCGAACGCAAAAAAATTAAGACCATGGCTCTTGTACAACGAGAGGCGCTGGACCTATTCCTGAAGCAAGGATATGATGCAACAACCGTAGAACAGATTGCCCAGGTGACCGAGATTTCACTCAGTACATTTTTTCGATATTTTCCCACTAAAGAAGCAGTCGTATTTTACGATAGCCTCAACCCGCTCATAATCGAAACTCTCAGGCGCCAACCACGTCATCTTACATTTGTACAAGCGCTGCGCAAAGCGGTAATGGAGACGTATTCTAGCCTTCCTAAAGAAAGATGGCATTTTGAACAACGGCGCGGAGAGCTCATATACAAAGTGCCCAAGATTCGGACCGCTGCGTTGGGTGAAGCCATGAACAGTGTCAACATGCTAGCAGAGATCATTGCCGAGCGCACCAATCGGCGCTCAGACGAGCAACAGGTGCGAAACCTAGCCGGGGCAGCTGTCGGTGTCGGTCTAGTAGTAATGCAAACGATCTTCGAGAAACAGAATGCGGTCGATCCACTACAATTGATGGACGATGCTCTTGCTCAACTCGAAAAAGGGCTTGATTGCGTAGCTCGTTAATGAACACCTAATGTTTCTCTTCTCATTAAGGATACGAGCAAGAGCTTGATACAATATCAATAATGCCAACAGTTAATTTTATTGAGAGAAAACCATCTAGGGAGCTTTCGTCTTTCGTGGAAGCATTCTGGCAATGTCAAATCACAGAAAAGGGCACTATTAGGCTGCTTCCCACAGCATGCAGTGAGCTTATGGCATATAAAGGGTCTCAGGGCACTGGACTTGTCTCTATCGGACCTATGTCGAGCGCTCAACTTTCGCATGTTATGCCTGGCGATTTATTTGTTGGGGCGCGACTCAAGGCCGGATGTCGTATGGACTTTCTTGGTCGAGATTTCGTAGACCTAAGAGACTCCAAAATACATGGGTATGCTATTGATTCTCTGCATATTAAACATTTTGAAACACAGCTGCCCAATCTAAACAACCTAGATCAAATGGAGCATGAGATTGAGCAGCTAGTTGAGGGTTTGGTTCACGACAAAAAGATTCTTCTTGATGAGTTGGTGAGTAGTTTTATTGCAATAGCAGAAAAACACGATGGCAACATTTCTCTAACAGACACAGTTGCAAAGTTACGGCTTAGTGAACGTCAATTTCGACGTCGTTTTAGGAAATATACAGGTCTTAGCCCTAAGGAGTTTCTTAGAATTTGTCGTCAAAGTGCAGCAGCTTTCGAATTGAAGCATAAAGAGAGAACCATTGCTAGCGTTGCTGCCATGGGTGGCTATAGTGATCAAGCTCATTTCAGCAATGAGTTTCGCCAGTTTGTAGGGGTAGCACCAATTGTTTTCGAGAAAGAGTTAACATTAAAGTAATATGTCCGTTTTTTACAAGTACTATCAAGTGTAATTGTCTATAATGCGAGTTAGAAGGGACCACTAATTATGGCACATGTTATACTTTTTCACTCAGCACTTGGCTTACGGCCGGGCATCACACACTTCGCTAAACAGCTTGAATCGGCCGGGCATACTGTTAAGGTAGTCGACCTCTACGCAGGCGAGACGTTTGAGGATTATAAATTAGGGAATCAAAAATGGTTCTCCATAGGGATACCTGCATTAATAAAACAAGCACAAGAAGCCTGCAAAGATCTCCCAGATAATGTTGTGTTTGCTGGATTCTCCAACGGCGCGGCACTCGCAGAATTCCTTGCTGCAACCCAGAAACAAGCCAAAGGCGCACTACTCATGCACGGAGCACTGCCTCCTGCTATGCTCCAAATAACGTCCTGGCCTAAGAATGTTCCCGTTCAGTTGCACTACAATACGAACGATCCTTTCCGAAATCCTGAAAATGATATAGCTCTTGAAACGTCCGTAAGAGAGGCAGGGGCAAACTTCAAAGAGTTCCTCTACGAGGGTGCAACTCATCTTTTTGCCGACCCAGATCTTCCTGATTACATTGAAGCATCGGCAAAGAAAATGCTTGAGCGTGCTTTGCACTTTTTGCAGCTACTATAGGAAAAAATAATGCACAATACAAAGATTGGCGTCATAGTCAGAGATGATCTAGAAGCATGGCAAAAACTGAATGTAGCTTCTTTTCTGGCTTCCGGAATTGCTTCCAATAACCCCGAGAGTATCGGCCAGAAGTATGAAGATGGATCCGGCAACGTATACCTTCCAATTTTCGGACAACCAATATTCATTTTCGAGCAACCGGTGAATACCTTCAGCGTACCCGTTTACGCGCGCTGAGCCGCGCAGTCCCAATGGCCATCTACACCACAGAAATGTTTATCACCAATAACGACAAAGATAACCGCTCGGTGGTTAAAAAAGTAAAGGCTGAAGATCTTGATATTGTAGGCATTGCTTTCCGCTGTGAGTCTAAAGTATTCGATAAGATCATCAGTGGTTTAAAACTTCATCCGTGAAGAGAGAATTATGGAAAACTCAAGTATTTTGCTAACGAAATGCCTTAATGTCGACACAATTCGCCAAATTGCCTCGCCATCGAATTTTAAATACGGTCAGGCTATTTTCGATCAGGGGGGCATAGAGCTCGTTGGCATTAATAAATACGTAGTTCAGGGTTGGGTTGGCGGTATTAGCTATGAAGGCACCAAAGTTGGTAGACGTAAGACAACTATAGCGTCTACGCCAGAAGGGCTGGAGTGGAGCTGCAGCTGCAATTCTAAGGATCGTCCGGTATTCTGTAAACACTGCGTAGCATTGGCACTGGCGGTGCACAGCCTCTGACTGAATTACTCCTTTATTAGGCCGTCAGCGCCTCTTGACGAGCATGCCGTAAATGATCAATCATGGTAAAATTAATCCATGAATAAAACTGCGCTTTATCGAATAGGGGCGATATCACTCATTGTGGGTGCTGTTCTAGTTGCCTGTAGTAACTTAGTCGCACCGCAGGGTGGCGTAAGAGCCGCCGTTGCAAATGCAGGATATTACCCGGTGGCTTTGCTCAATTTTATTGGCGGCCTCATACTTATGGCCGCGTGGCCGGTTGCCTATCTATACCAACGCAAAGAAAGCGGCCGGAAGGGGTTAGTCGGATTCGCTATCGTCGACCTATTCGGGATGGCGCTCACTATCGGCTTTCCCACCATCCTACTTCTTGTCTACCCATGGTTGGCCAGCCTCAACATTTCGAATCAGGAGTTGAACAGTGGCCCTATGATATTTAACTTCTTCTTCGCAATTTCAAGTGGGCTAGCCTCGATCGGCGGCGTCATCTTTGGTATCGCCACAGTCCGTGCAAAGGTCTTTTCGCGGCAACTCGGTATCAGCTTTGCCGTCCTTGCCATATTAGGTACAATCCTAGGGTTTTTAAGCCTCCCCGGAGGCGGAGGTATACATATGTCGTGGTGGTGGGGCACAACGGGAACCTTTGGTGTGCTGGCATTTATGATCGGCATGGCATGGTTTGGCGTTGAACTTCTCCAAAAAACACGTCGGTGACCAACCTGGAAGTACCTAGATCCTGATACGCTGCTCCTTAGCGCGACCATGCGACTGATGCGCCTAGAAATATAGGTACGGCAAGCTATGGAGATACTGCAGAGGTTTTGAATTATATAACCTTTATGTTATTATACGCATACTTTACAGTACATGCTGCAAAGTACATTGACAAGCAGATAGCACAAGATGAGGTGTAAGTGTAGCGTACCCTACATTTACACCTCATCTTGTGCGTATAGGAAACGCACACCCCTCTAACGGGTACCGCACACGGTAAGGATGTGGAGAAATGAGGCGCAGGTTTACATGAAACGCGACGAGTACATGCGGGCTCTCGAGGCCACCCGACGTATCGAGTATCCCACCCCCCAGCAGATGCTTTCCATTTGCCCACACGTCAGGCCAAAGCAGGCGCTTGAGGCCCTGATGGACCTCGGCACCATCGCTACTCCGCCCCTAAAAATCAGGAGATCTTTCCAGGTCGCCCACCATCTCCCGGGCGTCAGCACCCCTCAGCCCGTTTTTTTGGGCGGCCATGATAGCGTACGCACCCTAGAGTCGTACGCTGATGGCAAACCCCACGGAAGTGTCTTCTGGCGCCATCCTTTCATGGATGAGGCCATGGCATACGCCGAGCAGCACTGGCCGGGGGATCTGGTGCTCGACAGTTGGACAGACGCCCTGAAGATCTACCTGATGGACCCAGCGGCTGCGAGCGCGCCCTGGGAAGACGAAGCATCGCCTGTTATCATGCTCGGCCTCAACCGCGCCTGGCAGGAGATCATCAACGACCACTCCGCGCCCAGAGTCAGCCTCCTGAACGAGGCCATCGTCATCGCATCCGTCAACCCACACGAGAACGCTGAAATCAGGGGTGGACGCGGCTGCTTCGAGAGAAGCCTGTGTCTCGCGTGCGGCGGCGACAACTTCGCCGGCAGACGGTGCAGGACCTGCCCGTGGAAATCTATCGCGGCAGACACACTCAACACGACAGCACCAAAGAGAGTTATCGAGGTTCTTCGCGAGAGCGGCCATGCCTTCCCGGCAAGTCCCTGACCGTGACACCCCAACCTGCAACCCGTTAAAGAAGAGACGGGGGGTGAATATGACAAATCGGTAGGTCACGGAGTTTCGTAGAGTCTCCTTGTTCCTATATCTGCTTGTCATATTCGCTTCGTAAACGCATTTTGATAGACTACGAGTAAAATTTTTAACCCATTATTCTATAATTAAGCATTATCAATCTATAGAGAAAATTGACCATCTTGCAAGATGGTCAATTTGAGTGTACAATATATAAGTTCAAATGCGATTGGCATACCACGCGTTGAACACCTACGAGAGAAGCTGGCCACAGTCAGCAGGAGAACACCCTACACCCGGAAAGGGCAGCAGAAATGCCGCTTCGAAAGTCGCGCGCTTACTTGATCGTGATCGCCACCGTCGCCGCGCTGAGCGCCTGCGGGAGCGAGCCACCGCCCGACCATCAGTTCTTCACAACCGACGACCACTTCGGCTCCTCCGCCCCCAGCCAGGGGGCCGCGTCGAGCCAGGCAAGCACACCGCCTTCAGCTCCACAGACTGTGGAGCTGTGCGGACCGCACGAAGTGCGAGTCATCAAGCCGGATGAGCCGCGCGACCGTGAGGACGTCGTTCTGACGTTCTGCATCAAAAGTAAAAACGTATGGGTCGCAACAACCGACAAGGGATTCACCGCATACACATTCCTAAACCTGAGCCCCATCTCAACGGACGGCAAGGGCTCAAACGTGAAGACAACCGTCCCCACCGGAGCGGTCGTCGTCTACCTAACCGACAACCCGAAACAGCCGCTGTGCATGCAAGACCTCAATGCAGCAAAGATCAACAAGAACAACAGCTTGACGGTCTCAGCATCCGACGCGTCCCACTGCGTCCCGGTTGTGGCGACACAATAGGCTGATGGCCGACCGACGGGTGCGGCGAGCGTACGCCACACCCGTCGGTCCGGCCGCGCTGTTTCATGCCTCTAGGTCACTTCTCTCGTCGTCTCTGTCATTATTTCAGGCAACTACTAAACATAATTCTAATTAACGACCTCTAGCAGGGCATATTCAATTTACTAGTGTAAAGCATCTAACCACCACAACACATACTTGACATATAAGTACATATATGATAAGATTAGATCGATTCGTCACTCACAGAGGGAGAACATTCCTATGAAGTCCCAGGGTATCGCCGCCAGTCGTATCCGTCTGCAGGACCTGCACACTCGCGGCAAAAAAGCCGCCAAGGTGCTGGAGGCGGTCACGATGGTCGTGGGTGCGGCGGTGACGCTCGTGGAGGGGCTTCGTGCCCTTCTGGACATCGCGTCGCCCCAAGAGTCGCCCGAGGAGGCCGACAGCAACGAGGACTGAGCTTGACGAAGAACCGCCTCAGAAGTTGTGCCGATAGGCGCGACTCTAGGCGGTTTTTCAATTATCTATACCCTCATCTCCCTATCGCCAAAAAGCTCCAATGATTAGCCCCATCGCAGTGAGCGTAACGAGGCGATTGCCCGCGTTGATGTAAAGCACGGAATTATCGCGCGGCTCGAATACGCCATGCGCAAGAATCGTGGTAAGACCAAAACCCAGCCAGACCAATGTTGAGGTGATAAGAGCATCGAGTAGTTTGTCACCGCCATAGTAGGCATGGTAATAATTCGTAAAGAGCGAGAGCACGTAAGCCGTCAGGGCATATACCACTACCAGTATACCCAGGGCTCGGTTTGTCCGTGCCTTCATTTCCTTTTCGGTTAGGCCGATTGCGTTCATCCATCGAGTACCAAATAATAGGGGACTGTACCATACTCCACCTATTGCCATTGCAGCAATAGTGCTGAGTAATATTCCCCATAGTGAAATATGTGCAAACATTGAGTTAGTCCTTCCCAGCGTGTATTGATAATCGTGCAACTTCGGAGGTGTCCATATTGCTAGACCCCAAAAGCTTCATAGACTTCAATAGTCCCTTGACCGCTCAAGATATTTGGAGCGCTCTGTGCCTTTGCAAGAGCGTCGTCAAAGTCTTTTGCTTCGATAACAGAAAAACCAGTGAGCAAGTTGTCCGCATCCTTTACTCCCGATTGACTAACACTCTTACCACCGAACTTGAACGCATCACCTCTATCAATCAGCGACGACCCTATCGAGCCCAAAAATTCGCCCCACGCATCCATCACCTTCTTAACCTCAGACTCAGGTAGCTTACTCCAATCGTTAGCCTCATTTGCCTTATACACGAAGATATATTTTGCCATAATTTGCTCCATTACGTTTATAAGGATTACTATATACACCAACAATGAATTATGAAATGTAAAAATGTCAACACTAGCCTCATAATGCTAGTAGGGTGCTGTAGTAGTCAGATTTTTTATTGCCCAGGCTGCGGTTTGGCTGGCGGAGACGACACTACAGTATCTGCTTTCATCGCCAGGTTGCGCCGCACTTTATACCCAAAATAATAAATGCTTATCGTAAGCGCTGCATTACAAAAAAACCCATACATCGGCCGAACATATAAAATATCAAGCGGCCTACCAACGAGTGAGAGGAGAGAAAATGAATAGGCCACCGCAGCAAGCATCCATGGAGAAGGGGCTTCAGAAGATGGATCGGCTCGTACTTTTAAGGCAATCATGCTCGTAGCAAACAGATCAATCAACAATGAGAGCCAAATAGCGAGGTCATTTCGACGCGTAGCAAACCATATGATAATTGTTAGTACCGCGAATCCAAAAAGCAGTCGGTCCCATTTTGATGTGTCACGCACGCCGTACTTCAGTGATAGCAACAGGATAATAAGGCTGCCGACAAAAAATATAAAAGAAATAAATGTCGACTGACGGCCGCCCGAAAGATATTGTGAGAAGAATGCAATACCATTCATCACCGCCGACACAAGCCAGCTAAGCTGATGTGGCTTCGTCTTGCCATGGAGGATCGCCCGCACATAGGGAACAACGCAGTAAACAGCGATAACGATTGATATAAAACCAGTAATCTTAGCAAAATCCATATCATAAGTATAAGTGTAATCATGGCGCTCGCCAAGTATGCCGAGTTGACAATTCCGATAGTCGCACCTAAAACGCTTGTGCTAAACTACGCATTGTAGTTGAATAATAAACGGCCCACCAGTTTTTATTAGCCAGCAATCGCCTGCTGGTAATAATTTAAGTTTCAGAATAAGGAGGCGAAATATGTCAAGCGAACTTTCAGGAATGCCGTCCGGCCTATTTCAGGCTCTTCCGACATCCAAAATACTCAAGGGTAAATCGCCAAAAGAGCCAACCACAGTGCTTGCCGGCTATGTGTTGCACGAGCTACCAAAAGACATTAAGGCTTGGAATGACCAGACCATTTCTTTTGACGAGCTTGCCGCAAGACAGACATTGGTACTTGAGGCCGAGCGCGAACGTCTCACCACGCTAACGGATAATGAGCAAGCCACACTAGCGCAGCTCGATTTATTAATGATGCTTGGAGCCTACTTGCCCGCAAAAGAGGCTGCGTACCAATACGCACCCGCATTGCTTCTTGAGCTACTAGAGCGGCTGAGCGTAACGCACAAGCTACCGCCTCGGCTGACATACGAGTTCATTGTCGACGTCAATGTGACCGCTTTTTTGCAGTCTGGCGGGAATATGCACACATTTAGCACCGATTTGGTTGAGCGTGATTTTTACCTTGGCCACTATCTGGCAGAACAGCATATTCGCCGTTCCTACGAGCAATTACATACACTACTTGAGCAACCTGATGCGACGGACAAACATAGTCACCTGCAAGAGGTACTCACTGGCCTCGAACAATTTACAGCATACATGGCCGCCTTCGCGCGGTTGCCTGCCGAAAGTTACGCCTACTTCCGCCGCTTCTTAGTGCCGTATCCCGACAAAATTAAGAACGCAAGTGGAGCATTCATGCCAACACCTCAGCTGTTCGAGACCCTTCTCCATGCACCCGGCGCCGCCCAAACCGAGTACCTGCGTCGCAACCTACGTTACTTTCCAAGGTGGGCCCAAGAGAAATTACAGCTGCAAGTGGAGGGCAAAGAACCAGCTCTCAACGTCCAGTCTCTACTAGACCAAGACGCGCTCCACCTGGACGCCGGCGAACGCCAACTGCTCGATGCTATTATTGAGCAATTCGTACGCTTTAAGCTTACACATATCAAAGTAGCGTCGTCTAAAATTCCAGAGGCATTCCCTAAGTCACCGATTATCATACGCGAAGATTTACGCGCATTTCGGCCACAACTTGATGTACATCGTGATGGCACCGGCGCCAAGCAGGGCACGGGCGGCTTTGCACCGCAAGATTTTCTAGCAGATGGCGTACGACGTCTCCTCGACCTGCAAGCGCAACTACGACATTAGTCTCGGAAACTCATTGTATCGAACCCAATGAGGAAGACGAGTTTAGTCTGAGCACACATGCTTTACGATAATAAAGCAGGATTTGCATTTATACAATAAACCTGCTATGGTATACCTGCCTAATCAGCGAGTAGAACGGAGAATGCGGTGGAGCACATGTTCGATGATGTGTACTCGGAGACGACAGTACATCTTGCGACTCACTGGAGTGCAGGAGACGACAGTTATTCGAGCGTTCATCTGAACCTTTACGTCCCCAAAGATTTTTTGCGAAGGCTGACCAGTGAATACTGGGACCGCTTCGCAGGAAGTGTTCAGTCATGCATCGCCTTGCTGCGCCAGCCGCTTTTCGGTCGCGAAAACGGCGAACGCCTTGAGCTGAGCACGCATCTGGGCGGCGTAGTCCCGCTCCGATATTATGTCATTCGCGAGAATGACATGCCTCCCGCAGAGATCATCGACGGGTTGGGCTGGACGTTCGAGCAATTCGTCGTACGGTTTGCGGGTGGGTCAATGCGGCCGACGGAGGAGCGAAAGGAGCCTTACTTCTCCAGCAGCAGCATAGACTATCGGCGCACCAGCAAGAGCGCGGACGCACAGATGACGCTACATCTTCAGGTGCCCGCTACGATCACGAGAGAGCGGTTCGAAGCGTTCCGCGCGAGAACCCTCACGTGCATCACGTTCAGGCAGGAAGCTGGCAAGAGTTATATCCGATCCGACGAGCAATCGTCGGCGCTCGGCTACGGACTCCTCGCGCTTGCCGGCGACGTGTTCGGGAAGGTTACGGTGCCAATGGCAATAGAGGAGATACGCGAGCTCTTCTGCGCCGCCGCCGCAGACCTTTGCCTTTCAGATTAGGCGATGGTGGCTTGGCGATTTGCCAAGCCACCAAAGCCCATTTCATGTTATTAAACTGCTGATGATAAACGAGAGAGATAAAGTAAGCCGGCTCTAGTTACAAAACTTAAAGCCTTGCTAGGCGACTATGTCTGGATTGAAAACACCTCTCTGAGCAAGAGCTACCCAGACGCGCAGTCTATTATTGTTATCGGCAAAAATCAGCAAGCCCCGTAGATCTAAACCCATATACGGAGTAGCTCGAAGTGTTTACTCAAATCTGTCAAATGTAAACCATCGCATCGTTCCCACTGGAATATGGTAGCGATTCTGAATAACCGCGCGAGCATCATCAAATACAGCATCTTCCCACGCAAAACCAAGCAACTCTGCAACCGCCCTAATATGCTCCTCAGATGGGCCTTCCAGCTCAACATACGTCGGTACCTTTGGCCATGTATCAATATCAACCGTCACGCCATTAAGTTCAAATGTATGCCTGCGCTTCTCTTGATGCCGAGCTGCAACAAGACCAATATTTTTAAGGAACTGCTCAGCTAAAGCAGCCTCAGGCACAGCAAATTCAATCTCACGGGCACTATCTATAGTCTGCCCCTTATTATGTTTATATGTGAGTATCGTCCCGCTATTAGATGAACGAACTCTCACAAAACGCCCCTCCTCAGGCCATGTGTTATCTGCATCATAGAAAATTATTTCTGTGAGCATCGCATCGCCTTTATCATAAGCACCGAGTGCTTCAAGTTTTTCAACTAACTTTTGTTTATTTATATCCAAGAAGCGCGCTTCAATCTCTTTGTTCATATACCTATAGTACCAACCTATTCAACAATCCGACTTTGGTATCTTGTATATCATATACAAAATTTATTTCATCCATATCATAATGTATCTTGCTTCTGATATGATGGCTCTATGAGTAGCCTGTTCACTCACGAGCCCGAAAGATACGAATGTCCATTTTGCAATTTTCTTGCTGGCAAGCCCGATAAATACAAATCTATTGAAGATATAGTATACCAAAATGAATTCACAACAGCATTTGTCGCGCCAAAATGGTGGGTAAACAACAAAGGCCACGTACTCGTCATTCCGAATAAACACTATGAGAATATTTACAGCATTCCAGATGAAGCGTTAGCCGAAGTGTATAAAACTGTCAAAAAAATAGCCACCGCCATTCGAAGTACATACGATTGCGACGGTACGTCAACTCGGCAGCACAACGAACCTGCAGGCAATCAGGATGTATGGCATCTTCACACCCATGTCTTCCCACGCTACACAAATGATAGGCTATACCATAACCACGACCAGGCAACATTTGTAGAAGCAGACCTACGTAAACCATTCGCGGAT
>Ga0068857_100001013_pt1 | contig 21652 bp, 18 predicted proteins | sample KBSCornC72_FD_66591 | JGI IMG/M metagenome (GOLD analysis project Ga0068857, IMG submission 66591) | Corn rhizosphere microbial communities from Kellogg Biological Station, Michigan, USA - KBS Corn C7-2 | ecosystem: Host-associated > Plants > Roots > Rhizosphere > Soil ...
TTCCGCGCACGACGGACGCGCGTCTCCTTGCAGCGATTCCGAATATGCGGCCGTGGTCTGAAGGGAGCGGTCAGAACCAATGGATTCTGCATGAAGCAGGCCGCCAATATCTAGTCTATTGCACGTCCGGTTCTTGGCAAGGCATCGACTTCTCTCGCGAGAACCACAGTTTCGATTTTCAAACGATTGACCTAAAGACCGGTACTGTAATTAAGACGATCGAGAATATGTCACTCACCCAACTGGCAGACATAGGAAAGCAGAACACATCACCCGCAGTCTATTGGCTCTTCGCTAAACCGTGACAATCAAAATCGAAATATCTGCGCCGCGAAGTCTGTATGCACTGTCACTTCGGTTTGCTTTTTTTTCTGGCAATGTCTGCCGCAGAGCGAAGCGGCGGCGAATGAAGGCGTTCGTATTCTTCTCGAAATCGTTCCAGGAGGGGCAGATCAATCAGATCCTTCTCCCGTCCGCTCGCCCGCTTGCTTGCGATGATGTCTCTGAGATTGGCGACGTGAAATCCTTCGACGTTCAGCGAGCGAGCTTTGGCGTCAGCAAAACTGTTAATGCCGTCCGGAGCGAAAACCAAATCCACATCAAACGGTCCGGATTTGATTTGCACAAAATCATCTCCTCGGACAATCGCCCGTTCCAATTCTTGATTGAGATCAAAACCCGCGTCGCGCAACGCCTTCACAATGCGCGTCCCGTTCTCCACGCTTCGGGCCGGAAAAATATCCACATCCTGTGTAATTGCAGGGTAGCCCAACAGGATGGCTCCGCTCTTGCCGATAAACAGGTAATCCACGTGTGCCACGTCAAACGCCTGGGCAATTATCTTCGCTTGCTCTGGCTGGAACTGGGGGCGCATTCAGCTCTTCGCCGGCTTAAAGCCAAGGTAATCAGGCAAGTGTGTCGCGCACCAATTCCTATATTCAGTCATTGTTTTGAACGCACGCCAAGGCGCGTCATCGAGGACCGGTTTATACATCCGACAGAAGCCGAATTTGAGGCGGTCCTCAATGGGCCGCTGCATCTGACGACGGCATTGCTCACGAAAATCCTTCCACCCCTGGTCTTCAGGACGCTCCGGAATTTCAGAGCCAATTTGTCCGATTTCCTTTTCCATGCTCAAAAGCTATCGTATTAAATCCATATTTCCAAGCCCGAGTAGCATATCGCGCCCACTTGGTTACTGTGTCCTCTCTCTGTTCATTTTCCACGCGCTGGCGTTCTCACAATCAACCTCTCAATGGGGCGTCTTCGAGCTTTCGCTTAAAGGGCCGACCAACGGGAATCCATTTTTCGACGCGCCACTCTCCGCACGCTTCACATTTGATTCTGCCGATAGCGCCGCAACTGATGTTGTGGGTTACTATGATGGCTATGGGACCTATCGGGTTCGCTTCATGCCAGGGCGAACCGGGACGTGGCATTATGTCACCAGCAGCCGAATGCCTGAACTGGATCACAAATCCGGTCAATTCGCCGTCACCAAGCCGTCCCCGAAAAATCACGGCCCGGTCCATGTCACGAATACATTTCATTTTGCGTATGCCGATGGCAAACCGTTTAAACAAATCGGCACGACCTGCTATGCGTGGATTCACCAGGAGCGGGCGTTGGAAGAACAAACGCTAAAGACGCTCGCATCTTCTCCTTTCAATAAGATCCGCTTTTGCATTTTTCCGAAACACTACGATTGGAATACGAACGAGCCGCTCGTGTATCCGTTCGAAGGAACGCCGCCGCACGATTGGGATTTCTCGCGGTTTAATCCAAAATTCTTTCGGCATCTCGAAAAACGCATCGCTGATTTGAGAGAACTTGGAATCGAAGCCGATCTCATCCTTTTTCATCCTTACGATGAAGGACATTGGGGCTTCGATCGCATGACTCCGGCGCAAGACGACCATTATCTCCGGTATGTGCTTAGCCGGCTCACTGCCTATCGCAATGTCTGGTGGTCCCTCGCCAACGAATACGATTTCATGAAAGAAAAGCGCGAGGAAGATTTCGAACGTTTCGGTCAAATTGTCTCAACTTCCGATCCTTATCATCACCTTCTTTCCATCCACAACGGGAAGCAACTCTTCAATCACACACGTCCCTGGATCACTCACGCGAGCATTCAAAATGGTTCTGCCGTCGAAGACCCCGCACGGGCCGTTCTTTATCGCGACGCCTATCGAAAACCAATCGTCTTTGACGAAGTGAAATACGAGGGCAACATACCAAAGCGCTGGGGCAACCTGTCTGCTGAAGAACTTGTATTCAGGTTTTGGCAAGGGACAGTCGCTGGCACTTACGTTGGCCACGGAGAAACATATCTCGATCCCTCAGACATTCTTTGGTGGTCCAAAGGCGGCGTGCTTCGTGGTCAAAGTCCGCCTCGTCTGGCGTTCCTTCGGCAAGTCCTCGAAAACAGTCCAGCCGAAGGTATCGAGCCGATTGATAAATGGCAAAACCCCGACTATGGCGGCCAGCCGGGCAAATACTATCTCGTTTATCTTGGGAAATCGCAGTCCACTTCGTGGGAGTTTAAGCTGCCGAAACCGCCTCAAGGCAAAAATGCCCTCGAAGATGGCATTAAATTCAAAGCCGAAGTGCTCGATACGTGGAATATGACAGTGACGGCGGTACCCGGAATCTTCACGTTGAAAAAGAAAACTGATTACTTTTACAGCGATGCGAACGATCGAAAAATCGAGCTGCCGGGGCGGCCATATATCGCAATCCGGATCACGCGCGTTGGGGAATAAATTCGAAATTCGAATGTCGAAATCCGAAACAAATCCGAATTCTAAAATTCGAATTTCGATCTTCTTACTCGCAATGGTTCCGCTTCTCGCTTTCGCCGGGAACCTCCAACCTCTCACACTTGGTGAAATTCACTGGACCCAAGGCTTTTGGGCTGAGCGCGCTGAGAGTTGCCGCACCAACACAATACCCGCGCTCTGGCGAATCATGGAGGGGACAAACCACACACAGTTCTTCCAAAATTTTCGAATTGCGGCCGGCCTGATCGAAGGCCGCCATCGTGGTGCGCCATTTAATGATGGGGATTTCTATAAATGGATCGAAGCTGCAACTGCGACGCTTGCCATCACAAACGATTCCAGACTGAATGAGATCATCGAGAACTGGATCGATGTCATTGCAAACGCTCAACGTTCCGACGGCTACATTCATACCCCAGTACTCATCGCTGAGCGTCGCGCCGACATTCCCGGCGACGCCTCTCCGAAGCCGCGGCCATTTGAGAACCCGCTCGACTTTGAAATGTACAACATGGGCCACTTGATGACGGCTGCGTGTGTCCATTATCGCGTCACGGGGAAAACAAACTTTCTCGTCGTCGCGCGGAAAGCTGCCGATTTCCTTTGCAAAACTTTTCGCAATCCAACTCCCGAATTGGCCCGCAACGCCATTTGCCCTTCTCATTACATGGGTATTGTCGAGCTATACCGGACAACGCACGATTCGCGGTATCTCGATCTGGCAAAAAAAATGTTTGCCATGCGCGAGTTGGTCAACAACGGCACGGATGACAACCAGGATCGCGTTCCATTCGCTCGGCAAACCAATGCCATGGGGCACGCGGTCCGCGCGAACTACTTGTATGCCGGCGCAGCCGATCTATCCCTTGAAACTGGCGAACCCCCTCTGTGGCACACGCTCGAAAACATCTGGACGAATGTCGTCGAGCAGAAAATGTACATCACGGGCGGTTGCGGCGCGCTTTATGACGGGGCATCACCCGACGGTTCGAAGGATCAAAAAACCATTGCGCGGGTTCATCAGGCGTATGGGCGGAATTATCAGTTGCCAAACCTCGCCGCTCATAATGAGACATGTGCGAATGTCGGCAATGTGCTTTGGAATTGGCGCATGTTTCTGGCGACTGGTGAAGCGCGGTTCATGGACGTCCTCGAACTTGCGCTCTACAACAGCGTGCTTTCGGGTGTGAGTCTGGATGGAACGAATTTCTTCTACACAAATCCGTTGCGAGCGCTTGACCCGCCTCCGCTGGAACTTCGCTGGAAATCGAAACGCGTTCCATTTCTCAACTCGTTTTGTTGCCCTCCCAACCTCGCTCGCACGATTGCCGAAAGCAGCGGGTATGCGTGGTCCAAATCAGCGGATGCTCTTTGGCTCAATTTCTATGGCAGCAACGAGCTTAAAACCAAACTCTCCGATGGCTCGCTCGTCCAAGTTTCGGAAGAAACAGATTATCCCTGGAATGGCCAAGTTCAAATTCGGATAGATGAATGCGGAAAGCGTTCTTTCGCGCTACATTTGCGGATTCCCGGTTGGGCCAAAAGCGCTACGATTCGGCTGAATGGCAGATCTACTGATCTTCATTCCGCACCCGGGAGTTATTGCGAAATCCGACGGTCGTGGCGTGCGGGAGATAATGTCGAACTCGATCTTGCAATGGCGGTGCGATTGATTGAGGCCAATCCCTTCGTTGAAGAAACGCTCAATCAGGTGGCGGTTCAACGGGGGCCGATTGTTTATTGCCTTGAGTCGTGCGACCTGGCCGGAGGCAACAAAAAACCATCCCTTCGCGACGTCACCATCCCCGCCAATATCGATCTCATTGCGCGTTTCGACCAAAATCTGCTTAATGGCATTATCGTGCTCGAGGGCAAAGCGCTCACTCGTCGTGCAGCCGATTGGCATGGCCGATTGTATCGCGATTTTGAACCTACCGTTCCCGATCCGGTGGCGATTCGCCTAATACCTTACTTCGCCTGGGCGAATCGTGGGCCATCCGAAATGACGGTCTGGCTTCCGCTCGCTTCAAAGTGAGCATTCAAGCGAACGCATGACCTTTTGACGGCATAAATCTCTTCGACCCGGGGGTAACGTGTCCCACGGGGCGCTACGTAACAAAATCTGTGCGAGATTCTCAAAGCCGCAGTGACCACCAGCCAAATTCTACTGGCGTAAGAGCAAAAAATGTCGTATTTAAAATGGAATGGTCGGCGTGGTTTCGTCACCTTTCAAACCAGTTTAGAAAAATCAAGTGCTATGAAAAAGATAGCTTTTCTTTCGATGATTTTAGGGGCATTCAATCTTTGTTCCACATTTGCCAATGACCAGCCCCGAGGCAGTTTGATGGAGGTTCACTCGTGTGAACTTTATGCCGGAGGTTGCGTTGTTTCCAGCGAAGCAACCTTGGGCGGACGTTATATGTTGCGCGCCTGGAATTTCAGCGGCGGCAATTTTGGAGGGACGGAACTCACTGGCCTGCAAGTGGCGTTGCTGGAATCTTCTCCCGATAATTTGGCGGCGAGCAAAACGACTGCAGAACGGGCGATCGTATATTTGCCGGAGAACGCGACGGCGACTCAGCGGAAGGCTTTGTTGGCTTGGATCAAATCGAGCGCACCCGAACTTAAATCCGCAAAATTGCAAACACGCGTCGCACCGTTACGCCTCGAAAAGTCAGAAAATGGATATCAATTTTCCGCGGGTGACACGATTTCGGTTAGTGCCTCGACGTCCGCGGCTTGCGGCATGGGCTCTTGCGGTGAAGAACTTTGGTACACTCCGCGCAGCACGACGACAGTCTTCACCGTCGTCGCCAATCGCACGTCTCATGTGAACGAACCGTGGTTGAAACTCAAATGGGATGACGCGGGTAAACGCAGCGTGTTCCTTGCGAAATTCGGCGAAAGCGCTTCCGCAAAGGAAATTTATGTTACGGCGGCGGATTTCTGCGGAACTGAAGCGAAGCTGTTCTGATTCCAAATTTGTAACAGAAGGAAACAAAGGGAACGAGGCAGGCAAGGTCATTGCCTGAGACGTCGCAGACAAGGTTGTCAGAGTTCCCGCATAACTTTTGCCATTACGAGAGCGGTTTGAGCAGCTTCGGCCCCCCGGTTGTGTTTCTTACCCAGGCAGCGGACGCGGGCCTGCTCTTCATTTTCCAGTAAAAGCACTTCGTGGATTACCGGAACCCCGTATTGCAATTGGATATGCATGAGCGCCTGGCTTACCGCTTCGCCGATGTGGGCAGCATGGGAAGTTTCGCCGCGCAGGATGACTCCGAGGCAAATGATGGCGGAGAGTGGTGCGTGTTGTCTGCTCTGTGATGCGGGATGCGGGATGCGGGATGCGTCAGAAGCCAGACGTGAGGCTACTACGGGAATTTCGTAGGCTCCCGGGACGCGGACAACCCGAACGTCTCTGGCACCGGCACCCTTTAGCTCGGCCGTTGCGGCACGCAACATCGCATCGACATAGCGAGTGTTGTACTGCGAGGCGACGATTGCGAACTTGGCCAGACTCGCCTTATGCGACTTGCGTTTTATGATTTTCAGCATCTGAAATTCAGTTTTCCATTACTCCATTACTCCGTGGCGTTCAAAGAAGATGCCCGAGCTTTTCCCGCTTGGTCTTGAGGTAATGTTTGTTATGCGGGTTCGGTTTTACACGAATGGGCACTTGTTCGACGATCTCAAGGCCGTAGCCCTCGAGGCCAACGACTTTCCGCGGATTGTTGGTTAGCAGGCGAATGGTTTTGAGGCCGAGATCGGCCAGAATCTGCGCTCCCAAACCATATTCGCGCAGATCCATCTCGTAGCCTAACTTTTCATTGGCTTCGACTGTATCGTAGCCTTCCTCCTGAAGTTTATACGCTTTGATTTTTGGGGCCAAACCGATGCCCCGCCCTTCCTGCCGCATGTAAACGATGACACCACTGCCAGCTTCGGCGACCTGGCGCATCGCCTGATGCAACTGCGGCCCGCAATCGCAACGGCGCGAGCCAAAAACGTCGCCGGTCAAACATTCGCTGTGAACCCGGACCAACACGTTCTTTTTGCCCGCAACCGCGCCATAGACGAGCGCAAGATGATGCTCTCCGTTCAACTTCGAGCGATAAAGGTAGAGATCGAAGTTGCCGTAATCGGTGGGCATTTTGACGACTTCCATGCGTTCAACCAGTTTTTCGCGCGTGCGACGGAAATGGATGAGGTCGGCGATTGTGCAGATTTTAAGTCGATGCTTTCTAGCGAATTTAACCAGGTCAGGCAAGCGAGCCATCGACCCGTCCTGCTTCAATATCTCGCAGATGACAGCGATGGGCCGGCAGTCGGCAAGGCGAGCTAAATCGACTGCAGCTTCAGTGTGGCCAGCTCGTTGCAAGACTCCGCCCGGACGTGCTCGCAGCGGAAAAACATGTCCGGGTTGGACGAGATCTTCCGGGACAGTGGTCGGCTCGGCCATGATGCGGATGGTTTCCGCACGGTCAGGCGCGCTGATGCCGGTGGTGATTCCGCGAGTTGCATCGACGCTAATTTGAAAATCGGTTTTGAAGGTCTCGCGATTCTGGCGCACCATGCGTTCGATGCCGAGTTGCTGAAGGCGTTCTGAAGTGGTCGGAACGCAGATCAATCCGCGTCCATGTTGCGCCATGAAATTGATGTCTTTCGGGGTGGCGAATTGCGCGGCCATGATCAGATCGCCTTCGTTCTCGCGGTCCGCATCATCGACAACAATGACCATCTTGCCGGCCTGCATATCGGCAATTACGGATTCGATGGTGTTGAATGCGTGAGCCATTATTTGCGCAACTTGAGAGCTTTGGTTGCCGCTTCGTAAATCAACTTCAATGGAACTTTCGCCTGACGCGCGAGTTTTTTGCAGGATTCAAATTCGGGCGCGGCCTGAATGACTTTGCCATCGAGTTTGCCGAGTTTGACCGAGACTTCACCGTAAGGCGTTTTCACTTCGGCAAATTCACGCGCCAGCTTGCGGCGTTCCGCCGTATGCCGTCGAACGCCGAATGAACTGGTTTCGAGCAAAATCATCTCGGTGAATTTGTCGCCATCAGTTTCTGGGCATAACACAGTGAGCAAAACTCCGGGACGATTCTTCTTCATTTGAGCCGGCGTGTAAAAAACGTCCAGTGCGCCAGCAGCGAGTGCCTGTTCTACGAAATTGCCCAGTATTTCAGGATTGATGTCGTCGAGATTCGCTTCAAGGACGACGATCGTGTCTGTTTCCCAATCGTGCTTTGATTGCGAATGCGCGGTTCTTCCGAGTATCGCTCGCAAGACATTGGGTCGCGTTTCATTGTCGCGCGTGCCAAGGCCAAAGCCGATCTTTTCGGCAACCAGTTCGCGCATGGAGCCGAATTCTTCGACAAATTCGGCCAGCAATGCGGCTCCGGTGGGTGTAACTAATTCGTGAGGCTCGTCGCACTGCGAAACGGGAATCCCGCGCTCTCCGAGAATTGCCAGAGTTGCAGGAGCAGGGATCGGAAAGCGGCCATGGGCACAATTAATCCAGCCGGTGCCTTCGACAACCGGGCTTGCGAGGACACGAGGTCCGCCAAGAAGTTCGAGGCCGATACACCCGCCGACAATATCGACGACAGAATCGACAGCGCCCACTTCGTGGAAATGGACTTGCTCAGGGGGCAAGCCATGGATTTTTCCTTCCGCGATGGCAATACGATGAAAGACTGCGATGGATTTTTCTTTTACCCAAATCGAAAGGTCGCTTGAGGAAATCAGTTCCCGGATTTCGGAAAAGTTTCGACCGTGTGAATGTTCGTGTTCGTGCTCGTGGTGATGGCTGTGCTCATGTTCATGGCTGTGGTGTTCGTGCTCATGGTGGTGGTGTCCATGGTCATGATCTTCCTCGTGATGGTGATGGTGCTCCTCGTGGCTGTGCTTGTGAGCGTGATCGTCGTCCTCGTGCGAATGCGGGTGAGTGTGGGTCAGACCGTCAACATGGGTGTGTTGATGGTTATGATCATGAGCGAGGTGAACGTCAAACTTGACCCCTTCAATAGCGGCTTTGTGAGCGCGAGAAATATGCAAATGGTAACCCTCGAGCTTCAGCTTTGCTAATTCATGCTCTAACTCGTGCGCATCGACGCCGAGATCGAGCAGCGCCCCAATGAACATGTCGCCGCTGATCCCGCTGAAGATATCCAGATACAACGTCCTGGTCGCGACTGCGGTCTCGTCGTTCCCTTTGCGGCTCGATTTCGGCCTGGTCTTTCGCGATTTCATTCGTTCACCTCTTTCCCTGCGCAAGTTGGTTGATTTGGCTCGCGGCATAGCCCGCGCCGAACCCGTTGTCGATATTAACCACTGTCACGCCACTGCTGCAGCTATTCAACATTCCCAACAACGCCGCCAGGCCGCCAAAGTTTGCGCCGTAGCCGATGCTCGTCGGAACTGCAATCACAGGTTTTGAAATCAGCCCGCCGACAACGCTGGGCAGAGCACCTTCCATCCCGGCAACGACGATGACAACATTGGCGCTTTGGATCGTTCCCAGGCGGCCAAGCAAACGGTGCACGCCTGCGACTCCAATATCCGAGATGCGCTCGACCTGATTACCCATAATTTCCGCGGTCACGGCGGCTTCCTCGGCAATGGGCAAGTCACTCGTGCCGGCACACGCAACGACAATGGTGCCGGAACGCTTTTCAGCCGGGGCCTTTTCAATTGTTACACATCTCGCCAGTTCGTGATAAACGGCACGCTTAAACTTCCTTTTTAAAAGACGCGCGTGCTGCGGCGTAATGCGCGTGACGAGAAGCCGTTCCTCGCGTTCAATCAACTTGGATGCGATTTTCAGGACCTGTTCGGGCGTTTTCCCAGCGCCAAAAACGACCTCAGGAAAGCCTTTCCGAAGCGCGCGATGCGTATCAATTTTGGCGAACCCGAGATCCACTACGGGCGCCGCCTGAAAGGCATGCAAAACCTCGTCGCGGCCTACACCGCCAGCACGAAATTTCTCGAGTAGCTTGACTGCTTCAGTCGTCGTCACGCCGGGAAGATGCGGCAAAAATCCAAAAAACCAAGTGCCAAAATCCTAGTTCCCATGGCGAATGCGTAACACGGTAATCGGAGTGCGCTCCGACGGTTACAGACACGGGTGATTAGAAATCCTGGATTTCAATGTTCGTGATGATGACGGAAGAGGCGCTCGCGATTTTTCAAAAGGTACCATACGATCAGTATGTTTATTGCGAGAATGATGACGACCAGGATCGGATGTGCATTGCGATTGCTTTCCGGTGGCGGGCCATGGACCAGTTCGAAAACTTCGATGGGAATGAAGAACATGGATTCAAGTATCGTCATCCAACCGATCCATTTGATTCGGAACATTAAACCGGTGGCTTCAACCAACGAAAAGAGGCTGTAAACCAATGTACCCGCGGCAGCGAACACTCGTTTTTTTTCACTGATTTCGCCGAGTTGAATGGCGAGGTCTGACCAGAATTTTCTTTCTGGATTGAACTTAAGTACCTTCAGGGTGCGATTGAGCTCCTTGGGCAAATCGTTGTCCGCAAGAGCATAGATAGTAATCGCAATAGCCACAAAGAGGAGGCCTTTCAGAAGTTTAATGACGATGATGGCGTAGAGAGTTGGCGCCGGTTTCTTAGTAATCTCGGTTTGGGTACCCATGCGGAAAAGGATTTTACCTCGAAAAACTAACCGATTTTGCCCCGCGACATTTGCATACTTCTGCTGAATCATAAACAACGTCCCCACCGTCTCAAGCCAATTGCGTTTTCCATCGGCACAGGATTTCTATACGTTCAAGCGATGCTAGAAATTGAATACCTGGTTGAATTGCTGGAACAAAATCGCGCCGCGGCAGCGGCGCGGGTCCGCGAATTCTCCATCGGAAGCCGAAAATTTCAGTTTAATTCGCAACCTGTAATCATGGGGGTCATCAATCTTTCCACTGATTCCTGGTATCGCGAAAGCGTTTGCCTTTCCACTGATTCCGCCATTCGCCGCGGACAGATTTTGAGCAAGCAAGGCGCCGATATCATCGACATTGGCGCGGAATCCACCCTGGCCCACGCCGCGCATATCGATGAAGCCGCCCAAACGAACAGATTGTTACCGCTTGTCAAAGCTCTAAGCGAATCCGGCATCCTTGTGTCAGTTGAAACGTATCAACCGTCTGTTACCCACGCTTGTTTCGAGGCAGGCGCAAAAATTCTCAATCTCACTTCCGCAAACAACAACGACGAATTCTTCCGCATGGCTGCCGCGCACAATGCGGCTGTAATCATTTGCTATGTCCAAGGCAAGAACGTCCGCGAGGTCGGTGACTTCGATTTCGGCGCCAATCCAATCGGGATGATGCAGGATTATTTTGCGCGCCAGATCGAAATCGCAGCGCGCAACGGCGCCGAAAAGATATTCCTCGATCCAGGTCTCGGCTTCTATTACCGCAACCTTCAAGACAGCGCCGCTCGCATCCGCCATCAAATGACCGTTTTCCTGAACACTTTCCGCCTCCGTTCGCTCGGATTTCCCATTTGCCACGCGTTGCCCCATGCCTTCGAATATTTCGGCGAAGAAGTGCGGTCCGCCGAACCCTTCTTCGCTGTCCTGGCCGCCCTCGGCAAAACCAATTTATTCCGGACCCACGAAGTTCCAAAAATCAAAGCGGTTTTGGATGCATTGGGAATTTTCGGCAGGAGTTGATACCCGTGGTTCTCTTGATATTGTTAACTACGAAATCAGCGCTTAACGCGCCTTTGATTCCAGCTCCATCGCATTGGCTTTTTTCACATGGATGCTGCCTGCGCTGGTTCGTAACAAAACGGTTTTTCCGCCTCCATTGACAGCGCCTTTCAAATAGTCCCGATCTTTCTTGGGCGCACCTGCGACCTGGAATTCGCTGTGAACGTTTCCAGCCGAAGTTTCCGCATCCAAATCAAACGCGGCATCCCCGGGGATGCGCAACGTGATTCCGCCGCCGGACGTCTCCAATTTCACACTGTCCGAAACTGGCGCTGCCAGGTCTGCAGTGATTGAGCCGCCTGACGTTGAACCCTCCACTTTCGCGGTCGCACCGGAAATTGTGATTCCGCCGCCGCTCGTCTCGACGTGCATTGGTCCGCTGAATTTCTTGACGTTGACCGAACCACCGGACGTGTCGCCCTCCAACGAGCCCGAACCGCCCGTGACTTCAATCCCGCCGCCGCTCGTGTTAATTTTCAATTTGCCCTCGCAGCCAATTACATGAATACCACCGCCCGAAGTGTCCCCGCGCAGCGGCCCGTGCAATCGCGCAAAGTGCAATCCGCCGCCGCTCGTATTGGCTTTGACGTCCCCCGTCAAATCATCAACTTCGATTCCGCCTCCCGCAGTGTCCAGTCGCGCATTGAATTGCGCGGGCACCGTAATCGTATATTTCGCTTCGTTGGAATTGTGGCCGAAAAGCGACCAGGTGCTCTTGGTCTTGTGCTTGCACTTGATTGTCACCGTATCTCCGTCTTGCGAGAAATTGACCGGATTGTCCTTCAAAAACTTTTGCTCGTCCGATTTGCTGCTGCGACCGACTTTTCGCCAAACATCCACAACCACTTCGCTCGTTGCGTTAGTCCCAATTTCGATGCCGCCAACATCGACATCCACGACGATCGTTCCACCCGGTTTTACCGTGAATTTCTTGTTTAGTTGCTCCTCGGTCGCCGCTTTGGCGGCAAAGGGCAAAAGAATTAAGCCACAAAATCCAACCAAATACGCCGAATTAATGAATTTTTCCCTTTTCATAATTTTTTGATTCTCGCTCTCAAAACCCAAAAAGCTACCCGAAAGTTTCAATTATTTTGTAATCAGACTTTGATGGATTGGACCGCGGCTGAGTCGAAGACCAGCCGCAGCAACGGCCAATGCAAAGTCGGACGTAGAAACTCCGGAGCGATAACAGGACGAGGCTTTCTGCGGCTGGTCTTCGACTCAGCCGCGGTCGGTTCATTTTCTTGCCAGAAAATGCGCAGCAATCAATCCCCCCAGAATTCCTCCCGCATGCGACACGGCAACGGGATTTCCCAACAGGCCAAAATCCAGAAATCCAAAAAGCATCCGACCGGTGATTGCCTCAAACACTCCCTTACCCACTACAAGGATCAAAGTGATCCATCCAATCCTCCATTCCGTCCTATCACCGCCCAACATCTCAATCGCGGAGATCGCCATCAACCCATGTGCGATGCCGGACAAACCGCATAGTCCGTTCGTTGATATCGCTGGTGATGCAACCCACGATGCAATCAAACTGCCTGCTCCAGCCGCAATCACATACGCCAGCCTCACCAAAATGCTTTTCTCGACGATGCTCCAGTAAAGGCTCAGAAACGCAGCGCCATCCAACAGCAAATGATACCAGGTCAGATGGACAAAGGGATGGGTTAACAACCGCCACCATTCTCCGTTCCGCACCGCGCCCGGCTGAAACATCATTGCACTCCAATAGCCACCAAACAGAACAGGCAGATTGAAAATCAAAATCAGTGCAACAAACAAAGCGATTTCCGGCTTCTCTCGTAAAAATGCCAGGGCCTTTCGCGCGCACGTTTCACGGTTTTCGTAGCAGCCGACGTAAGGAGGCTCCATATTTCGCGGGCGCGCCGTCTCAGAATCAGTTAGAGCCTCCTTACGTCGGCTGCTACGAAACGAGACGGGAGAATTCGCTTCGAGTACTAATGCATTTCGCATAATTCGTGGCTTCGAGACACAGGCGGGCCGGGCGCCATGCCCGGCCCGCCATTTTCCTCCCTCCTTAGCGGTTTTTCTTTTTACGATGCATCAGGAAGAGCGAAGCCAGGACTCCCAATGGCCCAACCGGGCTGCTGCCACCACCCGGCAAGTGAAAATCGAAACTTTGACCGCGAGGCTGTTGGGCTTGCGGTTGCTGACTCGGCGCTTGCGCGGCCGGTGTCGCGACCGGCTGGTTCATCGCCTGCTTGGCGGATGCCATCTGAACGTGACGGGATGCGGCTGTCGCGCCGTCTTGAGGTCCGATATCAGACAAAGCTTTATTCCGAATTGTCTCCAACTGTTCGCGTACCTGGGCCTGCGCGGTGCGATCGCGATTGTTGCTTTCCACATTCTTTCGAGAGATTTTCCAGCGTTGATATTCGACGTCATTTTCCAAAACCAGAAAGGACGTGTATTCAGTCACAATCGAGAAATCTTCTCCCAACCGGACGATCTCTGGAATTATCGGCGAACGATCTCCTTTCCGATCCGCGTCTTTGAGCAGTGAATTGATTCGTTTCGACGCCCACAAACGGTTGATTTCGGGATTCGCCTTGTCTGTCTCAGGAAATTCCAACTGCGCCGTCTGTTTTACTTCAACACCCTTCACGCTTCCGCGCAGCGTCACATCTGCTTTGCCGCTGCCGTGATACCGTCCGTAAATCCTCACCGGCGCGCCGAAATACAAATTCGGCACAACCGCCGGTTCGATTTCGTTGACATCGACGCCCGAGATTTTGATTTGCAAATCCGTCGCAAATGGTCGCACCAGCTTTTGCCGAAACGCACGTGCCTGCCGCGTGAAATCGTCGCTCGCCGAAATGAACGCCGCCAACCCACCTGAATCCTCCGCCAACTGCTCCAGCAACGGCCGATTCACATCGTTGCCCACCCCGACGCAGAAGACCCGCGTGTTTCCTGGCCGGCTCTGAATCAGTTGCAACAACGTTTGCCGTTCCTGTTGTTCGGTAAGTCCATCGCTTAAAATGACGACGTTCAGCGGCTGGTCGTTCGAGGCATATTTATACGCCGTGGAAATTGCCGGTCGCAGAACGGTGCCTCCACGCGCCTCCTGCTTCGCCAGATACGCTGTCGCGCGCTCCTTATTTTCCGCAGTCGCCGGTTGCAACTGACCAAACGCCAGGTTCGGTTTGATGTTGAACGTCATTACCTCAAACCGATCTTCTGCGCCCAATTCCTGCAGAAACGCCCCGACTGAATCCTTGGCTGTCAAAAGCTTCCCCGCATCTGCCATGCTGCCGGAAACATCGACCACAAAAACGTAATCCATATTCTGCTGGGTCTTCGCAACTTCCTGCCCTGCCGTTAGCGTCAGGCAAAAGAATCCGTCTTCCCCGCCGGTCCGCGAAGTGATTAAGTCCATCCCGGTCATTGGCCGCGCAATGTGAGTCAGCAGAACGACGTCTCGCGAAAGGTCACCTTTTGTGCTCTCCAGATTCGCCTGCCAGTACTGATCTGAATGCTTCGCGACGGCAAACGAATGGCTCGGGCTCTCCACCCCGGTAATCGGCACTGCGGATTTCACATCAAACCCAATGGTGAATTTCCCCGTCGCCCGCGTATCGACTCCACGCCGAGTCGCCGTGGCCAGCGGATAAACATAGGTCGCCGTGTCATTGTCGTAATCCAGTTCCTGGTAATAAGTGATTTGCACCTTTTGATCAGCTTCCGGTCCGATCGGAAAAACGCGCATGTCGAAGGTCCGATAATCCGTTTGCTCCAACAGTCCCGGATCGCGGCGTTGTTGTTTGTAGCTTTCGTAGATTTCCCGTGCGCGTTTTTTCTCCAAGACCTCACCGACCATTTCCTTGCCATTGATCCACATGCTGAAATTCGCGACCGATGCCGCCTTCGGCACCGGGAAGGTGTACAATGCCTCGACCTGCCTTTTTTCGGTGTTGTGAAAAACTTGCGTTACCTTGGTTACGGCGACGCCATTGTTGATCGTAACCTGCACGTCATGCTCCTTGATTTCCAGCACGCCTCCAAAACCGCCGTCTGCAATTAGCAATCCAGCCGCTTTCGCTGTGCCGGGCCAACAACCCGCTGCCGCCACCAATGCCGCGCAAATTCCCCCCAGAAACAACCGCTTTCTAATTTTCATATCTTTGCCTTTCTTTTCATTCGAGCCGAAGAGCCGGTTCAAAGCTCACCACAGCTCGATTCATATCTCCTTCTCATGTTCCGTGCCGAGCTTGAGAACATCCTATGTAAGCAATTGAAGGGACGCGAGATCCGACACAAGTAGTTCTCCAGGATCGCCTTCGAAATCAGAAACAACTCGACCTGCAATGCTCAGCCGATATACAAATAATGTATGACCGCCACAAACGGTATCTCGGCCCCTGATCGTCAGTTCTTCGAAGTCGTCGCCCGAACTGCATTTTGCAACCCGTTCAGTGAACAGCGTGCCGAACTTGACGCCCAGATCGTAGGCCATCGCGCAGACGTCTTCTCCGATGCGCACGTCGATGAACTGACTCGCATCATCGCCTCGCGTGTGCAAAAACTTGAAGAGGAAGGAAAGGCGGACGTCCGGAAGTATCCCGCAGCCGATCGGCGGTTGATGCAAACCGTTTTTCTCTTTGAGCTTTATCATCAATATTGCCAACAGTTCGACCAACTCATTCTCGAACAAGTTCGTCTCGGCGCTCAATCGGTCCCGGTCAAATTTGCAAGCGAGCTTCTGGCCCAAATGCGTCAGCGCGGCATCGCGGGTTCTGATGCGGTGAGATTTTTCTCGATTTTCTATCAACTGCGCCGCGCGTTCCATTTCATCGTTCGCAGTCTGGTTGGTGAAAGCGCGTGCATGCGTGAGTTTCGCCGCCACCTTTGGCAAAATGTTTTCACCCAGGAAGTTCGACTCTATGAACGCTATCTTTGGAACCGCATGGAAGATTTCTCAACGCTGCTCCTTGGCGAAACCGGGACCGGCAAAGGGACTGCCGCTGCGGCGATTGGCCGATCCGGCTACATTCCGTTCGATGAAAAGCTGAGCCGATTTTCTGAAAGTTTCATGCGCGGTTTCATCTCTCTGAACCTGTCGCAATTTCCCGAAACGCTCATCGAATCCGAACTCTTCGGTCATCGCAAAGGCGCATTCACGGGTGCGGTCGAAGCCCACGAAGGCGTCCTTGCTCGATGCAGCCCGCACGGCGCAATTTTCCTGGATGAAATCGGCGACGTCTCTGTTCCCATCCAGATCAAACTGCTTCAAGTGCTCCAGGAACGCACGTTTTGCCCGGTCGGCAGTCATGAACCGCTGCGGTTTCGCGGACGCGTCATCGCTGCGACCAACCGCTTACTCAATTCGTTGCGAAAGCACGATCTCTTTCGCCAGGATTTCTTTTATCGCCTTTGCTCTGATATGATCGAAGTCCCGCCGTTGCGCCAGCGACTTCAGCAAGATCCGAGAGAACTTCGCCAATTGATCGAACACACGCTCACCCGCATGCTGGGCGAACCCGCAGCCGAACTTGTCGCGCATGTCGAAACTTCGCTACGGCACACCGTCGATGATCAATATTCGTGGCCTGGCAACGTGCGTGAATTGGAACAGGCGATCCGCCGCATCCTTGTCACGGGCGGCTATACGCCCAGTGAAACTGCTCAATCCGCCAGCTTGCGCGAACAACTCATCGCTGGCATCGAAGCTCAGTCTCTCAATGCCGAAACCCTTCTCGCCGGCTATTGCAAAGTGCTTTACGAAAACAGCGGCAACTACGAAGCCGTCGGTCGCCGCACGAATCTCGACCGACGCACAGTGAAAAAATACGTTAAAGGTGCGTTTCCGATAACCGCGTGAGCAATTTGTCTTCCGTTTTAACGCTTTAACGTTTTAACGCTGGTCTCGCGAAAGTCTTGCATTTCCTTCTTGCTCCGCTTGTCCTTTCGCCGTGCTGAAGATAATGGTCAGTTGGGCAGAATACGGCGAGTTGGCCGCCCTTTTCTTTTTTCAGGCAATGGCTACAAGCATGTGGCTTGTCCCTCTTTCCCGCATTCTCAATGCGCAAGGATTTGGAAAGCTTTCCCCCTACGCCTACGCAACCTTCGCCCTGGCCGCATTTTTTTCGCCGTTGATTTTCGGCGCGATGGCCGATCGCCATACCGCGCCGTCGAAAGTCATGCGTTGGCTCGCAATCGCGAGCGGTTTGGCGCTGATCCCTGTTGGCATCAGCATACAAAATGGTTGGTCATCGCTCGCTGTTCTGTTGCTACTGCAAGTTTATGCAATTGCGGCCTCCCCAACCACCAGCCTTGCGAGCACAATTGTCTTCTCTCGACTTCGCGATTCACAGCGCCAATTCGGCCCGCTGCGAGCCGTCGCCACTTTCGGCTGGATGTGCGGCTGTTGGCTCATCAGCGCCATCAATATAGATGCGTCGCCGAAAACAGGTTACGTTACTGCCGCGGCCTGGTTTGTTCTCGCGGGCTTTACGCTTTTCCTGCCGAACGTTGCGCCGCCCGCAAGCAATCAATTGACTTTCCGGGAGCGAATGGGTTGGGACGCGCTCGTCTTGCTCAAACATCGCGATCATCGTGTTGTGTTTCTCACGGTAGCCTTGTTCTGCATTCCGATCGCCGCGTTTTATCCGTACACGCCACCCCATCTTCAACAACTCGGCTTTCAACACACGACGGCTCTGATGTCGCTCGGCCAGATCACAGAAATCATTTCGATGTTTTGTCTCGCGAGCCTGCTAACAAGCTGGCGTCTCAAGTGGATCTTTGCTTTTGGCCTTACGTTCGGCATCCTTCGTTTTGCTCTCTGCGCGCTAAACCAGAAAGGATGGTTGCTTGCAGGAATTACTTTACATGGCTTCTCATTCACTTTCGTTTTCGTCACGGCACAAATCTATCTCAACGAGCGGATCGAATCCGTCTGGCGCGCCCGCGCACAGGCTTTGCTATCCCTGATGACCAGCGGCTTCGGCAACCTTGCAGGCTACCTCGGCTCGGGCTATTGGCTACGGAGTTGCACAGACGCCAACGGACCTCGATGGACTCTTTATTGGGCCGGAATTGCCATAGCTGTCGCTGCTGTTTTCGTCTTTTTCCTGGTCGCTTACCACGGCCGAAGCAGCGGTTTTCGGCGCAGCACGAGTTGAAACGTTGAGTTCTCGCTTGCCACTCCACCCGGCTCGCCGACAATGCGCCCATGATCCGTCTGCGATTGGCAGCTCTCTTGTTCCTTTCCTTTGCGATTTACGGTTACGCTGCCGACGCGCCTCCCGACACCAATGGCGTTTGGCTCGCCGAGCATTACACCAAATACGAATACCGCATTCCTATGCGCGACGGCGTCCATCTTTTTACGCGGGTTTATGTTCCCAAAGATGACTCCCAATCCTGGCCCATCGTTCTGACGCGCACGCCTTACGCACTGAAGCCCTATGGCGATGACAATTACACCACCAATCCCAATGGTTCGTTTCTGACCCTCGCCGAGGATAAATTCATCATTGCTACCGAGGACGTCCGAGGACGGTATGGATCTGAAGGAGGATATGTCCATGTCAGACCCTTTAACCCCAACAAAGGACCGAAGGACATCGATGAGAATTCGGACGCCTACGACACCATCGATTGGCTGGTGAAAAATATCCCGAACAACAACGGCAAGGTCGGCGTTTTCGGCATCTCTTATCCCGGGTTCTATACGTCGATGAGCATGATTAATTCGCATCCAGCGCTCAAAGCTGCTTCGCCCCAGGCGCCGATTTCAGATTGGTTCATGGGCGACGACCTTCATCACAACGGAGCATTCTTCCTCTCGCAAAATTTCAATTTTTTCTATGCCTTCGCCCAGAAACGGGAAGACCCGCTGCACGAGGACACGCGACCCTTCAATTTCCAAAATCCCGACGGCTACGATTTCTATCTCCGGATGGGTACACTCGCCAATTCCGAAAAAATGTTGAATGGCCGCGCGCCGGAGTGGAATGAGTTTCTGGCTCACGACACCTACGATTCTTATTGGCAGGCCCGCAACATTCGTCCGCACCTCAAAAATGTTCATTGCGCCGTCATGACCGTCGGCGGTTGGTATGATGGAGAAGATTTCTTCGGCGCGCTCGAAACCTATCGTTGGACGGAGCGCCAGAATCCCGGCATCACCAACGTCCTTGTCATCGGCCCATGGGCGCACGGCGATTGGGGACGCAAAGATGGCGATAAACTCGGCGACGTTGATTTCCATGCGAAGACGGCCGTTTTCTATCGCGAAAAAATCGAACTCCCGTTCTTCCGACGATTCCTCAAAGGCGATACCAACTACGTTCCGCCCGAAGCTTACGTTTTCGAGACCGGCACGGCTCAATGGCGACGTTTCGATGCGTGGCCGCCGAAGGAAGTCGCGACGAAAAAGTTCTATCTTCACGCTAACGGCGACCTCAACTTCAATCCGCCGACTGAAACTGGCGATGTCTTTGATGAATATGTCAGCGATCCGGCAAAACCGGTCCCCTTCACGCTGGAAGTTACTACTGATTATCCCCGTTCCTATCCGGTGCACGACCAACGCTTCGCCGCCTCTCGCCCCGACGTCCTCGTTTATGAGACTGAAGTGCTCGACGATGACCTCACTCTTGCTGGCCCGCTCGTCGCCACATTGCATGTCTCAACTACGGGGACTGATTCCGATTGGATTGTCAAACTCATCGATGTCTATGCGTGGGACCATCACGATCCCGAACCCAATCCGTCACATCTCAAAATGGGGGGTTACCAGCAACTTGTCCGGGGCGATGTGTTTCGAGGCAAATTCCGCAACAGCTTTGAAAAACCGGAGCCTTTTGAACCTGGCAAAATCTCGAAGCTCGAATTCACCATACCGGACATCTTCCACACCTTCCGCCGGGGCCATCGCGTGATGGTGCAAATCCAAAGCACCTGGTTTCCGTTAGTCGATCGGAATCCCCAAATCTTCGTAAACATATCCAAGGCGAAACCGGAAGATTTTCGAAAGGCAACCGAGCGCGTCTATCGCGCGGCGAATGCGGCATCGGCGCTGAGTGTTCAGGTGTTGCTGCGTGGTGGGAAGTGACTGATCTGGCGGAGCGAACCTCGCGATATTGACATCCTACGCCAATGGCGTATAGTTCGTCGGTGGTCTTTGTTGAGACAGTAGTTTTCACACGGCGTGTCCAGGAGCACCTGAGCGATGATGAATATGCCAACCTGCAATTATATTTGGCCGAGCGGCCAGACGCGGGCAAGATCATCAAGCAATCGGGCGGGATTCGCAAATTGCGATGGGCGGGCAGCGGACGTGGCAAACGCGGCGGCTTGCGAGTGATTTATTATTGGTGGGTTGCGAAAGCCAGGATTTCGATGCTAATGGTTTATCCGAAGAATGAACGCGACGATTTGACAGCCGGCCAACTGAAGCAATTGAGAAATCAATTAGTCTTATGAGAAAAGAATTGTTTAACGAATTACTGGAGAGTGTTAAGCAGGCTGCGGCAATAGAGAAAGGTTGCGCCAAGCCTTCCCGCACTTTCGCGGTAAACAAAGGGAATGAAGTTGCGCGCGCTCGCGCGAAGCTAGGACTCTCGCAAACAAGGTTTGCATCATTGCTCGGTATCAGTATAGGCACGTTAAGAAATTGGGAACAGGGGCGGAGACGACCGACAGGTGCCGCCAAGGTCCTCCTCAAAATCGCAACCCTGCATCCCAAAGCGGTTTTGGACGCGGCCGCGTAAACACCGTTAACGATCATTATTTGGCAGCCGAAATCGTTGGAACCATAACTTCACAAAGGCAAAACGCAAAATTCCTTGTTCCCATTCACACTGCCGATTAGAGTCACGCTATGCCAATATTTTCTTCTCCAGATCAACTGAAAGACCACAAAGCCTACGTGCCGTTGTTAAAAAAGGCGCTGCTCGTTGTGAAACTCGACGCAGAAAAGAAATTCCTCTACTATAAACAATTTCCTTTCGGCCCAAAGAAACTGCCCCTGGTAGTAGTCGATTTCGATGCCAATTTCCAAAACGCGCTCAACAAAGCGGGACATAAAACCAGCGCCGAAGGCACAGTCACGCTGACGCAAAAGGACGAGTTGAATTTCGAGCCAAAAAAGG
>Ga0068857_100001023_pt1 | contig 21592 bp, 32 predicted proteins | sample KBSCornC72_FD_66591 | JGI IMG/M metagenome (GOLD analysis project Ga0068857, IMG submission 66591) | Corn rhizosphere microbial communities from Kellogg Biological Station, Michigan, USA - KBS Corn C7-2 | ecosystem: Host-associated > Plants > Roots > Rhizosphere > Soil ...
CTCGTCTTGGTTGATCCTACGCACTGCGTAGATGCCGCAGGTTTGTTCAGAAAACTCGTAAGCACCTAGGTGTTCTTTGCAATGGATAGGCACCCATATTTCTGGATTGCCCTGCACCTGATCTCTCAGTTTAGCCCAGTATCTAAATTTGCGACTAGCCTCACCGATTTTTAGTTTAGTTGAAATGGTATGCGGATGACTATTCTCAGGTCGTCTCACACCTTTGAAAGGGGATTTGCGCCCTCTGGCTTTGTTCCCTATGATCGCCTTGGTCTCAGCAGTGTGAGGCTTACCAGGTTTACCCTTGTTGGGAGCTATGCGTCCTTTGTGTGCTCTTGATAGACTGGCCCTATGCTCTGGCGACGGGCTTTTGCCGAATCTAGGATTACCAGATCCTTTGCGCATTGCGGACAATCTGGCAACGACCTCTGGAGACATCTTCCCGCCTTTCTGTCCGCCAGTAGTTCTATTGTACCCTATGTCGTGTTGTATGGCCTTCAATTCAGCGATCCAGTAAATCTCTCGTTCATTAAGTGCTGACGGATCACATTCCTCAAGTATTTGTTTGGAAAAAGCTTCAGGGCCGTACTTACGAATGGCATTGTGAAAAGCACACTTACGACCACTGGCAGCATGCTCTATGTGTCTTCTCCAACGTCTGACAATAGTTTGTGAGGTTTGGCCCACATATATCTTGCCGTTCACCTGATTGGTTATCTTGTAAATTACACCCAAGGTATTCTCAATGGTGATTAAAGTTGACTAGCCCTGGCTTTGCGCTTCACGGCTGAATAAGTGCCCAAGCCGTAGCCCAGGATAAAGCACACCGCCACACGCCAGTCTTGTATCGATTCGCCGATCCCCAGCACCTGAGCCAAACCGATTGCCATCGAACATAGGGCGGTCGGCATGGCTCTGTTGCGTTCAGAGAAATGGACCCAATACACACAGGCCGTTTCAATGACGAAGCCGCTCATGAAGGCCACAATGGCTGCAAGCCAAGGATTCACGGGTAGGGCCTCACTTCGAAATCTTCCTTCAGATTAAAGATTCCGAAACAGGGCCCATTTTCATAGTCCGGTCGTTGCATGTTATGTGCACAGGTAGTCGAATGGACCCCGTATCGCAGAGCATCCGTCGGCTGCGATTTGGGCTGCTTTACGCAAAGCTCTCTCGGGCCTACTGATGGGTCTCTGAGCCGAAAGGGCAGCGGTTCCCGCCGCTACCGCCACCGTATGCCCAGCCCCATCAATGCCATCTGCGGATCGCCAAACAGAGAACTCGGAATCAACGAAGAATAGCTTCCCCCGCAGACCCGCTAGCATCTGCCACTCCGTCTCCCCCTCTTCAGCAGCTTCTTTCGTGTAGTTCTCGGCGATGAATAGCGAGCGTATGCTGTCAACCAGCTCTACGTTCACCGCTCGCTCGACATCGTCCGATGCGGATATTTTGGGAGCCCGTAGCTTGAACTTGAGCAACGACATGGCTCGCCAGCAACCCGCTACACCCAATAGCCATTCGCCCGAACGAAACACTTTCGCATCTCGAACCACTCGAGCTGCGTCGCTTGAGTCCACGGAGATGCGATCCCCTACCATGTGGACTTTTCCGCGATGTTCTAGGGCAAGAATGAGGGTCATTTTTTCTTCAACGGGCTCGTATCGTCTACCCAAAGAGGAGTATTCATGCACTTGCCTCGCTTGCTGTCGAGGATGTACATTGCCTGTTGGGGCGGCTCGTAGTCAGCACCAATCGACATGGCGTATTCCGAGTACCCAATGAGTGAGCCGTTGACTACCGTTCGGCCTAGATCCGTCAGTTGGTGAAAGTGGCCGATGTGATGGTAGTCGGCTCGCTTGACGCCATCCCACTTGAACACACGTTTATTTAGAGGGACCGACAGTCCGCCAATGCCGCCGCCAAACTTTACCTCGTCCCCATGATGAAAGTGCAGCGTGAAGTCGTAGGCTTCGACGTACTGATGAGCGCTCTGATCCACTACGAAGCGGACTCGAGGTTCGTCGGCGAAATCCTGCTGCAGCACATTGTAGAGAAGCCACTCGAAGGAGTTCTTGGCTCCTGTCTTGATGCGCCGTTTGGCCGTAGTGCGTCCGTGATTTCCGTATGAACACGGGACGGTGATGGTCTCTATTTTCTTGTCCAGCAGGAGTGTCTTGATGCCCACCGTGATGAGCTTCTTGGCGAACAACACGGCTTCTACAGGAGAGAGGTCGTTGTCCTCTTGAAGCTCTTCATGGATGTAGCCAGTGATCAAGTCTCCACCCAACCATAGGATCACGTCACGAAGAGAAAATTCATGTCGGCCCAAATCCAAGAGCCATTCGATACCGTGGAAGAAGCGCTCTGATCTCGCTTCAGCGATCTTTGGGTTGTAGTGGTTACGACCCGCTACAGACTCTGGGTAGACGTTCTCTTCGACGTGCCAGTCCGAGGCCATGATGACTGCCGTACCCTCACGCAGCCCCGACTTGGTCTCACGCCGTTTAATCTTTGGGATGGCGATGGGGCGGTCTATTTCTTTGAGGAAACGATGTCGAGCCTCAGCGTCACGAAGCCGCTCAATCAGGTCTTGGTGCTCTGTACGAAGCTTCTTTTCACGAGATCGCTCTTCGTACGCTTCCACAGGATCAATCGGCTTTTTCCGTTCAGAAGCCTTGAGATCCTTCAAGTATTGTGAGGGAGGTTTGAGATCCCATCGCTCGAATGACTTCAGGAGAGAGGAACGTGACACATCCTCTTTAAAGCGGCGACCAATCTCTGGAAGGGCCTCTTGAACTGTTGCGTATTCACCACTCTGCAAGATCTGCAACGCAATTCGTATCCGCTCGTCAGTCCAATCCATGGATCACCTTTTCGAGACGGCCGTGCTGGGCGTCTTCCCTAGGTGAAGCCTATAAGTACCTTTTCTTCGCTAAATCATCGTTACGACTGCTCGACGTACTTTCACGCATCGGTGTAATATCTCAAAATTCAGCACGATTTCAGTCGAAATCGTCAAGCAACAAGCGCTCCCAGCTAGTCAAGCGCTTCTCTTCTTGTGGGACGCGGAATTTTTCGAAGAATTCGGCGATGTCGAAGGCGATCGTGACCCTCGAAAATTCAATGCCTGCAAAGGTCTCTATTTCCAGCTGGGAGATCATCACGTGCAGTCCTGGCAGCGTTTCTATTTTTTCGACGCTGATCACGGACCACTTGCTTCCGGGCGCTTCAATCAGCTCCCATACGGATCCTAGCGTAGGAGGTGTGGTGTCGGTCATCAGCTTTTTCGTTGGCCTTTTTTAAGTGCCCTGAAGTGAGTCCGTACGTTATGACAATTGGCACAACGCCCCTCGTAGCCCAGCTTGAGTTCTAACGTTCAAGCATTCTGAGCAAGCTCCATTGGAGACATACCTGGGGGCATTATGCCCTTGTGGACACGCTTTATTTGTGAGATACAGCTTACTCAGAATTGCTCTTGCTGCTTGACGTGTTGGTGGGTAGGTCACAATTCCCGTACAGGACAAAGAAGATAAGGAAATCACAAATGGCTGAACACCCTCATTGTGACTCATTGATTTTGCATAAAAATGGCGAGTGCGATTACTGTGACGTGTACCCTGATCGTCAAGCCCAGAGAATAGCCGATGGGATCAATTTCACGGGGCATAAAGACCCTAACAAAAAACCGTGCCCTTCCGAGGCCTTGCGCCCAGCCTACATAGCGCATCGCTGGCACGGCAACCGCCCTACGAATATTGAGGTACCGCTGGAGCCGCCTTCAAAGTACGCTATCATCTTGGAATCCAAGGATGAGGACTGAGTACACCAAGATGAAAACCCAACAGTCATGCGCGGCATGCGGTTCACCAAAAGTCTGCACCGAGACAACGTTTTTGGTAGACCGTCACGAATGTCACGGCGAATTCTCCATCTGCCTCACTTGTTGGTCAGAGGGGGAAAATAATGAGGCGTGGAATGAGCGGATCACGCAACGAATCATACAGCGAATGACAGAACAACCCTTGAAATGTGGTGTATAGTCTGAGCCATGTTGTACGACAAGATACTGAACGATACAGCCCACATTGTGGTGATGGGGCTGGGTTACGTCGGCCTCCCTGTAGCGACGGAATTTGCCCGAGCGGGCTTCAAAGTGACAGGGCTGGACCCCGATACTTCAAAAATAGAGAGTCTGCAGAGGGGCGAATCGTACCTCGATCGCCCTAGCACCAACCTTCTGGAAGCTCTGGCGCTTGCACCTGAAAAGAGGCGCTTTCAAGCGACATCTGACCCCGCCGTGCTGGCAACGGCAGACGTGGTGATCATCTGTGTGCCCACGCCTCTCAATAAGACCAAAGATCCCGACCTCTCACTAGTGAGCGGAGCTGTCGCGCAAATAGCGGAACACCAGCACAAGGACATGCTGGTCATTCTCGAATCAACTTCCTATCCGGGAACGACGCGAGAGTTTTTGGTGCCTCAGTTGACTCGTAACTACACTATCGGGAAGGACATCTTCGTCGGCTACTCCCCTGAGCGGATCGATCCAGGCAATCCTCAGTACCATCTGACCAACACACCCAAGCTTGTCTCGGGCATTACGGACCTATGTGGGCAAATGACCCACCGTCTGTACCTCAAGATATCGATGCAGCTCATGCCCGTCTCGAGCCCAGAAGTGGCGGAGATGTCCAAAATATTGGAGAACTCATTCCGTGCGGTCAACATCGGTCTGGCGAACGAAATCGCTTTGATCAGCAAGAAGTTAGGGGTGGACCCCTTCGAGGTGATTGATGCGGCGGCAACCAAACCCTTCGGCTTCATGCCCTTCTATCCAGGGCCAGGGCTGGGAGGTCATTGCATCCCTGTTGACCCTCTCTACTTGACCTGGAAGCTACGGGCGTTTCAGAGTCAGGCTAGGTTCATCGAGCTGGCCGACACGATCAATAGCAGCATGCCCGGTCACGTGGTGGGTATTGTGTCAGAGGCCTTGAACTCCGTGTACAAGTCGGTCGCGGGCTCGAAGATCCTAATCTTGGGAGTGGCCTATAAACCAGACGTGGCGGATATGAGGGAGTCTCCCGTCATTCCGATCATCCAGAAGTTGCTCGCCTTGAAGGCCAAGGTGTTCTACGAGGACTCATTTGTACCGCATATCTCCGAGCACGAAGGAGTCGAGATGAGCGCGACGGAGGGAGCGGACTATGGTGACTACGATCTTGTCGTCATCACGACGCCTCATAAAACCATTGATCTCAAGAAGGTTCTGTCGAAGGCTAAGTTGATCGTCGACACTAGAGGTGTTCTTCGAGACGACAATGGCCGCACACTCAAATGGCCCCACCTCTTTAGGATTTGAAACCATGCTGACACGTTGGAAACTGACCTTGTTGTACTGCATTGGGTTCGTTTTGGGAGCCATCGCAGGTCATGCTAAGCAGCATGGACGTCTCGAAATTAACGTCCTGTGGCTAGGCCTAGCGGTCGGGATTTGTGTCCACATGATCGAACGTTTCTGGTACAGCCCATTTAGAGCGCGGCAACAGAAAGCCTTCGAAGTTCTGTTGAAACAAGAACACGACTAGTCGTCGATCGTAATGACGGGGTCCGTAAGACGATCCCAAGATGGTTTAGGATCGAAGTAGGGGTCTCCTTCATATAGGGCTCCGCATTCGGGGCAGCGCTCCCCTATATCTAAGGGAAACACCCCTGCCCCGATCCTAGCGCAGCGAACAGTGCAGGGGATTTTCCGTGTTAACTGGAATCGGTCTCCTAAGGAAAGGCTATTGAAATCGATGTTGTTCTCTTGGCAGAAACGTTCCAGCCATTCTTCGCCAGTCATCCTCTAGGGATACACCAATCGGTGTAGAGACTCATATGTCTTTGGGCATTTACGCAGGCAGTTTCGACCCTTTCACTTTGGGACATGTCAGCATCCTCAGGGGTGCCCTAAAGGTTTTTGACCAGGTGATCGTGGCGATTGGCGTGAACTCCGCTAAGAACGGCACATTCAGCAAGGACGAACGGGTAGAGATCATTGAAGAGTACTTGAAGGAATTCGCCCTCATTAGGGCGAGCGTTTTGACCTTCGACGGCCTTTTGATCGACTATTGCCAAAAAGTTAAGCGGCCGGGTGTGTGCCCAACCATTATCCGTGGCCTCCGAGCAGTGTCGGACTTTGAACAGGAAATGGCCATCGCCGATATCAACCACAAGATGGACCCCAATATCCAGACGGTGTTCATTCCAGCGGAAGCGCCTCACGTGTACGTCTCCTCGAGCACAGCCAAAGAATTGGCCCGGCATTCGAAAGACCTCTCCAGGCTCTCACAATACGTCCTGCCAAGCGTGGCAGAGAAGTTGATCGCCCGTTATGAAGACCGTCATACTCTCTCCACTGCACCGACCTCGTGATGTAGCCCAGCTGATGGACAATAGTGTCCGTCAGTCCCACCGAATTCCTGTCATTGTTGTGGAAAACGGTGAAGCCTTGGGTTGCTTCAAGTCTCTCCAAGACTTCAATTCCGTCCAAGACTACAAGACCGTCATCAAAGACTTCAAGGTGGTATCGTCTCCTGAAGTCAAAGGCGTAGGGGCGGCTCGTAACGCCTGCTTGGCTGCCGCACGAGAGGCAGGGGCGGATGCATTCATCTTCATGGATGCGGACGATTACTACGGCCCTCGTTACGTGGATGAGTACATTCGGGCCCTCCATTTCCTTTCGGACCATGGGTACTCGGCCATTGGTAAAACCCAAGGATGGGCCCTATTGGGAGATGGCCTTTACCGCTTCCCAGCTTCCACTACAACGCTTCCGTCAGGTGGAACCTATGCTGGGTTCGTCCAAGACGCCGAGCCCTTCCCAGAGACGATTGTGCACGGGGAAGACCACCTTTGGTGGAAAGCCATGGCGCAAGCGGGTAAGAGGACCTTCTTGAGCTTGAACCAAGACCACTATTGCTACATCCGTCACCAGAGCAATACGTGGGTCCTACCTGACCCCTTGGTTCGTTTGGGGCGAGGTGTGGCGGATTACTACGGCAGACGCCACCCAAATGCCATCGACAAGAAACTCAAACCCATCGAGCAACGCGGAAATCCCTCTCAGCCTGAGATATCGGCTGCAATGAAGGTATTCAGATAAAATACTCGCCCATCCGCTATGATCACCCACATCGTCATCGATCGCCCGCCTCCCGGCGCTCTAGGGATCTACGACACGGACAACGGATACGGTGGGCATTCGTATTTTGTCTTAGACGCGAATGCCAGCCCTGTCCTTTGGGAAGAGCGCATCATCCGTGCCGACTGCCACGTTATGGTGGGGGATAACGTCGACACCACCCTCGACACCTTCGAGGCAGGCCTACCCGAATGGATCAATTTGCTCAACGGATTGGGGGACGGAACCCTGTTCTTGATCATTCGATACCAGATTACGGCCGACATGCCGATAGCCATTTGTGGGATGGCTTTCGTCCCCCTTCCCACGGATGTTGAGATCTACAATGATCTTGGGGATCCGCTATTGGAAGGGGAAGACCCAGTGCAGCTGGTACGAGATGCTATTCGAGGCATTGTACCGGATCGAATGCAAGCTGGTGTGGTGGCTCGAGCGGTCTACAACGAACGTATGGCGAGGCACGAGCAAGCTAGGAAAGAGGCATCGGATCGAGCATTCAAGCTATTGAACGGCTTTTTGACGACTCACCAGAAGAAGGAGCTTCAAGAGAAAGAGCACTTTCATGTCGTAGGTCAAGACGGGGAGACCTACCGAATCGATGTACAGAAGCATCAGAACGTCTATCTGATGAAGGGCAACAGGAGAGCCATTCGGTACTGTGCCATCATGAAAGATGTCCGCATCCCCATGTACGATATGCTCCTTGCACAGAAGCTCCTGATCGAGACCGACATCCAGCGTTTCAAAGAGATTGCCAACGCCAAAGACTTATCGGTCGATGTGCGGCCCATCTACTCAATTGATGCCGCCCGTCGTTTTCGAACATTTGACCACACGTTTTTCAACGTCTTACAGGATATCGCATGAACCCTCTTGCCATCGCTAAGGAAGTGGCGGAGGCCTCCGGCGCCACGATTCAGGCTGAAGATCTGGAGTATTTCATTTGGGAGTGCACAGGTTGGCCTGCGTTCTTCGATGGCGACCCAGAGACAGTCTTCAGGGCTCAGCTCAAGAAGGCCTTTGACTCTGTTCGTGAGAAACAAGAAAGACAGGCGCTCCTAGCCGCCACTCCGACGGTCTGGGAACGCCTGTTGGACGATAGGGACGACTGATTACCAGGTGCCTTCGCGGATCTTGTTTGGGTTCTTGTCTCCCAATTGTACGACATGGATCGGATGGGTCGAGGCATTCTCTGGCAGAACGGGAGCACCGTACTTCTGCTGATCCAACTGAGCCACCGACTTCAGATTGGCAAGCTTGGCCGTACCATCCAATGCAGGCCCGTCCTGATAGTAATCGAACCAAGGAAAGCCTTGACGAGTATAGTCCGCCGCTGTTGGAGGCGGATGAGGTGGCTCCTGGCCAGTGATGGCTCGCCACACTAGGCTATTGGCCAAGTGAATGAACACACGTTGACCTCGAGAAGTGTCCCAATCATTGAAATCGAACGGGTCTTTTTGAATGGTCTGTTCCATTTGACCTCCCGCCCCAAGACCCATGGACGGTAAGTCCATGGACATCGAATCCATCTGAGGGCTATATAGGCCAGAGTTCATCGATTGGCCTCTTCCTGCCGAGCCCCGGCTCCGCATCGGCCCACGGCCTGCCGATTGGGCCTTGAGGCTATTCGTTGTAATGCCTCCAGAGAATCCAGAGAACCCACCATTCTTGGAAATTCTGGCCGAGGCAGCCTCCCAGACAGGAGGCTTATACGGGAAGCGCCGATTGAACACATCGATCTTCATCGGGAAGACCTCGATTTGAATTCCGCCAAACTCAGCCTTACCGGTGATCTGCTCTTCCGCCGTGTAGCCCGAGCCCAACGGAGCTGCGATGAACTGACGGATCTTGCCCTTGCTGACCGCGTACCCGTCGAGCCACGGCTGACCCGGAGTCACCACGTAGTCATTGGGCGTCATGCTGGGCTTCCATTCCTCGCCCGTGATCGCACTAACCTTGCCCGCTGCCACCTTGATGGCGAAAGGATACCGGCCCTGCCCGTCAATGCCAGCGGAAGAGAACTTGAGCCAGAGGGCCTCGGATTGGTAGAGGGGCGTGATGACACCTCCACGATGCATCCAATTGGACGGCACCCGTTCCTTGTGGGCGTCGAGATGCTGAATAGGAAAACGACCCAAACCAGGAGGAAGCGGATAGGTCTTTCCGTCATCTGGAATACGCAGCGTTCGCTGCAATTCAATGATGCATTTGGCGTTCGCATGAACGTCAGACTGAAATACTAGGGTGTCGTTGATCAGCTCTACCATTTGGGTCTCCTTACCATTCTCCGTCTCGAACTTCTCGAGCAAGTCTCAGGAATTCTTTGAATAGGTCAGGGCGCCGCATGAGCGCCTCTTGGAACGTCTTTGAAACGCGCCCCGTCATGGCCAGCAGTAGGTCTGGATCAGCGTTTAGAACGTCAGCCAGAGCCAGCACCACCTTCTCAGAGGGTTCGGTCCACACACCATTCTCGAGCTTCGAAAGGTAGCTGTAGTCAATATCAGCCCTCTCGGCTACACGTCGGAGTGAAAATGCCGGATCTTCCGCACGTTTAGCTTCTCTCAGGCTTTTGATGTAGGCGCCGAAGTTCAAAGTGTTGAATCATATGCCACACCCAAAACAAAAACGCAACAGGAAAAAGAAACGGGCCCATCCTTTTCAGGAGGAGCCCGTTTAGGTGCTCGATAACGCGGCAGATGCCCGGTTTCGGCGCAGACCGTCTAGCCTGACCTTCCCGACGCTTCGCTCCCCGCTACTCTGAAGCCTAATGCCTGGCCAGTAGCGATTACGAACCAGGCTACTATCATCAGTGGACTACGTCAACGTCAGGAGTGATTGGCGATGCGGAGGAATTCAGCCTCCGCCGTCTCGAGCATCAACTTCTGAGCCAACATAGTGTCGGCATCCGGCACCAGCTCCCTAGGATGGGCGCAGAGGTGCTTCAGCACATTGCCCGATACTGGGTCGACTTGTTGAACGTTTCGGCTCCGTCCTCGACGGATGCGGTATTGTCGCCGCTGTCCGTTTTGGTTCAGGACATCCAAGCTGAAGAACCCCTTCTGAGCCAACTCTTCACGCTGTTTGGCGTTCAGAGCTTCTTGGAGGAGAGCCTCTGCTCGATTCATAGCCTTCTCAGCTTCCGCCCGTTCTCGAGCCAAACGTGCAGTCAATTCGACGTTGTTGACTGGAGTGGAGGGCGCACTGCTAATGTAGGCTTGATTCCAGATCGTCCAGATGCCTATGGTGCTGATGCAATTCGTCGAACTGGAGCTGATGATCGGAGTAGCGATGCTAGTAGATGCGGTATAGACGTTGTTCCACTCAACCCAAATCGTGTTCGATGTGTAGACGCCGACGATCGTTGTGTTGGTACTATTGTTGATGGGCATCGTAATTCTCCATGATTACGAGCAGTTCATCCCCCTTGCATTGGAGGAACGAAGATATACCGCTCTTCTTCCGGATTGAATTCTTTGACCTGTTCGCCCTGCGAACCGTCGCTCCCCTTGACCTTGAACGCCAAGTACTTCTTGTCCTTGACGAGCGTGTTGAATAGCGCACGAGCCGCATCGCATTCGGCAGGCTTGCTCTTGTCCCAGATGTGCTTGGTGTCGCCTTCTTTGCCCATGACGGCCATTGCGCCCATGCCAGCAGGAATTTCCCCAAACGTCTTGTCCAATTGTGGTTCCATTTTCATCTCCTTGCCCCAGAGGGGGCCATGGCCTCTTTCTACACCGAGTGCCCTAGGCGGCAACGGTCCAAAAATGCCTTGCTTGAGAGGAAGTCTAGCGCCTTGGAACGAAGCGCCGCTTCATCTCCGTCATTGCGGATCAGGTAATCTGCTCGTGCGATGGCGTTTCCGGGCTTTTGAGCCGCAATGCGCTGTTTGGCCTCATTTCTCGTAAACCCGTTCCTAGCCATCAAACGCTCGATCTGCACTTCTGGAGGGATCATCACGACAACAAGCGGCCGGAATAAAGTCCAGAGGCCTGATTCGACCAGCATGGAGGCTTCGTAGCATACCGGCCCATCCATCGTTTCGAACAACTCCCAAGCCCGTTCTTGGATGTATTCCCACATCCTGCGCTCGAAGGTCCGCTTCAAAGAGCGCTTGCTGAACAGCTTTGAGCCCAACAGCTTTCGGTCAATCAGGCCATCCTTATGCAGGATTTCGTCGCCAAAAATACTCACAGTGTAATCGTAGCCCTGCTGACCCGGCGCCATGACCTCTCTCGAGAGTTGGTCCGCATCCACCGTCTGAATGTCACAACTAGCAAAGATCTTAGCTACGGTGCTCTTACCGGAGGCGATGCCGCCAGTCAATCCGAATAGGGTTGCCTTCATATCCACTCCCATGGGCCAGATTCTGAGATGGGTGTCAACTTTTTTATCGCCTCGGCCTCTTCTGGCGAAGCTTCCACATCGAAGAAATTGAGCGCACCCCTAAGAGGGCGGAACGGCAAGGCCATGATGCCTTCTAGCTTGTATCCGTACTGTTCTTTCATGTGCCAGATGCCGCCATCTGTGGAACCGGGTGGAACTATTTCAGTGATCAGAGCGGCTCCGATGATCCCCCCGCGGATGTAGAAAGCTGGGTCAGGCGGGAGCGACAGGCCGCACCACTTCTCGGCGAAATCGAACTCTTCAGGCGTCATCGCTAGAGCGGCGTGGATCAAGAAAGGCAAAGGCAACTTGAACTTGGTCTTCCATTTCCGATTCTCGACCGTTTTCACCCCATCCACTACAAGCCAAGCCCAGGGTTGCCTGAGAGAAAGTGTTTTGACTATCATTCTTCCTGTCTATCCGTACACCAGGCGGTGTACAATTGGCCTATGTCGTCAAAAGTTTGGGATCGCCTGGAAGACGCTGTCGAACATCACACCTTATCGAAGAGAAGCTTCGTCGCTCTCATGTCCATTTGGACCCTGCTGGGGTTTGCCGTTACGTGGGGAGGGTCCCTCCTCACTGCAGGCACCAAAATGGGTTGGGGTTACGGCATCTTGCTCTTTATTGGCATGATGATGGGGTCCGTCATGGCGGGAGCGAGCGAGTACTTGGTCATATCGCTGACGGGTTACGGTCTCCTAACCCTGTTCATGGGGATGCTGCTAGGGCCAACTCTGGCGCAATACACTCATGCCAGTCTCGTTCATGTGCTGGGCACCACAGGGATCCTGTGTGTTGGCTTGACTGGTATTGGAGTGCTGTATCCGGAAAGTCTGGAGTCCTGGGGGATCTATCTTTTCGGCGGCCTGCTCCTACTCATCGTAGGTATGTACTCGACAGCCATTTGTGCGGCTTTTGGGATGCCCGTAGGGTTCTCGTATACTTGGATTGATTGGATTGCCATCATTCTGTTCAGTGCCTATCTGATCTACGACATGAATCGCGCCATGCGGATCAATCGAACGCTACTCAACAGTCTTCGATGCGCTACAGCGGCGTACCTCGATATCCTCAACATCTTCCTCCATCTGCTGAACCTCAATCGAGACGACTGATGCCTATCCGCGTCAAAATAGTTAGCAAGGGCGTCCGAAAAAAAGACACCTTGTCGTTCAAAGCCAAACGAGAAGAGATTTTGCGGGGTAAGCCGCCACCCTACTATGCTCGTGCCAAATCCTATGGGGCTTTGGGTACACCTGAGGCTATGCGTAAAAAGTGACTTTTGACACCAACACTCCGACATTGATCCTTGCTGATCGCTATGGGGCCGATTGCCAAGTGCTGTGGCGAGCTGCCGTAAAGCTCAATTGGAACGTTGAACGTCCGATCCGATACAGCCTTCAGCAAGCCCCTTTAGGCCCTGTAGGGATTTTCGGGCCGCTCACGTTTTGCGACATCATGGCTCAACGCCTAATGTTGGGCCTATTGGATCCACCGGATTTTTGGCTGGCCCAGCTTGACCCTAAGTACCTCAAGCGGAAGGTGGAGGCGACCACACTGGGTGAATTGGCTTCGCTCAATGAACGCACCTTCATCAAACCAGCCAATGACAAGGTATTCCAATGCGGGATCTACCAGCGAGGGCGAGATGTAGCGACCCGTTACATCGAGAAAACGAGCCCAGTGCTGGTCTCAGAAGTAGTCGACTTCGTGTTCGAAATCCGTTTCTACGTGATGGATCGGCAGATCCTGACCTCAAGCAGCTACAAGGAATTGGACCTTCCTGAGGGCTTGACGAGGATCGAACTGTTGGATCAAGCTGCCACTTGGGTCACTGAGTTGCTGCAGGAGCCAAACTTGGATCTGCCCTCAGCAGTGGTGATTGATGTGGGATACATCTCGGAGAAGGGCTGGGCGGTCGTAGAGGCCAACCAGATCTATGCCTCTGGTGTCTACGAGGACGCGATAGCAGAGAACTTGCTCCCAGCCTTGGTCAGAGCAGGTGGGGGCGCGGAAAGCGTTTCTCCAGCCGATTTGAAGTACCTCAGATCGTTAGGCTGAGACTTGGCGCAGCTTCTGGCGCTGGACACTGAACTCACGTCGTAGGTTCTCTACCCAGTGCTGAGGGTAGATGGCCTCAATGGGGGAGAAGTTCCAACAAGGTCGAATGACGTAAGCGAGATAGGTGCGCTTGGTTGAGACGTACCCCGCCATCGCCAACTCATCCACGGTAGCTCGACGGCACACTTCAGCCCAACTGGGGTTGGAAGTAAAAAAGAGGGCCTCGCACTGGTCGCCCTCCATGCTCAAGATGACCGCGACGTGCTCATTCCCATCGTAGTGTATTGCTACTTGACCAGGGATGAGGTCCATGTGGGTATTATACACCGAAGAGGGGGCCATGCCCTGAGAAAACTTATTAGTTCTATAGGGTATGCGCGAACCGGACCTCCAAGGACCTGTAGGTAAAGCCTGGCTTCTGAAGCGGAAGGACCTAGCTGTCCCTGACCATGACGCATGTTTGGCATCATGGCTGGTCTATCGGCCGGGCGCACATCCCTGGTGGGCCTGGTGGATCGTCTCGACCATACATCTCCGAGACGCTCCTGGCATGGAACCGGCCAACAAATCGTATCCAGAAGCGGAATACGAATGCCTCATTGTAGCGATTGATCCCGATCGCTGTCCGAAGCCAGATCCAGATTCTGAAGAAGGGTACCCCTATCTGATCCCCATGGACATCGAGGAACAGTTCCACGGGATCTCGGATGCGGACGCTAGCCGAATCGGCGAGCTTGTCGTCAGAACGATTCTATCGGGCGGCCTGTCCCCTGATGAGGAGCAAGCAGCCTACTGGCATCGTCAGATACAATCTTGGGTCTACAAGATAGCAAGCGGAAAAATGGCGATGAACTAGACAGAACGCTTCTAATGTTCTACGCTACTCCCCCAATGATTTGTCCGGCTTGTGGTAGTACTGCTGTGGAAACTCGTCAGGAGCCCTACACAATAGAGGTCCCTTTCGGGTCCAAAGTCCCCATCCAAATATGGGTCAACACTTGTGAGACTTGCTCGACTGAAGGAGACTTCCTGAACCTCAATGACGACCTGATCACCCCAGGCCTTCAGGTGTCGACCACCGCTTCGATCCAAATGATGCTGGATCATCTGAACAGAGTATTCTCCAACGCCTGCATGGAAAGAGTCCTCCAATTGCCTTTCGGCTCGATGGACCTATGGCGGGCGGGCCAATTCACGGCATCTGATGTGGCGCTCCTACGGATCCTTCGAACAAATCCAGGGATTTTGTTTGAGTTGGATCGGTAGAGCCGGTGTAGTAAAGGGTATGTGCTACCTCTGGGCCATTCTGTTGACGGGGCTCCTGCTGTCGTGTGATGATAAGCCGGAGAAATCGGTCCCCACACCACCTCCTCCACCTGATTCACATAACTTGCAGAAGATTTACGACAGCACGGATTTCAACATTGGGGTATCATCCTTTGATGATACATTTCACGGGATTAACGTCCGTTGCTACGTCTGTTCGGTCGGCATTTCTTGTGTTCAAGTTCCTAAGGAATGACACTCGAAGTTTGGTCCGCCCGTCTCTCTACTCGAGATAAGGACGCTTTCAACATCACTCGAAAGAGTGGGAGCAAGATCTTCGCTCCATCTTGGGGAACTCTTCGACCCATCCTCGAACTGAATCAGGCCAAGCTTGAGGTGTCGGAGAGGGATTGGAAAATCTATGCCAGGGCCTATCTAGAGGAAATGTCTCGCTCTTACCGAATCAACCGGAAGGAATGGGAGGCTCTTCTGGAGCGAGAGAGGGTCGTCCTGACGTGCTATTGCACTTTGCCAACCCGTTGTCATCGAACCATCCTCGGGAAGATTTTGGGGCGGCTGGGGGCGGTCTACTACGGGGAGCTAGAGCACTTGTAAATCAGGCTGGGTATGAAAAAGAAGCCTTTCTGGTTCCGCACCATCGACCTCGTCACCATGGCGGGGCCTGGATTTGTAACGGCTGGCCTGACCATCTACGCGATGGTTCACGGGTATGAAGGTCCCAAGCAAGCCATCCCCCTTCTCTGGGTGGTGACGGTTGCCTTCATTGGTGTTTGGTTCCGCTTCTGCCAGGCTCGCAAAGATGATTTGGCCACGTTCACTTGGTACCCCACCTACGGGTTCATGGTCAAACCGGAGAACTACATCCTCCCGAGTCCAGCCGACATGGACGCTTTGATCAAAAAAACCATCGACGCTTGGACGCCCTATTTCCCACAAGCGGGCAGCATTGTCGCGGACGGGGATGTCATTTGGGCTTGGTTCCTCAAAGGTCTCAATGAGAATGACCAGAATCGGGCGCATCAAAAAGTCAAAGGGTTGACCATTGGCTATTCGACCATGATGGAGATTGACTACGATACGCCGACGGATCCGTTGGACAAGACGGCTTTCGCTCACGAGCTGGGTCACATCATCATGGGCAACGCGACGGGTAAGTGGGATGAGGCTGTGCACCACGCCTTCATGAGAGAACACGGGCTGCTCTGATCGGTGTATTGTGGTGGTATGCCTCATGCCACCACGATTGCGGGCCGCTCTCCAGAAGAGCTGGGAAAAGAACTAGCAGATCTACGCTACGACGCCTTGGCTACAGTCCTGGCGTCGTTAGGCGTTGCGCTAGGTTATGACAGTGAGTCCGACGCTAAGCGGGGCCGAAATCTATTGGCCGAACGACTAAAGGGCGCCAGCTTCTTAGCCAGGGCTGCTTCAATTGGTATGCAGGACATCTGGCGCATTTGTGCCCAAGATGAAGATGAGAGCCTGAAGGACGAGAAGGCAGCCAAAGAGGCCGATGCCCGCAAGACGCTCGAAGTCTTGAGTAGGTATTTCGAACAGCCCGTTCGACCGGTGCGGGAGTATTGTGATGCCATCCTGGACTGGTTCAGCGCGATAGAACGAGCCAATACCGATGAGCTGTTGCTGAAAAATGGGTGTCATCAAGGAAGTTCGTACTACCAACACCTGAGCAAGATTCGCATCGATATGCAGAAGTCTAACTTCCTCTATCGTCGAATCTATTTGGGTGAGGCCAAGCGGACCGAGATCTGCCCCATGCATAAAGGGGCTTGGAATGGGAATGTGGCGTTGGCGACGGGCTGCCCTTATGGGTGTGCCGGTACAGGCTGGCTACATAAGGACAATGAAGCTGAGGGTTGGGTGTCGGCTCAGATCGTGTGGAAAGTCCCGCCTCCAGATGGGCGTATTCTGCATGATGTTCGGACGTACAAATCTCGTTGGGAAAGGCCTGAAAATGGCATGCTGCATGTGCCTGAAGACTTGACCTGGACTTGGCCGGTTGAGGAGTGGATGACGCTACAGCTCCATCATCATGGTTTCGGTCATACCAGCGCCGGGGTCAAATTCGTCTCGAATAGTGCCATCAAAGAGCTATTGGATTGCGGAAATCAATTCGACATTTTGACCCAAGATAACGAAGTCATCGGTCGGGGCTGCATAGGCCTAAGTTCTCCCAAACCTCTTTGAAACGGTTGGTGTAATACCAACCTATGGCAGACGTACAATTGACAGAGAAGGTGGCCAACATCGACCTCGACGGCACCCTAGCCGCCTTCATGGATAAGCTCCTCAAGGAGCTGAATCGCATGAGGTCACCTGATGAGAGCGAGTTCACGCATTTCGATGTAGAGAATCCGCCAGAGTGGCTCGACGCTCGGATGGATTACATCAAACAACATCCAGGATTTTGGGCCAACTTAGAGGTCATCCCGGAGGGAATGCGGATACTGGAGATGCTGAAGGATGCTGGGTTGACCATCAACATCTTGACCAAGGGTCCACGAAAGGCCACGAACGCCTGGACGGAAAAACTTCTTTGGGTTCAGAGGCACGTTGGTGAAGGCCACATGACCTTGACTACCGACAAGGGCTTGGTGTACGGACGGCTCTTGTTCGACGATTTCCCTCCCTACATCCTACGTTGGCTTGAGTGGCGCCCCAGAGGCGTCGTGCTGATGCTGGACAGTCACTGGAACAAGGACTTCCGCCATCCTAGTGTTGTCCGGGTAGGCCGGATTGAGGACGGAACGTTCGATCAGAGCTTGCCAGCCGTTGAAGCGGCGATCAAGCTGGCTGTTGAACGGTAGTGGGCGAAGGATTCGGCCCGCTGGTCGCGAGCCGAAAGCAAGGGCTGTGTTATCGGCCACTGTACGGCAAGCTCAGGATCAGCGTAATGAATGCTGCATTCAGTCTTGGCGTCGTATACAGCAGTGCATTTGTACTGTACCTCTGCTACGTCGCTCAGCACACAAAACCCATGGGCAAAGCCGATCGGAATAAAGAGTTGCTCATGCTTCTCGGCATCTAGTTCGACTGCTTGCCACTGGCCGAATGACCTAGAATTGGGTCGGATGTCGACCGCCACATCCCATATCCGGCCCAGTGTCACTCGTACGAGTTTCGCTTGGCCGGGTTGGGCTTGATAGTGCAGACCGCGCAACGTCCCTTTTACCGAACGTGAATGATTGTCCTGCACGAAGTCCTGACAAATGCCAGCTTCGGCATAGCGCTCCGCATTATAGGTCTCGAGAAAGAAGCCCCGGTCATCACCGAAGATTGTGGGGCGGATCAGTTTGAGACCTGAAAGTTCGAGTTCGATAACTTGCACGCTAGAGACGACGTATCAGAACTTCCAGTACTTGGGATCGGTAGCGTAGGACCGGTAGATGGGAGTGCCGAACACGTCCGAGCACCACATCCCTTCGTCTCCCGTAAGGCCACACTGGTAGATCACTATGCGGCTGCCATCATTGATGACGGCCAATGGTGACGATTGAGTGTTGTCGGGGTCGTTGAAGGGAGCGTTGAGGGCTCGTAGGAAGGCCCATTCACGGCCACCATTGAGGCTGACCCACAATTGAATGGGGTACTGTCCAGCGATTCCTAGAAGGATAGAGCCGTCCGAAACGATGCGTTCAATATGTGTGAATGTGCCCAGTACGTTGGCGGTCTGCAGATCTACCGTCGGCTCGCCCAACGCCTTGCAGGTCGTCCAAGCAAGGCCGTTGTTGTCCGAGTAGCTCATATTTCCGAATGAGAACCCGCCACCACTAGCCATCCATCGGCCATTGAGAGCCCAGGTGAAAGTGGCACTGGTTGTTAGCGTGAGGCTCATCGACGCCCAGGTGACGCCACCATCCGTGGATCGGTAGCACGTGCCCGAAGCGGCCGCCGCCATATGAACCGTCCCATCAGGCGACACTCCGTAGCCAATGATGTTGTTCGATGGGATCTTGGTGGTGCTGATGGAGGTAAAGCCCGTCGTGGTGGCGGTGGCGGCGACGGCTCGCATGACGGTAGTCGTATTGGCGGTGAGATCCGTTGCCAAGTAGTAGTAATTGCCAGCGATCGTCGCTTTCCTCATGAACTTGACCACGCTAGCCGTGGCGTGGAACGACACATCGTTTGTACGGTCGATCCAACTGGTGCTGGTCGATAGTGGGATGGATGTTCCAGCGGCAAGTGCGAAGATGGCGCAGGTTCCAGACAACGTCTGTCCCAACACCCACAAGAAGCCGTCCATGAACTTGAGGCTGGTGATGTTTTCAATCGACAAGCCGCCCGTCTTGGTTGGGGCTGCTCCGTCGAAGGACATATTGAGGCCGAATTGGTTCGGTACGATCTTCCCCGAACGAAGGAGAACATGATAGTACATCCCACCCGTGCCGATGTGATGGGCTCCGCGGTTATCCGCGTCTCCAAGGTAAGGGAACCCCTCTAAGCCCTGAGTTACCGTGCCGCAAAAAGTCCAGTTGCCGATCGCTTGTAAGGCGATCGGATGCTTCAATGTGATTTCATCAAAGTAGGGCATGTTTTCCTCAGGTGATCCTGTCGATCACGCCTAGTGGACCAGAAATGTGGCAAGCGTAAGGATTGAATATGAACAGGCGGTTCCCACAGAAACGCAAGTATACCGAGCCGTCAAAGGGGAAGATTTGCCTAGTGATTTGAGCCAAACCAGGGACCTCTACAACGAAATAGTTGACCCAGTCTTTGGTCAGCAACATCCCCACGAAGTTGCTTCCTGAGCAGGCAATGCCAAACCAAGTCACGGGAGTGGCGGCTCCACTTGAAAATCCGGCCACTTTCAAAGGTGGATTGGGGATATCCATCGCAACGACGTAATTCGGTGCGGCCGTTCCAGCCGGAAGATTTCGGATAGTCCAGGTGGGAAAGCCTCCGGGAGACCAACCTGTAGTCGTGTAGACGTTGGCGCCATTGCACACAACCCACAGCGATGCATTCACTCCGTAATCCAAATCGACGACGCTCGGGCGAGAGAATTCGAGGTGCATGCCCCCATCCCCATAGTCCCCTGCTTGGATCGAGATATCAAGACTGCCCGAGGGGCTACACGCCATGACCGAACCGTCAGGCGCCACTCGACCCTTGATGTAACCGTCTCCGAAAAAGAGGGTGTTGCCGGGCGTCCGGACGTTCCAGGCGGAAGTGGTGTTGTCGGACCAAGACTTGTTGCTGATGAGCTTGTGCCCTGTTCCCGCGTCAACCCCTAAGGCTACGACCCTTTGACCAGGTAACGAGGTTTCGCACCTATGAGGCCAGTTGTTCAACGGATTGGTGGTCCAACTTCCGTTGAGCGCCCAGCTACTTGCGATGTTGAAAACGTTGGACAATCCGTTAGCCGTCAGAGAGGAACCGCTGGCTCCTCCAATAGCGACGAACTTGTCCGAAGAGCCTGGCCCTCCAGAGGCAGGCGAACAGATGCCCGTAATCTCAGCAATAGTGCTGATTGTAGGACTGTCGACCTTTGAGATCCCGCCGCCCGATGATAGGACGACTCGCATCGAACCCCCGCCGCCACCTATGACGTAAAAGCCGCCAGATCCTGAATTGGCGGCTCGAACGTAACAAGCGTCCCACAAGGGTCCGCTCGCCCCAATCATGGCCGGAGTGATGGTGGTCCAGGACTGAAGTCCCAGTAATTCTCGAGGAAAGGACTCACGTCCAAAGGAGGCATTGATGAGTTTTGGCATGCGGTCTACCTAGCCGCCTCGATAAGTAAATTGATCTGGCCCACTATTTTGGTGTATTGGGAAGGTATGACCCAAATGACCCCCGATTTTGATGCTCCTGTGAACTGTGGCACCTGTGGTACCCACCTTACCTCACAGGATCCGAAAAACTTTCACTATTCCGGCACAGTCCTCAAGCGGGTGCAGTGCCTAAATTGCGCTAACAATGAAGTGGTGGAGCTGTACGTCGACACCGAGGTCCTTACGTCCCAACTGATGCTCTTGGCGGCGATCCAAACATACCCCAAGAAAACGTCTGACGAAGCTCTGCTTCGCTGGTGTGTTGCCCTGGATCGAGTCACTCAGGTCATGTCCCGCATTAAGGAGGGCGTCAAGACTTTCGAAACCCTCGTGTGGTACGACGGACTCAAGAAGCTGGTTCGGACGAAGTCGAACATCCATTTCGACAAGGGAGGGCTGGAGCTGGATACGGGGTGCACGGGAGGCCGCGCCCTCATCGAGCTGACCCGAGGGGATGCCCGTCTTACATTGATCACGGACGAATCTTCGACGGCCAACGTCATGGGGGTCCAAGGCATCTACGCCAAGGAAGAGGAGGCGTTGGCATTGATCAACGATACGGTGAAGCTCTGGCAGACCGAGTGGTCCAAAAGCTAAACCTCGGTGTATGAGCGGGGATGGATACGCCCGTCTGGCGAAAAATAGTTTCCCGCAAAACCCTGAGATTTGAGCACACCAGCGTCAACGGAAGATCCCTTACATGGTGGGTCACACGTACACAGGTCGTCACTCTTTCGTGTGGCCACACCAAGGTCTATTCCGAAGATAGTAGCCCTAGGAAAAAAGCTCACTGTCATGAGTGTGCGAAGGTAACCAATGCCTGATAGCGGAATCAGTCAGGCGATCTTAGACAGGATCGACTCCAAAGTCGATAAAGCCATCAAAG
>Ga0068857_100001025_pt1 | contig 21569 bp, 23 predicted proteins | sample KBSCornC72_FD_66591 | JGI IMG/M metagenome (GOLD analysis project Ga0068857, IMG submission 66591) | Corn rhizosphere microbial communities from Kellogg Biological Station, Michigan, USA - KBS Corn C7-2 | ecosystem: Host-associated > Plants > Roots > Rhizosphere > Soil ...
GGCAATCACGGCTCGCATGCGCCTCCGACCTTAAAGAAAAACAGAAAAAAAAGCAGAAATCTGCTTCCCAATGTCGTAGCCGCGATGCAATAATGCGTGGTCCTCTAGTTGCTCCAGATTGTTTGGGGAATCTCCAACCCGTGGAACCAGGTGATGTGGACTGAAAAACTCCTCTCGGGCGTGCTGCGAGTCTTAACTCCGCTAGGGCCTAGATATTTGAAACCTTCTATTTGGCAGCGTTTGTACCTATTATGGGTTTTCCGCAATTTTCAGACTTTGCCCTTCAAGGTACTGACTGCGCGTCAGCAGAGATTAATCGAAGGCATGTGCGATGAGAACCGCTTCGTCGCTTGGGGTGTCGGCTTTGATGATGCGCCGCTGCTAGGCACTCTGGAGCAGCGACCTCCGGCGTCGGCGCACACGGTGCAGCCGAGACGTCCAAGTACTTCGGTGGGCGAGTCAGTGGCTCCGTTCGCGGCCGAAGGTCGTCGCAGGTAAAAGACCGACAACAAAGTCGCGTGTCTGAGCAGTTGACCTTCTCGCACTTCTGCACATGACAACGGCCGCAAGCGGAACGCGCTTCGTGGCAACGGCGCTGTTATACTAAACACTGTTCGGGCCTACACTGCAGGGTTCGCCTGAGGCATGAAGCAGCACTTTCGCACATCAGCGGCGAACGGCTGCGCCTCAAACTCCGACCAAAGTTCAGCGGGCGCGTAGCTCAACTGGCAGAGCAACTGACTCTTAATCTGTTCACGGTGTTCTGCACCGTCTCGCACTATGTCGCACGAAATCGCAGAACGTCAGGAGTGGCGCGGTATACAGCTGATGTTCTCCTGCACGACCCTGCACAAGGTCGCACGTAATCCCCAATCCAACTAGCACCATAACTGACACCAGAATCCCTCGTGCAGGCATGGTAGGGTGCGGTCCGACTTGGTCAGACTGCGTTGGTGGTCTTAACATTTTCTGTCACGTTGAAACCTTGTTCACAGATTTTCGGGATTATCGACTGATTGCTTTCAGATCAAGCTATACCCGCACAAATGGCTGGGAGCACACAGAAAGTCATGAAAATAGGCTAACGAAAATTCTCGGCCAGCATGAGAACGCTGTCAGATCCGTCAGACTGCGGATAAAGAAGCGTGCGGCCATTCGGCGAAACCACGATATGGTTGCCCACTTGGCGCTGGACTGTAAGAAGTTTCCCGATTCGACCAGTCGCGAATTCGTAAAAGTAGACATCGCTAAACCCTAATTTATCGGGAGTTCTAAAGAAGTAGATGCCGTTCTTTGCTAAATCCCATTTGCCTTCGGTATGGATAGAATCGAGGACTTTCGTCTCCTCACTTCCATCCACGGCAGCTCTCCAGACACTCACGGCGTCGGGCCACCCCTTCATGTAATAGAGAAATTTGCCCTCTGCTGATTCTTGTGGCGCGTCCCCGGAATTGCGCGTAATCTGAACGGCCTCCCCGCCGTGGGATGGCATCTTCCAGATCTCCTCTCGACCAGTGCGAGTCGAGCTAAAGTAAATCCACTTTCCATCATGCGACCAATAAGGCCATTTGTCCTCTGCTGGGTTGGCCGTTAAGCGTCGGGGAACTCCGCCATTAGAGTTAATCGAATAAATGTCATCTTTGACTCCTGTCTGCACTCCCGTAAAAGCTATGTTCTGGCCGTCTGGAGACCAGTTCGGGCTATACACCACCCACGATCTGCCCAACGAAGTTAATTGTGTGGCTTTGGTTCCATCACTGTCGCAGACCCAGATTTCATCGGCTCCCGATCGCCACGACACAAACGCAATCCTCTGGCCATCGGGCGAATAGGCGGGAAGTCCATCAAACTCGGTAGAAGCAATAAATTGGAACGGCTCGTTTAGCTTTTCGCTTGTGCCCTTCAGATCAACACGCCAAATGTTCAAGTCGAACTTTGAGGTCACGAAAGCCAGACGATGACCCAGCCTCGAAACCGCGGGCGCGAAGCCATTATTGGCGTCAAGGTTGATTCTTTGCGGAATCGCACCCTTCGACATCCTAAGTCGCCACATCCCAAGATTACCTGATGATCCGGCTGTAAGTACTAATTCCCTGCCATCTGGCAACCACGCCGCTCCCATATTCATCATGTGGCCGGTTTCGATTTTTTGCTCTGCGCCAATTGGCTTGTAGTCTTGTCCTAGGTGTAGGGACCAGAGTGTCACGTTATAGCCATCAGGAAAAACTCTTGAGAAAACGAGAGTCCGGCCATCTGGTGATACCGCCGGAGCTATGTCTCCGAGTTCGTCAGACGGAGGCTCGGTCAAAGGTCTCTGCTCTCCTGTTTCAGCCGAATACAGGTGCAAGCCGCCGAAGCGTTGCCCCGCTGAAGTAGGCCCGACGATCCACTTTGAGTCCGGAGTCCAAGATAGTAAGGAGCCGTAGGGCAGCCCGTCGGGGTCGGAAAGGCTTATATTGTATCCCCCTGGAAGCTGGGCAAGAATTCGTTCCGATCCGCCGCGCTGCGGGATAAGCATGATCGCAGTCTTGTCCGGCGATATATCTCGCAAGAACGCGATCATGCTCCCATCGGGTGACCATGCGGGGCTGTAGTCCGCAGTCGAAGCACTGGTCAAACGATAAGGGGGTTCCACACCGATTTGTTTGACGTAAATATTCCAGTTGTCCTGTTTTTCTCCATTCCAAGCGAATGTCACTTGTGTTCCGTCCGGGGAAAAAGAAGGCCATGATTCGTTGCCGGGATAGCTGGTCAGCGGAACTGCGGATAACGTCACCTGTGGCGCTTCAGTCTTCGATCGAACCAGCCACACTGCAATGGTTGCGATCACTAGTGCTGTAGCTGCACTCAGGGCCCACCTGAGGCGATGACGAGGCTTGAGCGTAGACGCAACAGCGACTTCGAGCACTCCGGAGTCAGAATCCTCTTTTAGTTCCTGCAGCACAATCTTGACATCAACCATGTGCTGCCAGCGGCGATTAACATCCTTCTGCAGACAGCGCGAAATGAGTCGGTCCACCTCTCTAGGAATCCTTGCCACGGATTGGCTGATTGGCCGTGGGTTGTCCTTCAGAATGGCCGCGAGAGTTGAGCCTTTTGTGTCGCCGCGGAACGCATGTTCCCCCGTGATCATCTCGTATAACAACGACCCGAAACTGAAAACGTCAGAGCGTGCATCTACTTTCTTGCCCTCCGCCTGCTCGGGAGACATATATACAATGGTGCCAACGATCTGGCCCTCTTCCGTCGTGGGGCGAATAGTACGCGTAGAGTCGTCTTGGCCAATCGGAGTGGATTCGGTCAACTTCGCAAGACCGAAGTCTAGAACCTTTACGAGACCATGCTCATCGACCATGACGTTTCTTGGCTTGAGGTCCCGATGGACAATGCCTGCGGAATGCGCCCGAGCGAGTGCATCGGCAATCTGGACGGCGTACTTAAGGGCGTCGTTCAGCCGCATTCCGTGTCGCGGAATTAGCTGATCCAGCGTTTTGCCGCTGACGTACTCCATAGAAATAAAATCAACGCCTGCATTTTGGTCAATCCCGTAAATCGTGATGATGTTGGGGTGGTTCAATGACGAAGCTGCTTTCGCTTCTTGGACAAAACGCTGCTTCCGTTCCGCGTCGGTGACCTTTTCTGGAGACAGGAGCTTTATCGCCACAAAACGACCAAGGCGAGTGTCGCGGGCCTTGTAGACGACACCCATTCCACCCTCACCAATCTTTTCTAGGATGTGGTAATGCGAGATTGTTTTTCCGGTCAGCTGTGAAGGAGGTGCCACTGGCGAGAATAGTATGGGGTGAATGGGCCCGAGTCAACGAGCACGGCATCCATGCGGTTTGACGGTAGGTCGCGGTCCATTTTCGCGATTATTGGTCTACGTTGTCCAAGACCCAGATACTCCCCGAGACTTCTTCCATCGTCAGTACAATCTTGTCCTCATTGATCGAAAACGCGACTAACGCTATGGTCTCTGGAACCTTAAGACTCGGTTTCTCGAATTCCGTGACGCGGAACGGTTCCCCGATCGCCCTTCCCTTAGCCGGATCGAACTGAATTCCCCAAACATTGAAGAGCCACCTCTGCGTCACACGTATTTGACTCGCCTCGGGCTGGCGGGTGCCGATGCATTCACGATCATGCGGCTTGCCGGGCACTCCAGCATTAGCGTGTCCCAGAAGTACGTTCACCCGACACCGGAAGCCATGGAGACCGCGGTGGCGCGGCTAGACAGGATGAATGCCCGCTCATTACAATCAAACAAGGAGTCCACAGGCCAGTCGAGTTCGCCTGAAGCGACACCTCAGCTTTCTGGTGACGAACTGACACCACAAGTGGCACCAGTCGTAAGCCAGCCATCGTAAACCATTGACGGGCGCGTAGCTCAACTGGCAGAGCAACTGACTCTTAATCAGTAGGTTGAAGGTTCGATTCCTTCCGCGCTCACCATCTTTTCAACAACTTACCGGGTTGCCATTTTTGGGTGTGCCGTAAAGTGTGTCGTAACTTTTCCCGGCTACGCACTACGCACCCAATTGCGTCGCCACTCCAGCCTGGTTCAGAGCGGCGCGAACAATGTCGATTTCCGGATGTTGGTACTTCATCGCGGTTTTGACATCCTTGTGGCCCATCACCTTCATCACCGCCTTCAGGTTGCCCGTCCGGCTGGCGATCATGGTGCCAAAATCGTGCCGCCCGCAGTAAAGCACTAGATTTACCGGAAGGCCCGCTTTCTTTCGTGCCTCCCGAAAGTGAACCGCAATCGAGCCAAGGTGAGGAACCTTGGCCGCTTTTCTACGTGATGGAAATACCCAACCCGAGGTCTTCGTGCCGCACCGCGCACGCAGGATCTGGAAGGCCCGCTCACTCATGGGAATGGTTCGTCTTCCCTCTGGGGTCTTGCTGTCGGGAACAAAGATGTTTCTCTTCGCCCAGTCGAGACCTCGAATTGCATAATGTCGGAGATGCTAGCTTTCGCAGCGAACTCGCTGTAGCTATCGATCACATGTTCGGGTGATTGGACTGTTTCCATCCTGGGGTCCCGTGCCAATCACGATTGGGAACTCAAGATTCAAGGGCCCAAAGAGTTTGAGCGTTCGTACACGCTGATTGCCTCAGCCGGGCAACACGAACCGGAGGCGATCCGGACTTTGCTCCTCAAGCTCTTGCCATCTTCAATATGATGAAAAAAATTGGGTTTCTTTCGTTCGGTCACTGGGCGCCTTCTCCACAGTCCGAAACGCAATCGGCATCTGACGCACTCTTGCAATCCATTGACCTTGCCGTGGAGGCAGAACGCTTAGGTATGGACGGAGCATATTTCCGCGTTCATCACTTCGCACGGCAATTAGCGTCACCGTTCCCACTTCTTGCTGCCGTCGGGGCGAAGACGAAGAACATTGAAATTGGCACGGCAGTTATCGACATGCGCTATGAAAACCCTCACTACATGGCTGAGGAGGCCGGCGCCGCGGATCTCATCGCGGGTGGACGTTTGCAATTGGGAATCAGTCGCGGTTCACCCGAGCAAGTAATTGATGGCTGGCGCTATTTTGGTTATGAACCAGCGGAAAACGAGAACGAAGAAGAGATGGGACGCCGGCACGCCAAAACATTCCTCGAACTTCTGCAGGGCAACGGCTTCGCTCGGCCGAACCCGCGCCCCATGTTTCCCAATCCACCGGGGCTTCTCCGGCCTGAGCCATACTCCGAAGGTTTGCGGGAACGCATCTGGTGGGGATCGGCCTCAAACGCGACTGCGGTTTGGGCCGCGAAGTTGGGAATGAATCTGCAAAGCTCAACACTTAAGTTCGATGAGACCGGCGAGCCGCTCCACGTTCAGCAGGCCGCGCAGATTTTAGCTTTTCGTACAGCCTGGAAGGAAGCCGGACACACCCGTGCTCCCCGAGTATCCGTCAGCCGGAGTATCTTCCCATTGCTTGACGATCGCGATCGTATTTATTTCGGGCGGGCAGGTCAGGAAGGGGACAAAATCGGTTTTCTTGACGAAACCACACGAGCGATCTTCGGTCGCAGTTACGCTGCCGAGCCCGATGCCCTTGTCGAGCAGCTTCGAAAAGACTCGGCGATAGCGGAGGCCGACACTCTGTTGCTGACCATCCCAAACCAACTGGGCGTTGACTACAACGCGCACGTCATGGAGGCGATTCTGAAAACAATCGCGCCTCCTCTCGGCTGGCGCTAGCTGGAGTTCTCGCGACGACGGCTTTACAGATTTTCGAGCACTCGTCTGATGGCACGGACAATAAACTGCGCCTCGCGGTCGCGTTCGTCACCCTTCAGGGACATATGATCGAGAATCATTTCTACCCATTTCGAGTCGGTGTCCGTAAACTTCGCTTTTAAATCTTGTACGGTTCTCGCGACTGCCGGCTCGCCGATGGCTTTGGCCAACATTTCGCGGATCGACTTGGAGTCTTCGGAATAGCGACAGTAGTAGTAGATGTCGTAGGCATCCTTGGGATCTTCGCGGTAGTGGCCGACCGCGGTTTTCAGGAGCAGAAAGCCGACGGCGTCGGGCACGACGATTTCGAAGGTCTCGACCTTTTCGCCGTCACGAACCTTGATGTGAAGCGTTTCAATGTGATTGTTCAAGTCTTCTCCGCCATCCACTCGGCAGAGATCGAGACTGGTGGTCACGCCTTGGACTTTGAGAATTGCATCGTCTTGTCTCACACGGGCTACGTCAGCGAGCAAGTCGAGTTGAACGGGATTCCCGTCGACAGTCTTTTGATAGCGGAACGACTCGTTCTTGTCGCGTTCGTAGGCCAGGGATTTCGAGAGCAACGTCTTGATGCGATCGACAGACTCGCGCTCGCGGGCCTTGGCGCGAAGTAGCACGTCGATATCGAAGCTCATCGAGTGACTGGACTGAGAGTCGCGCGCGAGTTCCTTGAGGAAAGGCACCCAACCACCGCACACGATAGCGTCGATTCCTTCCTTTTCCAACGCTTGCGTAACTGCTAAAAGCTCAAGCAAGACCGCACGCTCACGGCTCGGCGGAAAGCCTTTCGTGATTTGAATCTCGTTGGCCATCTATTCGCGAAAGCCCAAAGCGTGTTCTACCAGGAAATTCGCCTGTTCCTTGCCGCGGTTCCCATGCAACGTGAAGTCGAGGTAGAGCTGTACGGGATTCACACCGGTCAGGCCATTCATTAGAGTTCTCGGTTGATAGAACACTCCACCCGCATCGGTATTATCAGCTTCTGGTGGCGTCATCAGGAAAACGTTCGCGCCTTTTCCAACTTCTTCCAGTTTCAAATCGTCGCGCAGGCGTTCGGGCGATACGCTGACATAGGCTGCGGTCAGTTGCTCCCGCACATTGCGCTCACTGGACTCAAGGCCACTTCCCAGGGTGAATGCGTGCTGAATGTCCCGTCGTCTGCACAACTCGCTCACAGAATGTGCGAGAGCGACTGGATCCTTTTCTGAAAATCCGCTGAAGACGGTCCGATTCTGGAGATAGTCTTCTTTCAACTCCTCGGCAAAGACACGGAGAAGACGTCGAGGCTGGGTGAGGAGGCATCCCTCCGAGTTCCGCGTGACCATGCCGTCGTCCTGAAGACGGCGAACCACCTGCGAGACCTGACCTACGCTCAATCTGGTTTCGGACGCGAGCTTTTCAAGACGATAAGGATGATACGGGTGGACTAGGAGAACGCGCAGAATTCGTCGCGATCTCCCGGAAAAGATGTTCTTGATCCCTTGCGGATTTTTGAAGGCAGTGGCGGGACGAACGACATCGATATACACGTCGTTATATATAAGAGACAGGGTTCCATTCAGGTCAATGTAGCCAACCCCCAGTTCCTTGCATCGCGCTTGCACCGACTCGGAGATGTAAGGCGCCGCCACCATTGGGTATAGGTTCCGGTAGGCTCCTGAACGATGTAGCTCATTTCGATAGCCGAGCACTTGGTGAATCACTCCTTCGAGTGCCATGGGCTGCAATCGTGATTTCAACTCAATGACGGCGATGATCGATTTTGGATGAGGATGACTCACTGTGAATTCAACAACGGCATCGGGTTGAACACTCCGCCCCGCGATTGGCAAATTTCGGTCCGCAGCCAATGTTTTCGCACGGACACCAGGGGGCAGAAGGGCCCCTGATTCCAAGCCTTCGAGTAACAGCTCGAGCGCATTATATTCCGTCATATAAAACACCCAAATAATGAAATTTTATACTACTACAACATCATCAAAACGCCCAATTAATAAGAATAACAACGGCATTTTCAGTAGTTTACGATAAATTCCATCAGAAAGTAATTTAACACGTAATGAATGATTCTGCGTCCTCGAAGTTGATTGCGGCCATGCAACGGTTGGCACCGACCTAGAACAAACCAGCCAGGTACATGGACCCATATCGAGCCGCCTGAATTTAAACCTTTCGCGATTCCACGCGAGTCACTTTTTCGCACAACCTGTTTACTCTCCAGCACTTAGAAAGTCACGTCCATTTCAGTCCGAGTTCCTTTGACCCGAACGCGGCACCGCGATATCCATACCTCAGTTTCCGGAGGTGGAATGGGCGTACGGACCACACGTCTTCCATGTCTTCTCATTCTGGTGTTGTTTTCACAGGTGCCGATTGCGTTCTGCAGTACACCACCTACTATGAGCGGGATGGGAAAGACGGCAAAGTCAGCAAGACCCATTCCGAGGGGACGACCATCAAGAAATAGCCGCGGATAAGGGAGAGAGTATGAGCATCGCTTGCGCAAAATGTGGATCGCATCTCGCGGAAGGCCAGTCATTCTGCACGTCATGCGGCACGCGGGTTCACGAACAAGCGGCCACTGAGGTGCCACGCTTTTGCACGGACTGTGGTGCACCATGGTCTGCAGCAGGGAAGTTTTGCGAGAAGTGCGGAGCATCTGCAAATCCACAACCAACGTTATCCTCAGCAGAATCGTTGCCTTCTTCTTCACGCTTCCAGGTTGTCCACACTACTGCTCAAGTTTCTCCACCGCCGCCTGCGAAATCTGGCGGTAAGTTTCTGAAGTTTGTCATGATCGCGGCGGCCTTGTTCGTTCTGCTCTTGTTGCTCGCGATGGGGAGCTGCGCGTACATCGCCTATCGCGCAAAGCAGCGAATCAACAAAGTGCAGGAGGCCTACAACAAGGATGATCTTTCGGGCATGGTGGCCGCGGCGACGGGTCAAAACGCCAAGCAACAGCCGCTTCCAAACTGGAAACCTGCATCCGCAGACCTCATATCATCACCGGCGAGCAGGGTCCCGCTTCGCAAGTCGCTGAAACTTGTTCATGCCGGCACCGACGAACTGCGGGGAGACTTTGAGTCCATTTTCGTCGTGGATAAGGTAACTGCCCAAAGCATCCACATCAGTGCCTCGCAGCAGTTTCCTTCCGGTCAGGGCATTGAGCGCGTGTTAAATGGCGGAGCCAATAGCAACAATCTCCGAAAAATCGAGTGTGGGCGAACCGTGTTCCTCGCGGACATGGAGAACTCCTCCGAGACCGATGGCTACATGTGCCGCGAGGGGAGGGATGAAAAGCACCCCGGAACGACTGCGATGAGCCTATCGCGGAAAACGTTGAACGAGTTGAAAACTGCGGGTAAATCTGAATTCACCTATCATGAAGACCCCCTCAAGTCTCTGCTAAAGTCGTTCAAGAATGCGATGGCATCCGACTCGAAGGGTGCCGATGCAGCCAGCCAGGATCTTCTAAAGAAGATGATGAACTTTGCTCCCGAGGGAGGAATCGGCAACAACTCCGCAATGGACACGCCGGCCCTGAAATGCACCCTGCTCAGAAACAGCAACAGTGACGTTGCTTTTCCAGTACTCGTGAACGACCGACCGGCTGACCTGCCGGTGGTCGACGTTGTAGTCAAGCTTCCAGACAAGGAAGGCCATCTCTATGTCCTCGACGATCCTGACGATCCGCTGGTCCTGGCCGGTGCCTCGACCGACGGCGGGCACGAGCAGGTCATCAAGATTTATTGGGATCAAGAAAAACCATCAGGACCAAACCAACTCGAACAGGAATTGGAGACAAATGGCCGGGTCAAGGTTTATGACATCTACTTCGACTTTGCCAGCGCAACGCTGCGCCCAGAGTCAGGCAAGGTCCTCAGCGAAATCGATCAGGTTATGCGCGATCATCCTGACTGGAAGCTCAGTGTTGAGGGGTATACCGACAACGTTGGAGGCGATACTTCGAATCTCGATCTGTCGAAGCGCCGTGCTGCCTCGGTTGTTCAGTCTCTTTTCGTGAGCTACGGTATTCCCGAAAGTCGTTTCACCACGGCAGGTTTCGGTGCATCGCGCCCAGTCGATACGAACGACACCCCTGAAGGCCGTGCTCGCAATCGACGCGTAGAGTTGGTACGTTATTGAAGTAGATGGGGCGATGTTGGTCGGGGGCGATAGGGATCTGAACTTGAGGCGCTTACCGGGCCCTTCTTGGCCTCGTATTCCTCTTCGTCCTCTTCCTTTTTCCTGAGAGGGATGTCGCTTCGGTGACCTTGCCGATTTCTCCTGCGATTTCGGAAATCAGTTTGTTGTCCACCATAGACTTACCAACACTAAGATCGCCAACTGTGCTCGGTTAAGTTCTTTGAAGCGCGTCAATGCGGAAGAATTGGAGAGATGCATTCTGCTCTAACCATTCTGATTCGCATAAACTGGGAGTTGAGAGCACCCATTCGGCGCATGTCTCCGCCGACCATTGAGGTTTGTGTAAACGTTCGCAAGTGCGCGCACATGGTTTCATCGTTGTGCTGAACTGAGTTCGCAAGAAATAATCGATGAGGAGCTCACCACAAATGGGTTCGTCACACCTTTACCCAGAAATCGATCCGTACTTGCATGGCCACATGGAAGTGGGTGACGGCAATCGAATCTATTGGGAGTGCTGCGGAACTCCTTCTGGCAAAGCTGCAGTAGTTTTACACGGTGGTCCAGGTTCAGGGTGTTCACCATGGCATCGTCGACTTTTTGATCCGAGTGCCTACCGCGTCGTACTCTTTGATCAGCGAAATTGCGGACGGAGTACACCGAACGCCAGCCTTCAGGGGACTGACCTTGCGAATAACACTACCACCCACTTGGTCCATGACATAGAGCAACTCCGCTGCCATCTGAGTATCCAGCACTGGTTGTTGCTTGGGGGCTCATGGGGTTCAACCTTGGCCCTTGCGTACGCCGAGACGCATCCAGACTGTGTAACGGAGATCATCCTATTCGGTGTCACCACAGGACGACGAAACGAGTTTGACTGGCTGTTCGGAGGCGGTCTGGCGCACTTGTTCCCCCAACAATGGGACCGACTTCTGAGTTGGTTACCGCGTGAGGATCGTGACGGCGATATCGTTGAGGCGTATAGTCAGTGCCTCAACAGCCCGGATCCCGCAATCCGCGAACAAGCTGCACTCGAGTGGTGCATGTGGGAATCTGCCGCGCTTGAGTGGCCGCCATCGTCGGGGCTAGCAAAGCGATTCGCCGATCCTGACTACCGACTGGCATTTGCGCGCATTGTCACCCACTATGCCAGTCACAATGCATGGCTTGAGGACGGAATTTTGCTTCGCAACTGCTACAGGCTAGCTGATACTCCCGGAGTCTTGATAAACGGACGGTATGATTTTCAATCACCGCTCCTCAGCGCCTGGCGGCTCAAACGGGTCTGGAAAATAGCGGATTTAATAGTCATAGACAACGCCGGTCACGCGGTCGAGCAAGGCATTTCCAGCGAAATCATTCGGGCCACGGATCGGTTTGCGGCGCGCGAGACCTGATAATCCGCGGAATAGATGGCGGCTCGCTTTGCTTCGTTCATTGTCTCTCCTGATCAGATCCGTTTGCACGAATAGTGAGTACCCTTAAGCAATCTTCAGCTCGGCTAGTGAGCTGTCCGGCCATACGGTCGATTAGATCGTGATGCAAGTCTTCAGAGTGCAACTGCCGAGCCGTGTCCGCGATGTGATCTGGCAAAACGGTCGCGAATTCGATCAGGCGATTAATCAAGGCTGCATCGGTTAAGCGTAATTCTGACCAGTTTTTTCCAATTTCTTCTGCCAATGTCTCGCAAGCGATAGCTTCCACCGATCTTCATGGCAAGCTTTATTTTCTTGGGATCGATATCGGGATAGGCGAGAGCGCTTGCTAAGTCATACAGAGGGGCGAGTCGCATAGCGCCGGCAGCAGATAAAAGCACAGAATAGTTCTTCGCGTGACCGTCGCTTCCCGAGATCAGCCAGTTGAATGCTAGGCATTCACAAAAGACTCCACATCCTCCTGTGGTTTGATAGAAGATCGTTCGAGCAAATTGACTACGTTCGCGGCTCCCGGCCCCCCCTCGGCCTCATATTTCTTGCTCGGCGGCAATCTCAGTGCTTGGCAGATATCTTCCTGATGAACCCGTCTCAATCCCTCCTTGGTCGAGATCCTGTCGTATCTCTGCACCACGATCGCGATTTGCTCTTCGAAACGTCTGACCTTTGATAACGGAACTACCATCCCTAGCTTCGACGCCAAGATTAGGCAGAAGTGCTCATTTTCGGCGTGCCCGTGGAAGCCCGCGATTGGCGGCTTCAGGATATGAGTAGTCGGTGTTCGACCGGAAGGAACACCCCAACGGTCATTTTGAAAGAGCAGTGCAGTCTTCGGCTGTGCTCCGGCAAGGCTGAACTGGCCGGTATCCCTCTCGGTTCTCCCCGCCGCATGATCTTTTGCGAGGAGGCGCAACCTCTCAGCGACCTCCGATTCGTTCAGCCAAAGAACGTCTGCAGTAGTTCCAGTCAGGACGCCTTCAACTCGTTCTGGACGGACGAACTGTATCGCTCCGGCGCAGTCTTCCCCCACATTTGCGATCAACCCAAATGGGCTCCGCGGGGATACCTGAAATCGTTGAGACCACCTGCCGAGAATAGTTTCATTGTCCGGAAGTAGCCCCACAGGAACGCATTGATCTTGCCATGTCCATATTCTCCGGACGATAAGGGCATTGAGAGCGAAATTGGGTAAGCATTGGCATCGTTACGCCATGCTTCGTTGTAAACAAACAAGAGCTGCCCTTTGTTGTTTCGGGAGACCCTACCCACCTCTCGACTATCAAGGAGGACAATCAACTCCTTGGTCATGAGTGGGACGACCTTTTGATGTTCTCAAGCAATTTGTTGAGGTCAACAGGGGGGCCCGACACTTGGTTCGGTAGCAGGCCGCGAAGGTCGTGCTTTTATCGAGACTGAAAGGGAAGCCTTCAAAGCTGCAAGAACTCTCAAAATCACGGCAAGAGACACTCCCGGCGTTCCCTTTTCAACCTCAATTAGCCATACTCGGCTAATACCCGCGCGATGGGCTAGTGAAGCCTGGTCAAATCCGAGCTCTAGACGGCGATTTTTTACAAAAGATCCAAGCTGAGCTGGTGTCCTGATTTCGGTTGTGTGGAGCTCTGCCATGATGTGTCAATTGCTGAATGTCAACTATAGTTGATCAACTATAGTTGACATACCTTGGATGTTAACTATAGACGACTTCGAACTCCCGAAGTCAAACAATAGCTGCGGAATATCGCGGGCTGCGGAAGTCAAGTTGAGCAAGACTCAAAACGTCAAACGGGCGAGATTTGCATCAGGCAGTTATCGAACGTATATCGCTAATGGTGGGCACTATCGGCACAACCTGACGACGTTGTGGAGCTGCGTCACTGTTCGGAGTCGTGCCGCTCGCCCTGACACTCAGTTCATTTGCAATTGAAATATCGTTGATGGCTTGATATGTGCCCGGCTTCATTTCAGGGAAAAAGGTATGAACCTTGGCGGAATCGACCTCGACCCTACCGATATTCTCTAGTTCCATTCTCTTGAAGTGTACGGAGCTACAGGTGCCAGGCCGCCTCAGAATCCAAGGTTCCAATGAAACAATGATTTCTGCATCTGGTTTCGAACCGAGGGCCGCAAACGGAGTGATGTGCCGATACCAGGCTAAGTAGTCAAACGCGCGACCAAGATCCACAACAATTGCGACGCCCCAGCCATCCTGTTTCCAATTTGGGATACGTTCCTTGCTGGGGTAGTAGCTGTTGATGCACTTTCCCTGCGACGTCGGGTAGGCAAGAACATCTCCCAGTTGCATGAGCAGTGGTTGTGGCTTCTTAAGCACAGGACGCGCTTTCTCGGCAGTCGTGAAGGACTCAACCCGGACGCGCAAGTCTGCCAGCACTTTCGCTCTTTGCTTGAGCATGGTGGAGGACATTCCCAGTCTTGCTAGAAGATCCAAATCTCCGCCGCTGTCGATGATCTGCAATGCTTTGTCCCGCACTCGTTGGCATGCGATTCCGCGTTTTGCGAACTGATCTGCCGTCACCAGCCAGAACGTAGTATGGTCTTCATCGGCGTCGTTGTTAGCAGCACCAGGCTCAATACTGGAGAGAATATCTACGAGTCGGCCAGCTTCGAATGGCAATCGGGAGACGGCACGGATTGCCGCTCCCAAATCTGCCGCAAAATCACTCGAGTAAAGTCCAGAACCCCAGACACCCATTTATGTTGACCCGCCAATTGTGTTCGAGCTGCCATCTGCTAACTCGCAGGCGGATGCACAAATATTCCACAACTGGCATTCCGGATCGGAGCTGCGTTCCTTCTCGAACAGCTGCAGATCAGCCCGCAGCGCCAAAGCTTCTGCAACCTTCATACTTGCCGTCCTCGGCGCACCAGTCTAGCAGAATGATGAGGACTAAGCCGCAGCCTAGGGATCCCCAGGTAAGCTATTGCGGAGCGGAGCTGCAACCGAGTTAACCCCTGTGTCTGGCGGCCGCTGTAAATGTTGGCCTCCATCCGATAAAGGCATTTATCGCCCGCCATCCTGCGAGTATGATTCTTACCCATGATTCACCTACCCGACAACGAACGCGGTCAAGGGATGGTGGAATACCTGCTTATCATGAGCATGGTGATTCTCACGATCATGGCCTTGTTTGCTGGGCTTATGCACTTCTTCTCTTGACGAGTGGTTAGCGATATAGAGGTATATCGCCAATCATTCCCGCCCTCTCCAACAAAATTCGGCAAGAACACAGGGTAGCAACGTTCATCCACTGGTACTCCTGAAGCTCATGCACAATTTCATTCGAAGGCACAGGGTCTTGGCGAGGGTCTTGGCAAGTATCGCGGTAATCTTGTGCTGTTTAATCTTGTTCTCATGGCTGTCGTCCGCTTCTGCGCCTTTTCGAGGTGAAATGGACGCGAGGCGTGACATTGCGCAAGGACACTATGAAGTGCTGGGGTACGGTCTTCCTAGCCCGTGGCGGCACGAATACATTCGCCTGCTGAGGGAACGGTATGGGATACAGTATCGCGCTGTGGCGCTGTGCATCGTCTCCGAGGACCTCATGGCTTACGCCGACAATTACAACAAATTGAGTGTCGCGGCCGCCAATCGCAAGTTCAGGCACGACGTGTTCAAAGAATGTGCTGAGGAGGCTGAGCGGGGCTGGAAAGCGAAGCTGGAGTCCACTAGTCAGCAACGATGAGCGACATAAATAGTTCGCTTTCCTGAACGTTGCCGTTCGACAACGCTATTAGGAATCACGACGAAATAGAGCTTGCTCCAACTTTTCTCGGCAATCGACGATTCTGCAGTCATAACAATGCTTCGCTGGAGGGAGCGATACTGATGAGTAGCGGAGATCGCTGCAAGCCGCTTCATCGCACCCATCCATTATGCGGAGAACTTCGTTAGCCTCGGGGTCCGCCAAAGTTTGGTAATTCGGTGAAATTGGTCGCCTAGCACCCTACAAAAATTGCATAACCAAAACGGGCCCTGCAACCGAACACCGATGTTGCGAGTTCGTCATGATGCGCAAGTCCTGATATGATCCCTGAACTTCTGTGCGCGAGATCTGAAATTGCGACAATTGAGGGCCCGATGCGATGACTCGTAAGCTTCTTACTTCTTTGGTTGCATTTTGTTGGATAACGGCTGCATTCGCGCAGATGGGGAGCATGAATGCGCCGACATATACCAAGGATGTCGCGCCGATCCTTCAGAAACGATGCCAGAGTTGCCATCGCCCGGGCGAAGCCGCCCCGTTTTCCATGCTCACTTATGAAGAGACACGTCCTTGGGCCGGAGCCATGAAGACGGCCGTGCGATTGAAGTCGATGCCGCCCTGGTATGCCGATCCTCAGATTGGTCACTTCTCCAATGACCGGTCCCTCTCGCAAAAAGACGTCGACACGATCGTGGCATGGGCGACTGCGGGCGCACCAAAGGGTGATCCCAAGGACACGCCTCCTCCAGTGAGCTTTTTAGAAGGCTGGGACATTCCGAAACCAGATGTGACATTTCAGCTGCCCAAGGAATTTGCTGTTCCGGAATCAGGAATGGTCGAGTACCAGTACGCCATCGTTCCCACCGGGTTTAAGGAGGACAAGTGGGTTCAAGCAGTTGAAGTCCGGCCCACGGAGCGCTCTGTGGTTCACCACATCATCGCCTATGTCCGTGAACCCGGATCCAATTACTTCAAGGACCAAAAGGCGGGAGTGTTTTTTGAAGCCCCTCCTGCGAAGATCGATGAGAGCGTCGATACCAGTGCGCTTCCGAGCGACTTCCTGGTCGGTTATGCTCCGGGTCAACCGGCGGAAATCCTTCCCGCTGGTCAGGCAAAACTAATTAAGGCGGGTTCTGACATCGTGTTCGAGGTTCACTATACGCCCAAGGGAAAAGCGGTCATGGATCGGACGAAGCTGGGGTTGGTTTTCGCCAAAGAGCCGCCGAAAAAACGAGTGCAGACCTTATCCGCGAGTAATGGCACTTTCAAAATACCTCCCGGCGATCCCAACTATCGCGTGGATGCGTCATTCGAGATCCGTAAGCCGGTGACACTGGCGTCGATTCACCCGCACATGCACTCCCGGGGCAAAGATTTCGAATACCGTGTGGTATTCCCCAACGGTGAAACGCGAACGATCCTGCGCGTACCGCAGTACAACTGGCACTGGCAGCTTTGGTATAACCTCGCGGAACCGATCGATCTGGCACCGGGAGCGCGGATTGAATGCACCGCCCATTTCGACAATTCGGCAAACAACGCTGAGAATCCAGACCCGACGAAAACAGTGATCTGGGGACAACAGAGTTGGGATGAAATGATGGTCGGGTTCTTCAATCTCGTTTACGACCCCAAGATCGCTCCCAAAGACTTGTTGCCGGAAAAGAAGGATTTCGCCACGAGTAAGGTGTCTGATACCCGGAATTGACCAGAGTGATCGCTGGACTGTCGAAGGCTACTCCATGAGATCCCGCAGCAGTTTCGTCATCGTCATCGTCCTCGCGCTTAGCGTATTCTCGGCAGCTCAGTCTGCCCCAGCTCCAAGAAAGCAAATTCTAGTCATCGGGGAAGAAAAAGGATATCGCCACGAGGCTGTGTCGCACGCCATGGCCACAATCGAACGACTTGGGAAGCAAACTGGCCTTTGGGACGCCACTCTCCGAACTGACTGCGAAGTTCTGACTAAAAAGAAGCTGGAGTACAATGCCAAGAATCTCTCCAACTTCGATGCCATCGTCTTTTTTACTGGGGGCGATCTTGAAATGGACGCCCAGCAGAAATCTGACTTCTTATCTTTCATCCACGACGACGGAAAGGGCTTCATCGGCATTCACAGCGCTGCCATTACTTTCGTGGATTGGCCTGAATACGGGGAGATGATCGGCGGCTATTACGACGAGCATCCTTGGGGGACTTTCGACGCACCGATTATCGTCGAGGACCCCACATTTCCCGGAATGGAGCAATGGCCACAATCCTTCGTGCTACGGGACGAGATTTACCAGATAAGGAACTATTCGCGGGAGAGAGTCCGTGTGCTCATGCGCCTGGATGCCAGCAAGATCGACCTCGGAAATAAGAACGTGCATCGGACGGATCGGGACTTTGCAGTTACATGGGCCAAGATGTATGGGAAAGGCCGCGTCTTTTACACAACCTTAGGGCATGTCCAGGACAACTGGGACAAACCGGAGTTCCAGAGGATGATCATCGAAGCCATTCAATGGGCAACGGGAATGACAAATGCGGACCTGCAATCCCGGCCTTTGCCCCAAGGTCACTGAAGCCGCGGTACACATTGCGCACGGAGGCTTATCGTTGATGGTCGCTGCGGACGTGGACAACGCGATTACTCGGAGGACATTTGGCAAACTTGCTGTCTGTGGATTGGTCGCGAGGGCGCTAGCCCTTGATTCGCCTCGAAAGCTCAATGTGGGGATCGGCGCCTACACCTATCACGGCCTGACACTGGATGCGATGATCGCCCAGCTTAAGTTTCTGAAGATCTCCGAAATCGAGATGTCTCGCGGTGAATTCATGTTGATGAATCACCCCGGTGATGACATGTTTCAGACAGCGCGCGGCAAGTTGGACCAGGCGGGAATTCGGTGCGTTTCCTACTACAGCGCGACCATCACGAACGATCAGGATCTAGAGAATGCAGTTCGTTTCGCGAAGATTCTTGGAGTGCGGAACATTAGCGGCGATGCTACTGGCAGCATTCTCTCCCGAATTGACCAACGTTGCTCGCAAGAAGATCTGACCTTCGGTATCCACAATCACTTCTTCAAGAGCAAGAAGTTCGCCTATGAAAGTCCGGAGGATGTTCTACAGGCACTCGCAGGACTCTCGAGTGCGGTCGGCGCAACGGCTGACATTGGACATTTTGCATCTTGTGGTCATGACACGGTGGATGCTGTTCGCAAATTAGCGCCCCGTCTGAAACTTGTGCATCTTAAAGACGTTGAGGCTGCCGGCGGTGAAGTGAACGTGCTGCTCGGAAAGGGCATTGCCAAGGTTCCCGAAGTTATGCGGGAACTCCATCGACAGAATTTTTCTGGATTGATTGCGATCGAGTATGAAAAGGAAGGCAATGTTAGCCAAGATGTGAAGGCTGATGTGGAATTTGCCCGGCGTCTGTCCTAGGGTCCAACGAGGGAGTCACATCAGTCATTTGAGGACCCGCTATGAAAAGATGGTCACGACCTACCCCAACAAGAATCATTTACGTGCTCACCCCACCATCTCGTCACAATTGCTGCTTCTCCGGCGGTGCCCGGATGTGAGCCCACCCAGCAGGCAGGTTTGCCGACCAACCTGATATTCCTGGGACGTTTCGTAGCTGATGATTGGATGATCGCCAAGTATCGTTCCTGAGCAATTGCTGTCGATCAAAGAATCGAAAGCTCCATGTACTCATCAGCACCTACGAGGCTGAGCACGATCGGCACCGGAATCGGGAATCGCCGACGCGACGGATCACGCACGACCTTCGGCGAGGAAAGCCGATAGGTCTTAGCGCGAGTTTTCAATTCGCAACCCCCTGCCGCGAGCACGTTCTTCACCCACTCGCATTGGCTGCTGTAGGTGAGGGCGATGATGAATCCATCGGGCGCTCGAAACACGTTTACTGGAGTGCGATAGACCCGGCCTGACTTGCGCCCCACATGCGTGAGAATGCCGAAACCCGGAATCCAGCCTGCCAAACGGCCGGTGAAACGGTTCGTGAACGCAATGTTGATCTTCGCCAGCCATCGCTTGCGGAACCGCATCATCAGCATGCCCGTGGCGGCGACGGCGATGAGGAAGATGGCTCCGGCCCTCATGGGTCGCTAGTTTCCGTTACCCGGTGAAATTTTTTGGATTTCATCGACGCGGAATCCGGGTGGAATTCAGCTTGCGATTCAATTTCGCGTCAGCCGTGCTCGCTTTCGATGCCAGCACGTCCGACAATTCGTAGGCTTCCCGAAGCCAGTCAGTAATAGGCGCCTCGACCTCGTCCCGATGCCTGATATGAATGATGTGGTAGACCTTGGACTTCGAGGCTCGGTCAACACGTCGCACTTGAGGAGCCTTCAGCATGCGACCCAGGAACACGCAGACTTCGAGAAAATTCCTCTTTGGACGCACGAAGAAATAGCAGGATTTGCGAGAGAACATGATTGATTTGTGCGAGGCGTAAATTCGCTGATCGCCAAAGGAAACAGCGGTCTCGCGCAGCCGCTCCCAAGCATCCCGCAGATCGTCAGAGAGGTCTTGAGTCAGAGCTGCTTCTGTAGTTGTCCAACAGTCGTGCTCTTCTCCGTCTTCGACCCACTGCTTGCAGTGGTAGCACTCTCGACCGGACATGTCTCACAATTGTACCTTTCGCTCTAACCAATCCATTGAGATGAGGTCGCGTTCTCAACGAGACAGCTGCTTTGCACGGTCAGCTTGCTTCAACCACGCCCAATGCAGGATGGCAGCTAGAACAGTTAAACCGACTATCTTCGATTGGCGTAAGTCTGCCTGCGTCGCAAGGACTGCACAGACTGCAATCCCGAGCATCGGTAAGAGCCACCCTCCAGGCAGTCGAAAATTCGCAGGGCCATCGCGCCTTCGCAGCACAATCACCGCCAGGCAAACGGCTCCGTAATAGAACAAGCGCGATATGACTGACAACGTAACGTTCCAGGCGAAGCTCCCGATACTTGCCAATATCCATATCACTAGGGCATACAACAGGATGGAAAACCAGGGGGTTTGAAACTTGAGACTGACGGAAGAGAAGATTCGTGGCAAGTCTCCTTGCTGGGCCAAAGCGAAAGTGACGCGGGGCATGCCGAGAAGTTTCGCGCCCAAATAACCGTAAATCGACACCATTGCGCTAAGAGCAACAATTGCCCCTCCATGATCTCCCATTGCAATGCGCGCCACTTCCGCTAGCGGCCGTTGAGTACTCGCCGACGAGCCCAAGACTGCTGTAACCACCCATTGAATCGACAAGTAAATGGCACCGCAGCCAATGAGTGTGGCAAACAGGGCAAACGCCGCATCGCGCCGTGGATCTTTTGCTTCACTCATCGGTGCCAGAGCCGATTCAAATCCGCCGAACAAGAACGCCACAAGAACGGTCGCTTGCAACCACGCTCGAGGGGGAACGTGTGTAGTTCGTTCAATGTGCGTCGGCTGCTTCAGGATCATGGCTGCACCCGCCACGATCACGCTTGCAATCGCAAGAATCTTGATGATCGTGAATACGTTGTTGGCGATTGTTCCCTGGCGTACCCCGAGTAGATTGATGAGGGTGAGGCCTGCCACCAAAAGGCTCAGCATCAGAAAGCGTGGCCATGGCTCGGAAACAGCCGGCCAAAATTCCGCCAGATGGATTACAAACAGGTTCACATTCGCTGCCGGTGCTGCAGCTTGGGCAAGGTAAAGGAGCCATGCGACGAGAATTCCAATCAATTTTCCGAAAGATGCCCGCGCATAAAGGTACGGACCACCTGCCGCGGAAAATCGAGAGGCGACTTCCGCAAAACACGCCATGATGATGCCCATCGCGAGGGAAGCTATGAGCACGCCGATAGTGCTGTACGATCCCAAAAGGCCCGCAACGGTTGCGGGCAGCCCAAAGACCCCGCTACCAAGTACTGAATTGATTGCCAGCGCTGCTAGGCTCCAACGTCCAATGGCCCGCACCAGTTCTTGCGATTCGCCGTTTTGAGCCGCACTCATTCGCCAATGTTTGTATCACAG
>Ga0068857_100001033_pt1 | contig 21505 bp, 39 predicted proteins | sample KBSCornC72_FD_66591 | JGI IMG/M metagenome (GOLD analysis project Ga0068857, IMG submission 66591) | Corn rhizosphere microbial communities from Kellogg Biological Station, Michigan, USA - KBS Corn C7-2 | ecosystem: Host-associated > Plants > Roots > Rhizosphere > Soil ...
TTCGAGCTCGAAGCGATCGGGTGCTGGTGGTCTGACGTCCGTTGCGTTGTAGATGCGCGTCGTCAGCGACGAGACCGCCGACCGCAGTGAGGCAGCATTCCACACGAGCGCCGCGAATTCTCTGGTCGCGCTGACCGGCCCGCGCGCGCAGCACTCGGCACACACTGTGGCGTAGTTCTCATGTACCTCGTGGAGCTCGCAGAACTTCGATTGACAAAACGGACACGGCTCGATCAGGATTTTCTGTTTCATCGGTTGGGGATCCTCTCAAGCTGGCCCTCGTAATCGATCGACTTCATTTCACGCAGCCATCGCTGCGCTTCTGCTTTCGTCCGGAACTCTCTGTGATCGCGTTTGTGGTAGTCCCAGTAGTAAACGCGCCAGCGCAGCACCCGGCGGCGTCGCGGGTTGAGCAAGGGTTTGTGGTAGTTGTCGATCGCGTTCATCGGCGCCCCGTGCGATCGTCGTTGCGAGCGCTGTTGTCGCGGATCGCGATCTCGAGCACCTGTGGCCGGTTCGGGCCGAGCCATTGCACCGGAAGCGCGTTAACGCGTCCTGTGTGAAGGTCCTTTTCGGCGGTATCCCAGAGCGCGCCGATCGGGATCCATGACGTGACTTCCTTTGCGTCGCGGCCGACGCCGGAAACGCTGCGCACGAGTGCGAGAACGGTGAATGCGGGATTTTTGCTTGCCATGTCTGTTGTCCTTGTCCGTCGACGGGAATTAGCCGACACCTTGACAATGTAACAAATCGTAACAGGATGCAACTGGTACGCGACAACAGTGAGGAGGCTCCCCAAATGCGCATCAAAACCGCGAGCCCCGCCTATATTCCCTATCAAATCGAGGGTGAGTGGCCGCGCACCGTCCTATTGGGCCGATGGTACGTGCTGTTCGACTGCGGGCACCAAACCGCACTGATCGGGACCCAGGCTCCGCGGCCGGGCAACGAAGCGATCTGCTGGCGGTGCGTCAGGGAGCTTCAATTCCCGCTCGGCGAGAAAAAAGTGGACTGATCGACTCGGCAGCGTGATCCTCTGCCGCACTGTGCGGTTTTTCCCCCGCGCGGTTGGAGTGGTCGCACAGTGCGCCGCGCTGTTTGCACAAAAGACGTCAGCCCCGGGCTCTTTTTGCTCGCTTTCCCTACGAGCACCCGGGGCTTGACGGACAACAGTGCGCCCGTCAATAATAATCGAACCCCCCGGGACCGCAAGAGTGGTCACCGAAAAGAGCCCCGGACGCCAAGGGAATTGCCGAAGCGTCCGGGGCTTCTCCCATTTGGGCGATGGGAAATTTCCAGCCAGAGTGAGGAGTACTCGGGCGCGGTGGGTCCTTGACGCACCGTTATTCGCCGGCCGCGAGGCCGGCCATTCTGCCCCCAACCCACCACGATGTGGGACCCGGGGGGCTCCGTAACTCTGCGAATGTAAACGACAAATCTGCTGGTCGGGAGGACCGCCGGAGCGCTCTTGTCAATACAAGGATAAGTGAGCGCGCGCCGGAGCCGACCAACGGGAGGGGAGCCCACCCAACGGGTGGGCCGGGCGCACGCTCGCCCCGTCGATCGCTACGTGTCGGGGTCACGAGTCGGCAGATACAGGGCAAAAAAGAGTTTCTCCCAAAGCACGTGCGCGCCTGCATGGGCGGCGCTTGGGGCCTTTATTTGTGGGAGAGAGGGGTCGCGCAACAGTTAATTCGCGTGCGGTACCGGTGCGGATCGTGGCGGCATGATGGCGCGTGCGCGCGCTTCGATGCATCGGTCGCGTTTGCACGCATAAACGAAGCGATGAGCAACGGTCAGTACACAAAAGACGGCTGGGTGTTCTTCGTGCTCACGTTGGATCGCAATGGGTTTTACGGCGGGGAACCGTGGACCGATGTGCAGCACGCTTTTAAGTCGCTGTCGCAGATGTCGCGCAACTTCATGGCTCGACTTCGGCGCATTTCAAAACGCAACGGCTGGCGCAACCCGGCCAGCGATTGGGTTGCAGCCGTCGAGCAGCATCGCAGCGGTTGGCCGCATATGAATTTGATCGTGTATGCCCCGGAGCTGGCCGCGGAGCTCGAGCGCGATCGGTTGGCCTTGTTGAGTCTAGGGGAGACTGACCGTGAGTCGGTGCTTGTGCGGGGAGAGTTGTTGGATGCATTGACCGAGACGAGATGGGGAACGGAATCGACCGCCGAGAAAGCGAAGTCACCAGAAGCGTTAGCGGGTTACATTGTGAAATTGGCCGGCGAATTTGCAGCGGCGTCCGGTGAGCTGGCGAAGCTCACGCAAGCGCCGAAAAATGCGGAAGGGAAGTTTAGGCGCTTGCGAGCAGGCAAGGGCTTTTTGCCACCGCGCAGGAAAAATCCGAAGTTCACCGGGACACTGATTCGCCCGGAATGGGATCCACAGAAGAGCGCTTACGGCGCGATTCCGTTGCACAATATCAAGCGGGCTGAAGATCGTGAGATTGCCGCGCAGTGCTGTGCGCTGGAAGCGGATCGACTAGGGCGGATTACGATGGCGCGCGGTCTTGCAAAGACGCTGGGCGTCGGCTTGCGGGAGGTTGGGCCGCCCATCGTCGAACGTTACGTGCGGGTCGGGACAGGCTTTAGGCTTTTGGATTCGAGCTGAGTCTTTCAGCTGTCGCCTGGTAGCGGAAACGTGTAGGCAAGGACGCGGCGTTTGGTCTCGCGCTTGACAAGGTATGTGCGCCATCCGCCCTCGTCACCCAGGTACTTGAGGGGAAGGTGCGTGCGTCGGATGGCGTGCATCCAATGAAACGCAGAGTCGAGAAAATCTATGCCGAAGCAAAGGTGGATGTGCTCGAGCGCGCGTGTGGCGTCGATGCATACAGGAACGCGCAGGCCGAACGAGCGCGCATGGTCCTCGGCTGCGCTGATTGCCTGCTGTGTGGTTAAGGTGTGTGTGTTTAAGGTGTTCATCCTTCGGGCCTCGCCGCTTTCTCGATCTCTTTCATGAACGCATCGAACGCCTGAGTGCAATCGATGCAAAGAAGGATGACGGGCTCCGTGAGTGTGGGCTTGTAGATGTAAAACTCCGTCCACCCATTCGGAAGTGAAACATCATTGTCCTTGCGGATGCTGCAGCGGTCGCATTGTGAAACGTTGAGGCGGGGCATTGTGTTCTCTGTAGAGTTGGTGGGGCTGGCTCTTCCGGGTTTAGCCTTACGCGAGCCACTTAGCCTCTGGACCGTGTATCCAGTGGAACCCCATAGTTCAAAACGGTACGGCGGCGCGGCGCGCTGCTCGAGCTCCGCGTCCGCCGTACGCGAGTGTATTGTGTTCGCGGACGAGCTCGGCGAGCTCGCGATCGGCCTGCGCTTGTCGCAATTGCCAAACGTCGTCCGGATGTTCTTCGACCCAATGAAGGAACGCCTCGGTGCGGCTCATTCCAGGTCGCGCTTGGATGCGATGCTTAACGGCGTTGAAAACCGGAACGAGCTCCGCGTCCAAGTCCGCGCGCACCATGTCGTCTGATTCGCTGGCGCGTTCCGCGCGCGTGGTGCGTCCGCGGTAATGCCGCTCGCGAGTGTCGAGTGCTTGCAATGCGCGCGTCAGTGTCTCCTGCTCGGCGAGCAATCGGTGCGTTTCGGCGAGCGCGTCCAGGTGCATCGATTGCGCTTTGGTCCGGCGTTGGCAGAGCGTGGCGGCTTTCGTCTGCGCTCGAGCGGTGCGCTGCGCGACAACGCGATACGCAATCTTGAGCCGAGCTCGTTCCGCCCGGATCTTTGCGAGTGTGGCTTTGCGCAACCGCTTGAGCTTGAGCCGCATTGTGCGGCAGAGCGCTCGAGCTCGGCGGATGCCTTCCGAGCGTTCGCGCTTGCGCGTGCGAATGAGCTCGCGGAGCTCCCGCAGTCGAGCGCGTTCCGTGGCGCGGCTCCGCTTCGCGTTCTCCTTTTTGAGTCGCTTTTTGAATGCGACGTTTTTCGCTTGCTCGCTCATAGCTTGGCCGCGTCTATCAATTCTTCATACGGCCGATCGTCGCGGCCTTTGGTGGTGCGGATGTCTCGAATGAGTCGGTCGAGTCGTTTGGGGTCGGCGCGGTGAAGCGCTCGAACCGCGTCCTCGAGGTCGGTGGCGATCTCGAGTTTGCGATCTGCGCGTTTGAGCTTGTCGGGGTCGAAGCCTTTCCGCGCTTCTTCGTCGCCGAGCTTCCACGCGGCCGCCGCTCCTGCCCGATAGCAGCAGTAGGCGTGGTGCGTGTGTTGTCCCTTGAGCCAGTAGGGGCCTTGGATGTCCGGCTCGAAAAAATCGCGACAGTGACACTCGTCCGGCGTCGGGTTGTTGTCGGCACGCCAAAGCGGATACTGCACCTGCGGCGGCTCGAGCAATCGATGCGCGCCGCTTTTCGCGATGATTCCGATCGCGACCATTGACGCGCTCGTGATGATGATCTCTCCGCTCGCGTACAGCGACCGGATGTGCGTTGCGAGCTTGGCTCGCGCGTCAGGATTGCGGATCCAAACGCGACTGTACGAGCTGCTGAGTCTGTGGAGCTTCGCTTCGTATCCCATCGTCTTGTTCTTCCTCTTCTTCTTCCGCTTCTTCTTCTTCGGTCGGAGCAACAACGATGTCGCGCACGTAGTACGCCTTGCCGTCCGGCAGCTGCACCGCTCCGATTTTGCGCGGGTCATTGGCAAGCGCTCGCTCGAATAGCGCCGACTCGTGCGGCTCGAGCTGGCGCACCGGCTCTCCCGTCGTCAGCAAGCAGAGCATTTTGCGCACCTGCGGCCCGACGGGCTTGATGGGAGCGGTGAGCGTCGTAGCTTGCCCGCGCACTACGCGAATCACGAAACCGTTGGGCTGCCGGAGTTGTACGCCTTCGGGGAATACCGTTTTGACAGCGTCAAGATACGCTGTCTTGTTCCGTCGATACGCCCGGAACTGATTGCCCGTCATGTGAATTATTCGCATGGTTCTCTTTCTGTTTGTAGGCGGCCCGGAGCGCCGCGAGTTTTGAGATTTGCTCGGCGCTGAACATGTCGCTTGCGACAATGAGGCCAAACTGCTCGTCTGTGATGCTCGCGATCATCGATGCGATCTCGAGCGAACCCCCGCCGAACTTTTCCACGATGCGCGGTCCCACCTGCGGCCAAACTTGGCTCTTGAAGAACGTTACCGCGCCGTCCTTGCGTTGCTCCGCCGCAATCGCGCGCATGCGATCCATTTCGCGATCGTGCACCTGAGAGAGTGCTGTCTCGCGAGCGTTGAGCATTTCCATATTGCGCGCCTCGAGTTGTTCGATGCGTGAGAGCGTTGCGCGCATCACCTCGAGCATCGGATCGTGTAGCAGATCGAACATGCGTTGCATGTTGTCTTGCGCCTGCTTCACAAGTCCCGTTGCTGCGAGCAGCAAATCTTGCGAGCTGAGCTCGTCCGTGCTCGCAACACCGTTGGCCGCGATGTTCTCGACTTCCTCGAGGTTGAACTTCCACACTCCCTCGACCAGTACGGAGCTCAGATCGCCCCGCGTTTGCATCCTTCGGACGACTGTCAGTCCCACGCCGAGCTTCTTCGCGACGTCGGATCGGTTCAGCGTGTACTTAGAAAGCTCCGCTTTCTCGGCGGCCGCTTGTTCAGGGGTGAGGCGAGGCTTTCTTTCATATACACCGCTGGGCATTGGGCCGGAGGATCTCCCGGGAAATGTTTCACGTGCAACGATTTTTATTGAAATGCCCAAAAACTGCAGAGATTCTGAGGGGCGTTACCCCACGAACCGAAAGGGACCGAACGACCATGAGCACTCACCTCGCACTTTCCCCCAAAGCCAAGAAGTACATCGAGGGCCTGAAGCGCTGGAAGGAGAACCGGAAAATCGAAGAGAAAACCGGTGAGGTGAAGGCAACGCTCGAGTTCCAAGCGGCCGTACTGGGGACCGCGTACATGATGGGCCGCATCGAGACCAAGACGGGCAAGCACCTGGAGCTCTTCGGGGTGCCGATCGAGATCATGCTCGGCGGCGCACTCGTCGTCACTGCGATGGCCGATCTCGCCGGCAAGTACGATGAAGACTTGCTGAACCTCGGTAACGGCATGGCCGCTGCGGGCCTTGCTCGCCTCGGGTACAGCTACGGCGCGAGCGCCGCGAAGGAAGGTCGCTTCCTTGGCGTCGCGGGTTCGCCGCGCTTCGGTTACGGCACGATGCCGCGAAGCAACATGGCCGACTCGGCTCTCGCGGACGCGCTTCGCTCGGTCTGAGCGTGCCGATCCTCGACGCCATTCTGTCGGCGGCGGCTTCGACCGCCACTAGTGAGCTTGTCCGGAGATCAATCTCCGGCAATGTCGAAAGGAAACACAGTATGCCTGACGTTATTTACGGTTGGGACGATGACGAAGGGAGCATCGGTGGTCGCGAAGAGATCATCGGCGGGCACCCGGAGCTCATCGGAGCCGACGAAGACCTGCTGGACGCACTCGCGATCCATGGCAGGGCTCGCCCGGGTCGCGCTCGCCGCGTGTCCCGCGCGATTCAAAACCGCGCCGCTGTCATGGTGGACGACAAGTCCTATCGCGACAAGCGACGCTTTCCGATCGGGTTCGTGGTGACGACCGTCAATGCGACGGTTACCGCCTCGATCACGAGCGCCCCTCAGGATCTCTTCCGCCCCGAGCGGCTCGTGATCCCGAGTGACATCGCGTTCGATTTTGGCCTTGTGGATTACAAGGTCGGCAACGACTCCCAGCTCGTGGCTGGTGGTGAAGTGCCGGCGGCGTTGTTCACCGAGGTCGCGATCGACACGGATGTCCATTTCAAAACGGCACAGGTGGGCAATCAGATGATCGCCCAGGTGCGCAACAAAGACACGGTCAACAACATCGATTTCACCGCTGGTGCGATCGGTTCGGTTGTGAAGTAACACCGCATGAGATTCGAGGTTAACCTAGGCGATTACACGTCGTTGCGTGGGTCGCGGTTCCTAGGCACCGTGATCAAGCCGCATCTGGACGCGCTGGTAATGGTTAATCTCGTCTATCTGCGGACGCACACTGTCCCGCCGCTGTATCGGTCCGGAGTGGTCTACCGGCCCGAGCCACCTGGCCAAGAGGAGTTCGCCTCGATCCCTGCCGTGCTCGCGCGCGGTTGGGGTGATTGCGATGACCTTGGACCGTGGCGCGTGGCCGAGCTTCGGTTGCATGGGGAGCCCGCGAAGATCCGCATACAGTGGAAGCGCCTCCCCAATGGCAAATTGTTTCACGTCCTTGTTCGCCGCGCGAACGGTGATCTCGAGGACCCGTCCCTAAAGTTAGGAATGCCGTAAATGACTCCGCTATTGCTCCTCGCGTTTGGTGTTGCTGCGCTTGCCGGCGCTGGATTGGCTTCGTCGAGTGCAAAGAAAGCACGCGGCCACGGCGCGGACGACAACGTCCGACCGCACGATCTGGACGAGGGCTTTGCAGCGGCGCAACGCAACGCTGAGATGGGGATGCGCGCGGTGGCAAACCGCGTTCCGGGAAGCGTGTTTGCTGGAGCGCTGCTTGCGGCAGCGAGCGCGGTGGCTGCCGGCAATCTGCCCAACCGCACCGAAAGCATGAGCGGCGCAATGGTCGCGGTGGTGACGATGCTCTACGCGCAGCAGACCGACCCGGCCGCGCTCCGCGCGTATGCAGACGCGCTCGAGCGGATCGGCTTGACGGCGTTCGCAAAACGATTTCGCGACCGTGCGGCGGTGGTCGCTAAGACTCCGGCCGCATCGGCCGCAGGTGTCCCGCCGGCATTGCAGCAAGCAATCGCGGCCGCCGAAAAGCTCGGCACACCGGAGGCATATTCATCGGTAGCCTATCAGCTCGAAGAAGCAGGCTTTCCGGAAGCCGCGCGCGTGTATCGCGACAAGGCATCGGCCGCAAGCAAGGCGCGCGGCACTCCGCCGGCCGGTACGTGGCCGAATCAGACGTTGAATCCGCAAATGCCGCCCGAGCTCGCCTCGGAGGTCGCACGCGTGCTCCGCGACTCCGCGGATCCAAAGGTGCTCGACGCGTTAGCGATCAAGCTCCGTGAGCTCGGCTATTCGGCAACGGCTGATCAGGTGGCCGCGAAGGCCGCGCAGGTCCGCGGCATGCTCGACGCGGCAACGGCAATGCAAAAGGTGGACACGGTGATGAAGTCGCCGACGCTTGCAAAGACGTTGCCCGAGGAGCCGAGCGGACCGCTGCCGACTGAGCCGCTCCCGCAACCCGCTCCGATCGTCAAGACGAAAGAGCAAGTGGCTGCCGAGAACATGCAGCGCAACTTGTTTGCGACCGTTTCGAAATACGGCAGCGTGAGAGCGGCGCGCACGCATGAGGACATGACGCTCGTTAAGAAGCTGCAAACGATGCTCATGCTCACGGTGGACGGAAAGTACGGACCCAAAACCGCACTGTCATCCGCGAAGTACATCGACAAGCTGGCTCCCGTGTTCTGGTGGCCGAAGACGGCTACGACATCGAGCGTGGCCGCGTACCACTCGAGCCTCGAAACGCTCGCGCTCGATGCTGAGCAACAAGGCAAAACCGATCGCGCGAACGAGCTTCGCGCCAGCGCCGCCATCGACCAAGAGATCGGAATCGGTCCAGGAGAACACGGAAAATGAAACTCACTCCGCTGGGTCACTCGGTCCGCGTGCGCACATGGTCACAGGGTGCGCACGTGAGGGGATGCGCACACCTGCAGCTCGCCGGCGGCGCGCCCGTGGTGCTCCAATTCGCGGTGGACCTGCGTCCGATCGCGCACGCTATCGCAAACCGCGTCGGCTGCTCGGTGGGCTCGACGTACAACGGCAGCGTGCGCGTTTCGGGCTTTCCCGGCAACGTGTGGAAAGCGGCCAAGAAGATCGGGAAAAGCAAGCTGATCAAGAAGCTCCGCCGCGCCATCAAAAAGACGCTCAAAAGCAAGTACGTCAAATATACGGTCTACGCCGCCGCGGTCGTGTATCCGCCGGTGGGCATTCCAGCCGTTGCGGCCTACACCGCGGCGAACGCCACGCTCGACCAGATCGAGACGGGTGAGAAGGTTGCGAGCGCCGCCGTGCATGCGGTGCGCAGCGGAAGCCGGGAGACGGTCGTGCAGCACGCGCCGGAAATCCGTGCGACGCAGGACCAGCGCAATCGAGCCCGCGCGGGCATTCGGCAGATTGCGGCTCGAGCTCGAGCCGGCGATCCGCAAGCGAAGGCGGCCGCTCGCATTTTTGCGATCGTGTACGAAAGCCGCCAAAAGATGCAGCGTGCGGCGACCGCGATCGATCGGTCGATTCCTGGTATTCTCGTCACCCATGGTGGCAAGATTTTACCCGGTCGTTATTTGCCTGCTGTTGCTGGTCGGTAACTGTTCCCCGAGCGTTGAAGCTGAGTCCGAAGACATGAGCCCCCCTCGCCGACAAGTTGTTGTCTACGATCATCCGCCGCGCGCGTTGGATTACGCCAACCCGAAGGCGGAGCAGCCGCAGCGGCGAATCTACACGGAGCCACCGCGCGATGGCTGGTGGCGCGGTAGCAATCAGCTGGGGCAGGGCGTTGCGTTCCAGCAAAACACCAACAACCGTCAGCGGATCCTGCAAATGCCCGAATGGGGCCCGCCCGATCGCTGGACGATTTCGCTTGGTGTGGAGTTCGGCGACGATCTCGACGCGAACCACGTGTTCGAGGCGCAGGGCAACATCAAGTTTGGTGTGGGTGGCTCGCAGAATGAAGTGGACATCGATTGGGTGACCGGCACGACGCTGTCGGTGGTTGCCAATACAATCACGATTGATGCGGTGTGGACGGCGCTCACTGTCAACGGGCCGCCGGCCAATGTTCGATTGCGCGCGCAGGTGTGCCGCGGTGACAGCTCGTACCTGGTGAGCGCAACGAACACCGTTGCCACCGGATCGATCGCAAGCGGCGTGACGTTCGGGCCGCGCCGCATTCCAAACTTTGCGCGCCGCGTGCACGTGCTCCCGTTGACCGGCTCTTTCAGCAACGCGTACAACCCCGCAAACTTTTTGCGCTTCTCGGGCGACTCGGTGGGCACCACGAGCTCGGGCGCGATCTTCGGCGATACGTTGAAGGAGCAAGTGGGCTCGGGTGTGGTGATCCCGGGTCAAAGCAAGTTCTGGTTGCTCACAAACAACGACGCGAACCCCTTCGCCTCGATGGTGGTCTTCGACATTGAGCCGTGATGCGCCACGTAGACGCAAAACTGATCGTTGACTCGCTTGGGCTCTCGCTGGCTGAAAGCCTGTTTGTGCGCGCGGTGGGCTCGGCTGAAGGTGGTTACGGCGGAGGCTGGGCAAACAATCCCGTCGGCACGCTCGGCGCGCAGATGGGACTGAACGGCAGCGAGGGAGTGGGCTCCAACAACTGGGGCGCGATTCAGGGCACAGGTGATGCGGGATTCTTCATGCACCTGGACCACGACGCGGCGGGCAAGGAATACGTCGCGAAATACAAGCGGTATTCCTCGCCGCAAAAAGGCGCGGCCGATCTCGCGCGTCAGCTGCTGAAGCCCGCCGTTCGGCTTGCGTTGCAAACCGGAGACCTCCAAGGCGCGGTGAGCGAGCAGATCAACACATACCATTACACCGGCGACCCGCCGGCCACTCCCGCCGATGTGTACTACTCGCGTGTGAGTCGAGCCGTGCGAGACATCATAGCGGCAACGGGTGAACCGAACCCTTTTTTAGCGCATCAGACTCCGGTGGCCACGGGATCGGCCTCGGTCTTGTTGGCGTCGCGGTCTTTGCTTTCGGCAGCCGACTGTTCAAAACTAAACGATCTTCGCCGAGGCGTCGGCGGGCCTGATGTCGCGTTTGTGCAGCACCGATTGGGCAATTGCGGCCGCATTGACGGCTCGTTTGGTCCGCTCACCGAAGCGGGCGTTCGAGCGTTTCAACGTGAAAAGAACATCCCCGTGACGGGCATTGTGGATCGATTGACGTGGGAGGCGATGCGATGATCGGTTTGCTCGTACTGGCTGGCGCGGTCGTCGCGGTGGCGATGCTTTCGACCCATCGGGCCGGCACTGTTACCAGCGTTCCGGGCCCAACCAAGTTGACGCTCCAAGCTGGACACCGCTATCTGTGGTCCGGCTTTTGGACGGTGCGTCCGCCGTATGCGGAGCTCCAAAATTTCAAGCAGCAGATCATCGCGCAGGGCGGAACGGTTTCGGCTCTGAGCTATGAGGGCGCGATCTGGTCGAACGTCGAAACCGAAACTCGAACGGTGGGGCTCCCGTGGCTCGTTGACGTGAATGCAGCGGTTCATCTGGGGATGCAGGTAACCAAAATTGTTGAAGTGAAAGCGAGTTGATATGGCGCGCAAAAAGAGTCGCAAACGACGTCGGAAGCTTCATGGTGCAGCGCTGGCCGCATGGCGGCGCAAGCACCCTCGCCGCCGCAAGAAGGCGCGTCGGCGCCGCCGAGCGACCAAACGTCGCGTTGCTCCGGTTCGCCGTCGCAAGCGCCGCTCGCACAAGAAGAAGCGGCACCTGATCACCCTGGCGCAAGTCAAGGCCGTTTAAGTAACCCGAAAACACGAAAGGCACGAAAGTCATGGGCTCTAAAATCCGCACGTATCCCTCCGGTCCGGTAACCCGAATCAAAGCGGCGATGGCGATGGCCTCGTTTGTGATCGCGACCACTGCGGGTGCGACGCAAACGGCAACCTTCGCGGGCGCCAAGGTGGGCGACGTCGTTGACATCTCGCCGCAAGCGAACCTGACCGGCTCGGCTGTCGCAATCGCGTTTGCGCGCGTCGTAACCGCAAACACGGTCGTTGTCGGCTTCACCAATCCCGGCGCGTCCACCAACCAAGCCGCGGTGACGTTCGACGTCAGTCTCTCCCGCGATTTCTGAACCACGCCCCGCGATGAAATTCGGGGTTACAACGGCCTACTATGGGCCACGTTCACCGGCGCACGCTGAATGCGTGAGAGCGCTCAAGCGCGCAGGTGTGCCGGTGAGCGAGGTTCACGGGTCGCCCTACCCTGAGATGGCGCGCGCTGAAATGGCGCGCATGATGCTCGAGGCGCGCCTTGATGTGCTCGTCTTTCTTGACGCGCACGTGACGGCAAGCGTGGACACTGTAATCGAGCTCGCCCGCCATGCGCACAAGTTGCAAGCGGTGGTGACGACGGCGGAATACATTGGGCCGCGCGGTTGGGACCCGCACGCGCGCAACAGGCTGTCACTCGCGGCGGTGCCGCTCTGCGTGCTCGAGCGTCTCGCCGAGCAGGACGATCGCTATTACGGAAACTCCGCCGTGCTCGACACTGGCTCGGCCAAGGGAAGCCGGCCGTTTTTCTCGCCGTTCGACAAGGCCGGCAAGGTGCTTGTGGACGGCGTGTACTGCCCCGAGGACATCGCATTTTTGCATCGCGCTTCGCTCGTGAGTGAGATTCATTGGCGAGGGGATCTCGAGTGCGATTCCCAGAGCGTGCCGCGCTACACGGAGCGCGTGACCAATCCGACGCCGCGTGAGGGCTTGCCGCGCTACGCGATCTGCATTCCGAGTTTCGGCGGGCAAATCCACGAGCAGTTTCGCGCGCTGTGGGAGCTCGAAAAACACGGCATGACGATCATTGAGTGCAACGGCTGCCCGTACATCGATGTCGTGCGTAGTCGGTTGAAGCAGATTGCGATTGACGAGCTCGGCTTAGACGGGTGTTTCTACATCGATCACGATATCGTGTTTGCTCCGGAAGATGTCCTGAAGCTCTGCGAAGAAGCGGAGCGCCGCCAAGCGATGGTTGGTGCGGCCTATTGCATGCGCACGAGCGCTCGAGCGGTAATCGGCGCGCTCAGTCGACCGCGCGGTGACGAGGTGCTGTTCTTCGAGGGTGGCGACATCGAGCCGGCGCTGTATACGGGGATGGGTTTTACGGCGGTTCCCAAATCGATCTTCAAACGTCTCGACCCGACGCTCCCCACACTGCGTTCTGCCTCTTGGGAGCTGAAACCGTATTTCGCGCTCGACGTGACCGGCTCTTTTTATTGCGGCGAGGACGTGTCGTTTTGCAATCGCGTGCACGGCCTGAGCGTCGAACAGCTGAGCCCCGAGGATTGGAAGGTGGAACGCACCGGCGATGACTGCCGCGTGTTCCTCGACACTCGGATCCGTATCTTTCATCAAGGGTCCTACGATTACGGTTTGGAAGACGCCGGAACGCTCGTTCCGCGTGTAAGCACGCTCCGGGTCGTGCTCTGCGAGACGCGCGAAGAAGCGAACGACATGGTGCAGGACACGACCGAGCTACCGGTGCAGGTTCAGCGCGACGCTCTGAACATGGTGCGCGAGTCGATCGGCGGCCTCGATGCGTAAGCTCGATCTCGGCGCCGGCCGAACGCCGCGCGATGGCTTTGAGGCGGTGGACATCCTGCCCGGCTCCGCCTGGCTCGTGAACCTTGCCAGCGGCTCGCGTTGGCCTTGGGATGACGAGTCGGTGGACGAGCTTTACTCGTCGCACTTCATCGAACACATCCCCGCCGAGCTCGTGGTGACTCGGCACGGCTATCAAGACGCGCTCTTGTGGTTCTTCGACGAGGCGTTCCGGGTGTGCAAGGCGGGCGCGCTCTTTACGTTGCGCTGGCCAGCGTACGATCACGTGTGGGCATTCCAAGACCCCACGCACCGGCGTTTCATTCCGCCGCAAACGCTCCACTACCTCTGCCGCGTGGGCCGCGAGGAGCTGCGCGTGCAGGGCTACAATGTGCGCTGTAATTGGGTGACGCGCGGTAACGTCGTGGGCTACGGCGAGAACCAGCGAGCGCACGAATATCTAGCGGAGCTCGTAAAGGAGCCATGAGTGGCACTCGAGCGTCGCGATCCATTGCCGCCGGGCTTCTATTCGATTGACGTCGTCAACGAGAACGAGCCGGAGTTTGAAACCTGGGCCGAGCTCAACTCTGCGAAGGTGCTCCGCCGAGCTCCGCTCGAGTCGGGGCTGTTCGAGCTCGGCACCTGGTACAACTTCCAGACGCTTGCCGCCGCACCGTGGCCGCGGGAGATGGCGTCGCGGCTCGGCTGGCCGACGATCGAGCAGGCGAAGCCCGTCAATGCTCCGGCCGCTCCGTTCACGATGACGGATGCGGCGCAAGCGAGCGCCGAAGCGGTGAAGGAGGCTGCAGTCGCTACGGGTAGCGTCGCGGCGGATATTGGTTTCGGCTTGGCGCTGCTCGGCGCGCTCTACCTGATCGGAAGGATCGTAACGCGATGATCAATTCGGGTCCGTCAATCTTGGCAGTGGCGCAAGCCCTGACGTCGGCCTTCGCTGCGCCCAATACGATCGCTGTGCTTGCGTGCAACGGCTATGACAAGATCGGCGTGCGGGTGTCGTACACGTCGAACGCCGCTGGCGCCGGTGGCGGCTATCCTACGATTCGCGTGCGGTGGACGTTTCTCGGTGCGGTGACGGTCTTCGGTTTGATGCAGCAAGGCGGAATACTTGTGCCGGAGGATGTCGCACTCCAAGGGCCCGGCGTTGTCAACACGACGGTGGCGCAAGCGTTCGCGCTGGACGTTTTGCCTGGTGCGTCCGAGCTCGCGATCCAGGTCAAGGAAACGGGGGACACGACGAACGTGGGAACCGTGACGATCTCGGCGGTGCTGGCGAGGAATGCGTGACGGTGCGTCGCCTTCGTTTAGCGCCGTCGGGTCCGGCCGTGGTTGTCGAGGGCCTGCTAACTCCGCAACTGTACGGCGCGCGCGCTGACGGTGTGACGAACGATACGGGTGCATTTCGCGCGGCGCTCACCGCGATGGCAACGCAAGAAGGCTTGTCGCTGTACATCCCACCCGGTGATTATCTGCTCGATACGGGCCTCACGTGGTCGAGCACGCACGCGATGCTGATCTATGGTGATGGCTACGCCAGTCACCTGATTTTTCAGGGGACCGGTCAGGGCCTCACTGGGTCCTCGAGCTTCTGCGAAGTTCGCGACATCCGCGTCTCGGGTTCTGCGCTCACGATGCTTGCGTTTGTGCGTCCCGGTGGCGTCAATATCTCGGATTGCACGGTCCGCAATTGTTTCGTCTCTGGTGGCTCGGTTTTTGGCGTGGTGACGTCTGGGATCTATTTCGAGGGCGTCGACCGTGGGAAAGTCCTGGGATGCACTCTCTCGGGTAACGGCAGAGCCGGCGCGGTTGCCGTTGGTTCTGTCGATCTGACGGATACCAGCGGTGCACCGCGTAACTTTGCGGCTGGTGCGATTACCTTCACGAACGCAACCGGCGCAACGTATACGAACAATGCGGCGGTGTCGTTGGGCGCGCTTGCCACTGTGTCGGTTCCGGTAACGAGCACGCTGGCGGGTAACAGCGATGCGGCGATTGCTGCGATCACGAGCTCGACGGTTGCGAACTCAACATGCAGCAACCCGGCGACGGTCGTCGGTGTTGACCCGTTCGGTTATGACGTCCTTTATGGTGCGACCGATCACGCGGGCGGAAAGGTTAGCGATTGCGTCATTACGATGACCAACACGACGGTTGGTATCGCTAATTTCGATGGCTCCGATTTCCTCGCCGCGCACAACCTGATCGACGGCGGCGGCGCGAAAAACGGAACCTTCACCAATAGCGGTTACTGCATCATGGGCTACGCGCAGCCCGCACACAGTCCCGTCCGCATGCGGGTGCTGGGAAACGAGGTGAGTAATTCGGCGGGCTCAGGCATCTACGTGCAAGGCGTCCCGAATAGCACCATTGTCGGAAACGACTGTTTTGATAACGGCTTGCGTCAGGACCCGACCTCGCTTCCGGTCGCTGGAATCGCCACAAACCTCACGTCAAGCGTGAGCATTAACGGCAACATTATCAGTGGTGGCAATCAGGCCGGCATTTCTGTTGCGACTGCCGTCCGGCAGAACGTTGCGGGCAACGTCATCAACAACCCCAAAACCTTTGGTGTGCATGTTCGGGGCGCTTCGTCGGGCAGCGCGGTGACGGGTAACACAATTCTTGGTGTCACCTATCGCCCGACGGGGATCCAGACGCCCGGCGCGGCTGTCAGTAATTTAACGATTGCCGGCAATACGATCGAGCACGTGGTGGACGGTGTGAACCACACCGGAGACAACAACGTTGCCGTGATTGGCAATACGATCTCCGACGCGACGAGCCACGCGACGATCGCAACAAGCGGCGCTCGGGCGACCATTGTGGGCAACATCGCAGACACAACCGTTGGCGGTTTCGATTACCGCGGCAGCGACGGCTTGATTGCCTGCAACACTGCTTACAACAGTACCGGTTTTGCATATTCGATCAGCGGCGCTTCTTCTACGGTGTCGGACAATCGCATTGTGGGAGCCGGTACGCTGGATCTCAGTGGTGCAACCAACCCGACCCGGCGCAATAATCGTCTCAACACTGGGGTAGAGCGCGGTTTGGTAAACTTGGCCGGTGGAACCGTCAACGTGGCGTCCAATGAGATCCAGGCAGGCGATACGATTCGCGTGACTCGCACAACCCCTGGCGGTGCGCCGGGCTTTCTGTCTTGGGTTGTGACCGGCGCAGGAGCGCTAACGATCAACTCAAGCAACGGGGCGGACAACGGCCAGGTTTTGTGGGAAGTGGTGCATTGATGCTCTTGGTGAATCAGCAAGATTTGTCCACGGCGCGAAACACGTACGCGTTTCGGGCCGCGCCTGGCGCTGGTGAGTTGCCTTCGATTGCGGTGGCTGCGGCGCGTCTGTATCTGCCGGCGATACCGATCGAGGTTGTTGGGTTTGATGTGTGGTCGCCTGCCGCGGATCCTTTGGTCGGCGCGGGCGGTGCGGCGAACATTAGGATCGCACTGGCCAACGGTGCGCACGGGACCCTGACGTTTCTGATCAATTCGACGATCGCAACCCTGAACGGCAACTCCGAAGGCGGTGGCTTCTACTCGGGCGGCGGTGGCACGTCGAACGTGAAAGCGTCTTTCAACCTGTACCCGGGATCGTTTCTGGACGGCACGAACGCAACGACGCGCGAGCTCGCCGTCTCGTCCGACGCTGGTACCATTAACGGCAAGCTCATATTACAGTTGAGCTACCGGGTGCGCTTTTCGGCTGGCGCTTTGCCGTAAAGGGAGTTCCAATGCAGATCCCCCGTTTTGGTCCGTCTGGTCGTCGCTTCGCATGGCAAGGCATCCGCCTCGAAGCATCGATCCACAACGCGAGCAACACCCAGAGCAAATGGGCCAACACCGGCAACGTGGCAGGCCACTGGAGCGTCCTGAACGCCAACCAGGCCGGCTTTTCAGTCAACACCGCGACGGGTCGGCTCAGCTACGGCGGCTCGGGTGGGCAGTTCATCGTAATCGCCTCGCTCACGGCCTTTTATGACACCCAGGTCGCGACGATTAACGCGGATTTCGTGGTCGATCGAAATGCCGCGTTGGTCGGCACAACGACGTCAACCAACGACGCCCAGCGTTTGACGTTGGTGCAAAGCGTGACCGATGTTCTGCTGCAGAGCGTTGTCATCGTGCAGCGCTTCAACCTGGCGCGTGGCGACTTCCTGGACATCATTGCGCGCAACGTCACCAACGCAGACCCGGTCGGGCTCTTCGCGGGCACGCTGATCGTGGAGCCGGTCTAGTGGCCAATGAGCGGGATCGGGCAATGGCTGATCGACAAGGGCGGCGTGTGGGGCCTTATCGCGTTAATTTTGGGCGCGACGGTTCTGTATTTAGAGAACAAGGCGAAGTTGGCCGAAGCGGCGCGAGTGGCGGAGCTCGAAAAACAGTGCTCGGAATTGAAATCGGAGCTGAGGGCCGAGCACCTGCAACGGTTGGCAGACCTCCGAGCGATGACCGACGCGCTGCAGAAGCAGGCGGACGAGTACATCGAGGCAATGAAAGCGGTGGGGCGCTGGGCGCGCAAATAGACGAGGACGACGAGGACACGGGCCAGCACGAGGTGTCGTTCTATCTGGTCTGTCGAGCGAGTGTGGCGCGTGTGCGGCAAGCCGCTGACGAGCTCATTCGCGAGGCAATCGAATGACGGCCCACGATGAACGCGACACGCCCGGGCCCAGTCTCCGCCAAGAGCAGCGGCTCGAGGTGCGTGAGCTCATGGAGAAGATCGATCGACAGCTCGAGTATATGGAATACGACCTCGATTTGATGTCGCGAGCGCTGGGGCTGCTTATGAAAGAACACAATCTCGAGCGTCAGTGGAACGAGCTCAAACAGTACTTTTCGGAACGCCGCCGCTCGATCGTCTGAAAGGACCCGACCCATGAGCCTGAACCTGACGTATTTGCTGGTGACCCTGCTGGGTCTGCTGCTCTATTTCCTGAGCATCTGGGTGCCCCAAGCCTTCGGCAATTGGAAGCCGCCGGGCCTGATCTTGTTCGGTGTGGGCCTCTACTACTGGCTGCCCGCTGGTGCGCATGCGCTGTCGATCCGATGAGTGGTGACGTTTACAAGCTGGTCGGCCCGCAGGGCGTCATCCTGACGACCCCGAGCTACGCGGCGGCGCAACAGGCGGGGCGCGCGGTTCTGGCGCTCGGCGGGCGCGTCGAGCTGGCACGCGACTACGCTTGGCAGCCATACCCCGGGGTGTTTTCACCCTACGACCCCAACACCACGAGCTTTCCGGTCGCGGCGATCGTCAACGGAACCAAGATCGTGTGGGGCTACGCAACGAGCCGTGCGGCCGCCGCAGCGATTGCCAACGCGCTCGTCGCCCGACGGCTCGTCTACAAGGGCGTTCGGCTGTCTGAAGGGCACTTCAGCGCGGCAATGGGCGCTCTGCTCTGACCCTACCGAAAGTCCTTCATCGGTCGGCGGAGCTTGGCCAGGGCGGAGCGCTCGAGCTGCTGAACCCGAGCTCGCGAGCAGCCGAGCTCCCGGGCGATCTCTTCGTGCGTGGCGGCGTGGAACGGCTCGCGCTCGCGGCTGGGTCGCTCGTAGCCTTCTTCGAAGCATGCGGGCGAGCAGAACTTTTGACCGCTCCGCCCCGTGAACGTGGCCCCGCAGTTCTCGCAGCTGAGCCGATGTCTCACGACTCGACCGACAATCCCCACATCACTGCCTCGGACAAATAACTGCCGCTCGTCTCGAGCGAGATCAGCATGCCGACATCGCAAGCGCGAGTGTGAAGATCGAGCCACCAGAACGCGCGCTTGTCGCAGATTGAACACTTCATGCGGTCGCTCCTTCTTCGGGAATTGTCATGAGGGCCACCTTGCCGTCATGCTCGAGCCCGACGCACACGATCGAAGTGAGTCGGCCGTCGATGACGGCAAGCATGCACTCCCCGACCTGCATTCCCTCCGGCACGAATGAGCAGACGTCACACTGCTTTATGAGCGCGCGAGCGCTGCACTTTTGCTCGTTCGTGAGTGGGCCGTCCGGCGTGCCGAACCCGATCAGATAAACGCGGTAGGTGCGCGGTTTCACAGTTTCCCCATTTGCGCGTACGACCGCAGCATGAGAACGCGTGGTGTGGGCGTGGTTTGCCCGAGGTCGGTGGCGGTGAGCGTGGCTTCCCAATTGGCGCCCCGGATCGCTGCTTCGGCAACGGCAACATCCATGGCTTCCTCGGGGCTGCGCGCGAGCACGTACGCGAACCCATCGGCCCCCCACACTTCGAACAAGCAGATCGGATCCATTACGAGCTCGGCTCGTTGAGCTGCTCGAGCCCCGCGCTCAGAATGGTTTGGACGATCGTATTGATCTGTTCGTCCGTGTAACCCTCCTCGCGTAGCATCGCACAGGCAATGCCGAGCACGTATCCACCGGTAAAGCCGTTTGCTTCTGCCACCTCGTGGATTTTGTCTGCTACCTGACTCGCACGCAGCACCAGTTCAGGATTTGCGTTGATGTGGGCGCGCACGCTGTCCTTGAGGCCGCTCACTTCACCACCGAAAAGTGTCCAGCGGCTTGACGGTTGGCAGCTCCGAGGCGTTCCTTCGCGCGTGCGATACGCTGGTTCAGGTACTCCAGACGCGCAGCAACGAAACGCGCTTCGTCTTGGAGCTTCAGCAGATGGCTTCGTGCGGCGCGAACCTCGAGCATCGAGTCTTCCTGTGATCGGTTTTTCATTGGGCTCCTTCTTGAGCGCTGCGCGTGCAGCGGTCTGAACAGTACAAACGGCCATGTCGGAGGCGAAGAATAGAGAGCGGCGCCCCACAATGACGGCAGCGCTGGCGGAGTAGGTGCACTCGGTGCGGTGTCGTTAGCGATGGCGGTTCCAATGTGACAGCGGGCCCGCCGTCCCAATGCGGGCACCCACGCACAACGCACAGCGTGGGTGCCATTCCGTGTTGACAGCGCGAGATCATTGCAAGTTATCGCGTTTTCGTGATCTGGACCGCGTAGGTGCCGGGCTCGTGGAGCGTGCGGATTTGGTGGACAGCCTCCGCGGCTTGCGCGCACGCTTCGAGCCAATTGACGGGCTCTCCGGCGTGGGGCCGGATGAGTTGGGAGCCGTATCGAGTGTTGAGCCAAATTGTGACCCGAAAACAATCGGATCGAACGCCAGGAACCACCGGCCCCCGAGTATCCGCTGAGCCCACACTCCCAGCGCGATCGGCCACATCGGGCCGATCGGGTCGCGTGCTCGAGCTCGTTCCGCTCGACGGCGTAGCGTTGTCGCGTTCATTTGGAGCACTTGTGCTCCGCGTTGGAGTGTTAGCCATTGCACTTGGTCGCTTCCTTTGCTGCGTGTTGAATGCGGTGAAATTGACAGAGCTCGCCGCCGTAGGCGTAGCCTCGGCAACGCTGGCCGTTTTGCAATTGCGCTGTGCAGCGCCGATCTTCTGGTGGTGTCATGTCGCGCCCCGGGCCGACGGGGCTCCGAGTGCAGTGGCCGCGTTGAAAGCGGGAATCCCATGGCCTGAGCGACGTTGCGCGCTCGCTGCGCGCATGTCCGACAGAACCGCATTTCCTGTCCAGGCCAAAAGACGAGCTCGGTCGCGTCGTTCTTGCACGTCGTGGTTTCGCATTTGATGCTCTTCATTTGTTGTTGTCCTCCGGTTTTCGTTTGCGTCGCGATTGCTCCGTCCAGGGGTTCAGCTCGGCGCTGTGGATCTTGCGGAGCTCGTCAAGCTCGCGCCGGGCTTGGCGCGCCGCGCGGCGCGCCTCCCGTAGAGTGTCTTTCGCGGGTTGCTCCGCGAAGTAATTGGTTTTGATCATTCGTCTGCCTCAATTCCGCGCGGGTAGGTTTGTTTCTCGAGCAGCTCGAGCTGCTCGAGCGCGTCTTTCAGACGAAGGCGAGCAGCTCGAAACGCGCTCGCCGCCAAGCTCTCGCCGGTGTCGCCCTTGGCGCCGGTAAGCTCAACCTCGAGCCGAAATGTCGCATCTGCGATTGTGATCTGGGCGGTGACGCAGTCGTGTTCGTTCGATGATCGAAGCTCGAAGCAGCGTTTCATTCGTCGTCCTCCTCTAAGGTTTGCTTCTTTTCTTTCTTGGCGATCTGAGCTTCGAACGATTCGAGCTCGAAGCGATCGGGTGCTGGTGGTCTGACGTCCGTTGCGTTGTAGATGCGCGTCGTCAGCGACGAGACCGCCGACCGCAGTGAGGCAGCATTCCACACGAGCGCCGCGAATTC
>Ga0068857_100001035_pt1 | contig 21494 bp, 17 predicted proteins | sample KBSCornC72_FD_66591 | JGI IMG/M metagenome (GOLD analysis project Ga0068857, IMG submission 66591) | Corn rhizosphere microbial communities from Kellogg Biological Station, Michigan, USA - KBS Corn C7-2 | ecosystem: Host-associated > Plants > Roots > Rhizosphere > Soil ...
GAATTGAGCCGCGGACCCCCCAGAATTTGAGAAAGGGAGCGGATTTCGAGGCGGGGCCGATTTCCTGCGTCTTAGATCCAGCGGTGCCCGGCATGGTGTGTCGTTTCGGAGAGCGTAACCTCGAATCCCGCAAATTAAAGTGAAAAAGAACGAAAACGCACAAAAACCGAATTGCTCTTTCGACCCATCTCGCACTAACTTTCGCGCATGTTGGCCAAGGTTTGCTCTGCTGCTGTTAACGGCATTGAAGCATATCCGGTCGAAGTCGAAGTCAACGCGGGCTACGGAGATACTATCCTGGTGATAGTAGGTTTGCCTGATACCGCGGTGAAAGAATCGCGCGACCGGGTAATGACCGCTTTGTTGAATTCCGGGTTTACGTTCACGTTTGGCCGGACAACGATCAATCTTGCGCCGGCTGATGTTAAGAAGGAGGGGCCGAGTTTTGATTTACCGATTGCAATCGCCATGCTGACGGCAAGCGAGCAAATCGAGACGGATCAGTTGGACAATTTCGTGATGGTCGGCGAGCTCGCGTTAACGGGAGCGGTGCGGCCAGTGAAAGGTGTTTTGCCAATTGCACTGCGAGCCAGACAGGATGGAAAAACGGGGATTTTGGTGCCGGCAGAAAATGCTGCAGAAGCAGCGGTGGTGACGGGATTGCAGGTGATTCCAATTTCGAATCTTCGTGAGGCAGCAAGTTTTTTGGAGGGCGAAGTGAAGATTGCGCCGACGAAGGTGGATATCGCTGGCATTTTTGCGAATGGGAAAGAAGATGAGATCGATTTCGCGGAGGTCAAAGGGCAGGAATCGGTAAAGCGCGCGTTGGAGATTGCTGCGGCTGGAGGCCACAATTTACTTCTTATCGGTCCACCGGGAACCGGGAAATCAATGCTGGCGAAACGGTTGGCCACGATTTTGCCGCCGTTAACGCTGGAGGAAGCGTTGGAGACGACCAAGATTCACAGCATTGTGGGATTACTTCAGCCTGGGCAAGCCTTGGTGACGCGGCGACCTTTTCGCGCGCCACATCATACGGCGAGTGACGCGGGGTTGTTGGGAGGCAATATCAACCCGACGCCGGGCGAAATTTCGCTGGCGCATCATGGTGTGTTATTTCTCGATGAATTGCCCGAGTTCAAGCGGAGTGTGCTGGAGACGATGCGACAGCCATTAGAGGAAGGGCGTGTGACGATTTCGCGGGCGGCGGGGACGATGACGTTTCCGTCGCAATTCATGTTGGTGGCGGCAATGAATCCGACTCCGGATGGAAAGATGCCCGGAGAATCGCGGAGCACGCCGCGCGAAATACAGAATTATCTGGGGCGCATTTCGGGTCCGCTGCTGGACCGGATTGATTTGCACATCGAAGTGCCGCCGGTGAAGTTTCGTGAAATTACGAGTGAACGAACAGGTGAAGATTCCGCGAAGATTCGCGAGCGGGTAATTGCCGCGCGGGAGAGGCAACAGAAGCGCTTCGCGGACAAACCGAAGATCACTTGCAATGCGCGGATGGGAAGCCGCGAGTTGAAGGCGCATTGCGAGGTGGATGAACAGACGCTCGAGTTGCTAAAATTTGCAATGGGCGATCTGCGGTTGAGCGCGCGGGCGTATGATCGGATTTTGAAAGTAGCGCGGACGATTGCGGATTTGGCGGGGTCGGAGCGAATTACAAGCGATCATGTTTCGGAGGCGATTCAGTATCGGTCGTTGGACAGACAGTTGTGGACGTAGTGCACCGTTAAATGTGTTGAATCGTTAAATCGTTAAATGGCGCAAAGGAAGATAAACTCGTTGAAGTTTGGCGCAGAAGTGTGCTGAAATCGATCGATGGCCGCAGGTCAGCTCTGGTTGTTCGATCCGCCGAGGCCGCTCGTTGAGCGGTTTGGTAAGGAGTTCTTTCGCGGACTACCGGAACGGCCGGGTGTGTATTTGATGTGTGGCACGAGTGAGGGAGTGTTATACGTGGGAAAGGCGCGGAATCTTCGGAAGAGGTTGGCTGCGTATCGGGTGGCAAACCCGGAACGGATGTCGAGGCGGATGATTCGGTTGTTAGATCAAACGCGGCGCATCGAATGGGATGAGTGTAAGAGTGAAGAAGCGGCTGGGTATCGGGAGGAGTTATTGATTTGCGTGCTTGCGCCGAAGTTCAATCGTGTGGGAAAAATTTGGCCGAGGTCGGGAAGAATCATGGCAAAAAGATGGGAGAGCAGAAAAATAAAAGAAGGAGTGCCGTCTCTGGGTATGTAATGTTTGCCTTGCATTTGATGCATTTATACCGTTTGCCAAAAAAGTTCCGGAAGCGGCACGTGAGGCCAGGCGGCCTACAATCTCGGCCGCTACGATTCTTGAAACTGACTCTACTGACTGGCCTGAAGGCCCTTTTCGTGTTCAACCCATTCTTTGATGCGCTTTTCAAGAATGTCCATTGGGAGGGCGCCGTTTTCGAGTATGTGATCGTGGAATTTGCGGATGTCGAATTTTGAGCCGAGTTCTTTGGTGGCGTAAGCGCGGAGTTCTTTGATTTTGAGTTCGCCGATTTTGTAGGCGAGGGCCTGGCCGGGCCAGACGATGTAGCGATCGATTTCTACGGTGATATCGTTTTGCGCTTTGCTCGAATTGGCCATGAAGTAATCAATTGCTTGTTGACGGGTCCAGCCCATGGAATGCATGCCGGTATCGACCACGAGTCGGATGGCGCGCCAGATTTCGTAAGTGAGTTGGCCGTATTTCATATAAGGATCTTTGTAGAGGCCGATTTCTGTGCCGAGACTTTCGGAATAGAGCGCCCAGCCTTCAACGAATGCAGTGTAGCCGCCGTGTTTGCGGAATTCAGGCGCGCCTTCCATTTCCTGCGAGAGAGCGATTTGGAGATGATGGCCGGGCACGGCTTCGTGCAAGGTGAGCGCTTCCATTTCCCATTTGGGCCGGGTATCGAGCGCATAGGTGTTGGCGTAATACCAACCAGGACGGCCAGCGTCAGGCGAACCGGGTTGATAATAGGCAGTGGTTTGGGATTTTTCGGAGTAGGAGGGCACAGGTCGCACACCGTAAGGCAAGCGCGGGAGCTTGCCGAATAAGTGAGCCAATTCTGGATCAATCCGTTTGGCAATGTCGCGGTAGCCTGTGAGAAGGCTGTCGGAATCTTTGTAATAGAATTTGGCTTCGGTTCGGAGGTATTTGGAGAAGTCGGCAAATGTCCCTTTGAATTTGGTCTCTTTGATGATTTTGTCCATTTCGGCTCGGATTCTCTTTACTTCGGAAAGGCCAAGTTCATGGATTTGTTGGGGCGTTAACGAGGTTGTGGTTTCCCTTTTGACGTTGAAAGCGTACCAGGCTTTGCCGTCAGGCAAATCGGTGATGGCGATGGATTCACGTGTGTTCGGGAGATATTTGTTCACGAAGAACTCGTGAAGCTTTGCGTAAGCGGGAACGATTTTGTCTTTGAGGATTTGGGCGGCGGCTTTGCGGAGCCGTTCTCGCTCGGCAGTTTGAATGTCGGGCGGAAATTCGCGGAACGGCCGCAGCAATGCATTCTTTGCCGGATTCTCTTCGGTCTGGCTTTTGATCTGGGCTGGGACATCGCGCAAAGTGATACGTGGTGGAGTAACTTTTGTTTCGAGACCTTTTTCCAGCAAGGCGATAATTTGATCGATTAACCTGGGAACGGCTTCGAGGCGTTTGAGGATATTTTCGTAATCGCTCGCGGTGGCGCGCGGGGAAAGTTCGAGGGTTTCGGCAACGCCTTGCTGAACTCCGTTTAGTTGCGTGATGGGAATGAACTCTCCTTTGAAATGAGAGCCTTCGAGGTTATCGTCCGCATTTTTCTTGAAGAGATCGTAGTTCAACTGATCCACGGCACTCAATTTCGAGCGGTCGATCGATTGGATAGCCTTTTCGAGAATCTGGAGTTCCTGTTTTCGCTGCTCGATGGCTTCCAGTGATTGGTCGGTCCACCGGTCATTTTGGCCTGGATAACCGACATCAGTCGCGAACTCGGGGCTTTCGAGCATCGTGCGCTCCCAATCGAGTTTGAAAAGATCGTGCAGGCGTTCGGTGTCATTGCCGAGACGGCTGGCGAGTGTGGCGCAATTTTGTTCAAACGCGGTTTCGGCGGCGGTAGCAGATGCGGCGAAAAAAGCTGTTGCCAGCACGGAGAAAATTCGGCGAGTCATTGGTGAATCGTAATTGTGGAGGAAAGTGTTTGCAAGGGGCTGTCAATCTTAATGCGAGGCCAAGCAAAGATATTCGCGCCGAAAGAACGCAAAGGAACGCAGAAAAGACACGAATTCCACGAATTGGCACGAATTAACAAAAAGAGGAAGGCAAAAAATGGAGGCAAGAAAATGAGAAAAGTTTCAAATTCAGATTGTCCGGTTTGGGCTTCCGGCGGGTGCTACTATACAGACAGATGAACGACCACGAGTTGCTCGAGCGTTACGCGAAAAGCCGATGTGAAGCATCATTCACTGAGTTGGTGAAGCGATACGTCGATCTGGTCTATTCGGCGGCGTTGCGGCAGGTGGCTGGCGACGCGCATTTGGCGCATGACGTAACGCAGAATGTGTTCATCGACCTGGCGCGCAAGGCGGGCTCGTTATCCGAAAGGACGGTTTTGGCTGGTTGGCTTTATACGAGCGCGCATTATGCCGCAGCCAAAGTGGTGCGAACGCAGCAACGGTGGCGCGCGAGGGAGCAGGAAGCGAATTCTATGCGAGAAATATTGGAACAGTCCGGGTCGGAACCAGGTTGGGAGGAACTACGACCAGTGATTGACGAGGCGATGCACGAACTGAACCCAGATGATCGTGACGCGGTGCTGCTGCGGTTTTTCGAAAAGAGGCAACTGGGTGAAATCGGAGCAAAGCTAGGAGTGAGTGAGGAAGCAGCTCGAAAGCGAGTGGACAGAGCGCTGGAGAAGCTTCGAGGATTGCTGGCGCGGCGCGGGGTGACTTCAACATCTGCGGCTTTGGTCGTAATACTGGGAACTCACACGATTACTGCTGCGCCAATTGGCATGGTGGCAAGCATTGCCGGAACGGCTGTGACAAGCGCGGCTGTCGGGACGGGTGGAACCTTAACAATTCTAAAACTTATGGCTATGTCGAAACTCAAAGTCGGATTGGTTGGCGCGGTCGTGGTCGCTGGTGTGGCGACACCATTGGTGATTCAAAACCAATCGCAATCAAGATTGCGGGAAGAGAATCTGGTGCTGCGGAAGCAGAATACCCAGCTAGCGGAACAAATGACTCCACTGTCGGCGGAGAATGCGCGATTGTCGAATCTCATCGCGCAAGCGACGGAAAATCAACCCGCGCAGCAGAGCCAATCAAATGAATTGTTGAGGCTGCGTGGTGAGGTGGCGCGGTTGCGCCAGGAATCTGGAGGGGGCAGCCGCTCCAAAGCGTCTGGAGAAGATGGTCCGGATGATCCTGCAATCCAGGCCACGATTGAGCTATTAGCAAAACGCGTTACGCAGCTCCGCCAGAAATTGGACCAGGCACCGAATCGCAGGATTCCCGAAATGAAATTTCTATCGGACAAAGATTGGCTTGCGGTGGCTGGCGACCTGGAAAAACTCGAAAGCGAGGATGAGTATAGCGCTGCTATATCGGAACTGCAGGGGCGATCCAAGTCGGTATTCGGATCAATGATGAAAAAAGCCCTCCGGCGTTACGCTGAGGCAAATGGAGATATGCTGCCGACCGACATTACTCAATTGCAGCCGTATTTCGACCAACCCATGGATGCCGCGGCGCTTCAGAGGTATGAGATGGCGGAGGCGGGCAAATTGGCGGATAGCGGACGCGATAAGATATTGATTAAGGAAATTGATCCAGGCGGGAATGATGACTATTATAGTCATTTCGAATTCTCGCTCAACGGGACAACGTCTCATAGCGGAAGCAGGATTGGCGATGCGTTGGAACAGGCGGCGGTGGCGTACGCGAATGCAAACAGTGGATTGCTTCCAAAAACACCCGAACAGCTTGCGTCCTACTTACAGCAAGAGGTCGATCCAGCGCGAATGCAGAAATTTCTAGGTGAAATTCCTCCGAGCATAACAACCTTGGAGCAGTTGAAAGGGAAGAGGTGAGAAAAGAGTTACATCAGTTACGCGATTACAAAGGTGGGCGGGGTTGCGTGTCGCGAGTTCCGTGAAAATGCTACAGCAGTTTGAGAGGGCTCGCGATTTTTGAAAAGAGTTGAAACAAAGTTCCAGCGCGGTGCGTTGTAGTCTTGAAAGGTGAATCGAATTGAAACGAATTATGAAAGCGAAACTACAAACTGCTCTGAAATCCAATGTCGATCCATTTTTCTTTGCGTTGAGTTGCGCGCTGCTCATCTGCATTTCTTTCACTGCGAAGGTTCTGGCAGATGATGTGCTGGGAGAAGTAGCTGCGGTAACGGACAATATGATGATGACCGCTGATGGCCAATTCGTTGCGATGGCTGAGTAGGACGTGCGTCGAAAGAATTCAACCGGAGAAAAAAGAGAAAACGGAGCTGAACGTATCTCAGCATGGCCTCGTCAGGCGGTTCTTCGAAGACGCGCCGGAGCGAATCAGACTCATACTGTCGCGTTCGACTTAAACATTACTCGGTGTGTCATTGCTTGATTTGTCCGGCATCCAGCAAATCTGGGACGATGTCAGTTTGGGTCTGGCGCTGCTGAAGGAGGAAAGTCAAGGCCGCGCCGATAAAGAGCAAAAGCGCCGCGGTAAGGAATGAAGAATTGAAATTTTTGCTGCTGGCAAAAAGCATTTGTTGCAGCCGACTCAAAACAAATCCACCGACTCCCCAGGCAGTAAACAGTATGCCATAGTTCATTCCGAAGGTTTTCAGGCCCCAGAGGTCTTTTGCGTAAGACGGGAATAACGAAAGATTGGCGCCGTAATTGAAGCCGATAAGCGTCGCCAGCAGGACGATAACGAGGCTGGCGGAATTTTCCGCATTGATGATGGGAATGGCAGCGAGCATGAGGGCCGCTTGAATCAGCAAGACGAGCATCAGTGTCCAACGACGGCCAATCTTGTCCGAAACGAGCCCGGCGCAGATGCGTCCGGAGGCGTTACCAATGGCCATGAGGGCGACGGCAACAAATGCGGCCGAGCCCATCGATTTTTTGGCCATGCCGCTGACGCTGCTGATAACCATCAGGCCCGCACCAGAGCCGATGAAGTAGATAACCCAGAGGAGCCAAAAGGTGGGAGTCGAAACAATTTCAGACGGTTTCTTGCTGGATGTGTTTGGTTTGGTTGCCGAAGCTGTGGGCGACGAGACCGGCACATAACCTGGAGGTGGATTGATAAGCAATTGCGCGAGGCCACAAACGATAATCGTGAAAGCGATTCCGTAAATGCGCATCGATTTCAATAAACCGTATTGCGCCAGGAGATGTTCTGAGGTTGGTGCGAGATAAACAGGCGCCAGACCAAATCCGGCAACAACCAGGCCGGCGATCAATCCTGTTTTAGCCGGTGGAAACCATTTCAGGGCCGGTGGTGTGGCGGAGGAATAGCCAAAACCGAGTCCGAGTCCGACCAATACGCCGAAACCGACGACCCAGGTTGTGTAGCTCTGAGTTGTCGAAATGAGAATGAGTCCCGCTCCAACAAAAAGTCCGCCAAGCGATGCAGTCAACCGCGGGCCCATTTTATCCTGGCAACGCCCGGCAAGGATCATCGAAAAGGCAAAAACCAGACAGCAGAGGGCGTAGGGATCATTCAGTTGCGCATCCTTCCAGCCGAATTCTTTGCCAATCGCCGCTTTGAACATGCTCCAGGTGTAGAGAACACCGAGGGCAAGGTTGATGCCGGTGCCTGAGAACGTGACGGTCCAGCCGCGATTGGATGTAGGACTCGGGGATGCGAGAGGGGTGGTCATGGAGAGAATGATGCCGAGGCGCGAAGAAGGCGCAATGCGAAATTCGGTTGAACATGAGAGAATGGAGCGAAGAAAATCCCGAACTTCAAGATCCAAGCTCCAGGGAAGTTCCAAACATCAAATCTCGAGGCTTGCGAGTTTTTTCCGCCAACCCTGGTCCGCGGAATTCCATCGATTATTCCACCGTGCTCCGATGCGGATCAGCCGTTCAAAGTTCCTTAAGGTTTTTCGCGGTAGGGTTGTGCTTTTTGATAGAGAACGAGTCGCTCCTGCATTGCGTTGTGCTCTGACTGGGGCGATTTACCGGTCTTCAAGGCTTGTTCTTCAAACTCGATGGCGCGTTGGAACTCGCCGGATTCGGCATAGGCGGCGGCTAGTGTATCGATCCAGCTCCATTCCTTCCAATTGGTTAATTCGCAGGCTTTTGTAGCAGCGGAGACGGCTTCATTGCCGTCGCGAAGCGAGGGATCGGGACAGGTGGCCTTGATCCACGCGAGCAGGTTGTAACTCCAATCGTCCTTAGCATTCGCCGCTATGCCTTCACGACAAATATTGATGGCGTTCGTGAATTGGCCGTGATTGGCGCAAAATTGGCCAAAAATTTTTGGCGCAGTCATTCGCACCGGCTCCAATGGATCAGCTTTGGCTTGAGAAAACAAATCGCTGAAATTCGGGGCTTTGTCGATGACTTCGTCTTTAACAAACCAATCCACCCGTGTGTCGTCGTTCTGTTGCGGAATCTTTTCGGCGTGAACGGCGGAGGCGAAATTGCGGCAATCTTGATCGGTTAAGTTGCCGAAGATAACTTTCACGCGATCCGGGAGGCTCAATACGTGGTAATTGGTTTCGGAGCGGACTAAAACCGGACCAACGAAGCGAAGGTTCGACGGCGATGATTGTTTTGCGCTGTCCCGCAATTGCGCCACGCAGACCGGGCAAAGTTGGTGTTGCTTGATAGGATCCTTTCCGAGCAAACGACGGGCAACGTGATAGCGAATGGTCCAGTTCATGAGACAGTTTTCGTCCAGACAATGGTAGGCGAAGGCATTCGTGGCTCTGCCTGCCAGACCGAGTTCGTGGCCAGCCTCGTGAATCAATAATTCATTCTGGACCGTTTTGGGGCCATAGTGGGGATTGATATACATCACAGGCGGATAGGGCAAGAAATCGACATGTGGTTTGATTTCGGCTTTTTGACGATGCGTCGTGGTGCTGACAATCGATTGGTCTGCATCATTGATTGGCGGCTCGTCGCAAAGAGCAGGATTGCAGTAGATCACGTATAGATATGCTGGTTGCGAATCCGCAGAGCTTTGGGGCGGGCCATTAATGTATTTGCGAGCGAGGGCGCGCAATGAAACACCGCGCGCGGAAACAGCCGGAATTACGTCACCTCGGACGATCTCGATGCCATTTGTTTTGTCGCAGTATGACGCGAGGAATTCGTGAAGTTTGTTCAGGGTCGCATCATTGGGTTGGCACCCCTCCACAGCATCCACTTCGACATAGAGCCGCGGATAAGGCGAAGGAAGAATGTATAAAAGTTGCGGCTGCCAGAAGCCGGTGACCTTGAGGATTTCTGGATTTGATTGCGAACGTGGTGCTTTGGCGGTCGAGCAACTTGTGAGGCAGATACAGAGAATGGCGAAAATGACCGTAAAACAAGATCGTAATAGTGGAAACCTGCACATTCGTCAGGGGTGGATAGTGGAAAGTCGATGGTGGTTAGTCCAGAAAGAAGCAGAATCAGCCTCCTATGCGACAAATAGCTTCTGGCAGGACCGCGGATGTGCCGAATATTATGTTCGTTGCTAAAAATAACTTTCGGATATGGCGAAGAACGACGCGGTGGGGACACCGCGCCCCACCTTCAAAGTTGAAAAGTTTCCTCGCGGCGGCCCAAACCCAGTTCCCTAGTAAACGAACATGGTCACCTTTTTGCGGAAGTCATCCGCCGAGAGTTTTTCCCTTTGGAAGGATTCAATGTCAGACCTTTTAGCGCGAATAATCAATCGCGCGGGAGGCGTCTGTGTGCCGCCGCTACCCGACGAGGACGAGAACGCCCAGGATCCGGAGGAGCCGAATGAGTTCGCGGCATTCGGAGCGGTGTGTAATCTTCTCGCGGCGACCTTTGGTCCGGATCCCGGACCGCGGTCGGAGACGATAACCGTAACGGTGTCATCACCCTTCAATCGTCGGATGTGGCTGGCGTTTTTGAGAGCGGCTGTGAGATTTTCTTTGAGCTCTGTGACTTTGTCTTCGTCGTATTCTTCGGCTGGGCCGCTGGCGGCAAAGGGAGTCGATGAATCAAACATCTCGAAGTTATAGTAGAAGTCGCTGTTATTTTTCCCTTGTGGATGAAAAAGCTCGTTTCGAGTCGTTTCCCATTCGGACGGAGCTTCGGACTTGGATTCAGATGTCTTCTCCTTCGTCGCAGGCGGGAGTAATGGAAAATTGACATTAAGGAAAAACAGGGCGCCGTATCCATCGATATAAAGATTTTTGGGCGTTCCGATTTGGCCTCCTATTCCCCAAACAGTGTAGCTGGAGTATCGCTCCTCCTTTTCAGATTTGCCACTGGTGGCCTTTTCAAGAATGCGCGCCATCACGCTCATATCTTCCTCAGTTTCAGCGAGGCTTTTGATGTCACCCGCGTCTTTTGGAATAACGAGGCTCCGCGTTGAGATGGCAGCGCGTCCGGATTTTGCGCCTACTTTCCACAGTCTTTCGTTCACCTTTTCCAATGCTTCGGTCTGAGCTTCCAGCGCTTTTTGCCCTGCGGCCAGCGCGGTCTCGGTTGCGGCGGCAAATTCATCATCTGACGTCGCGGTCGCTGTGCCCTTTGGCAATGGCGTACCGGGTTGAGGTGCCGGTTGTTGCGCACCTGTGGTTGCGCACCCAAAAGCAAGCGAAGCTATGAGACTGATGGTGGGAATGGATGTTTTCATATTTTGTACAATTTGAATTTCGACGATTCAACGGTCCGGGGTTCTACTGCTGAGCAGGTATCGAGTACGACGCGAGTTGAGCCAAGCCCTGGTGCGTTGCCTCGAAACCCGCTTCGGTATTTACGGCGACGGTCTGGAGATCGGAGCGGACTCTGCCCAACCGCAAATCAAATGATTGCAGTGCCGTTTTAATGACTTGTTGGTCAACAGCGCGTTGCTGCTGTTGCAGGCGCGCGTAGTCGCCGAGCAACTGCATTGCTTCGGTATTCGCATTCGCAAGGACAGCGATGTTGTTGCTCAAGTTCCGATTATGTTCGCGTTCGACAGCCGCTGTGAGATCTGCAATCGAACTTTTCAAAGCGGCGACCTCGGCTTGCGCGGTTGACGTTTGACGACCGACGGCGATACCAATTGCGAGGACGACAGCCGCGGCGGCGGCCCACTTGAGGACTGGCATCCATCGCGGTCTCGCGCGGCGTCTCGCCGGCAGTGGCCATTCGTCAAGCGTGTTGATGCTGCCGCGCCACATCTTTACCTGCTCGGCACAAGTTGGGCACGCGGCGAGATGAGCATCTAATTCGTGTCGTTGTTCTGGTGCGCACTCGTCGTAAAGAAACGACATCCATTCGCTTGAATTGGGATGTTTCACAGCGCCAGCAGTTCCGGTGTTTGAGTCTTGGGATTGCATGATCTAACTCCGTCTAAATGTTTTAAAAGCCGATTTAATTGAGTCAACGCTTCGGCCATGCGCGACTTCACAGTTCCTTCGGGTATGGCGAGGACTTCGCCGATTTCGTGAAATTTCAGTCCTTCGTAATGGCGGAGGACGACTACTTCGCGGTAATGCGTTGCAAGTTTGAGCAGCGCGTTGCGCACCAATTCTGCTCGTTCCCGATTGTCTGCTTGTTCATCAGGAGCCGGGTCCTCAGAGGCAATGAAATTGGACTGTGAATCGCCCTCCTCATCCAACGCATCAAGCGAGCACTCGCTACGCCGTTTGGCCCTCCTTAATTCGTCATGGCAAAGATTGAGGGCAACGCGCCACAAAAAGGTCGAAAATTTTCCCGTCGGCTCCCAATCCGCGCGCTTCGCGAAAATTTTTGCGAAAGCGGATTGCGCCAGGTCTTCTGCGCGATGTAAATCGCCCGTCATGCGAATACAAAGATTTTCAATCGGCCGTTGCCAGCGTGACATCAGGCTGGCGAACGCCTCAGCGTCGTCCTGCAATTTCACCCGCCACATCAGTTGCTCATCCGAGACGGAGAAAAGCGCTGAAATCAGGTTGGGCATCGGCCGATGTTATTCCGCTTGCCACACCACTTGTCCATCTGTCGTTATGGCCATCGCAGTTCCATTGGGACCATCCACGGCTGAAAGGACGTCGTCTGCAAGTGTCTTTGCCGTCATCGACACGGAGAAAAGAACCACACAGGCCAGCACGAAAAAGAAAGGGTCAACGTTGGATTTCAGAGCAGTTTTCAGTTTTGCTTTCATAGGTAATCGCAATTCGGTACCGACTTCACAGGGTATAACGTGCGGGGTGGGCGTTTGGTTCGAAAGTTTTTGTAAAAAACGAGTGATTGGTGATCGGTAACTGGTGATTGGGTTCAGACGCAGACGCCGCAAACTTTGTGAACAGCAACTTATAATTGGACGAACAGGGACAGCAGTCGAGCTACGTCAATTCGGCAACTCGCGATGGCGCTCGCCCCCCGGTGTTGGAAATTAACAAATCAGCCGATTGCCAAAGCTTTCTGGATGAGCTTTTTGTCTTTCTCGCTGTAAGACAGCTCCAAGGCTTTCACCCGCGCCTGTTCCGTCATTTTCTTCCACGTTTTCTGGACTGCGTTGATAATTTTGTCTTCAGCCGTCTTTGCTGCTAAATCGGCAAATTGATGTTCGAGAAAAACAAGACACAGCGCATCCTCCAAGACGCGAGTTTCAGGATCATTCGGAAAGCCTTTTTTCAAGTTCAGGCTTTGGACTCGCGCGATAATCTCTTGGGGATATCCAACTTCTTTCAAAATCTCTCCTGCTTTTTGCGCATGAAACTTTTTCAATCCTTCCCGCCATTGAAGATAGCCAACGCGCGTCATCGGATAAGAACTGCGCGGAACTTCCCATCGGCGCAGATGCTGGCATCGCGCGGCCAAACGGAGTTCTGCCGAGGCATCCGGACATAGGCGCAATACCCACTCCGTCAGCCACTGTGCGTAAACCAGTTCTCTGGGCTGCTCCGAGCCATTTACGACCTCTCGGTTCGGATCGCAGGAATTCTCTTCATCAAAACGTGCCAGCGCGCGCTTGAACTTCTCCGAGTCCGCAGCCTGGAATTTGTTGCCCATGGTTTCTGTTGTTCCGTTGGCACAGCATACAAATGTCCTGCGCTTTTGTAAGCTGTGAAGCGCGATTAATCCGATACTGTCATTCAAATGCGATTTAGAGGGACGAAACGGATTAAAATAAATTGTGCGCTTCTGGTAAAAACGCGCTATGGTGTCGAAGCGATGGCCCATCAGGCTGAGCCTGCGTTTTATGCGTCATTGGCCTTCAAAACGCTTTAACATTTTAACGATTTTAGCCATGTCTGATTCAATTAATAACGGTCCTCCTTCCCCCGAGGAATTTCAAAGACAGCTTTCTGAGTTTGTCCGGCACCATTTTCAACAAGGGCGCGGCCCCACAACGGCTCACGAGACATCGAGTGGGCCTGAATCCAAAGAGAATCAGGCGCGTCCAGAACATTTCGCCTTCGATTACAAACCGCGGGAAATCAAGGACCATCTCGACCGCTTTGTTATCAAGCAGGAGGAAGCGAAAAAAGTCCTCAGCGTCGCGCTGTGCGATCATTACCACCACGTCCGCTTGGCTCTCGAAGGCAAGGAATCGGCTAATTACGCCAAACAAAACGTAATTCTCATCGGCCCCACCGGTGTGGGCAAAACCTTCCTGATTCGCCGCGCTGCCGATCTGATTGGCGTCCCGTTTGTCAAAGCGGATGCGACGAAATTTTCCGAAACCGGCTATGTCGGTGGCGATGTCGAAGATATGGTGCGCGATCTTGTTCGTCTGGCCGACGGAGACGTCACGCGGGCGCAATATGGAATCATTTATATCGACGAAATCGACAAGATCGCCGCTGCGAACAACGTTTCCGGGCGCGATGTTTCTGGTCGTGGCGTCCAGACCAATCTTCTAAAGCTGATGGAAGAAACCGAAGTCCCCGCCCGGTCGCCGAACGATATCGCGGGGCAAATCCAGGCGATGATGGAATTCAGCCAACGCGGACGGAAAGCTCCGAGCACGATCAATACGAAACATATTTTATTCATTGTCAGCGGGGCATTTGGCGGGCTCGAAAAGATCATTCACCAACGGCTCCGTGAAGCTACGATCGGTTTTGCTGCACGGGAAAATCTGCTCGAAACGACAGAAGATGTCCTGGCAAATTCTCAGACCCGCGATTTCATCGAATTTGGTTTTGAGCCTGAGTTCATCGGCCGCTTGCCGGTGCGCGTCGTTTGCCATTCGTTGAATGTGGACGATCTGTTTCTGATCCTGAAAAACTCTGAGGGCAGTATCATACGGCAGTACGAACAGGATTTCGCAGCCTACAACATCGAAGTGCTGTTTTCCGATGACGGCTTGCGCAAGATTGCCGAAAAAGCCGGCGACGAACGCACCGGCGCACGTGGTCTGATGACTGTCTGCGAACGGGTCTTCCGCGATATCAAATTTGAGTTGCCGTCCACCAGCGTGAAACGATTTGTCGTCACGCGCGAATTGGTTGAGAATCCGGTAGCTGAATTGAACAAGATTTTGGCAGATCCACGGCAGGAGGAACGAATTGTTGCGCGGCAACTTGTGGACGAGTTCGCCCGCCGATTTCTGGAATGCCACGGGATGACCTTGAAATTCACCGATGCCGCGGCGGACATGCTAGTGAATGAAGCGCTCGATAAGTCACAATCTGTCCGCGACCTCTGTTCCAAACGCTTCAAAGATTTTCAATTCGGGCTCAAACTAATTGCGCAAAACTCGGGTCAGAAGGAGTTTATTATCGATAGGGATGCCGTCCAGACGCCTGACAAAATCCTCAGCGATTGGGTTGTAGCCAGCTATCGGACTCCAGAGCAAGCAGCGGCATCTCCTTCGTAATTGAAAAAACCACGAACGCACACGAATTCGCACGAATAAAAATGGTCCCTTAATGGGTGCCTCTTCGTGGTTTTCCCCCGGAATTTTCCAGTCGCAAAGCTTTGCTGACATCGCTAAACTCAGGCAAAGTAATCTCAGATGCCACGCCTGAATCAAGCGCGAGTTGTCATCGTGGGGGAGCCATTAAAGTGTAAAGAGCTCTTACACATTTTGACTCCAGCGGGGCATCCTGTTCGCGACGCGCACACTCCGGACGAATGTCTAAAAATCGTCGGCAACGAATTACCAGATATCGTCATTATTCATTGCCCACCGGCTGAGGCTCGTAGTCTGGATCTGTGCCGGAAGCTACATGAGAACCCCTATAGTGCTGGCGCTGCGGTCCTTCTCATTTCAACGGCCTTCTCCAAAAGCGCTGAACGCATCGCCGGCCTTGAAGCCGGGGCGGATTGTTGTCTGGCAGAACCAATTGAAGCAGCAGAATTGTTGGCCCAACTCGATTGCCTCACCCGCCTGCGGCAAGTAGAGCAAAGATTACGCGCGAGTGAAGAACGCTTTCGTCTGGCGACGGAGGCAATTAATGGCCTCATATATGATTGGAACGTTCTGGCGGATATCACGCGTCGATCTGCTGGCATGGCCGAGTTTTTGGGATGGCGCACTGAGGAAGTTCCCGAGGACAGCCGGTGGTGGCCGCAGCAGATTCATCCGGAGGACGCCGAAGTTGTGCTCGAAAGATTTCACAATGCCGTCGCGCGGCAGATTCCAGCCTGTAGCCACGAATATCGCATCCGCCATAAGCTCGGACATTACCTCTGGATCTGGGATAGCAATCGAATTGTTTATGACCCTCAAGGCCAGGCTGTTCGCGTGATCGGTTGTGTTGTCAGCATCGAAGAACAAAAGCGCGCCAATGAGGCCCTTCGCAAAGCTCAGCAAGAATTGGCTCGTGCGAACCTCGCTTTGGAGAGCAAAGTCGAAGAGCGCACCGCGAAATTGCAGGAAACTGTCGCCGAACTCGAAAGCTGGTCCTACAGCATCGCACACGACATGCGCGCTCCTCTGCGCACCATGCACGGCTACAGCAAACTGCTCGCGGAAGAACACGGGCCCAAACTCGAACCGGCAGCGCGTTATTACCTTCAACGCATCGATGCCGCAACGCAACGGCTCGATCAATACATTCGCGATTTGCTGGACTACGGCAAGGTTGTCCGGGGCGATTTGCCTCTTTCCTCAGTGAATACCGGCGAATTAATCAACGAAATCGTCACTACCTATCCGGATTTTCAGCCCGCCGGTTGCGACATCCAGGTCGTCGATTCACTGCCGCCCGTTCAAGCTAACGCCGCTGCGCTGACACAGGTCATTTCCAACCTGCTCGACAACGCGATCAAATTCGCCAAACCCGGCGCCTTTCCGCGTGTGCGAATTCGAGCCGAAGAAATCAGCGACTGGATTCGGCTGTGGTTTGAGGATGAAGGCATCGGAATCGACGGCCGTTCGCATAACCGCATCTTTGGCATTTTCCAAAGCCTTCATCCACATGGCGCCTACGAGGGGACAGGTATCGGCCTCGCGATCGTTCGGAGAGCCGTTGAACGCATGGGCGGAAAAGTTGGCGTCCAATCCGAACCCGGCCATGGCAGCCGCTTTTGGGTCGAATTGAAGAAGGGCGCGAAAGAGTCAACGCGTTAGGATCAGGCTACACCACTGCTCCGTTTGGTGCTGTAAATTTCTCATCCACGATATTACCCGTGTTCCGTGTCTGCGCCGGTTCGAACAGAATCACCTCGGCCTCGGCATCCGCTTTTGTCCGATGCTCGACGCCGCGAGGGACAACAGAAAACTCTCCTGCCTTCAAGGCGACCCGATGATCGCGAAATTCAATGGTTATCTCTCCGTGCCAAACAAGAAACATTTCATCCTCGTGTTCATGATGATGCCACGGGAAAACGCCGCTGAATTTCACTAGCTTGACCTCTTGTCCATTCAATTGCGCGACGACCTTTGGCCGCCAATGGTCGTGAATAGCGCCAAATTTTTCGCTTAAAGAGGCCTTGTCTGTCATAAAGTTTTTGGGTCAAATTTACCTGGATTTCATTTCGTCCGAAAGTTTCAACAACAGCTTTCTTACCGGACAACCGTTCCAATGCATAAATGCATACAACATTCCAAGGAGTCCGACAAAGAGTGCAATTCCAGAAATCGGCGCGACGACAGTGCAAACGATTATCAAAATCTGGTCCGGAGCCACCGTATCCCAAATTCGCCGCAAGATATAGATGGAGCCACCCAACACGAAGAGGCCGGTAATTGCCATTGTCCAACGCACCCGGTCCCACTGCCGCTCGTTCGTCCTAAGTCGCTCGACGAGGTTCGCCTCGGTCTCAAATAATTGCATGTGTTGAAGGATGTACCCATTCCTCGTCTTTGCAAAACCTCTTTAACCTGAGCCGTCAGTCAATATTGAAAGACAAGACTAGTGGGAAAATCTCGGACGGCGCAGAATTCGAAGCTGGTAAGAGAATACGGTCGCTCGTTTTCTTCTTGCTTGCTTGAATGACCTGGCTGCCGCGGAGGTTCAAACCGCCAAAACGGGCCTTAAGATTGATTCTGCTGTATCAGCTTCAGTCACAATTTTTCCGTAATCCAACTTGATTAGCCGGTCGGCCAAGTCGAAGTATTTGTCGTCGTGAGAGATGACGAGGACAGTTTTGCCACGAGCTTTAAGATCCGGCAATAACTCTGTGTAGAAGATTCGTTTGAAATAGGGATCCTGGTCAGACGCCCATTCGTCGAAAAGATAGAACGGCCGATCTTCGAGATAAGCCGTCAACAAGGCCAGGCGTTTGCGTTGGCCTTGTGACACCGCGGTCGTGGAAAGTGCGCCGTTGGCAACCTTCACCTTGTGATGCAGATGCAGTTGTTTGAGATAGATCTTTGCCTGCTCATCGAGATGGGGATTTTTCAGTCCAAGCAGGTTCTCGAATAGATAGAAATCAGCGAATATTGCCGAGAAGAGCTGCCGGTACTCATCGCGATTTTTGTGGGTCACTGGCTTCCCATCGAGCCGAATTTCGCCTGCCTCGGGCAGATACAAGCCGGTAACGATCTTTGCGAGCGTCGATTTCCCGCTGCCATTTCCACCGACGAGAAAGACCAGTTCGCCTGGACGAAACGTAAGATTTATCGGTCCGAGAACAAAGCTGCTGTCTTCATGTTCTACGTGATAGGTATGAATGACACCATCGAGTTCAAGCTTTTCAAAACTGATTTCGGATTCCGCATCCTCAATGGCGCACACTTCAGTCGAGTGCTCTGAAAGAGAAACGCCCAGTTTCTCCACTTTTTTGAGCGCGATTTCCGCTCGTGCGAATAAGGAAAAACTGCTCAGCACACCCGCCAGCGGCCCCATTAAATAGAGGGTCGCCAAAACATAACCCGTCAAAGTTTTTTCGCTGAATGTCCCCATCACAGGAGCGACGAATAGAACGAGGCCGATGACGGCGAAATAGAGAAAATGGTTCCACGTTTGCGCCGCGATAAACCGCGTTTCCGCCGCGACATTATGCTCCTGATAAATGTCAGTTGCCGCCTGGATGTTCTTCGTCAGAAATTCGCCCCTGCGATTTCGATGAAGTTTCAATTCTTTGATCCCGTCCGTAAGCGCGCGGAAGTAGCTATAGAGCTTATCCTGCTCCTCGCGCGCCACGTGGAGACAACGATAAGCGCTGGCGACAAAGAGCCGGTAACCAACGCCCCCCACAATAATGAGTCCAAATATCGATAGAAGAATTTTCCACGAAAGCCATCCCAGATAAACTGCCCCGCCCAGAAGCATTGCAACATTCACGCTGATAATGGGAATTGCCATCAGCGCCTGGGTGATGTTGAACACGTCATCGGTCAACGCAACCAGGATTCGAGGAGTGCCGATCTCTTCCAAATCGCGCAATGGCACTGAGAGAATCTTGCGAATCAAACCGCGCCGCAGTTCCGCGATTGCGCCCTGCGAAAAGCTCGCCAGCATCACTTGCGAACCAAAGTTTGTCAGTAATTTGCCCAGCCCAACTGCAACAAAACCGCCAATTAACAGCGCCGTGGCAGGCCCGGTTTTGGTCAAAGCAATATTTACCAGCGCAACCAGCCCGGCATTGCAAGCACCGCTGATGAGCGCAAGCAGCGTCGTCAACAGCATCATGCTCCGACAGGTTCGCCAAATGAATTTCAACAGGGTCATAGAGGAATTGATAAATTTTTCATCGTGCCACCTTTTGCGCCTCGCTGAGCGCAAATCCCAGTTCTTTCGCCAATGTCCGGACATTCGGTTCCATGAAGATATTTTCATGTGAACCGGGGATCACAGTCACATGCACCCCTTTGGCAAGTTTCCGCCAGCAAAAATCGCTTTCGAGCGAGCACAAAAGCGGTTGGCCGCGCGTGCGAAGGAGAAGAACATCGCCGAGGTATGATTGCTGGAGGTGATTGACCAAGGCTTGCAAATGAATTTGCCAAAGGCGAAGTTCGTTCTCGGGAAAATGACTGATGTCGATGACTGATTCGAGGTCCACCGTTCGTGAGTCGCGGCGCCGGGTTAATATGCGGCCCAGAATGCGTAATTTTCGTGCGATGAAGTCCCTGCGTTCCTTTGCGGATTGTTGCCCAAAATCTGCCAGCCAATAGTAAAGATTTCGAACGAACCGCAAACCGTAGGCGGGCGCCCACCAGTGAATTTTCTCATACCCGGCATTGGCCGGTGCGCTGTCAAGAAGAGCAACAAAAGCCACATTTTCGCCACTGGCATGCAACTGGCGCGCCATTTCGTATGCGACGTTCCCTCCAAAACAATAGCCTCCCAGGTAGTATGGACCATGCGGCTGAAACGCGCGCAATTCTTTGACATAGCAAGCAGCCATATCTTCGATTCGTGTAAATTCTTCGCGGCCAGCCTGACCGCAGGATTTTATTCCGTAGATTGGCTGGTCATCAGGCATGTGAGCGCTCAAGTTCGCGTAACCCCACAAAATGTCGCCGCCAGCGCCGTGAACGAGGACCAAAGGCGGCCTGGACCCATTCGGCTGGATGGGCACCAGCAAGGAACGGGACAACTCGACGCTGCTTTGTGAGAGAACGCGAGCGAGTTGCGCGATGGTCGGACTCTGGAAAATTGTTACCAGCGGAATCTTTTTCCCAATCTCGCGATGAATCTCAGCGAACAAACGGACGGCCAATAGTGAATGCCCGCCGATTTCAAAGAAATTGTCGGTTATACCGACGCGTTCAACATGAAGATGCTTTTGCCAAATTTCGCAGAGCTGCTTTTCGAGTTCAGTCTGTGGCGGGACGTAAGTTGAAAGCGTGGTTTGTCGAGCCACAGTTTTGGATTCAATGCTGGCGTGGATTTTTGCCGGATCGTTGAATTCCAAGGCAATCTGGCGACAGAGAGAGAATTTTGTGGCTTGAGCATAACGTGCGGTAAAATCCGGAGATTGCCGCTGATTAGATGAGGGTTCGGACTCGTCGCTCTGAGGCCGAAAGGCGATCTCCCGGGCGAGAGAAGCCGGAAAGCGGTATACGTAACCGCCATTGAGCGATTGTTTGAATTCTTGGCCAACACTTTGCAGAAAATCGAACGCCGGATTGTTTTTGGCCGAAGGATTGAAATGGACATCCACGAATTCCAATTTGCGTTCAAGAGCCAGTTCGCCAAGGCGCGCAAGGACGCGGTGTTCGATGCCCCGGCCAAGGATTCGGCAACTAAGAAGGAAGCTTTCTACATCGAAAGAATTCTCTTTGGGTTCAAATATCACGACCCCTGTCAAACCATAGTCGCCAAAACGATCACTGACTGAGACCGTCTGTATTTCGGCATCGGCGCTAAGTTGCTGAACGTCCGCTTCACTGCGCCGAATTGTCGTGCAATTGAATTGATTGGTGCGTTGAGTGAGCTGCGCAACTCGAGGCAAGTGCTCAGCCGTCATTGGCTCAATTCTGACTTGCAGTTCGAGGCCTGCCAGGAAATCCCTCAGACCCGTAGAGCGCGAGCGGAATTGATCGCGCTGTTGATTTTGTCGGTACATTTCCGCGCGATTGCGATCTTCAGTAGTGAGTTTCGGGTGATCGAAGGCCCAGCAATGCTCCAAAAATTGAGGGATATGTTTTGGATCATCAGGAAGCTGTAACGTCAGGACTTCCGGACAGTTAGCTTCAACTTCAGCGCATTCGACCGGGTTGTCGTCGATAAAGATAAAACTATCCAGACCGAGCTGAAGTTCGCTGGCAAGAGCTTTCAGGTTCTCGGATTTGGCACTCCAATTCAGCCGCCACGCAGCGAAATGTTCCCGACACAACAGCATATCCTGGCGTTGCTCGAAAACCGGCCAAACATCTTCCTCGTTGTTCTTGCTGCAAAGGCAAAGCAGCATACCGGCCTCCTGCTCAGCCCGCATGAATTTTTGAAGAGCAATCCGAGGTTCGTCGAGACAGATGCCTTTCGGT
>Ga0068857_100001036_pt1 | contig 21493 bp, 20 predicted proteins | sample KBSCornC72_FD_66591 | JGI IMG/M metagenome (GOLD analysis project Ga0068857, IMG submission 66591) | Corn rhizosphere microbial communities from Kellogg Biological Station, Michigan, USA - KBS Corn C7-2 | ecosystem: Host-associated > Plants > Roots > Rhizosphere > Soil ...
CAACCTGGTGGTGAACCCGACGCTCTCCGATCTGGTGGGGGGGACGCAGACGGTGACGCTGGGGGATGAGGAGGCGCGGCGGCGGGGGACGCAGAAGACGGTGGTCGAGCGCAAAGCCCCTCCCACCTTCGATGTCCTCGTTGAGCAGGAGGAGCGCAATCTGGTCGGCGTTCATCGCGACGTGGCTGGCGCGGTGGATGACATCCTGCGCGGCGAATCGCCCCAGCGTGAGATGCGCGAGCGCCTGCTCGATGGCTCATTGCGCACCTGGACGGAGCATGCCCCACGCGCCGCCCGCAACGACGCGGTAGGATTGCCGCTACGTGAGGCGCCGATGGCGCGTGAAGATGTCGGCGCCCGGAGGCGGCCACGCGGCCCTCTGGCGGGCGTTGCCCCACGCGCGCCCTGGTGGGAAGAGCGCCATGATCGTAGCGTTGATCGCGGAGCGCGCCCACGTCAGCCCCAGGATGACAATGGAGATATGACAGCGACGACGGCTGAGGATGGCGCTGGCTGGCTCGATCCTGAGCTGGCGCGTTCGGCGGCGCTCGTCCAGGATGAGCCGGGCGGTGTGGCAGCGGCGACGCCTGAGCCGGGCGTCTTCCGCAAGCGGCGCATCTATCCCTTCGGCGTCAGCCGCGTCCGATTGGAGCAGGCGATCCGCGAGATGGGCCTGCCCGCGGTCATCAGCCGCAGCGAGCAGGAGGCCGATGCCATCTTGGTGTTGAAGAACATGTACCGCAAGCAGCCCGACCGCATCGACGCGGCCCAGCAGGCGGGCGTCCCCGTCTACATGCTGCGCTCCGCCGGGCTGGACCGCATCCGTGAGGCGCTGCTCGACCTCTTCGGCCCGGATCTGGCTCGCGCCCGGGCAACGATCCATCCACCCGAAGCGTAGGCTGCCCCTTCTCCCCGCAGGGGGAGGGGGCAGCACTCATCCCTGCGTCAGCAGTTGCCCAACCACCTTGCAGACATGCCGGGTGATGTTCCACGCGCCATCATAGTCGCTCTGGTGCGCCGTATAGACCACGATGATATACGTCTCACTGCCCGCCGTCACGATGCCCGACGTGTTGATCGCCCAGAGGCCATCCGGCGCGGGCACCCAGCCATCCTTCATCGCAACCGTCGCCCCCGGCGGCAGCGTCTCGCCCACGCCCATGTCCTGGTCCGGCTCGATGTGGCTCATCAGATTCAGCGCATACGCCCGGTCATGCGCTGTCAGCACCTTGCCCTCCTGCAGCAGCGTCAGCACCTGCATCTGCCCCAGCGGCGGCAGACTCGCCCAACCCCAGCCATAGGGGTTCGAGACGTAGCCCGTCACCCCAATCCGCTTATAGAAGGCAGCCTGCCCGCTGGAGCCGCCCAGCCGGTCGAAGATCAGCTGCGCCGCGTTATTGTCCGAGTGCTCGATCATGTTCGTCAGCGTCGTATTCTCCGAGGCGTTTGGCCCGCGCCCTTGCGACTCCAGCCAGAGCAGATAGGAGACCATCAGCGAGACCTTGGACGAGCTGGCGAGGACGAACGGCGTCGTCTCGTTATAGCTGTAATACTGGTTGCGCGTCATATCGAGGACCACCGAGCCGACGTTCTTGCCGAAGCTGGCCAGATATTTGGCGACGTCCGGCGAGAGCGCGTCGAACCCTGCCCAGGCCGCCGCGCCTTTGGCGGGGGACGTCATCGTCACCAGGCTGGCGGGCGCCCAGCCGCTGCCACCCAGCTTTAGCGACTTCCAGTTCGTCGCGTACCACAGCGCGCCATTGAGCCACTGCGACTGGCCGCTGAGGGCCAGCGGGAAGTTCTGGCCCAGGTGGACACTGGCTGCGCTGCCTCCGGGTGTGTCAACAATCGCGGCATTGCCAGTCAGCCAGACGCTCGTCCCTGTGGGCACGACCACAGTTGGCGGTCCAAGCGTCTCCAGATAATCGCGACCCAGCGGCAAAACGCTGGCCGTGGGCTGGCCGTCCGCATCTTCATCATCCTGATCAACGGCGACGGTGGCCAGGGCGAACGCCTGCACCGTCAGATGGTGGGTCGCGTTGTTGATCGTGGCCGTCGTCGTCAGCGCCTCGGTCAGCGGGTTGCCAAAGGTATCCTGCCAGCCGTCGGGCGCAATCGTACTGTTAGTGATGTACGTCCAGATCGAGGTCGGAATGATATGGCCCGCCGCCGTGCCTTTGCTGGCGCTTTCGGAGACGAAGATACCGTTGGCCGTCTCGGTTGTTTCGGTAGGTTGCGCGAGCTGAAGGTGGGCCAGATGACTGGGGTCCGTCGCGCTACGGATCGAGACATAGGTGATGCTGCTCCCCTCGCCGCCCAGCGGAATCGTGCTGCCGAAGGTCAGCAGGACATCGAGCAGGGGCAGCCGGACGATGCCGGTCGCGCTATCGAATTGCCCGCTGTGCAGCAGGCTGGAATCGAGGCCGTCCGGCGCCGCCTGCGCTGAGTTAGCGCTGCTCTGCGTCGGCGCCACCAGTGCGCCATTGGCGAAAATCTGTGTCCAGCCAAGCTCCGTGAGGTAGGCGGGCGTCAGCGCGTTGCCCAGCAGAACCGCGCCATTCACACGCGCATAGTACGCCTGAAACGCCGGATCAATTGGATTGTTCTGCCCGGCGAAGACGGCATACTGCGGCGACGGCGCGGTCGTGCGGGTCACGTTGGACCACGGGAACGCCCCGCCCTGTGGGGTGCGGTGGACGACGACGAGCGAGGACGGCACGTTCTTCACGCGCCACAAGACGCCCCCAGCCAGCGCAGGCACGAGCAGCGCCACGATGACCAGCACGCTGATGAGCACCGTACGCCTGTTCCTGGGGGTCTCAGGCGAAGGTGGCGGCGTGAGGATCGCTTCTGGGGCAGCCTGGTCGTCCTGGTCAGCTTGTGTGGCGTTCTCGCTTGACATCCGTCGTCTCCTTCGGAGATGCTCATCCTGCCAAACTACTATGCAGTCTGTTTATGGCTCTCTGTAGCTCTGTAGCTATCGTATGGCTCTCTGTGGCGCCATAAAATGGCTGTCGCATGCTTGCCCATGGTACCAGATTGTGCGCGGTGTGTCACGATATGTGTCACGATATGTGTCACGATATGTGTCACGATATGTGGCGTCATACCGTGCGCCACCATGCGCCACCATGCGTGATATCGCGGCTTCTACAGTTAGAAACGGAGCAGACACCAGAATGGACTGCGTAATTTCGCTGAGTGACGGGATACTGATCTGCGCGTAGAGTACAGTAGGCAGCTTTGTAGGGAACGTAGGCAACGCTGGGCCGAAAATTGCCACAACTGCCCACAGCGCTAGACTCATCATGCGGAAAGGCACATCGTTTCATGAATCTGCCGATTGACCTCTCATATCTGGCTACTATGGGCGGTATCGTGCTCATTGACCTGGTGCTCAGCGGCGATAACGCCCTGGTCATCGGCGCGGCGGCCAGCCGGTTGCCGCGCGGGCAGCGCCTCATAGCCATCATCTGGGGAGGTGTGCTGGCGGTTGTCTTTCGCATGTTGCTGGCCATCGTCGCGACGGAGCTGCTCTTTATCCCCTATCTGCGCAGCATTGGCGGCGTCATCCTGCTCGCCATCGCCATTCGATTGCTCATCCCCGAAAATACCGCGCAGGGGCCACGCCGAGCCTCCGCACATCTCATACCCGCGATTTTGACGATTCTGGCCGCCGACGCGACAATGAGCCTGGATAATGTGCTGGCCGTTGGCGCGCTGGCGCACCGGCATATCGAGCTGCTGGTGGCCGGTCTGCTGCTGAGCATGCTGCTGCTATTCGTCGCCAGCGCCCTCATCGCGCGCATTATCGAGCGCGTGCCGCTGCTGATGGATGTCGCGGCAGTCGTCCTCGCCTGGACGGCGGCGAGTCTGGTGGTTGAAGATTCCCCCGTGGTCGAGTTCGCGCGCGCGCGGATGACTTTCCCCGATCAGTGGGAGCTCTATCTCCACCTGATCTTCATCGCGCTGGTCCTGCTGGCTGACCTCTTCATTCGCCTGGTCATTGTGCCGCGCCGCCGTGCCAGGCAGGCCAGGCAGGCCGCCACACAGTCCACACAGGCAAATTCACCTGAGGCAAGCGCGCCCGTCACGAGCGCGGATACCCCATCGCAGGGCGAAGGCGAAAAGGTGGATAACAAGACGGTAGGTTGAGGTGGTCGCGCCATCTGCCCCGTTGCCGCCCGCAGTAGCCCCGCGCTAGCATTGAGGCATGAGCAATCCACCACCGCTCGATCCATTGGCCGATATCGCCATTGATCCGGTGATCGTCTCGCTGCCGAAGGCCGACATCCACCTGCATCAGGAGTGGTCGCCCCGGCTCGACCGCGTGCTTTCACGGCGCGCGGGTTTGCCCTCGTATGACTGGCGGCACTGGGCGCGCGATGTGATGGACGGCACGCCGCCTGGCATGCCACGCCTCGATCTGCTGGCCAAAGTCTTCCCGGCGTCGCTGGAGGATGATGCCGACCCAGAGAACTTCACCGCGCGGCTGGAAGACCTGCTGGAAGAAAGCGCCGCCGATGGCGCTGTGCTGGTCGAGCTGCGCTTTGGCGGCGAGACCGCCGTGCAGCACCCCGATTTCATGACGCTCTTTCACGAGGCCGAGCGTCGCGTGCGGGCGCGCCACCCGGATCTGCGGGCATCGGCGATCTACACGCTGCTTTTCCAGTACGATGAAGCCCGGCTGGAGCGCGTGGTCCGGGCGTGCCTTGCGGCGGCGGATGAGGGACTCGCGGGCATCGATCTGCTCTATGTTCCGTACGCGAGCGAGGCTGACTGGCGGCCCATGTATCGTGTGGCTGAGCGCGCCGTGGCAGGCGGGCTGGGTGTGACAGCGCATGCCGGCGAGTTTTCGGCGGCCAATATCATGGCGGCGCTGCGCACGCCGGGGCTAACACGCCTGGGCCACGCGGTCTATGCCGCCAGCGATCCGCGTCTGCTGGATGCGGTCGCCGAGAGCAGCGTCACGGTCGAGTGCTCGCTCAGCTGCAATGTGGCGCTGGGGGCGACGCCGTCCTATGCTGAACACCCGATCCGCCGGTTTATGGAGCGCGGCATTCCCGTCGCGCTCTGCACGGATAACCCCGTCCAGCTATGTACGACAATTGGCCGCGAATACGCGCTGGCGCACGCGCTCGGCTTCGCCCCAGCGGACCTGCTCGGCTTCACGACCAATGCGATTCGCGCGTCATTTCTCCCACCGCAGCGCAAGCAGGAGGTGTTAGCGCTTGCACAGGCGTGGGTGGAGATATAACAACGAAATCCGTTTCGAGCATTGTCGTTGGGCGCTTTCACGTTCGCCCGAGGGCTACAGTGCTCGGGCCAGAATTAGGCGCGGCCTTCAGGCCGCGAAGGCGACCCAGCGCGCTGTTCGGGGTTCATTGGTAACGTTCACCATGTCGGCGAGCCAGGGATCACACGACAACCGCCCTGACGGAACGCTTCGTTTAGCCCAGGTCGGCCTCGGCGGCGGCGAGGCGCACACGCTGGCGCTCGCTACGCAGGGCGGCCGTCAGTTTGCGCAGGCAGGTCTCTGCCTCCGTTGTGAGCGATACCTTGACGATGCGGCGGTCGGGATGATCGGGGTCGTGCTCGCGATGCACCAGACCCCGCTGCACGGCGCGACTGACCAGCCCGATGACGGCGTTGTGGCGAATTTGCAGGCGCTCGGCCAGCTCGGTGATGCTTACCCAGTCGCGTCCGGGGAATCCTTTGATAGCCAGCAGGAGCTGGTACTGCTGGGGAGTCAGATTGACCTTGCGCGCCTCCAGCTCGGTGAGCCGGGCAAACCGCCGGAGCACATAGCGCAGATTCGCCAGCCGCTCATACTCCGCCTTGGTCAGATGTCCGTCTGGCGTGGTGGTGGGCGCTGTCGCATCCATGCTCTGGCCGCCGCTGGTGGACTTCGAATGCATCACTCAGACTCCCCACAATGCCCACTGACTACAAACCAACGTGTTATGATCGCACTGCTGTCGCGCATTACGCTGGGTGTATCGCTAACAGGCGTTCTCTGGCCCGTTCGGTAACTGCGTGAAAGAGAAATTAGTGGCTGGCGTGCGTGTGCACGTCTGTCTCGTGCGCCTCCACCGCATGCGCTTCCTCATACTCGATGGGCGCACGAAGCGCGCGGGCGGTGAACCACCAGGCGAACACAAAGGCTGCCAACCAGAACAAGACGACCAAAACAACCGGAAGAACTTCGCTAATGCTCATACTGCTCGATACTCCTCACAACCACGATACTGTACAGATATTCATCCATCAATCTCTACTGACTTCCCACCCTTATGGTTGCGCCATGGAGAAATAGCGCTTCGCACCGATGTACCATAGTTCGAGTGATCGAATGTGGCGTATGGGGCACGCAGTATTGACTGACTGCAAGGACTCTATTGCCTCAGTATAATTCTATCATATCCCAGGGGTGGGGCTATAGCCATATGGCGCCGCATGCGACGAAGGCCGTACACATCCTCCGCCGAAATACGGATGGACTGTTCGCCGTGCTGGCCTGATGAAGCCATCGTGCCCGGCGGGATCTAGCGCGCGCTCAGTCGCTGATGCACATAGTTTGCGATATTGCTGATGCTGTCCAGGTTCTCTGGGGTCAGGTCAGATTCTGGGACCGCGAAGCCGTAGGTGTCTTCGAGGAAGAGCACCAGTTCGAGCACACCCGTCTGATCGAGGATGCCGTTTTCCAGCAACGATGTGTTCTCGCCAAGGTCGAGCATATTGCCGTCGTAGAGGAAGTTCGTGCCGATGAATTCGACGATCTGCTGTTTGATGAAGTCCAGGCTCAACGCGCTGGCGATGTCGTCTGCCATCTGCATGCCCTCCTCGTAGCGCATCGTTGGCTATGTTGGCTATATTGGCTATGTTTGCGGCGATTTGCCCATTCCGGCTGCGGAACGGCGAATCGCGCACCGGCAGCCGGGCATCGCTATTGTAACACTCCTGCATAGCCTCATAAAAGGCGCGCTCGCGCCGTATTGCCACCGGCAGATCCGCGCGCGGCCAGGCGCAGATACATTGCCGCCAATGGTAGACTAGATGCGAGAAAACGGCTAAGACAAGGCAGAGCAGGAGCGGATAACCGGTGGAGGTATACCAGCCCGGCGAGCTTATTGCCCTGGCACGCGCGCGACGCTCCTTCGAGCTGGGCCGTCTCCCTGGCTGGGGCGCGGCGCTCACCCCGCTCGCCTGGCAGCGGCTCCGCGCCCGTGAAGGTGGCGTCTCGTCGGGAACGCTCGTGGCAATCCTGCGCCATGCCGTGCGCCAGCGCCAGATGACGGTGACGCGCGAGGTCTTTGTGGTGCTGCTAGCACGCATCGAGGCGGCGAATGGCTTCTGGGCGCGGCAGACCGTGAGACGCCTTGCAGGTATCGCGCCAGAGGCCATGCGGATGGCTGAAGAAGACCTGGCGCAGGAGCTCACGCTGCATCTGTGGGAAGAGCTGGCGCTACGCGACGGCGAAGGGTGGGAGCTGTTCTTTCGCCGGGCGATGGTGTTCGCGCGCGCGCATGTGGCCAGGTGCTATCTGGAGAGGTATGGCTACCGTCCTGGGCAGCGTCTGGTGCTCTTCTTCTCGGAGGTCGCGGCGAGCGACGACGATGCAACCGCCGATGATCTACCATTGCCGGAGCCGCGCGATCCGTTCACCGCCGCCGATCTGGCGGACCTGCGCGGTTACGTCGAACAGTTGCCGCCACGCGAACGCGCGGTGGTGGTGATGCGCTACTGGCAGCGCGCCCGCGAGCACGAGATAGCCGCCGCCCTCGGCGTGACCTCGCGCACGATACGCAATCTGCTCCGCAAGGCCCATGCGCGGCTCTATGCGCTGTACATGCATGCTCAGGTGGAAACGCGGGCAAGCCAGGAGGAGGAGGTGAATGGTGAGTAACTCGCAGGGCGACAAGCCAGCACAACCGCCGCACGAGCCGTCGCCCGACACGCTGGCGCTGGCCGAGTGGCTGGCCGAGCTACGCGCCGCTGGCGACGTTCCGCCATTGAGCGCGCTGATCGCCGCCCTGCCCGATGCCGCTGGCGAGCTGGCCGACGCGACGATGCTCGATGCGCTCGTGGAGGAGGACATATCTGATAACGGCATCTCCGAAGCAGCCGCGCCTCCAGCGCTCTCGTCGGGGGCGCAACGGGTCATCGCCGATATCTTTGGCGCGGGGGATACGGAGGAGCTCGCCATGGTCGCCGAGACCCCGGCTTCCTATGTGGTGACAATGGAGACCGGGGCAGCCGAGGTGGTCGGCTTACTGGCGCTGGCGCATGGGCAGGGACTTGACGCGGAGGCGCTTGCAGCGCAGATCATGCTCTCGCCCGACGTGTTGCGCTGGCTGGATCGCGTAGCGCTGCCGCCCGATGACCAGCCCGATGCGCTGGTCTTCCATCTGGTGGGCGCGCTGGGGGCGCCGCGCGAGCGCGTGCGGGAGGCGCTGTCCCAGGGAATTGCGTTCACGAACACAGACATAGACACAGCCATGGATGTAGACGCGGGCGATCTCGCGCACATCCTCACCACGAGCGCATCGCTTACTCCAACGCAGCGCGCCTACTGGGCCGCACAACTCGCCAGGCAGCAGTAGGCGTTAGCTCGGCATGCATACAATCATCCCCGCGAAGATCTCCATGCTGGCAGGTGTAACCATCTCAGCATGGGAATCTCGCGGGGACTGGGATTGGCCGAACGCCCAGCGCACTGCTACTTGCTGGCGCTTTTCCCGTTCGATGATGTCAGCTCGGCACTCTCTTTGCGATGATGCGCTCGCTTGCCGCCGATACGGCCGATGCGCGAATAGTGCTCGACTCCTTTATTCCGCTTGGTGCTTTCGCCACCTTTGCGTCCGATGTCTGTATAGAACTCTGAACCATGTCGCTCGCGAACTGTACTCCCACCCTTTGTTCCAATACGAGAGTAGAAGGCGCTGCCGTACTTGTCGCGTGCCGCTGTTCCACCACGCTTGGCCGCTTCTGTTCCAGGTTTGGGGCCTGGCTTGCGTCGCGGGCGTTTCTCGCCGGTCACCTGATCAAACACGAGGTCAGATGGAGAAATATTCTCCGGCATCAGACGTCTCCTCTTCATGAAGGCGTGGTGTGCGGAGAACAGGCAGCCAGAGATGGACCTGGTGTCCATCCAGTCTACGCACGTTTTCCATGGGGGCCAGGGTCATTGTTCCACTGTTCCATCGCTAGGAGCCAAAAGGTCATGGGATGCATCATGCATTGGCTGCTACGGTCACTTTAACACTAGAATAACCTTCCATGGTCAACGTTTTGTAGCTTATGTTGCAGGGTCTTTGTTTTCTTGCTCGCTTCGCCGGAAACCGGAAACAGGAGGAGACGTCGCCGATGTATGAGTCGGACAAGGACGCCGCGGATGAGCATTGGTACGGAGTCCAGGAAGCCGCAAGCTACCTGGGAATCCATCGAGCGACCCTCTTTCGTGCCCTTCGTAGCGGGCTGATCATAGCCGACCGCACGACCCCCAAGGGGCGCGCCCGCTTTCGCCTGGCAACCCTCATGGCCTTTCGTGATCGATTACGGCATCAGGCCGCGACGAGCCAGGAACATGCCTATGCGCCAGTGGCCGTGCTGGCGAAGCTGGCTGGTCTGGGCAGATCGCCCGACCCGGTTGAGCACAGTATCGCGGTGATGGAAGAAGCGGTGCGGCTCCTCTGTTCCTCTGGTGGCAACTACGATATGGCCCTGGTCGCCCTCCGTGTTCCGTGTGAGGCGGACCCCTATGCGCTCAAGACGCTGGCGCAATGTGGCCTCCCAGAGAGCCTGAAGGCGTCCTACACCTACCTTCGCCCGGACGTTCCGTTTCCTGTCAATGTGGTGTCGCGCTCCGGTAAGGCTGAGATCTGCGAAGATATCATTGCCCAGGTGCCTCTCCATATGACCGCGCAGCGCGTTCTGATGCAAAGTAACATCGCCTCTTATGCGGTCTACCCGATTGTTTCTGGCAGCGACGATGGCAGAGCGATTCTGGGCGTGCTGGCTGTCTGTGGAAACGCGCCGCACAAATACTCTGAGCAGGAAAAGACGTTTCTTGCCGGAGTCGCCGATGCCCTGAGCACCTGTATCACGCAGGGATCGCTGCTGACGGGTCTCGACCTGTACAACGACAGCAACAGGCTGACGCCAGAGACGACGCTCGGTATTGTCTCACACCTGCTCGAAACCGCCTATGCGCGGACGCGGTGTCCTGATGCGGCGCGTTCGCCGCTGCTGCCGGTCGAGGCGCTCTGTAATCTCGTGGTAGAGCAGTCGCATGCGCTGACGACCTGGGCGTATGGCTTCCCGCCACAGGACTGTGGTAGCACCGTCGTCCTCACCCTGGAGGACGACATCCTTCGCCAGTATCGGAGCAATCTGCAGTCACTGGTCCAGCGTACGCGCACGGCAGATGGCTTGAAGCGCGAGCAGTGGCAGAACAAGGTCACAGCCATTGCGTTCCCTGTGCCGCTACGGTGCGGCGAGTCTGGCGCGGTCGGCGCGGTGTGGCCCGGCGTGCGGGCGGAGGTTGAGGCGGAGAGAGTGGTGCTATCTACCCTGGCAAGCGCATGTTCGCTGGTGTCACAATATACACTGGGTGGATGCGATTGAGCGCAACAGCGCGCCAAGAAAGCATCCTGGCGAGCACGGCAAACAAGGCAAACAAGGCAGGGAGAACAGCATGGCAGGCGGCGGCGCGCGGATATCGTCCGTTGGTATCGTCGGCGCGAATATCGCCGGGGCAAGCACCGCCGAGACGCTGCGACGACTGGGCTACGATGGCCGGATTGCGCTCATCGGCGCTGAAACAGAACTGCCGTATGAGCGCCCTCCACTTTCCAAGGAGTTCTTGGCGGGCCAGTCCGGCGAGGAGCGACTGACGCTCCGGCCACGCGTGTTCTATGACGAGCAGCGGATCGAGTTGTGGCTGGGACAGCGCGCCACCGCGCTGGATGCCGCGACGCGCACGATTACCCTGGCCCGCGGCGAGCGCCACCACTTTGATCGTCTCGTGCTGGCCACTGGCTCTGAATTGCTGCCCTTCCCGGTACCTGGCGCTGACCTGCCTGGCGTCTATGCGCTGCGCACGCTGGCGGATGCCCATACGTTGCGCGCGGCGCTGCGTGCCGGGGCAGAACAGAGCGGGCGGGCGGTGGTGATTGGCGCGGGATTCATCGGCTCAGAGGTGGCGGCGGCATGCCGGTTGGCGGGGATGGACGTCACGCTGATCGAGATGCTGCCTGTCCCGCTGGAGCGCGCGCTCGGCCCGGCGATGGGCGCGCTGCTGGCCGACGTGCATCGCGCGCGGGGCGTCGAGGTAGTCACTGGCGAGACCGTGGTTGCCATCCATGGCGCGGCGCGGGCCGAAGAGGTCGTAACGGGCAGCGGCGCGCATATCCCCTGCGCCTTCGTCGTGGTTGGCACAGGAGTGCGCCCGGCGCTCGGCTGGCTTGCGGATTCCGGGCTGGCGCTCGGGAACGGCGTGGTGGTAGATGCCTTCTGTGAGACGAGCGCGCCGGGCATCTTCGCGGCGGGCGACATTGCCAACTGGCCCTACCAGCCAGCCGCGACCGCGCCAGTGCTGCGGGTGCGCCTGGAGCACTGGGATAACGCGCTCCGCCAGGGCGAGACGGTGGCGCGCAACCTGCTCGGCGAGGGCGTTGCCTACCACCATATCCCCTATTTTTGGTCCGACCAGTACGACCTGAAGCTCCAATTTGTGGGCTATACGCCTGAATGGGATGAGATCGTCGTGCGCGGAACGCCTCCGGAGTCGTTCGTCGCCTTCTATCTGCGCGGGGGCCGGGTACGCGCGGCGTTTTCGAGCAATCGGCAGCGCGATCTGGTGACGCTGAAGAAGCTGGTTGCCGCCGACCCACTGCTCCCCACGGCGCTCTTAGCCGATGACCAGCTGCCGCTGAAAGAGCTGCTCAAGCGGGTATGACCGCAACCCGTTACGGCTTACAGGCCCATTCTCTCCAGCTGTTACCGTCGCGGTGGAAGATTTCGTAGGCGGCATGGATGTTCTTGTCGTAGTCGAACGGCGAGTAGGCGGCATAGGATGTCGTATTCCAGGTGCTGGGATAGAGAATCTGGAAGACCCCTGAGGCGTGACTGTTGCCGATAGGATAGGAATTGACGGCGTTGGGGTCGTAGCCGGACTCGCACCTGGCGATATTGAGCGCTCCCGCCGCGTATTGCCCAAAGACAGCGTTGATATCGTTGATGATGACCTGCTGGCCAGGGTTGGCGCCTTTGACCGGCCCGGTATACTTCGGCTTCGGTTTGGGCGTGGCGGTGGGTGTTGGCACAGGAAGAAACCCACCCGCGGATGTGGCGAATTGGCCGCTGGTGGCCGCCGCCACGCTCTGGCCGAGGGGCGTGGTGATTGCCAGTGTGCTGGTCAGGATGACTGTCGCGACCATGGCGACGAGAAACTGCATCAGGAATGAGCGCGGCCCGTTGCGCCGGGGAACCACCCTGGCTGCCGGGCGAGGCGGTCTGGCCGCGCCGCGAATCAGCAGCGCGCTCGACTCATGATCGCTGGAAGCGGGCGCCAGCGTGCGGTGAGCCGCGACGGGAGCGAGCGCCATCGAACGCACCTCCGCGTCGGCTGAGCGTATCTCGTCTTCCAGTCCCGGCAGCGTCGGCGGGCGTATCGGCATGGTGGGCCGGGCAGCGCGGCGCATCGGCGGGCGTGTGAGCCGTGAGGGCTGTGCTGGCGAACCGGTTGGCGGGCGCGGGGATGTGACCGTTGGCGCCGCATCCGCATCCAGTGCATACACGTCGGGCAGTGGTGGCAGCGGCGGCAGATTGAACGCGGACGACGACGCGGATGACGCAACGGTTGGCGTCTCGTCGGGCGCGCTCTCGTTCTGCTGGGGGAAGTGAGGCTCCTGCGGGTGCATCGCATCTCCTCCTTTGCCGCGATGAATCAGTCTGCCTGTGCCAGCGTCTACGCCCAAGCCAGTGCCAGGCAGCATGCCAGGCATGGCATCGACAGGCATGGCATCCTGGTTTCCCACAAGGCTGAGTATGCCATTTCATCGCGTGGGAGGCCACCGGATAGGCACATCGTACCCGGCCAGGCGAGATGTGGCGGAGCGGCGATGGACTACGCGGGCGGCAGTTTGCGGCTGGCGATGATCTCCAGCAGCTTGTCTATGTCGAAGGGCTTGTGGAGGACCGGCACCGTGAGGTCAGACAGCAGATGTACGAACGCCAGGCTGAGCGTCTCGTGGCTTGCCGTCATCAGAATGTAGCGGTGGCGCACCAGTCGCCGGGTATCGCCCGCGACGGCTCCCAACAGTCCAGCGCCATCCAGCCGGGGCATCATCAAATCGAGCAGAACGATCATCGGGCTGGGTGTCTTGCGCAAGTAGTCCAGCGCCTGAAGGCCGTCTTGTACCTCGAAGACGGCGTAGCCAGCATCTTCCAGCAGGGAGCGGAGGGTCTCACGAATGGAGATATCGTCATCGACAATGAGGACGCTTGTTTTAATGGCGCTCAAACCCTCTCCCCTTTATGTAGCGCTGTGCGGTTGATACTGCTAGTGCGTCGTTATGATAGCATGGCACATCGCTAGCTTGATGTGATGATGTGACCGCGTATGCGTGCGTGCGAATGTCATGAATTGCTATGAGTGGCAATGAGCTGCCATGAATGCCGGGTGAGGAAGTGCTGAAATAGCGTGGTGACGCTTCCTCCAGAGCTTCCTCGATGGGCGAACTACAGCATGACTCATGCCAGTTCCGGCTGCCTGCCTTGTATTTCACAAAATCGTCGCTGGGTCGATGACCACGCCGCGCAGCAGGAGACGGGTTGAGGTCTCGACCTGTTCGTGCCAGTTGGTCGCCTGCGGATCAATCATCCAGAGCAACGCGAGCCCTTCGAGCAGTCCGCTCAAGGTGATGGCGACCTCAGCGGAGTTGATGTCTGGGCGGAACTCGCCCTGCGCGATGCCCCGCTGGATGAGCGCCTCCATGACCGTGCGATATTCGGCGAAGTAGGCGCGTAGATGCTGGCGAATAACGGCATGTCGCGCCGCCACGGCGTAGAGCTGGAGACTCACTGGCTGCAAGCTGGCCATGCGGTCCATCTCGCGCACCATCTGGTGGGTCAGCGTCATCAGGTGTCTTGTCACCGAGCCCTCACTGGCCGCGAGCGAGCGGACCTGCTTGAGCGCCTGATCGAAGAAGACCTGGAGCAGACGCCCGATGATGGCGTCTTTGCTCTTGTAATAGAGATAGAGCGCTCCTTTGCTGACGCCAGCCTCTTTGGCAATATCATCCATGCTGGCGCGCTCGAATCCCAGCCGCGAAAAGACCGCAAAGGCGGCGTCCATGATCTGATGGCGGCGCTGCTCGCTGACATCCTGCCGTGGGGCCATATCTATTCCACCTGCCTCCCTGTCGCCACGAGGCTCCCCCGCCGCTAGCCACGCGAGGGAGCAGGGAGCACTAGACCAGTTGTTTTCCTCCTATTGTAGCGTGTCGCGCGCGGCTGCGGATAGCGCCTGGGCGGGTTGTGTCGCCGGGAGAGAAGGCGCCGCCTGAATGCTCCAGATGCGCGTCTTCCACCAGAAGATGACCAGGCCCACGAGTGCGAAGCCGACGAACCACGCCAGGGCTATGAGAACGCCACCGCCGGGGACGCCATGGCCGAATCCGCCGCTGACCGCCACCTGCATCGGCCCAAAGGTCGGAAAAGCCGCCAGGAAGTCCTTGTTCGCCAGCGGATTCTCGACGGGCGCCTGCAACAGGGTATCCATCAGGCTCACCATGATAATGATAAAGAACCCCGCCAGCTCGCTCGAAATCAGCACGCCCAGCAGCAAACCCAGCGCGCCATAGATCAGCGTGTCCAGCAGATAGCCCAGCCAGATTGCGCCGAACCCGGCGGAGTGCCAGAAGAAGAGCAGCACCAGCGTCGCATAGAGCGAGACGAGCGCCGCGACGACGATGATGGCCGTTGTTTTGGCGGCGATGGCCACCGGTCGCGGTAGCCCGGCCAGCACTAGCCGCCGGTCGAAATCGGCGTTGCGCCGCGCCGCGGTGAAGATCATGAAGGCCACGATCAGCGTGATGGCATTGAAGCCTGATGTCAGGACGGTCAGGTTGTGGCCGTTGACCTGGAGAAAGGCGCCCGTGCTCTGCAACTTGAACGCCACCGGATCATTGGGGATGAGCGTGCCAAAGAGCCAGTCCCAGATCGGCACGAAGACGAGTAAAAGGCCGAGCGCGAAACGGTTGCGCGCCTGCTCGATCAGCGCGAACCGCGCGGCGGTGACGAAACGCTTCCAGGATGACACGCCTAGACTCCCTTCATCTCGCGCTGCGCATCAGTGCGATTGATTGGCAGCTGCGTCAACTGACCGTTTTCGAGTTGGTAGAGCGCGTCGAAGCGCTGCTGATCGAAGAGCAGGTGCGAGATGACCAGCACCGCGCGGCCCTGGCTACGAAGCTCCTCGGCTAGCTCCCAGAAGTGGAGATAGGTCTCCCAGTCGAATCCCTGGTAGGGCTCGTCGAGCAGCAGCACGTCGGGCTGGTGCATCAGCGCCAGCGTCAGATTGACCTTCTGCTTCGTGCCGCCGGAGAGCGTGCCAACAGGCATCGTCCGGTACTGCTGGTAGCCCAGGCTGGCGATCAACGTCTCGGCATACGAGACGTCGGCGAGGTTGTAGGCGGCGCCGAAGTAGGCGAGATGCTGGTTCACCGTCAGCGTCTCGTTCAGCACTGCCGCCTGGGGACAGTAGCCCAGCGCGCCGCTCCGGCTGATCGTGCCGTGCTGGGGGCGCAGCTGGCCCGCGAGGATGCGCAGCAGCGTGGACTTGCCCGCGCCGTTCTCGCCAACGATGCCCACCAGCGTACCAGGCGCGACAGCCAGGGTGACGCCGCGCAGAATCTTGCGCCGACCGAACGAGCGAGTAATGTGCTCGGCGCGTAACAGCGGTTCAGACATACGTACTCTCTCCTGATGTGACAGGCGTGGAGTCGTGCGATTCATGGGAATCACATGATAGGGTGTATCACTTGTAACTGACTGACCGGTCAGTCACTATAGTATATCGTGTTGCGATAGGTGTCAACCCTATCATCTGGCGTGGTTGAGCGCTTCCATTGTTGCAGAGATAGATGATCCCGGCGGCGTAGAGGAAACAGGACCGATACAGCGGAACAGGGGAAGCCAGCAGGAGGACATCATATGCGCGTGTTTGTTATGAGGGCGACCGGCGCTATGGGGGCGGCATACGTTGCTGCGGCTGGTGGAGCGTGGCCATCCGGCGTGCGCTCGGCTGGGAGTCAGCGTGACCATTCCACCGCTCTGGCCTGGCGCAGTAAACATATAAAATGCCAACGCTACGCCAGGCGCAAGAGCAGTGCATTGGACTAGATGCTCTTAGGCGAGTGGTGGTGCACCCACTCGGGCACATCGCCCGACTCGCGGCTATCTTTACCCCAGCGCATCGCCGCCAGGTCCATCAGCGCCAGGAATCCAGTTACGCCAAGCGTCACAAGAAGCGCTTCCATTGTAGTCCTCCCTTTCATCGCATTCATCACATCAGTTGGTTGCCGTTTATTGCTGCTGTTGGTAGGCGAGTAGTGTCTGCTCGATCTGGTTCAGATGGACGGTGTCGTGGTCGGCCCAGCGTTCGAGCCAGCCCTCGGCGGTGAACTCGCCGTATTCCGGCTGGAACCCCACGCGCTGCCAGTCGGCGGGCGAGAGCAAGCGTGCGACGCCGAGACTCGCGCCACGTTGCGTCTGGAAGTCGGCCAGCAGTTCGTCGCGCGCGTCGCGGGCGGTGTTGCGGCTGGCATACCAGCGCTTCTCGTCGTGCGACGCAAGGTCGGGCCGGTCCTCTTTGACGATACGCGCCAACCGCTGCCGCATGATGAACGCCTCGTCGTCCACCAGATGCGCCAGCACCTCACGGATGCTCCATGCGTCCGGCGCTGGACGAAAGTCGAGTGCGGCGTCATCCAGAGCGCCGGTCAGCCGACGGAGCGCGGGCCCCGTAGCGTCAAGGATGGCCAGGGAGTCGTCGCGTGTCGCCATAGCAACCTCTCATCACTCATAACTCGTAGCTTTTAGCTCACAGCACAACGCTCTACCTCAATCAACCGCTCCTCCTACAGTATAGTTTCACCGAACAATATTTGTAAAGATGTCGAATTGTCAAAACAATCATTTGTGACAATTCGACATTACAGACGAATGTTCGTTAACCAATCGTGATGCGTCTGTCAGTAGCTCAATGCTAGTCAGCAGCCAGGCGCGCCGCTTCTCATCGTGTATCTGCTGTAACTCGTTGCGGCTCTATGAGAGAATGCGTGTCGAACGATTCGTGGCGCTGATTGTGGCTGTCGCGGCTGGCGCGCGTGCGGTAAGGGAGAGGGATTGTGATGGCAGGTGAAGCGGCGGATGTCATTATCGTCGGCGCGGGGCTGGCCGGTCTGGTGGCGGCGGCGGAGATTGCCGATGCTGGCAGGCGCGTCATCATCGTCGAGCAGGAGCCGGAGCAAAGCCTCGGAGGGCAGGCGTTCTGGTCGCTCGGCGGGCTCTTCCTCGTCGATTCACCGGAACAGCGCCGGATGGGCATCCGCGACTCGTACGAGCTGGCCCTCCAGGACTGGATGGGCACGGCGGCCTTCGACCGCGAGGAAGACCTGTGGCCGCGCCGCTGGGCGGAGGCCTACGTCGCCTTTGCCGCTGGCGAGAAACGCTCCTGGCTGCGCGCGCAGGGGATACGATTCTTTCCCATTGTCGGCTGGGCCGAGCGTGGTGGCTATGGCGCAATCGGCCACGGCAACTCCGTGCCGCGCTTCCATCTGACCTGGGGCACCGGGCCAGGCGTGCTCGCGCCGTTCGTGCGCCGAGTGTTGCGTGCGCGCGAGAAGGGGCTGGTCACGCTGCTGTTTCGCCATCGCGTCAACGCGCTGACAGCGAGCGGCGGGACGGTGGACGGCGTCCGGGGCGACATCCTGGAGCCGAGCGCCATCGAGCGGGGCAAGCCCAGCTCGCGGGTCGCTGTGGGTGAGTTCACGCTAAAGGCGCAGGCCGTCATCGTTACGTCGGGCGGCATCGGCGGCAATCAGGATCTCGTCCGCGCGAACTGGCCGGAGCGGCTTGGCAATCCCCCCAAAGAGATGATCACCGGCGTGCCCGCGCATGTGGATGGGCGGATGCTGGCGATCACCGAGGCGGCGGGCGGGCGCATCATCAACCGCGATCGTATGTGGCACTACACCGAGGGCATCGAGAACTGGAACCCCATCTGGCCGCAGCACGGCATTCGCATTCTGCCGGGGCCGTCGTCGCTCTGGCTCGATGCGCGTGGCAATCGGCTGCCAGTGCCGCTCTTTCCCGGCTTCGACACGCTGGGCACGCTCGAGCACATCATGCAGACAGGCTATGAGTATACCTGGTTTATCCTGAATCAGCGGATTATCCAGCGGGAGTTTGCGCTCTCCGGCTCCGAGCAGAACCCCGACATCACGAACAAGAGCATTGTGCAGACAATCCGCCGAGGCTCAGGCGTGCCGAAGCCGGTCCAGGCCTTTATGAAGCATGGCACAGATTTCATCGTCGAGCGCACATTGCCCGATCTGGTGCGCCGCATGAATGCGCTGACCGCGGAGCCGCTCCTCGACCCCGCCGCGCTGGAGCGTGAGATCATCGCCCGCGACCGTGAGGTGGCGAATCCCTATACCAAGGATACGCAAATCACCGCCATCCGTGGCGCGCGTCTCTATCGCGGAGACCGGTGGATTCGCGTGGCGAAGCCGCACCGGCTGCTCGATCCCGCCGCCGGGCCGCTGATCGCCGTGCGCCTGCACATCCTCACCCGCAAGACGCTCGGCGGGCTGGAGACCGACCTCTCGGCGCGCGTGCTCGGCGCTGACGGCCAGCCGGTGCCAGGGCTGTATGCGGCCGGCGAGGTCGCGGGCTTTGGCGGCGGCGGCGTCCACGGCTACCGCGCGCTCGAAGGCACCTTTCTCGGCGGCTGCATCTTCTCCGGGCGCACGGCGGGCCGCGCGGCGGCGAAAGCGGTCATCTGAGCGTTCAGGCGACCTGGGCGCGTTTCATCATCGCCCTCAGCGCTTTGATCTCGCCCAGGTGGCCAGCGCAGCCCATAAAGACGACCTTGAGCAGCTGATCTTTGGTGACTGGCGTCTCTCTGCCCCAGCCAGGCACTGGCTGAAGCAATGCCTCGAACGACGGCAGCGAGAGCAGATAGGCGCGCAACGCGTCGCTGGCCTGATCCAGATAGGTCAGCAGTTCCACTGCGCTGAGATGGGGAATCGCGGCGACCTCCTGCTGCGTGTAGCCCGTCAACGCTCCTAATCCGCGATAGCCGATGCCCTGCGAATGATAGCCGGTGCGCTCGGCCCAGCCCTGCGTCAGCCAGAACTCGTCCTCAGGCGGCTTCTCCTGAAAGACGCGCGCGATGACATCTAGCCAGCGCGCTACGTGCCAGACGGTGACGCCGATACTATTCCCCTCCGCATCTGGCTGCCAGTCCAACTCCTGGCGCGTGAGTTTTTCGACTTCGCCGTGCGTGCCTTCGACCAGTGACGCGATGAGATCGGCGTAAAGTTCATTCCCTTGCATGATGTAGCCCCCTGGCGCACATAGAGGATGGTTGTGCAATCACAGAGGGAGTATAGCGGCCACGCCAGCCCGCAAGCAATAGACAAGAAGGCTGCGCATGTGTCGGGGCGACGGGCGGGCCGGGAACTAGCCGTGGCCTTGAAGCCGCGAAGCCGACCCCAAGCGTGCTGCTCGGTTTCAATTCTTTCAGCATCATCACGCCGCGAATGGCCACGTCACACTAACCCCACTTGCCGCCGGTCTCGTTGCGGGCGGCGAGGATGGCCATCTCGAAGTGGCGCATCTCGATTACTGGCGGGTTGAGGCGTGAGGCGCCGGACTGCGCCGCGGCCAGCGAGTCCGCGCCATACGCGCGCATCCACTGTGAGACGGAGAGATTGGCGGCGCGGCGGCAGATGAACTCGATGTCGGCGCCGCTCAGCCCATCGGAGCGCTTCGCCAGCGTGTCGAGCGAGACGTTGTTGGCCAGCGGGCGGCGTTTGGTGTAGATCTCGTAGATGATGCGGCGCGCCGGGCGGTCGGGCATCGGCAGGTCCAGCAGCAGGTCGAAGCGGCCCGAACGCAGCACCGCCGGATCAATCAGCTCAGGGCGGTTCGTCGCGCCGACGACGACCACGCCCCGCCGCCCTTCGATGCCGTCTAGCTCGGTCAGCAGCTGGCCGATGATCTTGTCGCTGACCGAATCGAAGGCGCTGCCACGTCGTGGCGCCAGCGCATCCATCTCGTCGAGGAAGAGCACGCACGGCGCGACCTGACGCGCCCGCTGAAAGGTCGCGCGCACGCCGCGCTCGGACTCGCCGACCCACTTCGAGAGCAGTTCCGGCCCCTTCACCGCGATGAAGTTGGCCTGACAGGCCGTCGCCAGCGCCCGCGCCAGCAGCGTTTTACCGGTCCCAGGAGGCCCACTGAGCAGCACGCCGCGCACCGGCTCCAGGTCCATCGCGTCGAAGATATCGGGGTAGCGGAGCGGCCACTCGATGGTCTCGATGAGGGTGCGCTTGATGCCTTCGAGGCCGCCGACGCTTTCCCATGGCGTCTGTGTCACCTCGACGGCGACCTCGCGCGCCGCCGACGGGTCGATATGCTTCAGGGCGTCGCGCATGTCGTCCATCGTCACGGTCAGCCCAAGCAGCTCGTTGGTGGGGATGCTGCCGCGGATCAGGTTGGCCTGGGGGAAAGTGCGGCGCAGGGCCGACATCGCCGACTCGCGGCAGAGCGCGGCGAGGTCAGCGCCGACGAATCCCGGCGTGATGCGGCACAGCTCCTCCATGTCCACGTCTTCGGCCAGCGGCATATCGCGGCTGTGAATGCGCAGAATCTCCAGCCGACCCTTGGTGTCGGGCGCGTGCAGGTTCACCTCGCGGTCGAAGCGTCCCGGTCGGCGCAGCGCGGGATCGAGCGCATCGGCGCGATTGGTGGCGCCGACGACGATCACCTGGCCGCGCGCGCGCATGCCGTCCATCAGCGTGAGCAACTGGCCGACGACGCGCTTCTCCACCTCGCCCCAGACCTCGGAGCGTTTGGGCGCGATGGCATCAATCTCGTCGAGGAAGATGACGCTGGGGGCGTTCTTCTGTGCGTCGGCGAAGACCCGCCGCAGCTGCGCCTCGCTCTCACCATAGAACTTGTCGATGATCTCAGGTCCGCTGACGCTGAAGAAACGCGCGCCGCTTTCCGAGGCGACCGCACGGGCGATCAGCGTTTTGCCAGTGCCCGGTGGGCCGTAGAGCAGCACGCCCTTGGGTGGCTCGATGCCGAGGCGGTCGAAGAGCTCGGGGTGGCGGAGTGGCAGCTCGATCAACTCGCGCACGTGCTGCAATTCTTCGCCCAGGCCGCCGATATCCTCATAGGTGATAATGCTGCCGCG
>Ga0068857_100001040_pt1 | contig 21461 bp, 14 predicted proteins | sample KBSCornC72_FD_66591 | JGI IMG/M metagenome (GOLD analysis project Ga0068857, IMG submission 66591) | Corn rhizosphere microbial communities from Kellogg Biological Station, Michigan, USA - KBS Corn C7-2 | ecosystem: Host-associated > Plants > Roots > Rhizosphere > Soil ...
GCTCGATGCCCCCGCCGACACCGATAACCGCCTCGCCCTCTCCGATACGCTCGAAGACCCCGGCGTCCAGACGCCCGCCGATATCGCCTCGCAACACCTGCTCGGTGAAGAGCTGCACCGCGCGCTCTCGCAACTGACCAGCCGCGAGCGGTCGGTGGTCATCCTGCGCTATGGCATCGGCGATGGCCGCAGCCGGACGCTGCTGGAGGTCGGCAAAGAGCTGGGCATCTCACGCGAGCGGGTCCGCCAGCTCGAAATGGTCGCCCTCACCAAGCTGCGTAGCGCCAACTCGACCCAGTCGCTTCGCGAGTGCGTTTAATAGCTGACGTACTCGCTGCCAATAGATGCGGACGGACGCTCTGAAAAGCGTCCGTCCCTTTTTTGTGCCGCGCAACGCCCGATCACTCAGGGGACGACGAGCTTCCATTGGCCGTTGGAGTAGTGCGAGATGCCAAACCTCCCGACGGCCCAGAACTCATTAGCTGAGACAAAGGCTGCTGCGAAGTACTCGGACAGGTCGTCGGGTATGGTCGCATCTGGCACCTGGACCCACTGACCGTTCCGCAGCCAGAACAGTGGGCGGGTATTGGTGTTGGTCTCGTGAGCGGGCCTGATTTCCGCAATCATCCAGCCGGTGGTTGGTGACAACATCCGAATGGACCAGACCTGACCGTCGAGTGGAGGCTTGTACCCGCCAGGAATGGGCTGGCTGCGCCAGTGTCCGTTGCTGAGCCGCCAGAGTAATGGGCTAAATGTCTCAGCACTTCCGTTGTCTCTAAGTGTCGTCATCACGTAAGAGCCGCCAATCCAGCCATCGCTGGCCGATGCCAGAGAGACGGTGTAGAAGTCAACGCCACGGTAGGTGCTGTCTACCTTCCAGACGCCATGCGTGTAGTGCAGCAGCACCCCGAGAGGCATCCATTCAACAGTCGCTGACGCGATTGCCCAGCCTTCATCAACCGAAGCCATCGAGATTTTGAGCACCGTGTAGCTATTATTCCAAAGCAAGTCTGGTATCGGCAGCGCCTGCCGGGTCCAGGTGTTGCCATCGTAGTGCAGCATGCCGGGTTGACCGTTTGGGCCATCGGCGCTGGTTTTGCCATCGGTGCTGATCCAGATCGAGGATGGCGAGGGCGCGGCAATCGCACCGTAGTCGGTGTCCAGGCGCCAGCCGGGTCCCGGGACCGTGACGGCCTGCCATGAGTGCCCATCGTAGTGGTAGATGCGCGCGGTACTCAAAAGCCAGCCATCGGTTGGGCTCAGCATCTTCAGCGCGTGAATGCGTCCTTGTACCTCTGTCTGCACCCGTGTCCATTTGCCCGCTGCATAGTGCAGCGCGACCACCGGGCCATCGCCATTGAGCGCCTTGCTCGTAAAGGCCCAGCCATCCGTTGCCGATGACATATCAATGACGGCTGTCCGTGGTGGCAAGTCGGCGCTCGTCAGTGGTGGGGCGCTGACCTTGGCTGGCGCTGGCCGCCCATGATTCACAAAGAGATATCCGGCGAGCAGCGAGATGACCACCACCGCCGCCAGCCCCGCCATGCCTGAAAGCCTCTGCCATGAACGCAAGGAATGCCAGGAATAACGCTCCGGCATGAGCGCCATCCCTGGTACCGTTGGCGCTGGTGACGTCGTGGTAGCGGCTGGCATTGCCGCGCGCAGGTTCGCCATCAGGCGCTCCACGTCGAGCGGCGGTGGCGTCAGACTGCGCAGACCGCTGCCGATTTCCTCGTAGGCGGCCACTCGCCGCTGGCAACCGGCGCAGGTCGCGATGTGCGTCCGAAGCTGGGCCATCCGCGCCGGAGAAAGGTCCTCGTCGCGCCAGCGCGCGAGTTCGTCATCGCTCAGGCCGAGCGAACATTGTGCGGAGATCATGCGCGCGCCTCCTCGCTGTCATTCCGGTCGTAGCGCTGGCGAAAATGGGTGCGGGCGCGTGAGAGCAGCATCCGCACCGAGCTCGCGGAGACATCCAGTGCGCGGGCGATCTCGTCCATCGAAAAACCCTCGACCTCACGCAGCACCAGCGCGGCCCGTTCGCGCGCGGGCAACTGGAGGAGCGTCTGGTGGATCAGCTCCAGGCGGGCAATGCGCCCGACGGGGTCATCAGTCGCTGGCTGAACATCCTCGCGCAGTGGCGTGATAAGCCCTGACGCGGTAGTCCGCCGTTCGATGGCGTTCAGGGCGAGATTGGTCGCGACGCGAAAGAGCCAGGCGCCAGGCTGCTGGTAGTGACGAATCTTCTCGAACTGCTGCCACGCGCGCAGAAAGGTCTCCTGGCAGAGATCATACGCCGCCTGCTCGTCGCCGGTCAGCCGCCAGAGGTAGCCAAAGACATCCGACTCGCGCCCGGAGATGAAGTCTTCAAACGTCTCATAGCCGCCCATCGCTGCTCCATCCACGGAGGTATCCTGTTTGCGTAGCGCCAGCATGAGCGTGCGCCAGAGCCAGGCCAGCCGCCACGCCCGACGCCGCTGGGATTGCGTCGCGCGTTGTGCTGGTTGCCCGATTGACTGCCAGGGCGAGGTGATTGCCATCCGCGCCTCCATCGTTGCCACTGTTGGCATAAGTGCTCTGGCATAGTGTACTGCACACCAGCCGTCACCTCTACACACCGGGCATGGTCGGCGTTTGCAACAGCGAATCGCCAGCGGGAGCGCTCCCGCTGTTCCCTGGCTATCTTACCGAGCCACGACCCGCCTGATACACTATGAGGAAGGGGATGCTGGACACCGGCATCGCGGAGGGATGGGGAGGGGGAGAGTGGACCATGCGACGCTGGAACGGTTGGGGCGACGATACCATCAGCCTGCATCTGCCGGGTTCGACCACGCGCTATCTGGAGCAACTCGTCGGGCCAGGCACGCCGCCGCATGATGTGACGCTGGCGCAGGTAGTCAAACAGGTCCCCGACTCGCGCCTGCCTGAGCATCCGCTGGTGACGACCGACGCCGCCGAACGGGTGCGCCATGCGCGCGGGCAGAGCCTGGGCGACTGGATCGCGCTGCGAAGCGGGCAGATCGAGACTTTCCCCGACGGCGTCGCCTATCCGCAACATGCCGAGGATGTGGCCGCGCTCCTCGCCTGGGCCGCGACGGTTGGCGCGCGGATTATCCCCTATGGCGGCGGCACCAGCGTCGCCGGGCATATCAACCCGCTGGCGGGCGCGGCGCCTGTGCTGACGGTGGATATGCGCCACATGAACCGGCTGCGCGCCTTCGACGAGGTCAGCCAGCTTGCCACCTTCGAGGCGGGCGTGCGCGGCCCCGACCTGGAGGCGCACCTGCGGGCGCGCGGCTATACGCTGGGGCATTTCCCGCAGTCGTTCGAGTATTCGACGCTCGGCGGCTGGATCACCACACGCTCAAGCGGCACGCAATCGCTCGGTTACGGGCGCATCGAACAGCGGTTCGCCGGAGGGCAGATGGTCGCTCCGGTCGGCACGCTAGAATTGCCCGTCTTCCCGGCCTCCGCCGCTGGCATCGATCTGCGCGAGGTGGTGCTCGGCTCCGAGGGGCGGATGGGCATCGTCACCGAGGCGACGGTGCGCATCGCGCCGCTGCCAGCGGTCGAGGCGTTCCATGCGGTCTTCTTCCCCACCTGGGAGCAAGGCGTTTCCGCCGCGCGCGAGCTCTTGCAGAGCGGGCTGCCACTCTCGATGGTACGGTTGAGCACCCCGCGCGAGACGGAGACGAACCTCGTGCTGGCGGGCCATCGCCGCATTATCGCCGTGCTGGACCGCTATCTGGCGGTGCGCGGCGCCGGGGCGGAGAAGTGTATGATGGTGCTGGGTTTCGCTGGGCGCGAGCCGCTGGTGGAGGCGACGCGCAAAGAGACGCTGGCCATCACCGGGCGTCACAAGGGGGTGCATCTGGGGCAGGCGCTTGGCCGGGCGTGGCACAAGAGCCGCTTCCGCACGCCCTACCTGCGCAACACGCTCTGGCAGGCGGGCTACGCGATTGACACCGTGGAGACGGCGACGATCTGGAACAACGTGCCAGAGATGGTGACAGCCATCGAGGCGGCGCTCTGCGATGGGCTGGCAGAGTGTGACGAGCGCGTGCACGTTTTTACCCATCTCTCACATCTCTATCGTCACGGCGCGAGCGTCTACACCACCTATCTCTATCGGCTGGCGAATAGCCCGGAGGAATCACTGGCCCGCTGGCAGCGGCTGAAGGCGGCGGCGAGTGCGGCCATCGTGGCGCACGGCGGCACCATCAGCCACCAGCATGGCGTGGGGCATGACCATCTGCCCTATCTGTCCGCCGAAAAAGGTGATGCGGGCATCGCCGCGATTCAGGCGCTCTGCGCGCACTTCGATCCGGCGGGCATCATGAATCCAGGCAAGCTAATCCCCGCGTGAACCCAGAAACCGACGCTGGCAAACACGCTTTATCTTCTCCTCACAAATCATCCTCGCGCCGTCAATTGAGGATATTGGCGACTGGCATTCAGCATGTCCTGGAACACTTATTGCGTGCATTGTTACCTGCGTGTAAACAATGGCTGTTGCGCCAGTCTGCTATTGTGGCGCAGCCGCCGCGTGATGTACCGTGCATGAAGTTGCAGGTGTCAGCCGCAACACGCACAGCCTGTGCCGCCTGATGGGAAGCAGAGGCTGTAGCTTCCTCAGGCGAGGCGGTTGCGGAGCGGAGCACAGCGTCAGGAGGTTATCGCGAGAGAGCGGATTACCGGCGGACCGATTGCTGGGCAGGGAAGCGGAGAGAGCCATAGTGCAGGGTTCAGTAGTATTGCTGGTTTCTTTCTCTTCCTCCTCAGGTCCAAAAGCGATCCATGATCGAATTCCGCTACTGCCGCTAGAGCAGGCGGTGAACGAGTTGGTCAGTTCGCGCGGCGCGTGGGCGCCTGTGTTCGGTGAGATTCCAGGGTAGCTATCCTGGACGAATCCGCGATTGAGTTGATAGGAATTGACGCGCCTGCACTATCAAGCACGATCAAGACTATCTGGATACGGCAAACGGGCGGAACAGACCCCGTATACCATTGTGATGTGTCTGTGTGCGCAGCCGGGTATTTTGTGATGCGAGCGAGAGGGCAAAGTGTTTCTCTGCTATCTAGCGACTACCTACGGTTTGCCGCTTGCCCACTAGACCTGTTGCCGCAGCTTTCGGCGCCTATCGCCTCACGAACACGCCAGATCGCCCTCCCGGAAGGGTCAAGATTGATTACCTCTGGACGGTGGATTTGCTCTATGCAGTCTGTTCGAAGGACTCGCCGCGCATTCAGGCCGCAGAACATCAGCAATCTTCAGGACTAAGGAGGTCCTCTATGGAACAAAGAAGACTACTACCCACCATGGCTGTACCGGCTGCACTGGCTTCATTGCCTTCATCTCCAGCCTGAAAACACCGTTATCCCTGCTCAATAGCCTCGTTTTGCCATCTCTGCATCCCTCTGCCACGAGATCGGCATGGCAAGCGTGTCCACGCAATCGATCAGTTCCGGGTAGAGCCCTGTCCCAACATGCCCGTATGCGGGGTAGTCCACCGTAGCCACGAGCGATCGGCATCAGCACAACACCATAGCGAGAAGACACTGTCATGATAACCGCACAATCACCTCCAAAACCTCAGAATCCCCCCGGTGTCTCACGTGACGCCACGGAGCGTGAGATCTTCCACGATCCAACTCGCCGCCGATGGCGTTACGTCAAGATCGTTGCTACACTGATTGTGCTGCTCACCATCATGACCATTGGTGTCTCATGGCAGCCGCTACAGCAGCCCACCGCGCTCCGCAACGGCGCAGCGATTCCGCCCATGCCCCACCTGGATCTCGAAGGTCAGACGCCGGAAATCGGCGTTGGTCCGCTCGTCCGGCTGGTGCGCGTTGAGCGGACTGGGAACACACTGATCGCCGTAGACCCGGTCACAAACGGATCGCTGGGCGCGATCACCGGGGATGATGCGGACCAGGTGGGCAACGCGAGCCTCGCGTTGGTGCACTACGGCTATAGTAGCGCCGCCCACAAGACGCTCGAGCTGACGTTCGACGATGGACCTGATCCGACCTGGACACCGCAAATCCTCGATCTGCTGTCCAGATACAAGGCCGCGGCGACATTCTTCGTCGTCGGCTCCGAGGTTGTCAAGTATCCAGATATCGTAAAGCGTGAGGTGCGAGAGGGGTTTGCGGTTGCCAACCACACACTGACCCACCCTGATCTCACGACCGATACAGTACAACAGCAGTTAGTATTCAATGACCGAATCATCCGCTCCTCGACCGGTATCGCGACCAACCTTATCCGGTTTCCCTTTGACGGCAGCGTCGGGCGTACGATGGACAGCGACCGTAATGCCCTCATGGTTGATGCGGAGCGGTTAGGATATGTCGTATCCATGGATGAGTTCGATACCAATGATTGGCAGTACGGTGATCCCGCTCTGCGTCCCAAAACGCCAATTCCGCTGCCTTCGGCGAATGTGGACAACCTGACGATCCTGCTGCACGACGGCGGCGGCAATCGCTCTGCCACCATCGCCTATCTGAAGCGCCTTATTCCCTGGGCGCTCGCTCATGGGTATACCTTCCATTCGCTGCCACAGGTCAGCCCGCAGGTCGCCGCTGGCACCAAGCAGATCAGCCCTGCCGTCTGGGATTACGAGACGTTATGGCTGTATCAGGCGCTCTGGGTATGGCCAAACACACTGATCGTGATATTGTTCGTGCTGTCCCTCCTCTCCGTCGTCGCTGGCGGTGGCATCAACCTGACCCTCGCCGTGTTCCGCCGCGCGAGGTGTGCCCGGCATCCGTTCAGCTGGGCCAGTGAGAGCAGCGAGACCAGGTTGCCCGTCTCAGTCGCTATCGCCGCCTACAACGAAGAGAAAGTCATCGGCCGGACGCTGCAAGCGATCTGTCGCTCACAGTATGCGGACCTGCAAGAGATCCTCGTCGTTGATGACGGCTCCTCCGACCACACCAGAGATATCGTCACCGAGATGGCTGCCTCCGATTCCCGCATCCGGCTGCTGCGCCAGAAGCACGGCGGCAAGGCGGCGGCTCTCAACTGGGCGTTCGCTGTGGCGCAATCTCCGGTCATGGTGACGCTCGACGCCGATACCATATTTACTCCGGCGACCGTTGGCAATCTGGCCCGTCACTTCATGCGCGACAAAAGCCAGCGGCTGGGCGCCGTCGCGGGGGTCATTAAGGTTGGCAATCTGCGCAACGTGCTGACGCGCTGGCAGGCGCTGGACTACATCACGATGATTAACATTGACCGCGGGGCCCAGGATGTACTCCACGCGATTATGGTGGCGCCGGGGGCTTGTGCCGCATGGTCGAGGGAAGCCGTTCTGCGCGTCGGTGGCTACTCGCGATCAACGCTCGCCGAAGATTGTGCCCTGGTGCTGGATCTGCAACAGGCTGGCTATTCAGTAACCCAGGATGATGAGGCAGTATGCTATACCGAGGCGCCAGAGACGGTGCGCGCGCTCACCAGGCAGCGCTACCGCTGGATGTACGGAAGCATCCAGGCGATGTGGAAGCATCGGCGGATGATCTTCAATCCCCGCTACGGCTGGCTGGGCATGCTGACCCTGCCTGTCGCTGTCATCTCCGTGCTCACGCCACTGGTGTTTTTGCCATTCGTCTATGCAATGGCTGTGGTCACATTTGAAGGGCAGGGGATGTCTCCGTTGCTGCTATACGCCGCGATTTTTCTGGCAATGCAGTTGCTCACCTCGGGTATTGGCGTCTGGCTGGCTCGCGAGCATCCGAGTCACCTGCTGATGGTGCCGGTCTACAGGGCGATTTACGAGCCGCTCCGGGCCTACATTCTCTATAAATCAACCCTGACTATTTTGCGGGGCGCCCAGTCGCGATGGAACAAGCTGCAACGCAGGGGGACGGTCACAGTGGCATCGTCTGAGCCAAAGGCAGGTGTCGCATGGGCAAACGGACGATCTTCATCGTAGCGCTGGCGCTGGCGATAGTGGCAGGAGGGGCAGGGATGGCTGGATGCGGCGTTCAATCGTCTGAACAGGGGGTCGACCCATCCAGCCAGAATGCCGGAAATTCGCAGGCGGTTGCCGGGTATATCGTGCCTGAAGATCTGCGCGGCGTCGCGGCACTGGGCAATGGCGTCCTGACGGAGGTAAGCCCGGTCTGGTACCAGCCTGCCGAAAGCGGACAGCTCCTGTTTGCCTCGGCAGAAGCAGACGAGGCTGTCGCGGGTATTGAACGTGGAGCGGCATCTCACCGTGTCATGCTCTTGCCTTCCATCGCCAACTACCGGGACGGCCACTGGGATGGCGCGCTCATCCATCGCATCATCACCAGTCCAAAGATACGCGAGAGCCATGTCGCAGCCATCGTCAGCCTCGTCACGTCTCACGGCTGGGCGGGTATTGATATTGACTATGAGTCACTTGCTGCGGCCGATCGTAGCGCGTACAGCGGATTCATCAGCGGCCTTGCCCGCGCGCTGCATCAGGCGCGGAAACAACTCACGGTGACGGTGCATGCCAAGGTTGATGAGCCGGGAGACTGGAGCGGCGCACGTGCTCAAGACTGGCGGGCGCTTGGTGTGGCTGCCGACGAGGTCAGAGTGATGGCCTATGATTATTCAACTGAGGACTCACTACCCGGACCGATCGCTCCCCTGACCTGGGTAGAAAGCGTGCTCCAGCTGGCAATCAGCGAAGTGCCGCGCGACAAGCTCATGCTTGGGGTGGCCACATATGGGTACGACTGGACTAGTGGCAAGCCAGGGCAGTCTGTGCAGTGGGCCGATGCCCAGGCAATCGCTGAGTCCCATGCGGCGCCGGTCACGTGGGATGCGACGAGCCAGTCGCCATGGTTCGCATACACCGACAAGCAGGGGCGCCAGCACACTATCTGGTACGAGAACGCGCGTAGCCTGAGAGCCAGGGTCGCTCTGGCCGCCCGCTATCACCTGAAGGGCATTGTGATCTGGCGGCTGGGCGGTGAGGACCCGGCGATCTGGGAGCAGATTCGTCAGGTGTCGTGAGACCGACACGGTGTGGTGGCTGTTGCTTGCCAGGTATTTCACCGCGCTATAGTCTGTACCAGAGGCCACGGGAGGGAGCAGGCGGATGATGCGGGAGCGCGAGGCCACCTGGGAGCGCATTGGCGGGCCATGGGACGTTATCATCATCGGCGGCGGCATCACCGGCGCGGGGCTGCTGCGCGAGGCGGCGCATCTGGGGCTGCGGGCGCTGCTGGTCGAGCGGCGCGATTTCGCCTGGGGCGCGTCGAGCCGCTCCTCGAAGCTGGTGCATGGCGGGCTGCGCTATCTCGCGCAGGGCGATCTTCGGCTGACGCGCGAATCGGTGCGGGCGCGCAACCGGCTGCTGCAAGTCGGCGCGGGTCTGATAACGCCGCTGGGCTTCCTGCTGCCCGTCTATCGCGGCGAGCTTCCCGGCAGGCGCGCGTATGGCGCGGCGCTGGCGGTCTACGATGCCCTCGGCGCGCAGTGGACGCACCGCTACCGCGACGCCAGCGATTTCTCACTGCTGGCTCCCTCCGTGGCGCAGGCGCGACTGCGCGGCGGCTTCGCCTATCAGGACGCGCAGACCGATGATGCGCGGCTGGTGCTGCGGCTGCTGCGCGAGGCCGAGGCCGCGGGTGGCTATGCCATCAACTACGTCGCCGCCGAATCGCTGCTGCGCGAGAGCGATGGGCGCGTGACAGGTGTGCGGCTGCGCGATACCGAGGACGGACGTATCAGCGAGGCGCGTGCCACCGTCGTCGTCAATGCGACGGGCGCCTGGGCGGACCATCTGCGCGGGCAGGCGGGCGGATCGCTGCGGCTGCGGCCCTTGCGTGGCAGCCATCTGGTCTTTCCGGCGTGGCGCTTCCCGTTGGCGCAGGCCATCGGCTTCACCCATCCCGCCGATCAGCGCGCCGTCTTCGCGCTGCCATGGGAGGGCGTGACGCTGGTAGGCACGACCGACGTTGACCACACGCGCCCGCTCGACGACGAGCCAGCCATCGCGCCAGAAGAGGTCGCCTATCTGATGGAGGCGCTCGACGCGCGCTTTCCGGTGCTGGAGCTGACGGCAGCCGACGCGATTGCGACCTTCGCGGGCTTGCGCCCGGTGATCGGCTCCGACAAGGCCGACCCCTCGCATGAATCGCGCGACGCCGCCCTCTGGGATGACGATGGCCTGCTGACCGTCACCGGCGGCAAGCTGACCACCTTCCGCGAGAGCGCAATCCTGGCGCTCAACGCCATCCGCGAGCGCATTCCAGCGATGGCGCTGCCCGCGTCGGATGCCGCGCCGCTCGATCCGGTCGAACCGCTGGCTGAGGGCGCTGCACAACTTTCGCCGGAACAGCGGCAACGGCTGGCGGGGCGTTATGGCGCGGACGCCTCGGCGCTGGTGGCGGCGGCGCATCCCGGCGAGCTGGCGGCGATCCCCGATACGCCGATACTCTGGGCCGAGCTACGCTGGGCGGCGCGGATGGAGCGCGTGCGCCATCTGGACGACCTGCTACTGCGGCGGGTGCGGCTGGGGCTATTGCTGCCGGAGGGCGGCGCGGCGCATCTCGCCGCGATTCGCGCGATCTGCCAGCCGGAGCTAGGCTGGGATGACGCGCGCTGGCAGGAGGAGGAGGCGCGTTACCTGGCGCTGTGGCAGGCGTGCTATCGCGTGCCCGAGGAGGCGTTGCGTGCGGTGCGGCCCATGATCGAGCGAGCCGCCGAGGTAGCGGTGGCCCCGCGCGGGTCGCGCTGGCCGCTGGCGGTGGCGCTGGTGGCCGCTGGCGTGGCGGTGATCTCGGTGGCGGCCATCCTGGTGGCGCGGCAGGCGCAGCGCCAGTCTGAGGCATGACGCTGGCTCAAGGCTGATGTTGAACGACGATGTGAGCAGGCTAACATTCCAATCCATAAGGGGGTGTGCAATGGAGTATCAGTACGATCAGGCCGTCGAGATTTTGCGCCGGACGCCCGCGACCCTGACGGCGCTGCTGCGCGGGCTGCCTGAGGCATGGACGAAAGATGCCGAGGGGCCAGATACCTGGAGCGCCTATGACATCGTCGGCCATCTGCTGCACGGCGAAGAGACGAACTGGATCGAGCGCGTCCGCGTCATCCTCGAATATGGCGAGCAGGGCTCCTTCGACTCGTTCAACCGAACGGCGATGTTTGAGAAATACCGGGACTTCTCACTCGACCAACTGCTCGCGGCGTTCGAGCAGGCGCGCGCGAACAATCTGGCGACGCTGAGCGGGCTGGATATCACGCCGGAGAAGCTCGCCCTCAAGGGCACGCATCCAGCGCTGGGAACCGTCACACTGAGCCAGCTGCTGGCCACCTGGGTGGTGCATGACCTCAACCATATCGGCCAGATCGTCGAGGTGATGGCGCACCAGTACGCCGAGGCGGTCGGCCCGTGGAAGGCCAATCTGGCCATCCTCACCCGACCCATCCTCACCGAGTAGTAGCCGCTAGGCGATGCTGCTGGCGCGCGCGGTGGATGGCATATACGCGCTGAGCGAACGGATGTTGTGCGTCAACCGCGACGACTACAAACGCGCGTTTGCGGGTCGGCCCACGTCTGACAAGAAGCCCCAGTAATAGCGCCCCCTGGCAGGCGAGCATCCCCGGCACGTACTATCTTTGGCAGGGGTTGATATCAGGCGAACAGCATACTAAAGGGGATATCGCTGGTGACACGCAAGATTCGCGTTGGGATGCAGTTCCATCCCCAGCACACGACAGTTGAGACGTTGCTCGCGGGCGTGCGGCGGGCCGAGGAGATCGGGCTGGATACGCTCTGGGACTGGGACCACTTCTTCCCGCTCTATGGAGATAAGGATGGGCCGCATTTCGAGGGCTGGACGCTGCTCACGGCGATGGCGATGGTGACGAAACGCGCCGAGATCGGCTGCCTGGTCACCTGCAACAGCTATCGCAACCCGGCGCTGCTCTCGAATATGGCGAAGACGGTTGACCATCTCAGCGGCGGGCGGCTGATCCTGGGCATTGGCGCGGGCTGGAATCAGCGCGACTATCGTGATTACGGCTACGACTTTGGCACGGCGGGCTCGCGGCTGGACGCGCTAGAGCAGGGGCTGCGGATCATCAAGGAGCGCTGGGCGGTTGACGCGCCGCCTCCGGTGCGCAATCCGATTCCGATACTGATTGGCGGCGGTGGCGAGCGGAAGACGCTACGCCTCGTCGCGGAATACGCCGACATCTGGCATAGCTTTGGCGATGCGGAGACGCACGCGCGCAAATCGCAGGTCTTGCGGGAGTGGTGCGAGCAGGTTGGGCGCGATCCCGACGAGATCGAGCATGCAGTTGAGGTGGGGTCGGGCGCCTCGGAGAAAGAGCTCGACGCCTATGTCGATGCCGGAGCCACCCATCTGATTCTGGCCGGATCAGCTACCCCTGAGAAGTTCTTCGATATGGAATGGCTGGTGCGCTGGCGCGACCAACGCAATAGATAGCGCGACATAGCTTTTCAGGTGTCAGGAGACTGCATGGTCGGCTCTATTGTCCTGGTTGTTTGACCGTCAGACCGCGATATGTTATCACTGCCTGGGCTTATCTATTCCACTCTGTCATCGTCTGAACGGAGTCAATTGTGCGTCCATTTCACCCGCGCTGGCGCATGACACGCACCCGTGCGAAACCGCTTGCGCTCCTTTGGATCGTGTTGATCATTGGGGTGGCTACTTCTGGGTGTCGTGTCGCACAATCGCCACCTCCCGTTTTTACACCTGTAACATCTCTTGCCGCTAATCCTACGCAGGCCATGCCCTCGATCTTGCTCGGCGCTGCCGTCGATTACAACTATCTCAACAGTGATTCGACATACCGTGAGACGCTCAAGAGCAATTTTTCGCTGCTAGTGCCCGAAAACGACATGAAATTCGCAGCATTGGAGCCAGCGCAGGGCGCATTCGATTTCGCCAGCGGCGACGCGCTGGTAAACTTTGCCCACAGCAATGGTATGTGGGTTCGCGGACATAACCTCGTGTGGGGAGAGCACCTGCCCGACTGGCTCACGCAAGGCAAGTTCAACCACGACCAGGTCATCGCCATTCTGAAAAATCACATTGAGACCGTTGTCCGACACTATCGCGGCAATGTCATCTCATGGGACGTTGTCAACGAGCCGTTCAATGGCGCGCATCTACGCGACACCTTCTGGCTTCGCACGATAGGACCAGACTATATCGCGATGGCCTTCACGTGGGCGCACGAAGCTGACCCAAATGCGAAGCTCTACCTCAATGACTTTGGCGACGACGAGATTGGGCCGAAGTTCAACGCGATCTATGCTCTGGCAACTAGCCTGCGCCAGCAACACGTTCCCATCGATGGCATTGGCATGGAGATGCACATCGGATTCGGAGCGCCTGCTAATCCTCACGCGGTCAAGGTGAATATGAGCCGACTCAAATCCGCCGGACTGGAGGTCGAGGTGACGGAGCTTGATGTCCAGATCCACAATCTTCCTGGCTCTCTCCAGGACAAATTGAACGAGCAGGCGGCAATTTATGGCGAGATAGCAACGGCATGCCGCAATGCGGGGAATTGTGACGCATTCATTACCTGGGGACTCACCGACCGCCATACCTGGCTTACGGCGATCCTGGGTCATCCCGATGAGCCGCTGCTCTTCGACCAGAACTACCACCCCAAGCCCGCTTATTTCGCCGTCAAGGCTGCCCTGTATGGCTCGTCCACAGCCACCGTCACAGCTACGCCGTGAAGCGCGGCGCAATCTGGCACTACCTCGTTGCTGCTCGCCCTGCTCCTGCGGTTTCCTCCTGAGAGGCGGGGTTTGTGCGATCAGACGTTCTGCGACGGTGGGTGCCATACCATCCCTTGCGAATGAAGCCGGCGAGAAAGACGCCATAGAAAAGCGCCCAATACGCAGATCCAAAGTCAAAACTAGTTAAGATGGGAGTAGTGAGCAGGCCATAGATCATCGATCCTGCGATCAGCCCAAAGAGCAGCATCTGCGGCAGCGTCTCGCGCCAATACCAGGTGAATCGATTCGTTTTTCTCGTCACACGATAGGTCGGCTTTCGGTGAGGTCCGCTTATCAGTGCGACAATGCATGCCTTGATATAGACTGGCGCCAGACCCATCCACATCTCACGTTGACGCAAGAGCGTCTCATACCGCTGGCCATTATTCAGCGTTGCCAGAAACACCTCGATGGAGAGCGCAAATGGCCAGAAGTGCATCGCATAGTCTAAATTCGTCGTCGTCAGAGGGTAGACCTGGAACGAAAGGCTAATTGCCAGCGTGATGAGAATGGTCACAACTGTGAAACTCTGCATGTAGAAGAGTCCCAGTTCGATGAAATGGAGGCGCTGGCGCAGGTTTAACCCGCGAAAATTGCCCCAGAAGAACAGGCGCATCGTATCAAGCGCCCAGGTGCCCGACTGTTTATAGACATTCGGAATATCCTCTGGGGCCGTCTGTCCAGTTGCCCCGACAATGGGCAGGTAGATACCCCGCCAGCCGCGCCGAAGCGCCTCCACGCCTGACTGTAAGTCCTCGACTAGATTCCATGTTGGGAATCCGCCGATAGCACTCAGCGCCGACGTATGCCAGACAAGTCCCGATCCGCACGGAATGACTGCATTCGCCGCATGTCGCGCCAGCATCGTGCCTCGATAGAAGACCACATTGAGATTGGCGAAAGGGTCTCCCTCGCTCACGCGAGCTTCTTTGATGGTCTGCACATAGGCGGCGCCCATATCACTCATGAGCTGACCAACGCAGTGCCGGAGAAACGCCCAATCTCCTACCTCATCATCGGCATCGCGCGTCTCGATGAACTCGATATGTGGGTAGCGGTTAACAATCATATCAAGCGCTGAATTCAGATTTCCCGCCTTCGCCTCGCCACGGCGTTCCGCTGAGCCGCGCATGGGTGGTTCATGGTACAGCACAACCGCATCCCGATAGGCGCGTTGCAGGCCAACCACGACCGATTCAATCTCTGCGGAGTGCGCATCATCGGAGATGACTAGGGTAATCTTATCATTTGGCCATTTCTGCTGAAGCACTGATTCCGCCGTCCGCGCGACCATGGAGCCCGGCTCGCCAGCAGTGGGGATGATGACGGCGACATCTGGCTCGTCTCCTTCTGAGACAAAGTGTATCGCTGGGACGCTCCGCCGCCAGTTGTTGATGAAGGTGACCAGAGTCGCGATGATGATGAGCAGATTCGCGCCAGCAAAGGGAATTGCAAGCCAGAGCGCCGCGACGTTCACGCTCATGATGAGCCATGGACCAAACCAGATAGCTCCCAGTATCAGGGCAAATCCTGCCAGGCGTATCGGCCAGTTTTTGACCCTGCGCGTGGCGGCGGACATGGCCATCTCGTGTATCTCCTCTTGTGTGGGCCGACAGGTCGCTAGAGTCTGGCTGTATTTACCCACACGGTAATTTGGACCGGGTACGTGACGAACTGGAGGGAATGTCCAAGCTGGGTAACCATGCTGGTGCTCGAATACACCTCCTTGAAGGTATCGCAGGCCTCGATTTGCTGGTGCACGGTAGCAGGCCAGCTAATACCCCCAACTTCATCAACGAACCAGTCCGCTGAGCAGAGGCTACCCTTATATTCGCCATGCGCAACGCGATAGGTGTCGTAGATATCCCACGGGGATTGCAGGTTTCCATTACGGTAGAGTGTCATCTGATATGGTGCGGCGTCGCTTGCGAGTATAGGCTGACCGGGTCGCACATGGGTCGCAAGATATTGGGCAGCGGGGCGAGTATCTGGCCAGCCACGATCCATCTGCATTGCCTGAGCGATTCCCGCATAGGCCATAGCGAGCAGGGCGACGATGACCACGCCGCGCCGCAGCCAGCGCCAGGTTCCGGGCCTGAGCCAGATCCATGCGAACATCGCGCCAATGAGTGGGTAGCCGAACAGGAACCCAAACACCTGATGTTTCTCCTCACTTACCACGTTATCGATGATGAAGTGGTATGCTGGCCAGAGCAGCAAGCCACCGATGAGAACGATGATGAGCAGACGTTTATTCCTATCGGCAACCCATAATATGACAGCCGCGATGCCAGCCACCAGCCATGCCAGCGCACCATACCAGAGAAGCGAGAAATGCACTGTCTCCGTTGTTGCGCCGAAGGAAGGATTGTTCTCCTGGCGCCAGAGAAGAAACTGCACCAGTTGGTCTCGTAACGGCAGTACATAGATAAGCAGCAGTGCGATGCTCGCGGACAGCAGAATGAACAGATCAGCCTGAGCGCGCTTCCGACGCAATGTGAAGACGACTCCCACCAGCGGCGTGAGGCACAGGATCATGGGATACTTGGCGATAACGGCGACGGCGAAAGCTAAGACAGCAACGAGCAACCAGCGCCGCTCATCTCTCCGACCCACCCTAGAAACTGCCCAGAAGCTGATAGCCACTCCCGCCAGGGCGAGCTGGTCGTAGACGGCGAGATGTGCGAGATAAATGACTGGGCCGCTCACCACAAGAGCGAGTGCAGTCCACAGTTGCGCCGGTTCGCCAAAGAGATTGCGCGCTGCCTTGGCGCTCGCAAAGATGGCGAGCGACGTACAGGCAAGGGCGATGAGCCGCGCGCCCACCAGTCCGCCTACAATGTAGCCACTGGCGGAGACCACTGGCCACAGAAGCGATCCGGCAAACCAGGTGAGGTAGTTATCGCTGAGGCCGTAGCCCTCGATAGTGCGCATGCCAGCGAAGATATAGATCGCCTCATCGCCGAATGGGCCTGTTTGCTGGCTCAGAATGAGCGCAATCTCACAGCCAATGAAGACGAGCAACACCGCGATCGTGGCCCAGTGATAGGTCAGGGCGAGGCGGTGTCTTGCCGCAGAGACCCGTGCCGATGGGAGGATGACAGTCGGCTCCAGACTCACTGCGCCTTGAATGAAATAAGGCAGTGAGCGGTTGGCCGCAATGGACCCATAGGCAAATTCGACAATAGCTACCCGTTGCGGCACAGACAGTTGCGCTGTGTGCTTGAGGGTTATGATGAAGTCGTCGAACTCGATCTCCGAGGGAATACTCGCCACGTTTCCCGCTGGATACGACTGAGCAGCCGCTGTGATCGCTGAGACCACTGTCGTTGGCAGATCCTCCAGATGTAGCTCTTCCGGTGCGCTCCTGGTCCTGTTTTCTTCAAGCGCCATGGGAAAAGTCGACCGGTACGAGGGTCGCACACCGCGAGCTGGCAGGCGCTTTGTCTCCATCTTGCTTATATCAAAAGTGTCCGATGCCTGGCCACTTGCCGTGCGGATCTCTTCATTGAGTTCATTCCCGTTAAGAACCGTTGTCATGTCCTCGTCGGGAACGTCAGCTTCCACACCAGGCTCTCGGAGATCGAGACTGCCCGTTGTTTGCAGCGCGTTAATCTGGGCGTCCCACTTTGCTTCGAGCTGCAATACCACTTTGCGCGCCTGCTGCGCGATTGTATCGGCTGTTTCGGTACTCGGAGCCGCCTCCTCTGACTCGCTCTGCTGGGGTGAGAGCCGTGGGAACCTTGCAGGAGCACCTGTTGTGCTTCGTCTGGGTACCTGGGAGTGAGGTGGCATTCGCATGTCGCTCAATCAATATCTCCTATATGTGATCGATATCTATTGCGATAAGTACCGCTTCTATGATGTTGCGTAGAAAGTATCGTTCCATCTCATTTGAACGAACGACTCTCAAACGAGTAATCATGAGTGACAGTATCAGCAGTCTAGCAAATAGACGAACATAGCGCAAAGTGCCTCTGCAAGGTATACAACAATTCCCCCTGTCTCCTCACTGAGAGAAATAGGGGAAAGCTATCGTTTCCTTTTGACAGCTAGCGCGCGGCGACGGGGACGCGGGCCAGCGCCTGCTCCAGGTCGGCGATCAGGTCGTCGGCGTCCTCGATGCCCACCGAGAGGCGCAGCAGCGTATCGGTGACGCCGCGCTTCTCGCGCTCCTCCGCCGGGATCGAGCCATGGGTCATGCTGGCCGGATGGCAGCAGAGCGATTCGATGCCGCCAAGGCTTTCCGCCAGCGCGAACACCTTCAGCCCACGCACAAACGTATCTACGTCTTCGCGCCTGCCCTTGAAAGCAAACGAGACCATCCCGCCGAAGTCGCGCATCTGCTGGCGGGCCAGCGCGTGGTCGGGGTGCGACTCCAGCCCTGGATAGTAGACCCGCTCGACATTGGGATGCGTCGCCAGGAAGGTGGCGACCCGGCGCGCGTTCTCGCAATGCTGGCGCATGCGCACCGCCAGCGTCTTCACCCCGCGCAAGGTCAGCCAGGCGTCGAAGGGCGAAGGGACGCCGCCCGCGGCATTCTGATAGAACTTGATCGCCTCATACGCCTCACTATCCGAGGTCAGCGCCGCGCCGCCGACGACATCGCTGTGACCGTTGATATATTTGGTCGTGCTGTGGACGACGATATCCGCGCCGAGGTCGAGCGGCTGCTGGAGAAACGGCGAGGCAAACGTGTTATCCACCACCACCCGCGCATCGTGGGCATGGGCAATCTTCGCGACGGCGGCAATATCCACCAGCGTCAGCAGCGGGTTGGTCGGCGTCTCGATCCAGACCAGCTTCGTCTCTGGCCTGATCGCGGCGGCATAGGCGTCCACGTCGCGGGCGTCCACATAGCTGATGGTGACGCCGGTCGGGCGGAGCACCTTCTCGAAGATGCGGTAGGAGCCGCCGTAGAGATCGTCGCAGGCAAGCACATGGTCGCCGGGACGCAGCAGGCTGAGGATGGCGCTGGTGGCCGCCATGCCGCTGCTGAAGGCGAGGCCATATTGCGCGTTTTCCAGCGAGGCGAGGCAGGCTTCGAGTGCGGTGCGCGTCGGGTTGCCGGTGCGCGAATACTCATAGCCTTTATTCTGGCCCAGGCCTGCCTGTGTATAGGTCGAGGTCTGGAAGATCGGTGTAATGGTCGCGCCGGTCGAGGGATCAGGCTCCTGCCCGGCATGAATCGCGCGCGTCGCAAACTTCATCGTCTCTGCCTCACTTCATTGTGGTTTCTATTTAGAGCTGACCGCCCCTCCCCTAACCCCTCCCCCTAAAGGGAGAGGGGGACCAGAACTATCCTGGCCGGGAGCGCTGGGTCAAGTATATCTTATCGCGGCTACACTACATGCGCCTCATGCCGGGGCCACAGTATGCCCGCGCCCGGCGAGGCCAGCGGCGAGCAGCGCCAGCACCAGCAGGGGAATCGCGATGCCGAAGGCCTGGCCGATGCCGATATGGTCGGCCAGCGCGCCAAGGATAAATGGAGCGATGAGCGCCGAGAGACCAGCGGCGATTGAGAGTCGCGCCGATGCGCGGTCGGCCTGGCCGGGCGCCGCTTCCGTCGCCAGCGCAACCCCAAGCGGATAGACGTTTGCCAGCCCCAATCCGACGATGAACAGGCCCACGACGCGCATGAGGGGAAGCGGGACCAGCCAGAAAAGCGGGAAGCCGACGAGCGCGATCCCCAGTGATGCCGCCAGCACGAGGAGGCCGGGGAAGGCGCGCGTCAAACGGCTGCCGATGACGCGGCCTATCAGCATCGCCAGGAAGAAGGCGGCCATCGCGGTGGCGGCATCGGCCTTCGAGAGCGGCGAATCCGACGCCAGGAAGCTCGCGCCCCAATAGACGACAGACCACTCGGCGCCGGTCTCCAGCGCGATCAGGCACCAGAACATCCAGTAGGCGAGCGGGAGCCGCGCGCGTCCATCGGTCGCTTTCGCTGGCTCGTGGTGGGCCGCCGCGCGCTCTGGAAACGGCACTGACCAGTAACGCAGCCCGACGACCGCAAGCAACGCGAGGACAGGGAAGAGCGCCAGCCGCCACCCCAGCCCCGCGCCGGTCACTAGCCCGACCATCAGCGGCGCGAGCAAGGCGAATCCGCTGGCGAAGACGTTCGCCTCGGTCAGCGCGACGGAGCTAAACAGCCGGTGGCGATCCGCCAGCGCCGCCTGGATGGTGATGAGCAGCAGACTGCCCAGCAGCCCCATGAGGAGCGCGCCCAGAATCGTCCCAGCTGCGACGGGCGAGAGGGCGACCAGCAGCGCGCCAGCCGCCATACCGATGCCACCACCCCAGAACGCGCCGCGCCGACCCACTCGGCTGGTGATGCGGTCGGCAAGAGTTCCCATCGCGACCGCCCCGAGCGCGAACGCGCTAAAATGCAGGCTCGCAAGGGTATAGCTCAGGCGCAGATCGCCGCGAATGAAGGGCATCAGCGGGCCGAGGATTGCATCGAAGAAGGCGAAATAGCCAAGCATCCAGTAGGATGCCCAGGTGAAGCGCCCGCGGACAAAGCGCGGCGCGGCAGGTTTTTCTATCTCATGGATGGTTGTTGTTGTGCTGCTCATCTCTCGGTGTACTCTAGAATGCGTGCGCTATCAGCCGCAAGCCGCGGCCAGAATTTCCAACCAGAGATTGCCATCGCGCGAGCCGTGGGCCGGGAGGGATAGGCAACCGGGGACGATATCCGGATAACCGGGACACCTGGTGAAACAGCGCGCTGGTCAGAAAGGTTTCATAGAATGAGTACGGCGGCGAGTTATGCTGTCAGCATGTATATCAGATTTCTGATAGCACAAACTCGACACAGGTGGTACAATTGCCGACGTGTGTGAGAGCGCCTTCGTGAGAGAATTGTGACGAAGGCCCACACAGCGCCTTCGCATGATGCGCGATGGTGTTCCCCCGTTCACCTCATTTGGAGGCACGGAGCCAATGTCTACATTCCTGGAAGTTACTGCGAAAACGATCCGGACCACCGGAGTCTGCTAGGCGCCAGGAGCGTCTAGCGGACCAGGTTCTGCCCATCGTACTGGTCGCGTCCGGATCGCCCTGGTCCGTCTGCGCGGCCCTCCATGCCATTTTCCATGGCATCCCCCGCACCCCTTGCGACGGTTGCATTGCCAGCATCTGGTGCATCTCTCAAGCGATGGGCATATCGTACACTTGCGGTCTTTTTTCCAGGAGGAACCCTCATGGCTACCGATGGTACGCCCGAATTCGCGGCCAAACGCTGCGGCGAAGCGATTGCGCGTCTGCGCACCCTGCGTGGCTGGTCGCGCGCGCAGCTCATCATCCGGCTCTATAACGAGCTGCCACCCGAAGATCCCAACTACGACAGCATCAGCGAGACATGGCTCGCCCGGCTGGAGAACGGGCGCATGGTCAAGGTCCAGCGCCAAACCGTCGAGGCGCTCTGTCGGGCGCTCCACTGCTCGCCCCAGGAGCGCGCCTGGGTGCTGCTCTACGCCGACCGTAACGTGCTGGTGGACGCCGAGTGCGCGCCGACGCCAGCCGCCGAGGCGCTGACCTTCGTCATGGATCGTCTCTATGCCGAGGCGGGCGATCTGCTGACGGCGATGGTGAGCCAGCAACCCGGCATCGCCCAGGATGAGCTTTCGCTGCTCGAGGCCACCGCCGCCGCGCTGGAGTACGTGATCGAGCATCATCGGCGCGCGCCAGCGTCAGAGGTGGCCAGCG
>Ga0068857_100001042_pt1 | contig 21443 bp, 13 predicted proteins | sample KBSCornC72_FD_66591 | JGI IMG/M metagenome (GOLD analysis project Ga0068857, IMG submission 66591) | Corn rhizosphere microbial communities from Kellogg Biological Station, Michigan, USA - KBS Corn C7-2 | ecosystem: Host-associated > Plants > Roots > Rhizosphere > Soil ...
CTCTTCTGACAAATTCATTACGAATCTGAAATGCTTTTTCTGATCCGACCGCAGGAACTGAAGCACGTCGTCCTTCGCCGATACGTCGCTTAGCTGGCCTGACACAAGCACGGGCTCTGCGCGACGGAACTGCAGCAATTCTCGATAGAGAGAGAGCAATGATGTGGGATCAGTTCTGGACGCCTGAACGTTCACGGCGCGATTCCCGTCGCCGATCGGCAGCCATGGCTTGCCGCTTGTAAATCCGCAAAGCGGCGAGTTGTCCCACGGCATCGGCGTTCGTTCAGGATCGCGCCCCATGCCAATTCCAGGCTGCCGCTTCTCAGCGGGATCCTGCACTTCCTCGGGTCGAATCAGTACATCCTCCATGCCCAATTCTTCACCGTTATATATGGTCAGTGTGCCGGGCAGTGACAACAGCAGCAGCGCAGCGGCACGAGCTTTTTGCACGCCGATACGCGATGCGATCCGAGATTTATCGTGATTCCCAAGCACCCAGTTGGGCCACGCACCCTGTGGCAGTGCTGTCATGTAGTCATGGATGGTGCGCGCGAGTTCGTCGGCGGTCCAGGCACACTGCAACAGCTGAAAGTTGAATGGCAGATCCGCGCCGCGAAGCCGCTTGCCGTAGTAATCCATCAGACGTGGAATGGGCAGGTAAATCTCGCCAATGAGGACGCGGTCGCCATACTCCTCAAGTACGCCGCGCATTTCCGCGACAAGCTCGTGGATCTCCGGGCGGTCCGCATCATAAATCGGCAGAAACTGCGCACGGGAACCCTGGCCTATCGTGTAGCCGGGATTTGGCGGATTGTCGCGAAACTGATCGTCCTTGATCATCAGCCACATCACATCCACGCGGAATCCATCGACGCCCTTGCGCAACCAGAAACGCAGAGCCTCGAACATGGCCGCCTTTACGGCCGGATTGCGCCAGTTAAGGTCGGGCTGCTCCTTGAGGAACTCGTGAAGGTAATACTGCCCAGTGGCTTGATCAAACTCCCACGCCGAGCCGCCGAAGTGACTCTGCCAGTTGTTCGGCTGATCGCGCCAGATATACCAATCGCGCTTCGGATTGTCGCGGGAGGAGCGGCTCTCAATGAACCACGGGTGCTGATCCGAGGTATGGTTCGGCACAAAATCCAGGATCATCCGCAGGCCCCGGCGATGCACTTCTTCGAGAAGCCGGTCGAAATCCTCCAGCGTGCCGAAGATGGGATCGATGTTGCAGTAGTCGGCGACATCGTATCCGAAGTCGGCCATAGGAGATGGGTAAATGGGTGAAATCCAGATAGCATTCACCCCAAGCTCGACAAGGTAATCGAGGCGATTGCGAATGCCATTAAGATCGCCGATCCCGTCGCCATTACTGTCCTGAAACGATCGCGGATAGATCTGATATACAACCGCGTGCTTCCACCAACTCAAATCCTGCATCCCACCAAGTACTCCCCCGCAGTTGTTCGCGGACGTCAAGAAGCATGATTAACGATCTCTGGTACAAGAACGCAATCTTCTACTGTCTCTCTGTCGCCACATATATGGATGCGAATGGCGATGGAGTCGGCGACTTCCAGGGCCTTCTCAGAAGGCTCGATTATTTGCATGGCATGGGCGTCACAGCTCTCTGGTTGATGCCATTCCAGTGCTCGCCAGGCCGAGACAACGGCTACGACGTCAGCGATTACTACGCAGTCGATCCGCGCTACGGCACGCTGGGTGACTTCGTCGAGTTCACGCGAGGCTGCAAGCAGCGCGGAATGCGCGTGATTATTGATCTGGTTGTAAACCACACTTCGGATGAGCATGCGTGGTTCAAAGACGCCTGTTCCGATCCGCAGTCCAAATACCGCGATTGGTTCGTCTGGTCGACAAAGAGGCCCAAAGACGCAAATACGGGAATGGTATTCCCAGGAGTTCAGAAGACGACGTGGTCTTATCACAAGACAGCGCGGCTTTGGTATTTTCACCGCTTCTACGATTTCCAGCCTGACCTGAACACCACACATCCCGATGTGCAGGCCGAGATTCTGAAGATCATGGGATTCTGGCTCCAATTGGGCGTGGATGGCTTTCGCATGGACGCTGTTCCTTTCGTCATTTCGCAAAAAGGTCCTGAGTTAAAGCGCCCTGTCGAACACTACGACATGCTGCGGTCGTTTACGGAATTCCTGTCCTGGCGCAAAAGCGGCGCGATGATCCTGGGAGAAGCGAATGTCACTCCGAAACATGACATGCAGTACTTCGGAGACGCGGGCGAACGGCTGCAAATGGTCTTCAACTTCGATGTAAACCAGCATCTGTTTTACGCTCTCGCATCCGGTGACTGTGGACCATTGATGAAGGCCATGGACGACACGCGCTCGCGCCCCGCGACCGCGCAATGGGGACATTTCCTTCGCAATCACGATGAGCTTGACCTCGGCAGGCTGACTGCCTCGCAGCGCCAGACCGTCTTTGACGCGTTCGGGCCTGATAAGAACATGCAACTGTACGACCGCGGCATCCGGCGAAGGCTGGCCCCGATGCTGCAGGGTGATCGGCGCAGGCTCGAGCTTGCCTACAGCCTCATGCTCACGCTGCCCGGCACTCCCGTGATCCGTTATGGCGATGAGATTGCGATGGGCGACGACCTTCGCCTTTCCGAACGCGAGTGCGCTCGAACGCCGATGCAGTGGTCAACTGAGCCGCAAGGTGGCTTTACCAAGAGCGCGAAGCCCGCAGTGCCGGTGATCCACGAAGGACCGTACGGTTATGAGCATGTGAACGTGGCGGCGCAGCGGCGCGATCCAGATTCAATGCTCAACTGGATGGAGCGCATGATCCGCATGCGCAAAGAAGTGCCGGAGATCGGCTGGGGAGATTTCAAGTTCCTGAACGTGAAAACCACGCAGGTACTGGCCATGCGCTACGAGTGGCGCAATAACTCCGTCATTGTGCTGCACAACTTGTGTGCCGAACCTTTCGAACTGCAATTGCGGCTGGATCGAAAGACGACCGGGGTTCAGGGCCTCATCAATCTGCTATCAGAGGACCACAGCCTGCCCACAAAGACCGGAACCCACCGGATTTTGCTCGAACCGTATGGATACCGCTGGTACCGCGTGGGTGGGCTGGACTATCTGCTGAAGCGTTCGGAGTCGTGAGCACTTCAAACCTCGAAGAACTGAAAGCTAAAGGCTAGCCCCGCAGCGGATGCTCCGGAATCTCGCCGGTCTTCCGTTTGCGCCGCCACCACAGGGCAAACCCGATCGCCGCGATGCCGCCCACCACCAGAAAGACAAGCAATGCGTGGCGCTCGACGATCTGCACGGCCTCCGGCCCGAGCTTGATGACCAGCAGCGAAAGAATCAGCCACCGAACCAGCCGCCCTGTGAACACCGCCAGCATGAAAGGTGCCACCCGCATCTCAAATACGCCTGCGGCGAATACGAATGCCTTCCACGGCGTGGGCGGAGGCAAGGCCGATGGGATCGCCATCGCGAGGAACTCCTGCTTCTCAAACCGCAGCTTCATGCGCTCGTAGCGCTCACGATTCACCCGCTTCAGGATGAACAGCTCGCCGCCTGCACGTCCTATCGCGTAGGGCAACAGACCACCGATCGCCGAGCCCAGCGCTGCCATAAAACAATAGGCCCAGAAGTGGCGCTGGTCCTTCCACACCCAGACCGCGATCAGCGCATCCATCGGCACCGGAATCGTGGATGAATCCATCGCCGCGACGGCCCCGGCGCCCGGAATACCCCACTTGATCAATACCGGGAGGATGACAAGCTTCCACTTCGACCAGATTGCCTGAAAAAAGTGCTTCAAAAACGTCCCTTTCGCCTCCGCAAAACGTCCAAACCCTAGCGCGACTTACGGATGGGGCGGAGCTTCGCGCTGCTTCAGTCACTGCAGCTGCAAAAGATCAATTGTACGGGTCAGGATCGTGCGCCCAGGGTTCCGATTGGCCGCAATCCTCGGGAATGAGAGAATAGAAACTAAGGATCCGATTTGAGTGCTGGCCCGGAACGCACGGCCCGAGGCAGCCATCGCCGAAGCATGCCGACCAGCGAAGCCAAACCCACCGCGAATGAGCGGGATAAACCCGCGGTGACCCACCCGAAGAAGGCCAGTACCGGTCCCCTCAATCTCAGTTACCCCGAAGACGAACGAATCTGGGAAGAGGACGTTCCGGTCGATCGCGAACCCGCGTCGGGTGACTCGAATGGGTCACGACGCGTCTCGCGCGGGGCGGCCACTTCTCGTTGGGTAGACTACGACACGCACGAGCTGCTGATGATGATCAGCGAGCTCGAGGACGAACGTCGCTGGGCCCGCCTCCGCGAAGGCATCTGGATCGCGCTTCTCTTCCATATTGCGCTGCTTCTCGCCGCCATTCTGCTCCCGAAGTACGTCTTCATGCCTCGCGTCATCGATCCCTTCGACGCCATCAAACAGCGCAAGGACCTGACTTACCTGGATCTTCCTCCTGACGTTATCAAGAGGCTTCAGGCCAAGCCGAAGGTCACTCCGACTCCGACCCAGAAACAGCCGCGCGTCGACAAGAAAACGCTCGAAGCGTTGAGCAAGCCCGCTCCGCCTCCGCCGAAACCCGAAATCACCCCCGAGCCGACGACTCCTCCAGCAAACCCGGCGCTCACATCTCCAGTGCCCAAGGTTGAGCCCGCCCCTACGGAGGCTCCCCGGCCGCAGGCCGTTCCAGCTCGCCCCAACTTCGCCATGGGCTCCGCCAATCCGGCTGACCAGCTCCGCGATGCCATGCGCGGTGCGCGCTCAGGCCCCGGCGCAAACGCGATCCCAGGTGGTCCAGCTCAGATGCCCATGCACCCCGGCGCAGGCTCCGGCGGCGTTCAGGTCCTCAGTGACACCCAAGGCGTCGACTTCAGTTCCTGGCTCCTTCGCTGGCATCGCGAGACTGAGCACACCTGGGATCCGCTGATCCCGGATGAAGTAAACCCGCCCATCTATAAGAAAGGCGCGGTCGTCATCCGCTTCAAGGTGCTTCCCAATGGACGCATCATGGAGGGCAGCATGGTTTTGGAGGGCCGCTCCGGCGATACTGGTCTCGATCGCGCTGCATGGGGCGCGCTCACAGGCTCGAATTACCCGCCTCTTCCGCGCGACTTCCACGGTCCGTACCTGGAACTCCGCGCCGTCTTCCTCTACAACATGGACCCCGGCAAGCAGTAGGTATCCGATTCGCTGACCTCTGATCCCTGACCCAATCCCTGCCTTCAGGCCGTCGCATCCATCGTCGGCTCTTCGGCGTCGATATGGGCTGCCGAAGGTGGATCGAGTGGCCGCGATCCGTGCGGCAATTCAATCCCATCTTGCAGCAGCAGGGCCTCGTACACCGGTATGGGCCGCCAATACCGCGCCAGAACAAACGCGCTCATGTTTGCAATCATCATCGGCAGCACCAGCCCATAGCCTCCGGTCATCTCAAAAACAATGAGGATTGAAGTCATCGGCGCGCGCACGATCCCCGCAAACACTGCGCCCATCCCCACTACAGCGAACGCGCCAACAGAATCCGCCGAGTGATGAAACACCGCCACATCGAGATAGCCGACAGCGCCCCCAAGCATCGAGCCCATAAACAGCGATGGCGCAAAGATGCCGCCCGAACCGCCGCTCGAGTACGAACTCACCGTGGCGGCCAGCTTCAATACACACAGCGCCACCATGAAGAGCAGCGGCATCGTGCCGGTCAGGGCCAGTTCAAGCGTCTTGTAAGGGTCTCCCGCAATCCCGTTGAGGTGGAACCAGTAGAGTCCCACCACTGCCATGCCGCCGGTTGCCAGTCCGCCAATCGCAGGATGCACCCACTTCGGCACCGCCGTCCACCGCTTGAAGATCGCCCGAACGTTCAGCAGGCCATCGGTAAACGTCACGGAAACCACCGCCGCCAGAATCCCCAGCAGCGCATACCAGATCAACGAGGATGCCGCACCCAGCTCATACGTGCGCGCAATGTGAAACACGGGATTGTTTCCAAGAATTGAGTGCTCCACGACCGCGGCCAGAGCCGCCGCCACGATCACACCTGAAAGCATGGTCTGATCCAGGTCGCCGATCAGCTCTTCGAGTGTGAACGTGATCGCCGCAATGGGCGCGTTGAATGCCGCTGCGATTCCCGCCGCCATGCCGACCGAGGCCATCCGCCGGCAATTGGTCGGGCTTAACCGTGCCGCGCGCGCCATCAAGCTGCTTACGCCGGCACAGATCTGCACCGTCGGGCCTTCAAGTCCCAGCGATCCGCCCGACCCGATCTGAAACGCGCATAGAACAAACTTGCCAACCGTCTCGCGCAGTGAAACCAGTCCTGAGCGAAGCGCAAATGCGACCTTGACCTGCGGAATGCCAGATCCCGCAGCCGCAGGCGCCCAGTATGTAAGTCCCAGACCGACGATCAGCCCGCCGGCTGCCGGTGAAACTATCGTCCAGAAAATCCAGCTATGCCCCGGCGCGAAGTTCGCCCGGTTGATCATCAGGTTTTCGAGCCAGGCGATCGCCAGATGGAACGCCACAGCCGACAGTCCGCACAAGCCGCCGGCGAGAATTGTCACGGCAAGCAGGCGCTGCCGCTCGTTGGCCATTCTTTCGGTGAACCATGCCAAAAAGCGCGAGAAAACACTGCGCAGCCAATTTGCGTTACTCAATTTCTCGCGGGGACCTCGGAAGAGTTCGACTCAAAGCTTCAGTTTCGGCTCAGGGTCCAGTATAGAAGTTCGCCCTCCGCAGCTGCCTGTTCACCTGAAAGCGAAGGAATCGAAAAAGCCGCGTCACTTGTTTGTCATTTGCTTGTCATGCCTCCTCCGCTACGGGTCCGAAGAGGCGATGATGAGCTCAGCGACTATCCGGGCCGATGCCGCCATTCGACTCCAGTGGCGACGATCCTCCAAGCATTGGGTCCGGTTCGGGTGGCCCTGCACACGGGCGCGCAGGGCCACTCATTTTTCTGATTGAAACGAATGTCACTGCCGATGCGCCTTCACTGCTTCGGCTCAGTCGCCTTCATGAACTCCGCCAGGTAATCCTTCCAAACCGCCGCAGCCGTATGTGTCCCATGCCCCCGCGTCTGATCGCTGATAGGAAGCAGAACGAACCTGCCCTTCGCGATCCGCTTCACCTGTTTCTCCGCGATTCCAAGCTCCGGCGGATTGATGTAGTCATCGGCCGAGTTAATCCACAGCACCGGCGCCTTGATACTTTCGAGCTTCTCTTCGGGATTGTAGTTCCGGCTCGCGTTGAGGTAATAGATCATGTCGTTCGCATCCGTCGAAGCCATGGTCCGCTCCAGATAGTGATCGACATATTCCTCAGCTTCCTTTCTCGTAGCTGCCTGCTTCTGCATCACGAGAGGAGCCGATCCCATTACCAGCAGCATCTCGTTCGCGCCGCGCAGGCCGTCTTGTGGTTCGGTCTTGTACTCGCCGTTCTGCCATGCAGGGTCAAGCTTAAGATCCTGGATCGCCATGTAGCGCATCATCCGATTGCGTCCCGCAATCTCCACTGGAAGACAGGCGAACGGCGCCAGCGCATCCATGAAGTCTGGATACGTTTCTCCCCACACAAAGCCCTGCATGCATCCCATCGAAGTGCCAAAGATTAACCGCAAATGGTCTACGTGCATCTGGTCCACCATCATGCGGTCGGCGCGAACCATGTCGTCGTAGTCGTAAGCGGGGAAGTGCATCCGCATTCCATCGGAAGGCTTCGAACTCTGTCCATGTCCGATTTCATCGGGCAGGATCAGGAAGTACTTCTGAATGTCCAGCACCCCGCCCGGCACGAACAGCACGTCCGAAAAAATGGGATTCAACAGTGAGTGAGCATTGCCGCCCGTTCCATGCAGCAGCAGGATGGCATTGTCTACGTGTCCTGCGCCGTTGCGATGAGGCGAACCCAGCGTGAGATAGTGCAGTTTCAGCTCCGGCAGCGTCTCGCCAGTGCCGAATCGAAAATCACGCAGCGTAATCACACCGTCTTGCGTGTGCCAATGAGTCGCTGGTGCTCTGGTCTGTGCAACCACTGCACCAATCGCAAAGCTCAGGCTGGCTGCCACCGAAATCATCTCTTTCATCCTCAATGCCATCAACCCTCCGGGAACGCAATGAGCCTACCTGCCGAAACTCTCTGTTCGCAAGCAGAACAGCCTGTATCCAGGTGTACTGCCGGCGCGATAAAATCTTCTCGTCAGGTATGTATAAGGACCCGCATCTTTCTTTCAGACCCCTACTGAAGCGCTTTCACCGCGGGCGCCACGACCGCGGGCGCTGAACGCGCTCTCTGAGCTAATCTATTGCCGTTGAATTTTCGCCTCTGCGCCCTCATTCCTTTGGTTCGGAAGCAAATTCTCGCGGCGACTTCCCGCAGTCCAGACAGTTCAGCTCATCCGCCCGTGCGCGGATAGAAAGGTCTCCTGATGAACAGCTTCGATAGCCGTGCCACTCTCAAATCGGGCAGCAAATCCTACACCATCTTCCGCCTGCCGGCGCTCAGCGCGCGCGGACTCGATCTTGGTCGCCTGCCATTCAGCCTCAAAATCCTGCTTGAGAACCTGCTTCGCCGCGAAGACGGCGTGAACGTCACTGCAGCCGACATCGAGTTTCTGGCGAAGTGGGACTCCAAGGCCGAGCCCAGCCGCGAGATCGCCTACATGCCCGCACGTGTCCTCATGCAGGACTTTACCGGTGTTCCCGCTATTGTCGACCTCGGCGCGATGCGCGATGCCATCAAGACCCTCGGCGGCGACCCGCAGAAAGTCAACCCGCTCATCCCTGCCGAACTCGTCATCGATCACTCCGTCCAGGTCGACGAATTTGGCACGCCCAAAGCTTATGAGGCCAACTCCCTTCTCGAGTTCCAGCGCAACCGCGAGCGCTATGCGTTCCTCAAGTGGGGCCAGACCGCCTTCCGCAACTTCAGCGCCGTCCCGCCCGGCATGGGCATTTGCCACCAGGTCAATCTGGAGTACCTCGCTCGCGTCGTCTTCACCACCGAAGTCAACGGCCAACTGCAAGCGTATCCCGACACCCTTGTCGGCACCGACTCGCACACCACCATGATCAACGGCCTCGGCGTTCTTGGCTGGGGCGTCGGTGGCATCGAAGCCGAGGCCGCAATGCTCGGCCAGCCCGTCAGCATGCTCGTCCCGCAGGTAGTGGGATACAAGCTCACCGGCAAACTGCGCGAAGGCGCCACCGCGACCGATCTCGTTCTCACCGTTACGCAGGCTCTCCGCAAACTCGGAGTCGTCGGCAAATTCGTCGAGTTCTACGGACCCGGAGTCGCCGCTCTGCCACTGGCCGATCGCGCCACCATCAGCAACATGGCTCCGGAATACGGCGCAACCTGCGGCATCTTCCCCGTTGACGCGGAGACGCTGCGCTACCTGCGCCTCACCGGCCGCAGCGAAGAACAGATCGCGCTTGTCGAGGCTTACTACAAGGAGCAGGGCCTCTTTCATACCGGCGATTCGCCCGAAGCGGAATACTCGCAGACACTCGAGCTCGATCTTGCCGCTGTCGAGCCCAGCGTGGCCGGACCCAAACGTCCCCAGGATCGCGTTCTCCTCAAAGACACCGCCGAGAGCTTCGCAAAACAATTGCCCTCGCTCCTCGCCCCCACCGCCAAACCGCTTGGCACGCGCACTGCCGCAACATGGGAGCCGGCAGCGGTTACCGATACATCGCTGGCTGTCGCGCGAGAAGAAGGCGAAGGTCCCGCGACATCATCGGCGCTTGCGAACGCGCATCCAGCCGGACAAACCTTCAAAACAGGCCCCATCACTACGACGGTAAAAGACCGCTTCAACGTCGATCCCGATCGATACCTCGATCACGGATCGGTAGTCATCGCCGCCATCACCAGCTGCACAAACACGTCGAACCCATCAGTCATGCTCGCAGCTGGCATCCTCGCGAAAAAGGCAGTCGAGAAGGGCCTCTGCGTTCCGCCTTGGGTGAAGACTTCGCTCGCCCCCGGCTCACGCGTCGTCACCGACTACTACCAGAAGGCCGGGCTTCTCCCCTATCTCGAAAAACTCCGGTTCAACGTCGTCGGATACGGATGCACCACCTGCATCGGCAACTCCGGCCCGCTTCCTACCGATGTTTCCAAATCGATCGACGAGCACGGCCTCGTTGCCGTCAGCGTGCTCAGTGGGAATCGCAATTTCGAAGGCCGCGTCAATGTCGATGTCCGCGCCAACTACCTCATGTCGCCTCCGCTCGTGGTCGCATACGCACTAGCCGGGCGCATCGGTCACAACTTCGACACCGACCCGCTCGGGAAAGACGACAAGGGCAATCCCGTCTACCTCCGGGACATCTGGCCCACGCAGCAGGAAGTTGCCGACGCCATCGACAAGGGCATCAGCAGTGAAGGGTTCCGCAAGGAGTACGCCACTGTCTCCGACGGCGACGCAAACTGGCAGGGCCTCAGTTTCCCAACCGGCGACGTTTACAAGTGGGAGCCCGACTCAACCTACATCCGCCAGGCGCCCTACTTTGACAGCATGAAGAAGCAGCCCGATCCGGTCACCGATATCCTCGGCGCCCGTGTTCTCGCCGTCCTCGGCGACTCCGTCACCACCGACCACATATCCCCCGCCGGCAACATCAAGGCCAACGGCCCGGCAGGGAAGTATCTTGCCGAACACGGCGTGAAGCCAGCGGACTTCAACTCCTACGGCTCCCGTCGCGGCAACCACGAAGTCATGGTTCGCGGAACCTTCGCCAACGTCCGCCTCCGCAACAAGCTTGCCCCGGGCACCGAAGGCGGCGTCACGCGCCTCCTCCCCGAGGGCGAGCAGATGTCCATCTTCGACGCAAGCGTGAAGTACGCGGAACGCAAGGTGCCTCTGGTGATTCTCGCCGGCAAGGAGTACGGCTCCGGCTCCTCGCGCGACTGGGCCGCCAAAGGTCCGAACCTCCTCGGCGTCCGCGCCGTCATCGCCGAGAGTTTTGAGCGCATTCACCGCTCCAACCTCGTCGGCATGGGCATACTCCCTCTTCAATTTGAAGAAGGACAGGACGCTGAATCCCTCGGCCTCACCGGCGAAGAGGTCTACGACTTCGGCGGCCTCACCGGCTTGCTCAAGGCAAAGTTCAAGAATGGCCGCACGCTCAAGGTGAATGCGAAGGCAGCAGACAGCAGTGTCAAGCAGTTCAACGCCACGGTCCGCATCGATACCCCGCAGGAAATCGAGTACTACGAGCACGGCGGCATCCTGCTCTACGTCCTCCGCCAACTCGCAACCAAATAGCTGCACAAAACCGGGTGCCCCCATCCTAAACGCGCCTTTGCGTTTAGGGTGGGACTGACACGCGCTTTGGTTGGGGCTGTCCCGTCCCCCGGATTCGAAATCTCAAGCAACGCACGGGTGGCCCGTCCAAGCTCTGCTGGGGCGGGATCAACAATCCTATGGGTTCGAAATCTTCGGAGGATTCGGCGACGGATACTGCCGAATCGGAGTCACCTTGCGGCGTTTCGGCTTCTGCTCTGCGGCCTCGTCGCGTACCAGCTCTTCATCATGCGGAGCAAAGAATCGCACACCCTCTAGATTGTGCTCGCCCAATACGTGCAGCCGCAGGAAATTCGTGGAACCTGACTTGGTCCGGGTTCCCGCAACGATCGCAATCACTTCGCGGTTTCGTACGTAGCCATGTTGCTCCAGCAGGCTCTCGGCAACATCGACAAGCGCCTCCGTCGAGTTGACCTTAGGACAGCGAACAGGCGTGGTTCCCCACAGCAGGTTCAGCCGATTGATAGTGATGTCTACCGGACTCAGCGCAAAAATCGGCGCCGTCGGATGATACTTTGACAGCTGCCGCGCTGTCGCACCGGATTCCGTAAACAGTGCAATCCCCCGCAAATCCAGATCGTCCGCCGCATGCGCCGTCGCTTCGCAAATTGTTTGCGCAATCGATAGCCGAGACTGCCTGAGCATCGGCTCGCTCAGGTGTTCTTCCTTGATGTGCCGCTCTGCCTCGCTGATGATGCGTCCCATCATGGAGACCGCTTCGATGGGATACTTGCCCACTGCTGACTCACCCGAGAGCATCACCGCATCGGTTCCGTCGTAGATCGCATTCGCAACGTCCGAGACCTCCGCCCGTGTAGGCCGCGGATTCTCAATCATCGACTCCAGCATCTGCGTCGCTGTAATCACCGGCTTGAAGTACTCCGCCGCGCGCCGGATGATGTGCTTCTGAATTGCTGGTACCTTCTCCGGAGGCACCTCTACACCGAGGTCGCCTCGCGCCACCATGATCCCATCCGCCGCCTGCAGAATGCTGTCGAGGTGTTCGATGGCCTGCGGCTTCTCGAGCTTGGCGATGATCCACGTGTCGCCGCCATATGCCGAGACACGATTGCGAACGAGCCGAACGTCTTCAGCAGTCCGGACGAACGAAACTGCAATGGCGTCCACGCCGTTCTTCAGCGCAAATTCCAGGTCCTGCGAATCTTTATCTGTGAGGGACGGAACACGAACCGGAATCCCCGGCAGATTGATTCCTTTGTTCTCGCCCAGCATGCCGCCGTTCACGATCTCGCAAACGACGTCAGCGCCGATAACTTCGTGCACTCGCAATTCGATCAATCCATCTGACAGCAGTATCCGCGAACCCTGCTCAACATTTTCAGCCAGTGTCTTGAAGGTGGTCCCAACCTGCGAAGCTGTGCCGGGCACATCTCGCGGAGTGATCGTAAGGCGAGCGCCGGCCTTCAGCATTACAGGCTGATGATCTTTTAATTTCGAAGTGCGGATCTTTGGTCCCTGCAGGTCGCCGAGAATGCAGAGCGGCTTGTGCTCCTCCCGGCTCACCTTGCGAATCATCTGAATCAGGGCGAGCTTCTCGTCGTGAGTGCCGTGCGAAAAATTCAGTCGAACAACGTCTATACCCGCGCGGACCAGATCCCGAAATACCGGCTCGGTGTTCGAGGCCGGTCCAAGTGTGGCAACAATTTTGGCCCGTCGCTGGATGGGGGTTTCGTTCAGGTTCGATTCAACGAACGGCATCAATAATGACTCCAGAAGATCAGGTATAGGGAAAAAGAGGAATGTATGTGTGCGGTCCTCTTCATTATACAAGTCGCCTATCACCAAAAATCTTGCTTGGAAGCCGCACAGACACGCCTATATAGCCGAATCCGGCTCATTTGTAGCCTTTACAGCATCACAGCTGCCGGTTGCGCTCGCGGAAAAGAACCCCGTTCAACTCCGCTCCAAGAAGAGCCGTGAACGACGTGATGTACAGCCATACCAGCGTCGCGATGCCCGCGCCAAACGACCCGTAGAAGATGGTATAGTCCGCGATGCGTGTCACGTACCATCCGAATGCGAGCGTCGCTGAAAACCATACTATGCTGGCCGCGACAGCCCCGGGCATGATGCGCATCCAGTGCTCACCGCGTTTCGTTCCGAAGTGATAGAGCGCGCCCAGCACCGCTAGGCTGGTTCCAAACGCAAGTGACCAGCGCACCATCCGCCACAGAAAAAGAACAACGCTGCGAAGCTGGTGCCCGGCATTGAAGATGAGCCACAATTCAATCGCTCGCCCAAACACCAGCAGAATGGTTGCCAGTGCCAGCGGCACCAGCACAATCAGAACCAGGAACAACGCCCGCGCTCGCCGCTCCCAGAAGCCCCAGTCATTGCGCGGCAGTCGATAGGCCCGCCGGAAGCCCTCCATCAGCGTCAGCATGAGCCCGATGCCCGCAAACACGCTCAGAATCGATCCCGAAGCAATCAAACGCCCCGGATGCGCATTGCGCGAGTGCATCGACGAGAGCATCAGATGCACCGTGTCCGCTGGCAGAATCTGACCGGAAACCCAGCGGATCTCCCCCACTGCCGTCGTCCCTTCCGGAAACTTCGCGATCATTGCAGTCAGCACGATGAATGCCGGGAAGAACATCAACATGCCGGAGTAAGCAGCCGCCTTGGCTGTATTCAGCACGTCATGTTCGAGGGCCAGAAACACGGCCTTCCGGAAATGGCGCAAAAACTTCCGCATGGTTCCCTCAAAGAGTAGTGCATTTGCGGCGGCTTTCTGAACTGCGAGAACCGGCTCGGTGCATCGAGAGGCAACAGCGGCCGATCCAGTGTTCACGAGTGAAACGGTTTATCATCTTCTCAAAATGATCAAGCTGAGAATCCTCGCAGTCTCTGTTGTTCTTTTGCTCGCTTCAGCCGCAATCGATGGGTCCGCGCAAAACGCGCAGTTGGCATCACCCGGGATTGATGCCCGCGTCGAGTCGCTGCTGAAGCAGATGACTCTAGAAGAGAAGATTGGCCAGACCGTACAGTATTCGGCAGGATTCGCCACCGGCCCTTCCGCATCGAACCTTACCTATGACGAATTGGTCGCGAAGGGAAGCATTGGCTCGATGCTCAACGTGGTCGGCGCTGAGCGCACCAATCACTTTCAGCACATCGCGATGGAAAAATCGCGGCTGCACATTCCCATCATCTTTGGACTCGATGTAATCCACGGCCACCGGACCACATTTCCGGTTCCATTGGCGATCGCGTCAACCTGGGACACAGCGGCCGCTGAGACAGTCGCCCGCGTCAGCGCCGAAGAAGCTCGCGCCGACGGCATCGACTGGGTCTTCTCGCCCATGGTCGACATCAGTCGCGATGCCCGATGGGGCCGCATCATCGAGTCCAACGGCGAAGATCCCTTCCTCAGCTCCGCGCTCGCCCGCGCCTGGGTCAAGGGCTATCAGCAGAGCGATCTCTCTAAACCAGATTCCGTAGCTGCCTGCGTCAAGCATTTCGCCGCTTATGGAGCCGTTATCGCTGGCCGCGATTACAACGCGGTCGACATGAGTGAACTGACCCTTCGGCAGGTCTACCTCAAGCCCTATCACGCGGCAGTCGAGGCAGGTGTCGCGACGGTAATGACCTCCTTCAACTCACTCAACGGGGTCCCCACAACGGCCGATCCGTTTCTCCAGACACAGATTCTCCGCAAGGAGTGGGGCTTCAACGGCTTCGTCGTTTCTGATTGGGGCGCCGTAGGCGAACTAAAGAATCATGCAATCGGTGACGGTCCCACTGTCGCCCGCAAAGCCCTCGAAGCCGGCACAGATATGGACATGGAGGGGAACCTCTACGCCACCGATCTCGCCGGTCAGATCCGCTCAGGCAAGATTCCCGAGAGCGTTATCGATGAGGCAGTGCGCCGCATTCTTCGCGTTAAATTCGCCCTGGGCTTGTTTGATCATCCGTTTACAGCAGTGAGTCCCGCATACACCCCTACGCCCGAGCGCCGCGCCATCGCGCGCAAAGTCGCCGACGAAACCATGGTGCTGCTCAAGAACGATCCTGTGTCGGGCAGCGCCGCTCTCCTCCCTCTCTCTCCGAGCTTGAAAACAGTAGCGCTGATCGGGCCTATGGCGGACGATGCGCTGAACCTGCAAGGCGCCTGGACCGTCACCGGCGATCCGAAAAATGTCATCACACTTAAAGCTGCACTTAGCAAGCGGCTCGGCGACAAACTGCTGTACGCTCGCGGATGCGGCCTGCTTTCACCTGAGGACAGCGCAGCACTCAGGGGCGTAACATTCACCGGCACAACCTCGGGCCCCTCTGCACCTGTTCTCGATGGTCAACAGGCCATCGCGCAAGCGGTCGAGGCCGCGCGCAAAGCAGACGTCGCAATTCTCGCGCTTGGCGAGCCCACCAATTGGATGGAGGGCGAAGCAGCCAGCCGAACGACCCTTGGGTTCACCGGCGCACAACAACAACTCCTCGAAGCCGTGGTTGCAACCGGCAAGCCCATCGTTCTCGTCGTACTCGCTGCACGTCCTCTCGAACTGAAGTGGGCTGCCAAGCATGTGCCCGCGATCCTCCAGGCATGGAGCCCCGGCATAGAAGCTGGGCCTGCCGTTGAAGACGTGCTCTTTGGCGATGTGAATCCGTCGGGCAAGCTCCCATTGAGTTTCCCCCGCGCCGTCGGGCAGGAGCCGCTCTATTACGCGCAGAACCCCAATGGCCGCCCTGCGAATGGCGACCTCAGCCGCATGCCGCATAACGCGCAGGAGAAAATGGTCTCCCGTTACATGGACGAAGAGAACTCCGCGCTCTTTCCCTTCGGCTGGGGACTGAGCTATACGCGCTTCAGCTACTCGCAGCCGACCATCCATCATGCGGAGATCCCCATGCACGAGGTCACGCAGAACCACCAACCAGTCGTCACCGTCAGCGTCGACGTCAAGAACATCGGCAGCCTGGCCGGAACTGAAGTTGCCCAGCTCTACATCCGAAACACGTCAGCAAGCGTGGAGCAGCCGTTGCGCGAACTGAAAGGCTTCTCCCGCATCACCCTTGCTCCGGGTGAAACAAAGCACGTGACCTTTCCCCTCGGTTTCGACGAACTGAATTTCTACAACGCAGGATTAAAGAAAACAGTCGAGCCGACCACCTATGACATCTGGGTTGGTGGCAGTTCGCTCGCCACCGCTGCAACGACGCTGAAAATCATCGAATAATCCGCGGGTGCCCCATCCTTGCGCAGCAAGGGTGGGAACCATCCCTTATTGCGTTCTGCAATCCGCCTCGCCGCATCACCTTCGCCACCTGACATTCAACCCCAAGCAGATACACTGTCCTCGACAGGAGGCCCCATGCAGACCAGGATCCAGGGCACCACCATGCCCGTCCTCGATGTGCAGCTCGATCCCAACGAAAGCGTCTTCTCCGAAAGCGGTGAGCTCTCATGGATGACCGCATCCATCCAGATGACCACTCACACCCAGATGGGCGGAGGCGGCGGTCTCTTCGGCGTCCTTAAGCGCGTCGCCGGCGGCGGCAGCATCTTCATGACCGAATACCGGGCGATGCAATATCCCGGAGAAGTCTCTTTCGCGACCAAAGTTCCCGGTCACATTGTTCCCGTGCAAGTTGCGCCGGGGCAGGAATACCTGGTTCACCGTCACGGATTCCTCTGCGCCACGCCGCAGGTCACCATCAGCGTTGGCTTCCAGCAGTCCCTCGGTGCCGGCATCTTCGGCGGCAGCGGCTTCCTCCTTCAACGCGTCGCGGGATACGGCATGGCCTGGCTCGAACTCTCCGGCGAACTGATCATGAAGAATCTCGCACCCGGCGAAACCCTCCTCGTACATCCCGGGCACGTCGGAGCCTTCCAGGCCTCCGTCAACTTCCAGATCACCACCGTTCCAGGCATAAAAAACATGATCTTCGGCGGTGACGGAATCTTTCTCGGCGTCCTCACCGGACCCGGAACAGTCTGGCTTCAGACATTGCCGATCTCGCGCCTCGCGCATCAGATTGGCGAGTACCTGCCGCGCGGAGAGGGACGGCAGATCGGACCCGCAGCTGCTGGAGGCGCCATACTCGGGGGCGTCCTCGGATCGGTCTTCGGGAACAACGATCAATAGTCAACATGAGATCAGGCGACCATACCCGCGAAACATGCACCCAAGCACGGGAAGGGTTCATTCGTGAATTGGACTGAAAGCAACAGACGCGATCTTCGATCCGATATTGTATTCGCATTCGCTCTGGCCATTCTCTGTTGCCTGGCCTGGCTGCTGCGCCACGTGCTGCTCCTCGTTTTCGTCAGTGTGCTGGCCGCCGTCGTCCTGACTCCCATAGTTCGTGCAACCTCCCGGGTGCGCATCGGCAGCCGCCGCCCATTCAGAGGAAAGGCTATCCTGATACTCCTACTGGCTGCCGCCGGTGCGCTCACGGCGTTCGGCTTTCTGGCATTTCCGCCTGTCATTCGTGACCTCAATGAAGCCGGCAAGGACATGCCCCAGCGTCTACCGGTCTTCCTCGATAAGCTCAAGCATGTCCCGTTCGCCAATCAGGTCAATACCGATGCTGTGAATCAAAAACTACAGGATTTCGTCAGCAACGCTGCCACCTATCTGCTGCTCTCCATCAAGAACTGGGCGGGTGCCGTCTTCGACATTGCCATGGGGGTCATCCTCACCGTCTACTTCATCCTCGAGGGCGACATCGCCTACCGCTGGTTCCTCTCGTTTTTTCCCGTGTCGAAGCGCGCTCGTCTCGATGCGGCCCTCCAGCGCTCCGATATCCGCATGGGGCAATGGCTCCTGGGGCAGGGAAGTCTCATGCTCATCCTCGGCGTCGCAAGCACCGTCGTCTACGCCAGCCTCAACGTCCGCTACGCATACGCCCTCGGCGTCTTCACCGGCCTCCTCAACATCATCCCCGTCGTCGGCTCCGCCATCAGCATCATCGTCGCGCTTCTCGTAGCTGCCGTCGATTCCTGGGGCCGCGTGATCGGCGTCGCCATCTTCTATGTCATCTGGGTACAGGTCGAGAACTCCTTCCTCATCCCTCGCATCATGGGAACTCGCGTGGGACTTCCAGGAATCTCTATCCTCGTCGCCCTGCTCATCGGCTCGGACCTCGGCGGCGTGCTCGGCGCCATCATCTCAGTGCCAACCGCGGTGCTCGTCTCCGTTCTCATCGACGAATACCTCATCCAGAAAGAAGTGGACGAGGAAAAGGAAAAGATCACCGCGAAAGCCGAAACAGGCTGAGCCTGCCCGAAGACGAAGCCAAAACAAAGGCGGGCCGCTCAGTGCCCGCCTCATCCGTCTCTCCTGGGTTCTGTATTACTGGCTTACCGCTACATCACTGGCCACCGAGCCCGTAAGCATCATCCCCGGCTCGATCTTCGCCTGGTTACCCGGCGGCAACGGTCCAGCCACATGCACAAAGCTTGTATCGGCGATGTGATTGATCTGCGCGCCAATATCAGGGGCTACCAGTGTGTAGATTCCCTCAAGCGGAATGTGCACGCCATTGGCGGAGAGTCCGGCCAGGCGAAACACAATCATTCCCGATCTGCCATTCTGTCCTGCTTGCTTCACAGCAGTCACAATCGCATCCACTGACATGCCGCGATGCGCGATCATCTTGCCATTCACAATGAGGTTCTGATCGAGCAGCACGTAGAAGTGGTCTCCCACATTAGCCGTCTCTGACGAGAGCCGGTTTCCGGTTTGCAGGCGTATCGGCGTACCCTTCGGCAGTGTGGAGCCGCTGATCGCTTCATCCGGAGGTAGCGGGGTCGGTGCGCCGCTCAATGTGTAGTTGCCTGCCACGATCGGGCTTGGCGCCTTCCCGGGCTCTACCGCGAATGCCTGTATCCGCATATTCGCCGTGACAGGGATTGGCGTCTCGTACTTCGTTGAAGTCTCTGTCGGCGTCCATCCATCCGCCGTGTAGTAAATCACCGCGTTGGGATTGGGACTGGTCAGGATCACAACTGTTCCCGGCAAAACGTCCTTCGGGCCAGGCAAAAAAACCGGAGGCTTGGCGCAGTGGCAATCAGCCTGTCCGCGATAAGCATCATTCATCACCTGCACGCCGCCCTGCTGCGGCAACCCTGAGCGCGACAGAGGCGAGGTGGGTACAGAAGTGGCAGCACCCGTGCTGTGCAGAGCGGGCTGGCTCAATTGGATGGACTCTCCAAATGCCTGGCCTGAGGCTGTGCGGGCGAGAGCGAGGGCAAAACACACGATGAGAGGAGTAGCTTTCATATGCACCCACCGCTGGGGGTTGTTCTCCCTCAGAACAGCAGAATCTGCCCCAAAAATGCAAGAGCAAACTGCTGTTTCCGCGTTACCGGAAGGGCTGGAACCCGTCAGCGGCGGGCACCCTGCAATCCGGCTTCCACCACCGCCTTGGCTACCCCGCAGTTCGACATGAACCGGACCAGCGGACCCGTGAGAGTGGCGGGCATTGAGTTCCTTCCGGCCACCTGCCCGCCTTCTGAGAAGGGCTTTTTCGAGGCATTCTGCAACGGCCCGTTGCCCTGTGACTCAAGAATCATCAAGGCAAGCTTACGTGCAACCGGCAGGTCGAAGCTCTCAGCCACAAACACCAGCTTCCCCCGTTGTGTAATCACCACCGGGCCCTCGTTCGTGCTCCAGACCTTCTCCGCCGTCCCATCCGTCGTGGCAGCGACACCATCGGGCTTCACTCCGGAGTATTTGCGCCCCAGTTCGTCAGCGTAGAGATTTGCGAATACCTGCGCGGACTTCTCGTTCTTCCAGACCGAAAGGTAGAAAAATGCTATCGATTTGGTGGTCGCTTGCTCCGCGGGCGTGGCGCTCAGCTTCTGCCCGGCCCAGTAGATGCCCCCATCCCAGGCTGGCGTCAAATCCCGCGCCGCCTTCTCTCCGCTGAAAAGGTTGGCAAGAATGTGCACATCTAACTCCCCCACCTGGCCGATATCGTAGGGCTTGTACGTTGCATCCAGGAGAGGATGGATGTCCGGCAGATAAGGAACCGAAGGCACGTGCCCCCGCTCGTACTCCCGGGGGTTCATGATCTCCCACGTAGACGAAGGTGGCCGGTCCAAAGCGCCCATGAAGGCGGCAGCCTGGCCGCGATCCATCCAAACATCCTGTTCAAAGCTCAGCCCTTCCCGATAGGGAAACAGAAGCGACTCCGAAAGCAGCAGCGGAGCACGTGCCAGCACCGGCGAATCTTCTGAGGCGTTCATCCTCTGCTTGATGATCTCCATCACCTCCGGGTCTTTAACCAGGCTTTTCCCCATCGGCTTCAGGATGCTGTCCATCATCACCGCGGTCGCTTGTCCCTCCGTCACAGCATCGCGCGCCGTGTCGATTTCGTCCTTCGCAAGATGATCGCTGTCCTCGGCCGATGTGTGTGACACATCAGGAGGTGTCTGATCGCTCCATTTATCCAGGTTCACATGCTGATCCTGAAGTGCATGGGTCAGCTCGTGCGCAAGTACCGGCTTCTGATCATCCACTGAAACCCAGTCCAGCAGGTTCACTGCCTTCGCCTTTGGGTCGTAGTAGGCGGCAATCTGCTCCTTTAGCAGCACCAGCAAAAAGGGTTTGAGATCGAAGTCGCGATCCAGCAGGCCGAACTTCTTCAGCACAATCTCGCTGCGCTGCATCCGCTTGGAGTCCTCATCGTCCTCGAACTTCTCTTTCAAGTACTTCTCGACTGCTGCTCGCGTCGTAAGCTGCCGCTTCACCTGGCTTTTGATCGGCAGCCCTGTCTCCTGCGACGAAAACTGGATGAGCTGATCCACCAGGCCGAAAAGCTTCTTGGCATCTTCCGGTGTTATGTGAGTTTCCGGCTTCGATGCTGAGTCCGGCTTCGCTTGCTCGGGAGCCTGCGTACCAGTTCCAGACGGCCTTCCGGCCGGCGGTAGAGTCTGGGGAGCAGACGGTGCCTGGGGGGTCTGCGAGTGCGCTGGCAGTTGTCCTGCAAAGAGGGAAATGCCCGCAATCAGAGCCAGAAGCGCCCGATGTAAATTGCTCATTTGGTGCCGCTTACTCATTCATGCTCCTTAAGGTTCGGGGACCGCCGCCTTGCCGCCTTCAGCATCTGATCCCAGGGCTATAATCAGGATGCGTCATGGCACGATGACATTCAAAAT
>Ga0068857_100001045_pt1 | contig 21421 bp, 17 predicted proteins | sample KBSCornC72_FD_66591 | JGI IMG/M metagenome (GOLD analysis project Ga0068857, IMG submission 66591) | Corn rhizosphere microbial communities from Kellogg Biological Station, Michigan, USA - KBS Corn C7-2 | ecosystem: Host-associated > Plants > Roots > Rhizosphere > Soil ...
CAGGTCGCGGATCGCGTTCGCATATTCCGCGCGATTCAGACGATGTACGACGTAGCGGCCTGGGGTACTCTGGCTTGCCCAGGCACGATCGAGCGATCCCGCCAGCCAGGAGGTAAAACCCGCGTACTCCGCCTCGCTCGGACGAGGCATGCCCGGAGGCGGCATCGCCCGCACGCTCAGCTTCCGCACAACTCTCTCCCAAGTCCCCGCATGGCCTAGCAGATCGTCAAAACGCGCCGTCTCGAGATTGACCGGGTCTTCCCCAGGAGACGCCGTCTTTTTGTTGTGACAAGCAATGCAGTACTTGTCGAGCATCGCACGGTACTTGACAGCCTCCGCACTGGAGGCGGACGGCGCAGCCGCTGCTGCTCGAACGGGTGCCGCGGATGTCTGCGGCGATGGGGTTGCTGCCCGCGTTCCGCTCCCGGTTTGTGCTACCAACAGCGCAGCAACGCCGAAATAGGCCGACGCCGCCGTGATTGCGATCTTAACTGCCATGTTTTCCCGCTTTTTCATTGTTCGTTGATCGCCGCTACTGCTTCCGGAGTATTCTTCGCTTCCTTATCCTTATCTTTAGCGCCGGCGTCTTTCTTGGTGGGGGCCGCTGCCGGCGGAGGCACCGGCGCCGGATCGTTAGGCCCAAGGTGCATCAGATCCCGCAAGGCCGCGATGACCTCCTCTTTCGAATCGTGCTTTGGACGATAAGCGTCCAAATCGACCATCTCGTTCGGATTCGGAACCTTGGGCTTTTCGGCCAGCAGCAAGGGTGTCAGGTTGTCCTTATTGACCGCGTCCAGCTTGCCACCGGCCGCCGCGAGGGCGCGAATAATTGCCACTTGCTGCTCTTGCACGGCCTGGTGAAGCGGCGTCGAGCCATCGGCTGCCTTGGCATTAGGATTTGCCCCGGCCGCCAACAGAAGCTTTAGCGCTTCGAGAGGATCGCGGCTGCCCGGCTCGCGGAATGGCGGCGGACCTAAGCGGTTGAACCCGGGACCCGCTGCGAACGGAGCGCCCGTGCCGCCTTTTAAGGCAGCCATCACAGGCGTCTTGCCGACGTTGGGGTTCGGGCGGCGCAAACGAGCTTCTCCGTCCTTAGGCTTGACGTCGGTGGGGCTCCATTCCAGCTTCGCGCCGTCAGCCAGCATCAGCTTCAGCACTTCTACGTCGGCTGCTGTCGCGGCGCGGTAAAAGGGCGTGCTGTTGATCGTTGCGCCGCAGCATAGCGTCGTCGAGTGCAAGGCACCGATGAACGGCTTGTTCACGTCCGCTTTGAGGTCCAGCAGCGCCTTCACCAGGCTCAAGGCGGTCATCTTATTCGGATGGTTGGGTTGCAGCCGTGAGCCGTCGTGCGCACGCATGTCGGTGGTTGCATCGTGCATATCCACGGCGAAGAACAAGGAGCCGTCATTGGGGTCGGCACCGAGATCGATCAACTCTTTGGCCAGATCGAAACGGTCGTTGACAATGGCCACGATGGTCGCGGTCGCGCCGTCGGCGTTCGTCAGTTTCAGATCGGCGTGGCCGTCGACCAGCGCCTTGGCAACATCCTCGTGTCCGTTACGAACGGCAAACATCAATGCCGTAAAGCCACCCGAAGGATGGTCTGCGTGGCTGCGTTCCGTGATCGTGGAGACGTGCGCCTTGAGGTTTGGATCCGCGCCAGCGGCCAGCAGCGCCTTCACGACATCTAAATGACCTTCGGCGGATGCCCACATGAGCGCGGTCTCTTCCTGGAACGGATCCGCGGCGTTGACGAACGAGCCACGGGCGAGCAGTAATTTCACCGCGTCTACCTTGCCGGTGCGCGACGCGGCCATCAGCGGCGTCTCGCCCTCCGCGTGCCAGCGCGTCGGATTCGCACCCGCATCGAGCAGTGCCCGTATGACCTCGACGTCGCCGTTGCGGCTGGCCTGCAGAAGAGGGGTTACGCCGTAATGATTCGCTACGTCAACCACAGCCCCCGCCGCCAGCAGCGCTTTCGTCATTTCCGCGTCCGAATGATAGGCCGCCCATAAGAGCGCGGTCGAGCCGTCGTTGGCGGCCGCATTTACATCCGCGTGATCCTTGATCAGCGTGCGTACCGCAAGTAGATCATCGGCCCTGGCGGCATCCGCTACGGCGGTGATGTTGGATGCAGCGTGCAGGAGGATATTGGGCCGCACCAACGCGAACCCAAGCATGAGCGGCAGGCACCACCATAGGCGCCGCACGGGTCCAGCACTCGATCTTCTAGCCGTTCGCATCGCTACACCTCCGTATCCATTGCAGAAAGATACCTTTAAGAAAGATATATCGTCGAGATGTAGAGTGCAAGGCCCCCCTGCGCAATTGCGGAGACGCGAGTTGCCGGCCAACCTTTGAGGAGAAAGGGACCCGGAGTTCACGGACATCGGTGGTCGGGCGCTAAGACGCGAGCAATCCCTGCAGCGGGCCCCTCATGATCTTCTCCTACGGGCTTTTGGCGGACGAATCCAGCCAGCTCTCTACCTTGGCAATTTCACGGTGTGGGTCCCCTTCGACGATGCGATACTGCGGAGATGGAAGTAGGACTCTTTCCCAACCCACTCCGGCCCGGAATTGGCCTGCGACCGCGCCGCGAGGCCCAGCGCCCCCTTCTCCCGCAACATGCCCGCCACTGTCCCGTGCTCGAAGCCGGAAGCACCGCAGGCTTCCTGGTTCATCCTCCGCTCGCTGAAAAAGAGACCTTTCAAATCGGCTATGAGGGCGAGGGCCGTTATCAGTTCGTCTACTCGGTGAACACCAAAGGAAGCAAGTGGGAGCCGGTCTTTACCGTGACGTATGTGCTGCCGGTAGGCGGGATCGGCGCCACCAAACGGGAAATCAAGATGCACATCCAGGACACCCCGCAAACCCGCGAGATCGCCCACTTGATGCCTGCCATGTTCATCTCTGAGGATGACATCGGGACACCGGCAGGCGCCGTGACGCTGCGGGGAGCGTGGAACTTCCAGACGCCGCAGGGCTGGGACACCATCTACACTCCGGTCTTTAATATGATTGAGCGGCCCGTCGCCCCCATGCTGGTGATCCGCGTCGAGACCGATTGGTACGTTCACGACTCCGAGTTCCGCTACGTCCTGCAACAGGGCGAAACGATTTCCGCGTCACATAGTATCCCCATAGGGCAGGTGATGTTTGTGCCACGAGAAGAAGTCACCTTCCGCGACGGCACGGAAGAGGAGATCGCCGCGCGCCACAAAGCCAGTCAGGCGTTCTACGCCGAAAAGCCGAGCATGAAGGTGAAGACGCCATACGGAGTGGAATACAGCCCGCACTATCTGCGCACCAGCCGCCGGAAGAATGTGACGAGCGAACCGCGTGGTGGTGAAGGGGCGGGCGATCCCACTGCCTAGGCAGAACGGAGTTTCTTGTTTTCCTTTTCCAGCTCTTCCATGCGGCGCTCGAATGGCGCGAGCGCTTCCTGAATTTGTTCTGCCGTGAAACGCGGCGTGATGTGCTGCTGACAGTTCCAATCGAACGCTTCCACCCGAATTACATACACGCGCTCAATCACCGCTTTATAGGCCGGCTCGCGCAGCCGTTCGATCCACTCCCGCGCCGCTTCGCCTTCAAAAACCTCAGCCCGGCCGAGAATCTTCAGGCGCGCCTGGCGGGGGTAATCGATCATGATCAGCGCCACCCGGTTGTCAGTACCAATATTTCCAGTGCTGATGAATTGTTTGTTGCCGCGGAAATCGGCGAAAGCAATCGTATGGTCGTCGATGATTTTGAGAAACCCCTTCGGCCCGCCGCGATGCTGGATATACGGCCATCCGGTGGATCCTACGGTCGCCATGTAAAAGCTATCGCGCTCGCCAATGAATTCGGCTTCGTCGGGGCCCAGAAGATCCCGCGAAGGATGGCCCGCCGCCAAGCGCGCGTATTGGCGGCGGCTGCCATATTTTTCTTGTAGCGCCTTGACCAGGGGAGTAAACACTAGAGATCCAAAATTATGCGCCATACCATCAGCATCGCTCGACGCGAGGATTTCGGGAAGCGCCCGCGTTGCGAGATATTGGGTTACGAAGGAGCGTCCCATGGCAAGGCTGGTGTCAGTGAACGTAGGTCTTCCGCGCGACATAACGTGGCGGGGGGAGACGGTCCGCACGGCGATCTGGAAACAGCCGGTCGAGGGCAGGTTGCTGGCCAGGCGCCTCAATCTAGCGGGAGATGGGCAAGGGGATCTCGGCGGGCACGGCGGCGAGCAGCGCGCGGTCATGGTGTACCAGACAGATTCCTACCGCTATTGGGAAGGCCAACTCGGCCGTCACGATTTTACGTTTGGACAATTCGGCGAGAATTTTACGATCGAAGGCTTGCCCGATGGCGAAGTGTGCATCGGCGATCGTTACCGGATCGGCGGAGCGCTTTTCGAAGTTACGCAGCCGCGTGTCACGTGCTACCGCGTGGGCATTCGCATGAACGAGCCGTCTATGGCCTCGCTGCTGGTGTCGCATCACCGGCCCGGCTTTTACTTGCGTGTGCTCCAGGAAGGCGAGGTCGGCGCGGGCGACGAGATCACCAAGGTCGCCGACGGACCTGAACGCATGACGGTGGCCCACATCGACGCCCTGCTCTATTTGCCCGGCCACCCGCACGATCAATTGATGAGTGCTATGCGCATCCCAGCGCTCAGTGCGGGATGGAAGACTTCGTTGCAAGCGCTGCTCGAGCAGGACCCTTCCACCGCCGGCAATCCGGGTCTGAGCGCATCGTCGGGACCGCCTCCGGCCTGGCCTGGCTTTCGAGCCCTGAAAGTCGCAAGGGTCGATCGCGAAAGCGCCAGGGTCATTTCGCTGTCTTTCGAAGATAAGGAGGGCGCGCCCCTGCCCGCGGCTCTGCCCGGACAATTTCTGGTTCTGCGCCTGCGCGTCAAGCCGGATTCTCCCCCGCTGCTGCGCACCTATTCGATGTCGGGGGAGCCGGGTGAAAACGTTTACCGGGTAAGCGTCAAGCAGGAAATGAATGGCGCGGCGAGTTCCTTCCTGCACCAGCATGTGAAGGCCGGCGACACGCTGGAGGTGAGCGCACCGCGGGGAGCGTTCACTCTGCGGCCCGGCGACGCGCCTGTAGTTCTGTTAAGCGCCGGAATTGGAGCAACTCCCGTGCTCGCGATGCTGCATGCGCTGGCCGCCCAGCGGTCCACTCGCCAGGTGTGGTGGTTGTACGGGGCGCGCAACTCCAACGAGCATCCCTTCGCCCATGAATCACGGCAACTTTTACAAGCGCTCACGCACGGCCAAAGCCATGTGGTCTACAGCCAGCCCGAACCGGGCGATGAACTCGGCCGCGATTACAACTCCGCTGGCCACCTCGACACACCGCTGCTCGACTGGCTCGGCGTGGATCGCAACGCTGAGTTCTATCTCTGTGGGCCGCCGGCCTTCCTGCGCAGCTTCACCACAGGCCTGAAAACATGGGGCGCGGACGCAACCCGCATTCACGCGGAAATTTTTGGACCTGAGGAGTCGATCACGCCCGGCATCGCGCCGGTTTCCCGGCCCGCGCCGCATGTTCCCGCAGGGGCTCCGGGCGCCGGACCGCAGATTTCGTTCACGCGCAGCGGAGTGACGGCGCCGTGGGACGCGCGGTTCTCCAGCTTGTTAGATTTCGCGGAAGCCTGCGATGTCCCGGTTCGTTGGTCATGCCGGACGGGCGTTTGCCACACCTGCGAGTCCGCTTTAATCGGCGGCGCAGTGGATTATCAGCCGGCTCCCCTGGAACCTCCGGCGCAAGGAAATGTTTTGATCTGCTGCTCGCAACCCAAAGGCGATATCGAGATCGACCTCTAGCTCGACGACAAGGATGCCAGCGTCTCCGCCAGAATGAGCACGCCCTGAGCGATCGCTTCGGGCGAGGAATACTCATCGGGCCGATGGCTGTAGCCGCCCCGCGACGGGATGAAGAGCATGGCCGTGGGCGCTATCGAAGACATGAACAGCGAGTCGTGATACGCGCGGCTGATCATCCGTTGATAGGAAGCGTGATGTTTTTTGCAAGCCTCCTCGATCGCATCGACGACGCTAGCGGCACATTGCGCGGGAGAGTCCGCATTGATGGTTTCCGTGCGAATGGTGACTCCTCTGCGCACGGCGGTTGCTTCGGTGGCCTCCGCGATCTTGCGCAGCGCGTGATCGCGGCGCGCGAGATCGATATCGCGGACGTCTACCTCCAGCCGCACGCGGCTGGCAACACTATTGACTGCACCCGGGAAAACGTCGCATACACCGGTGGTGGCAACAGTATCGATACTGCCACTCGATTTCGCGGCAGCTTCAATCGCCAGCGCGATTTCGGCAGCGGCGAGAAACGCGTCGTGGCGATCCGGCATCAGAACCGCTCCAGCGTGGCCGCCCTCGCCTTCGATTAAGATACGCAAACTTGCCGGCGCCGCAATCGCCGTGACCACTCCCATTTCAAGCTGCTTCTTTTCGAGGATCGGGCCTTGCTCGATGTGCAGTTCGACGAAAGCGGAATAGTAACCGGAAGGCAGCTTCACGGCGGAGAGCCCCCCCGCAAAGTGTGCCGCCGCGCGGGCTTGGTTGAGCGTCAGACCTTCTTTATCTTTGAGCGTGTCGCCTACGGCTGCATCCAGCACGCCCGCCAGCAGACGGCTTCCCAGGCATCCGATGCCGAAGCGTGTTGGCTCCTCCGACGTGAAAATCACTAGCTCGATCGAGCGCCGCGGTCGATATCCGCTGCGCGCGAGAATTCTGATTGCCTCGAGACCGCCGAGCACTCCAACAGTCCCGTCGTACATCCCGGCATTGGGAATGGCGTCGATGTGCGAGCCCGTGCCCACCGGAGCGAGATCCGCATCGGCGCCCGCCCAGCGCGCGAAGGTGTTGCCGACAGGATCTTCACGCACGGCGAGCCCCGCGTCGATGCACAGTTGCTTCATGAATGCGCGCGCGCGCAGATCGGCTTCAGTGAACACGACACGCGTGACCACCGGTGCGGGCGCCGCAGAGATGGCGCTGAGCGCCTGCAACTCGCCAGCGAGTCGCCGTGGATCGATCTCGAACTTCACGGCTGCCGGTTCCAGTCTTTATAGATTAGGTATTTCGCCGGCGTCTTGCCCAGCGCGCCGAACCATTGCGGACAGTAGGGCGCCATCCAAATGAAGTCGCCGGATGTCACCGGGTACCATTGTTCGCCCAGCCGGTAAATGCCGCCGCCGTCGAGCATCAGGAGTCCGTGCTCCATGAAATGAATTTCCACCATGGGCAGGCTCGCGCCAGGTTGGAAGGTCATCACATTGACGGCGAAATCGAAGCTGGTGTCGGCGGGAACCAACGACTGAACCTGCACCGCAACATCGCCCAGCAAGGGCTGCGTTTCAATTTGACGATCGCAACCGGCGAAGGGTTTGGGAGCGGCGAACCCCGCCAATGGTACATACGTTTTTTCAATGATAACCGCACGCGATGACCGCGCCGCTCGCAGTCTTTGACCCTGGCCGGATGGAAAATAGGCGAAGCCACCAACGCTGAGGCGTTCACTCGCGGTCTCGATCTCGCCCTCGAGCACATACACGAACCGTTGCAGCGGGCCTGGCTCCAGGCTGCCCTGCGCCTCGAACTCCGCGGTATATTGCGTGAACCCGGCGCCGGCTGCCGGTGCAATGTGAACAACGGCCGTAGCTCTGTCCATGCCCGGCAAGGGTGCGCGCACCAATGCGTCGGCTGTCTGCAAAAGGTGATCGTGGTGATAAGCGCTGCGTGTGTGTCCGAGTTGGTGCATGCTGTCCTTAAGAGGGCCGAACCAACCGACCGCTACTTTGCGCGGTGATGGCTCCGTCCTTGAAAATAGTTTCGCCGCGCCGCAGTGTCCTGCGCACTACGCCGCGGAACGCGGATCCCACATAGGGGCTCAAGGCGTGCCGTTGATGCAGGTCGCGCTCGGCGAGCGTATACGATCCGCTCAGGTCCACTAGCGTGAGATCGGCGTCGTTGCCGGGCGCAAGTTCTCCCTTGCGAGGAATCCGGAACCGCCGGGCGGGTGTGGCCGCGGTCAAGGCGGCGATCCGCTCGAGCGGCAATCCGCGCTCGAAGTGCCCCCGCTCGAGCAACACCGCCAAAGTGGATTGCACTCCCGCGATGCCTCCCCAGACTTTCATGATCGCTCCGGTCTTCATTTCCGGCGGCGCGGGAGAGTGATCGGACGCGACAATATCGATCGTCCCGTTGAGTAGTGTCTCCCACAGGGCGCGATGCTGCGCGGCGTCGCGAAGAGGTGGAGCGCACTTCGCGATCGCTCCCAGCCGTTCCAAGTCTTCTTCGGTGAAGAACAGATAATGCGCGCAGGTCTCGATCGAAACATCCACCCCGCGCGCCTTGGCTTCGGCGGCGGCGACTACTCCGCGACCCGAACTGATGTGCACGATATGAAGTTTCGCCCCGGCATCGCCCGCGAAGAGGGTCGCGCGCTGAATCGCTTCCACCTCAGCAACAACCGGACGCGATTCGAGAAAATCGCGAGCCCCCGATCGTTCCTGCTCCGCCATGGCACGCGACAACTCTTGTGTGATCTCTTGGTTCTCAGCGTGAACCGACACCGGCAAGTTCAAACGAGCCGCCTCCGCGAGCCCTTTCCATAAGGTGAAATCGTCAGCACGGGGAAACTCCGGCAAGCCCGAGTCGCAGAGGAACGCCTTGAACCCCACCACTCCGCGCCCGGCGAGCTCTGCCATTTCGCCGATGTTGCCGGGCACCAAGCCTCCCCACAGACCGAAGTCGGTGATTGAAGAAGCCTCGAGCGCGGCACGCTTACGATCGAACTCGTGCGCGTTGACGGTGCACGGCGTCGAGTTCAGCGGCATGTCGAATAACACAGCGCCGCCACCCGCCGCCAACGCCCTGCTCCCAGTGGCCGCGCCTTCCCATTCGGTGCGGCCCGGCTCATTGAAGTGCAGATGCACGTCAATCAGCGCGGGAAACACGTGGAGTCCACGCGCGTCAATCTCATTAATTGACCCCGGAAGTTCGGGGCCGATCGCCTTTATCACGCCGTCTTCGATAGCTACGTCAGCCCGCTCCAAGCCGCCGGAAGTGACGATAGTCCCACCGCGAACGATCAGGTCAGCCATGCGTTCGCTCCAGTTGTTCGAGAAAATGCCTGCCCGTTTCGAGCGCGGCCGCAACGTCTTGCGCCAACACGGATTCGTCCGGATGATGACTGATGCCGCCGGGGCTCCTGAGAAATAGCATGGCGGCAGGCATCTGCCTAGCCATGATCATCGCGTCATGACCCGCCCCGCTCGGCATGCGGTAATCGGAATGGCCGCCCGCGCGAACCGCTTCCGCAAGAACTTCGGTGAGCGCAGCGTCCAGCGGTGCCGCCGGCTGATCGAGGCGGAGTTCAGACGTCACCCTAAGCCCGCGCCGCGTGGCGATCTGCTTCGCACTTTCGAGTAAACGCACGACCACCCCGGTACGTACGGCGTCCTCGGTGTGACGAACGTCCAGGCTCATCACGGCCGACTCCGCGATGACGTTGCCCGCTCCCGGGCGCGCCTCGATCCTGCCGACGGTCGCCACCAGATCGCGTCCAGCTAAAGCTTCCCGCTCGACCGCGCTGATCCACTCGGACGCTCCCGCGAGAGCATCGCGGCGGAGATGCATGGGCGTCGTACCGGCGTGATTGGCATGCCCTTCGAAGCGAACGTCTAAGCGGCTCTGCCCCGCGATCGCCGTAACCACGCCCAGGGAAAGCTTCAAACTCTCCAGCACCGGCCCTTGCTCAATGTGAAATTCAAGGTAACCGATGGTCGGGCCGATCACGCGCGCGTCAGCGATTTTCGATGGATCCAGCCCGTAAGCGCGGATCGGCTCGGCCACTAATGCGCCGAGAGCATCGTCGATATCGCCCATGAGCGCGCGGCTTCCGATGAAGGGTACGCCAAAACGGACACCTTCCTCTTCGGAAAAACCCACCACCTCAATCGCGAAACGGAAACGCCGTCCGATGAGCAACTCGACCAATTCCACGCCCAGAACCACGCCGAGGATTCCATCGAATGCTCCCGCACGCGGCACGGTATCCAGATGAGATCCGATAATCAACCGTGGTGCATCCGGCGTGACGCCCGCGTAGTATCCGCGGATATTCCCCACCGCATCGATACTCACCGTCATCCCGGCATGCTGCATCCAGGTGCCCACGTCGGCATGGACTCCGCGCATTGCGTCGGAAAGAAACGTGCGCGTAATGAAGCCCGGCTCTTCCGTGTGCGCCGCGAGTTTCCGGCACCGCTCGATGATCTGAAAGGCTGGTCTCACGATCCCCGGTAAGTGCTGTAACCGAACGGCGACAGCAGCAGCGGCACATGATAGTTGCGATCCAGTTCAGCCACTCCGAAGCGCACCACGACCTGATCCAGGAAAGCCGGCTCGCTCATCTGTAAGCCCGCGCCGCGCAAATAGTCGCCGGCGTGAAATACCAGTTCGTACACGCCGATTTCGAGAAGGTCCCCGGAGATCAGCGGCGCGGCAATTCTTCCGTCGCCATTGGTCACGCCGGTGGCCACCCGGCGGCGCGCGCCGTTCTCGATGCGGTGCAGTTCGATCTTCACACCTTTCGCTGGGATGCCACGGGCCGTGTCGAGGACGTGCGTGGACAAGTGAGCCATCGCTGTTATCTTCGCAAACGCAACCCCAGGCAGCCATACGGCGGGCGCGCATCGGTGTAGACTCCTAGTTCCTCGCCGCGCTCGACTACAGTGTCCCAGGTGCGGTTTTCCGCCTCCAGATGCACCTCGGCGATGGCCGGAATTTCGGCCAGCATCTTGGTGCCGATCTGATAGATGACCTCCTGAATACTCCCGGATTCGAATCCTTCAAACACGTGGTGCACCATGCTGCGCACCCTGCTTGAAATTTCGCCTCCACTGAACGCTGTGTTAGCGCTGGTGTAGCTCCATTCCAGATCCAACCCCATGCGCAAAGGCCGGTTCTTGATGTCCGGCAGGGTGGTGTATTCGTCGCGGACGAATCCGTGAAACGCGCTGCCACCCAGGCGCAGCAGTCGAAATCCCTGAATACCCGAGGTTATTTCGACGGTGCCTGTGCGATTCATTTCCAGGCGCGTGGTGCACCGCTCCGGCCCAGCGGGAGCGAACGCGGCGCTGCCGGGCTGCAACGCAGCGTGCGGGATCTCGGTGGCGCAAATCTGCAAACCCTCCACTTGCGGATATATGCCCAGAAATTTGGTTGCCAGAAAATGGCAATAGCTTTCCAGGTCCGGACCTGTATAATTTAACGTTTCGTGCTGGATGAAATTCTTCATCGAGTCGGTCGCGATCAGTCCCGTATTGTCGCCCTTCGTGTAAGTCGGCCAGAAGGCGTCACCATACAACAACATCTTCACCGACGCGCCGAACACCGGAGTCTGCTCCTCCGCCGTCACTCCATCGCGATTGAGGCGGTACGCAATCACGTCGCCCTTCCCGTAATAGTTGCGCTTCCAACCGCTGGCAAATTGCTCCACCCTGCTCTCCTAACTCAAAATACTCTCGATCCGGAATCTGGCGATCCGGTACACCTGCGCCAGCGCCACCGGGAATTCCTGTTCGCGTGAAGACGCCACGCGGCGTTCCAGCGCGTTAAGAATATCGTGCTTGCTACTGCCCTTCACCGCGAACAAGAACGGAAATCCAAACTTATCACGATAAGCCTGGTTCAGTCCGCGCAGATGCTCGACTTCTTCTGGCGTGAGTTGATCGAGCCCCGCGCCCGCCTGTTCCTCGGCCGATGCGTTACTGACGCGCGCCCTAGTCCCCAGGTCGGGATGCGCTTGCAGCAGCGCCAACTGTTCTTCCGCGGAAGCGTGCTCCACTTGATCTACCATCGCCCCATGCAGTGCATCGACACTCGCGAAAGGATGCAAAGCCCAAGCACGTTCGGCCACCCAAGGCGAGTGTTCGAAGACCCAGCCGATCGATGCGACAAAGTTTTCACGATCCAGAGCATTGAGGGCTTCGATGGTCATGCTGGCGAACGGTACACCGCAGCCCCTTCCACGCGAACTTCGCCGACGCTCTCCGCGCCGCCGAGCGTGAACAGCGCCGCCAGGATTCGATCCATACCGGTGGCCTGCTCGACCACCGCCGCCAGCGGACTGCCCTCCGGCGGCCGCAAGTACACCAAGTCCGCAGCTTTACCAGGAGTGAAATCGCCGATTTCGTCATCGAGGCCCAGCGCCTCCGCCCCCGCGCGAGTCGCCAGATAAAGGAGGTGACCGGGACTTAGAAGAACACCATCCGGTGCGAGTCTCTGCAATAAATACGCTTGTAAACCTTCCTTGAGCATTCCGAAACCGGTACCGCCTCCCACATCGGTGCCGAGCGCGCACTTCACTCTCGCGTCCATGTGCCGCCGCAGCGGAAACAGACCGCTGCCGAGCGCCGCGTTGCTGCACGGACAATGGGAAATCGCGGTGCCGCTGGCGGCCAACCGCTCCACTTCCGAATCACTAGGATGAACATTATGCGCCATCACCGCGCCGCGCCCGCCCAGTTGAAATCGTTCATATACGTTCAAGTAGTCGGATGCCCAAGGAAACAGCCGCGCCACTTCCGCGATCTCCTGCCGGTTCTCATTCAAGTGAGTTTGAAAACGAACACCCGGGTTTTCGCGCATAAGCGTCTGGCACACTTCGAGCATCGCTTCTGAAGCCGACAAAGCGAAGCGCGGCGTTACCGCGTAAAGCGAGCGTCCCTTGCCATGAAAGCGCCGGATCAAATCCGTGGACTCGCGGTAAGCATCTTGGGGAAGCTGGTGCAATTCCGGACGCAGCCTGCGATCTGAAAGCACCATCCCGCTGACGATCCGCAAGCCAGACTGCTCGGCCGCTTCGAACAGAGACGCTGTTGCCCCAGCGAAGTGTGCACCGAACACCAGCGCCGTGGTGGTTCCATGCGCCGACAGAGCGTTCACGAACGCACGCGCCGTTTGACACGCGTAAGCATGCTCGGCCATGCGCGCTTCTTCGGGAAGCGCGACTTGTTCCAGCCAATCCAGCAACTGCCGCCCCAGCCCGCCTAACACGCGCAGCTGCGGAAAATGAATATGCGTGTCGACGAACCCCGGCAGCAGAAATCCGCCGCGCAGATCGGTGGTGGCGACGTCAGGATAAGCCGTGTGAACCTCGCTGTATTCGCCGCAAGCAATCACCTTGCCGCCGCGAATCAGCAACCCGCCGTCGGAGTAAGACTCCAAACCTTTTTCGTTCCGGAACGGATTGCGTGGCGTGTGAAACAGAGAAGCCCGCAGCAATTCCCCGCGGTCGGGAGAACTCATGGACGCAGGACTCCGTGTTCTGCTGGGCTCTCCTTGCGAGCGCGCCGGACGGCAAAGAACACCCGCTCCGGTGTAGCTGGAACCGCGATTTGCACGTGTCCGCCCTTGCCGAACGCCGCCACCGCATCGAGGATCGCATGGCGCACGGAAATCGCCAGCATCAGCGGCGGCTCGCCCACAGCTTTGCTGCCGAAAACTACGCCGGGCTCGGCGGCACGCTCCAGAAAATTGACGTGAAAGACTGGCGGAACTTCAGACCACGAAGGTAGTTTATAGGTAGACGCGCCAGCGGTTGCGACCCGCCCCTGCTCGTCCCACAGTAACTCTTCGATGGTCATCCACCCGGCGCCTTGAATGAACCCGCCTTCAATCTGGCCGCGGTCGACAATCGGCGAAACGGATGTCCCGGCGTCTTCCACAATGTCAGTTCGGAGCAGCCACATGTCTCCGGTAAACGCATCCACTTCGACTTCGGACACCGCCGCACCATAAACGAAATAGTGAAACGGCCGGCCGCGCAAAGTGGCAGCGTCGTAATGAATCTCCGGCGTTTTGTAATAGCCTTCAGCAAACAGAGAGACTCGCTGGCGATACGCCGCATCGCACACCTGGCGAAAGGTGATTGGCTCCTCGACTGCACTTTGCGCGTACACCTGTCCTGCGGAGAAACGCACCGAGCCCGGCTCGCACTGGAGCAGTCCAGCCGCCACGGCACGCAATCGTTCCTGCAATTGAGTGCACGCCTCCCACACCGCGGCGCCATTCAAATCGGTGCTCGCCGACGCCGCCGTTGCCGATGTGTTCGGTACTTTGTCAGTGCGCGTCGGCATCACGCGGATCGCTTCCGGCCGGACACCTAAACCCTCCGCCGCGATCTGCTGCATCTTGGTATGCAGCCCTTGACCCATCTCGGTGCCGCCATGATTCACCTGCACGCTGCCGTCGCGATACACCAGCACCAACGCCCCGCCCTGGTTGAACAGCGTCGCGGTAAAAGAAATCCCGAACTTCACGGGAGTCATCGCCAGTCCCCGCTTCCGATGTGGATGGCTGGCGTTGAAATCATCGATGGCTCTGCGGCGTTCCAGGAATGCGCTCGATTGCTGAAGCTGCGTCCAAATGGTCTGGATGCGGCCCGCGTCTTTCACTGTCTGACCGTAATGCGTGACATCGCCTTCGCGATAAAAATTGCGCTCGCGCACGACCTCGGGCGGCAGCGACAGCCGGCGCGCCGCCTGCTCCATGATCTCTTCGATTACCAGCATGCCCTGCGGACCGCCAAACCCACGGAACGCAGTCTGCGAAGTTTTATGCGTTCGGCAAACGTAGCCCGTCAAATCGGCTGCCGGAAGCAGGTAGGCATTATCAGCGTGAAACAGCGCGCGCGCCAACACCGGGTCCGATAGATCCAGGCTCCAGCCACCATCGGAATAGAGCGCCACGCGAACGCCTTCCAGCCGCCCGTCGCGCGTGAAACCAGCGGAGTAACGCGCCAGAAACGGATGCCGCTTGCCAGTGAGCGCCATGTCAAGCGCGCGCGTCAAGCGCACCCGCACGGGCCGTTTGGTTTTCCACGCGCCCAACGCGGCAATCGCGGCCCACGGGTTCGCTTGCACTTCTTTGCCGCCGAACGCTCCGCCCATGCGCAGGCATTCCACCGTTACCTGATGGCGTGCCACGCCCAAGACGCGCGCCACCACCTCTTGCGTTTCGCTGGGATGCTGCGTCGAGCACTCGACCGCCACGCCGCCGCTCTCATCCAGCCACGAAATCGCGCATTGCGTTTCCAGATAAAAATGTTCCTGCCCGCCAATGAAGAGTTCGCCCGAGACCCGCACCTTGCTGCGTTCGATCACGGATGGATCGCCGCGCGTAATCCGCACTGGCCCCGAGTGAAAACTCGACGCCGCAATAGCATCTTCGATAGTCAACACCGGCGGCAGTTCTTCATATTCCGCAATCACACGAGCCGCGCCTTGCCGGGCCGCCTCTAGCGTTTCGCCCAGCACCCACGCCACCGGCTGCAGATGAAACATGACCTCGCGCGGAAACAGCGGCTCGTCATGCCGGGCCGAACCGGTGTCGTTTTCGCCGGGAAGATCGGCGCCAGTGAGCACCGTACAAACCCCTGGCTGTTGCAGCGCCGGCGATGTATCCAAGCGCAGCAGCAGCGCATGCGCATGCGGAGCCATCACCGGCCAGGCGTGCAGAATCCGCGGAAACCGCTGGCACAAATCATCGGTATAAAGCGCGGCGCCAGACACATGCCCGCCAGCGCTCTCATGCGGAACTGGCATGCCGGCGATCTTCACGCAGCCGCCTCCTGGCGTTCCCACCAGAACTTTTCCACCAGGCTCTTGGCCACTTCCAAGCGGTATTCGGCCGACCCGCGATGATCGCCAATGGGCTTGAGTGTCCGCTCCAGCACCGCCTGCACGCGTTCGACAGAAGCTTGATTCCAGCGCTCCCCGAGCACCACCTCTTCCGCCGCGTACACGCGCAGCGGAACCGCCGCCACGCCACCGAACGCAAACACCGCACGGGTGACGCGCCCCGCACCATCCTGATCCATCGAGAATGCCGCCGCCACCGTGCTGATATCGTCCACACGCCGCTTGGCGGCTTTGTAAAAGCGAATCGCCGATGCGAACGGCTTGGGAATTTCAATGGCCGTCAGCACTTCGCCGGGCGCGAGCGCCGTGCGCCGGTACCCAGTGAAAAACGATGCCAACGGAAGTGCGCGCCTCCCACCCGCCCCGGCCACATGCACGGATGCGTTAAGCGCCAGCAACAGAGGCGCCGAATCGCCGATGGGCGAGGCGGTCGCCAGATTTCCTCCCAGCGTCGCGCGATTCCGGATCGGCGGCGATGCGAACAACTCCAGCCACTCGCGAAACACCGGCGGTGCGCCAGTCCAGCGCAATGCGATCTCGGTCAAAGAAAGGCCGGCACCAATCCGCACAGCGTAGGAGGTCTCGACGAACTCGCGCAGCTCCGCCACGCCTTCGAGACTCACCAGCCGCGGCCACCGCCGAAAACGAAGATTCGACTCCACGCCCATATCGGTCGCGCCCGAAATCCAACGCGCCTCCGGATGCGCCGCCGCGACGGCGAAGCATTCATCTAGCGTCCCCGGCCTCTCGAACACCGAATCTTCCGCGCGATACGTCACCGGTTCCAATCTAGGCGCGGGCTGCGACAACCGTTCGCGCAATGCTCCCGACGGCGCGGGACCCAGCGACAGCGCCGCATCGCGGATCGGCCGGTACCCGGTGCAGCGGCACAGATTGCCCCCGAGTCCGGCCGGATCGCAAGCGCCCACGCGTCCCGGCCGGTATTGCTCCGCGAACATGCTCATGACGAAGCCCGGCGTACAGTATCCGCACTGCGATCCACCCGCTTCGGCCATCGCTTTCTGGACTTCAGCGAGTTCACCGCGCGCAGCCAGCGCCTCCACCGTGTAAATCTCCCGATCCGCCGCCATGGGAGCCAGCATCAGACAACTGTTCACCGCGCGATAGGCGCAACCCCCGGCGTGATCCTCCAGCATGACCACCGTGCAAGCTCCACACTCGCCTTCCGCGCAGCCCTCTTTAGCGCCGGTCAGCCCTTGGTCGCGCAAAAAATCGAGAAGCGTGGCGTGGACGTTGTGGCCGATCGATACACTCCGCCCATTCAACAAGACCGTGGGCGATTTGTTAGTTGCGCTGTGCACCATGCGTGTCGCAAAACCGCAGGTGGGCGACATGGACCCACGAAGGGAGTATACGATTAGCAGTCTAACATAGCCCTTTTCCATCGGGCCTTGCTCCGCGCTAGCCTTTACCGCTGAAAATGACCACCAGATCGATGATCAGAATCAGAATAATCACCAGTTCCATCACAAAAGCCCGGCCTTCATGGAACTGGGCCATCATGAACTCATATAGCTCGCCCCCGGTGCGCAGTTTACTTTCGACCAGCCTGCGATAGTCCTCCACACCCAATCTGGCCGACGCCAGACGGTACAGACGCGCGGAAAACATGTCGCTCAAGAACTTGATCGAGGTGTCCCTACGTTCGGTGAGCTCGCGGATATCCAAACGAATCTTATTCAAATTCTGGGCCTGCGAGGCGAGGCGCCAGCGCGCCAATGCTCCGGCTTTTTTCTCGAGCGATTTGTACACGCCTTCGAGCAGACTGCTCAAAACCTGATCGTAATAGCGAAACTCGAGCAACTGAGTGTTGGCGTATTCCAACAGCTGAATGGTCGACGCGGCGCCCTCTGTGGTGTCGTGAATAAATGCCGCGGTCCAGCCCACCACCAACAGATCTTCCGGATAGTAAGACATCCGTGAACCCAGAATCTCGCTGGTTTCTCCCTGCGATAGCTCGGCCAGTTCGCCACGCACGATCTTGGCGATTTCCTTGCCGTGCCGGTCAATCAGTTCAGCCGCCTGCGCGCCCGTATTCTTGAGATGAATGATGTAGTAATCCTCGTTGAGCCACGATTCGTGCGGCTTGACCAAGGCGGCCTGCACTCCCTTTAGACAATCGCGCACCGTGCGAAGGGCGCGGGCCTCCAGTTCGGGCGCGTCGATCCAGCGGCTGGAAAGATCCACTAACTGGAGCCAGTCCACGTCAAAGGGCAGCTCCAGCTTGATACTCACCACGCCGTATTCGTAATAGTTCAACTCGCCCTGCAGCCGGCTGCCGCTTTCGAGCACAATGGGCTCCAGCCGCTGCACGATCGGCGGGCGTTCAAAGCGAACGTATTCAGGAGAGGGATGGCGAAAGATGGGTTCGTGCCGCAGCTCTACCCCCAGCAGCCCACGCAATGTTTCCAGGCGGATCTCTTCGCAGATGTCGTAGAGAAAGAGAATCCAGAAGGAGCCGGAGAGACGATCGCCTGCCACGCGTGACGATTATACTCGGGCGCGGGGGCACCTAGCGATGCCCAGCCGCGCCCCGAAGCCGATCCCGCCGCTAGAACTGGTAGGACAGCGAGATGTTAATGACGTGCGCGATGCCCGAGGGTGCTTTCACTTCGCGAGTGGGCTGACTGGCTACTGGGAAGGCGATGGTTTGGAAGTCCCAGTAGCTCCACTCAAACGCCGCCGTCACTTCGTTGGTGATCTTGCGGAAATAGCTGGCCCACAAGAATGAGTTCTTGGCTCGCGTCGAGCCCGGCAGCAGATTGCTGTTCTTGGGATCGTCCATGCCGGCGCCGAAATACAGCGTATCTTTGCCGCTATTCATGGGGACGATCGCTTCCAGCCACCCGCCTCCATCGCCGATACCCTGGATTCTAGTAAGGGTAGGAAGGTTTCCAATCGCCGCAACGCCCTGGACAATGCCGCCTTGGAAGGGGACCAAGTTGCGGCCCGCATACCCTTCCCCTCGAATAATCAAGTGCGGATCCAGCGGGAGCCGCATGTCTACGGCCGCCGCCCACGATTGGACCGTGTGATCGACGCCGACCTTTTCCTGCCCGAAGTGTCCGGAGACGCCGAACGTCGCCGTGGTTTGGCGCAGGCGTGGCGAAAGCGCGACACGCCCCTGATAGAACGGTTGCGACGACCGTTCACCCAGGCCCGATGAGCCCAGATCGATCACGCTGCCCGATGCCGGTGCCGCCTCTAGCCGGGTGTCCCCAAACTGCGGACGTAAAATGCCCAACTGCACCAGCAGCCCGGTGCTTCCCAGCTTGCTGGTCCAGTCCATGCGAGCCTGCGGGAACCAGCCCCACAGATCGCCCGCGGTCGCTCCCAAGGGAACGCCGACGTGAGAGAGAGAGACCGGATCGAGCGGCGCCAGAATCATTTTGTCCTGCCCGAACACGAATTTCAGATTGCGATGCTCCAGTTGGAAGTACCCCAAACGCACGCGCGGCTGGTTGAAGACGCGGTTCTGCGGTGAAAAAGTATCGGCCGTCCGCGAACCAAAAAAGTCAATCTCGAACAGCGCCGAAGGATTCCACCCCGCTTCATTTGGTTTCGCGGGATTCAGCGTGAAGCCCAGAATACTCTGCCGCATGGTAAAGACCAGGTCTTTGTTATCGCCCGCCCGGCCCACGCTGCCGTCCGGATAAGCAACTCCAGCAGGGCCATTGGGGGCAGCCCACAAAGGGACTTCCTGCCCAATCGCGCTCGCCGTCGAGATGGACGAATTAAACAAGATGGTTCCGTAGAAGCGCACCTTCATCGGTCCAATTTCGGTTTCCAGTTTGCTTGCCTGCCCGCGCGGGAGGCCTGGATAACTAGGCCTGGTGCCGATGCTGCTGGCCGCCGCTGGCGCCTCGGACACTTCCTGGCAAAACCCTACCTGCGTCCAAGCCGCAACCGCGAACAGAGACACTGCCCACCAACGTTTTCCTAAATAGCGATTCATTGAAATACCCTTTCCCCTGTGCTTTCGTGAGGCGCTTATCGCTCGACGAATCGAAGCGAGCCCGCTTTAGTCCAGTGACGCCTTCAAATCGATGACGCTTACAGTTTTGTCAGGTTTTGACAGGAGGAGGGTTAAGAAGTTGTAAACAACTTGTAAAATACCGCTGCAAGAATTACAGGAAAGCCGGCAGCGGCAGTCCGGCGAAGTTCACCAGATTCGGGAACACCGTGCCGAGCTTGCCGGGATCGACGCCAAACCAGTTCGCTAACGTGGCGCCGTATTGGTCAATGCTGGTGGTGGGAATCCACACGCCGCGATTGTTGGCGTCGTCGGGACCTTGTAGCACCTGCGTCGGGAAGGTGCCGTAGACGTCGCCGCCTTTGACGGAATCGCCCATGATGAGGTGGTGGCTGCCCCAGGCGTGGTCCGTGCCGAGAGTCGAGCCCCCGCTCGGTTGCAGCGTGCGTCCGAAATCGGATTCGGTGAACGTAACCACGTCCTGGCTCACGCTCATTTCGACGGTCGAGTTGTAGAACGCATTCAGTGCCTGGCTCACCGCCGCGAGCCCCGTGCCCTGATCGTTCAATTCCAGATCGTGCGTGTCAAAGCCGCCGAGGTAAGCGAAGAAAATCTGCCGGTTGACGCCGAGCGACGCGCGCACGTTGATGATCTTGGCGATCTGCGCCAACTGCTGGCCGAGCGAAGTGTTCGGGAAAACAGTAGTCAACGGAGTGCCCCCGGCCAGCGCCTTATTGAGCGCAGTGGCCTGATTGACTCCGTTGGACGCAATGGCATTTGAAGCCTGCACTAACGTCAGTCCGTTGTCGAAGCTCAATAGGTTCTGCAGAGCAGTCAGTCGCGCCTGCGAAGCCGCGCTGGTCGAGTATCCCTGCAGCCCGAGAACCTGTCCGGCCGTTACCGTAGCCGGATTGGTTTGGCTGCCGGTAGCGAACAGCGCGTTCCCGCCTACCGACACGATGGTAGGGAAACCAGTAGCGTTGCAGCCCTGCATGGCATCCGCCAGCCGCCCGCCCCAACCGGTGGCCGCGAACCCCTGTGCTACCGACGTCTGCAATTCGGTCTGCTGATCCAGGTGTGAAAACAAATTCAGGGGGATGGCTTTGGTCTGCTTCAAGTAATCGCTCTGCGTCAACGGCGTCACCAGGCTGCCGACGTTGGTCAGTACCGCGACATTCTTCTTAGTGTTGTAGAGGTTCGCCAGTTCCACCAGCCCCGGATGCAGCCCGTACTCATCTCCTTTAGAAGTGTTGATGGAATTGAGGCTCGCCTGCGGCAGCGCCAGTCCACCGCGCACCGCCGCATATTTAGCGTAGGAATTGTTGGCGTTGCTGGCTGGCGTCGAGATCGGTACAACGGTGTTATTGCAGTCATTGCCGCCGAACAGGAACACGCACACCAGCGCCTTGTAACCCGTAGGGCAAGTGGTCGCGGCCAGCGCGTTCACCTGACTCAACCGTCCGGCCACACTAGCAGCGCCGATGGCGGATAGCGTGCGAGCGCTCAATGCCAGGAACTGTCTTCTGGATGGAATCTGCATGGATTTAGTGCTCCACATTGTAATAGGCGGATGAGACCGTGAGATACACCGCCGCCTGCGCGCGCGCCTTATACACGGCCCCGCTGGTTCCGGTAATGGCGTTGACGGCGGAACGAATCTGCGTCTGCATGGTAGCGGGCATCTCGCCGTACATGAAGGCGTTGTTCACCGCGTC
>Ga0068857_100001051_pt1 | contig 21364 bp, 20 predicted proteins | sample KBSCornC72_FD_66591 | JGI IMG/M metagenome (GOLD analysis project Ga0068857, IMG submission 66591) | Corn rhizosphere microbial communities from Kellogg Biological Station, Michigan, USA - KBS Corn C7-2 | ecosystem: Host-associated > Plants > Roots > Rhizosphere > Soil ...
CTCTGGTTGGGAAGAATTTACGGCGTGAAAGCGGACCAGTCGAGTTGGATCACGGCGGCAGGCCTGGCTAAGCACGTACGCTCGGAATTCGAAACTGCAGTTCAGCTCGACCCAAGAAGCGTCGACGCCCGCAGTGACCTTGCTGAGTTCTATCTCGAAGCGCCCGGGATCGTGGGTGGTGGACGCGATAAAGCGGAACGGCAGATCGATTCGTTGCAATCTCTTGATGCATCCAGGGCGCATTGGCTGAATGGAAGGGTCGCGGAGAAAAAACGCGACTTTGCGACCGCGGAAACCGAATACAGGAAAGCTATCGACACGAGTCACAGCAGCGCAGCAGCCTGGTTAAATCTGGGATTGTTCTACAGACATCGCGAACGCTGGGACGACATGGAGAAAGCTCTCTTGCATGTGCGTGGGGCGCCCGTCCTGGACCGTCCGGATGCCTTGGTCGATGCAGCGGAGATTCTTTTGCACGCGCAGCGCAACCTGCCCGAGGTGGTCCAATTACTCCATCTTTATCTGAACAGCAGTTCCAAGGTGGAGCAGGCGCCGGCTTTTAAAGCCCATCTCCTCCTCGGCAACGCTGCGGAGAAAATGGGTGACAAGGAGATGGCGTTGACGGAATATCGATCTGCTCTGGCGCTAGCCCGCGATTTTCGTCCAGCTCAAGAGGCGCTTAAGCGGCTGAATCGCTAAATGCGAACCATACTCACGCGCAAGCTGTTTTCGCAGATCGGATGGATGAGGCCTCCCTCTCGGTGGAAGTCCTTGTGTGTGTTCGGACTCATCCTAACCTTTCGTGTCTCATTCGCAGAGGACGCACAGAAGCTCACCCTGAAACATGCCGTCGAACTCGCCTTGCAGCACAGCCCGGTGGCGGCTCAGGCAGTCGCTGATGAAGAGCGCGCCCTCAACTCCTACCGTGAAATGCGCAGCAACTTCATTCCACAGCTCACGGTTGGCTCCGGGCTCGGCGCGACCTGGGGATATCCGCTCAGTCTCGAAGGGTCCGCACCCTCGATCGTGAATCTCAACGGACAATCTGCCATCTTCAACCCCCAACTGCGCGATGCGATCCGGGCTGCGCGCCTTGAATACGCTGCTGCCCAATACAACACGAAGGACCGGCGTTCGCAGATCATCCAGGACACCGCGCTCGCGTATTTGGAGCTAGTCAAGTGGGAACGCAACATTGATGGCATTCGCCAGCAACATCATGACTCCCTCAGCATGGAACAAGTAGCTCAGCAGAGAGTCGATGCCGGAGTCGATCGCCCACAAATGCGCACCGAAGCGAAACTTGCCGTTGCTCGTGCCAATCTGCATGTCATCCAAGCGGAGAACTCGGTGCACTCGCTGCGCATGTTCCTCTCGCAATTGACCGGTCTCGAGGCCGCATCCATTCAGGTGGACCCTGATTCGGTTCCGGCATTCCCGGACGTGCCTAGCGATCCCGATACTGCGACAAAAGTCGCCGAGGCCAGCCCGTTAGTGTCCGAGGCACAAAAGCACGCGCTTGCCCAGGAGTTTCGCGCCCGGGCCGAGCATCGCGGACTCTGGCCTTCGATAGATTTTGCGACGCAATATGCCATGCTCGCGAGATACAACAATTGGGACCAATTTTTCGTAAGCCGAGCGTTCCAGCGGAATAACGCCAGTATCGGCGTGGTGATTCGCTTTCCATTTTTCAATGCCCCACAACGCGCGCATGCTGCGGTGGCGGATGGTGACGCCGTGAAAGCCAGGGCAGAGGTTCAAAACGCGAAGAATCAAGTCTCCCAGGAAGTGCTCAAGCTGCAAGGCTCCGCTCGTCAGCTTGCCGCGGCGAAGGAGGTTTCCCAGCTTGAATATGATCTTGCCCAGTCCAATTTCAACGAGATCGAAGTTCGCACGACCTCGGGCGGCGCAACCATCCACGATCGAGCCAATGCCAGTGCCGAAATATCTGAAAAATTCAATCAACTCCAGGATGCGGACTTCGAGCTGTCGCGCGCCCGTTTGGCGCTGCTGCGCATGACCGGGGTCCTGGCATCCTGGGTTGGGGTGTCCAAGTAGTAGCCCTCGCCGCTGGGACTTTTCGCCAGTTCACTGCATCCAAACCCCTTTCAGGGCATCCCGATTGGTCCCAAAGAGCACTTCCAGTACGCTTAGAGAGGGCCGGAGAAGCATACTTCTGTTCGGGATTGACCAAAGGATTACCTTGCGCGAAGGGTGCGCAAGGTCAAATGTTAGGATAAATACTTCACACTTATGCCCCTAAAGACACTGTTCCTGAACCCCCCTTCATTTGAGAATTTCGATGGTGGCGCCGGATCGCGTTGGCCAGCAACTCGAGAAATCGAGTCCTACTGGTACCCAGTTTGGCTGGCTTACCCGAGCGGGATGATTGAAGGGTCAAGGCTTCTCGATGCGCCTCCGCACCACATCTCGGCGGACGAGACCATCGAGATGGCAAAGCAGTACGAATTCCTAGTGCTCTACACCAGCACCCCAGGCTTTCCTGGTGACATCCGCTTGTCCCAGCGCATAAAAGATGCGAACCCCAAGATCAAGATTGCTTTTGTCGGCCCACACGTAACCGTGCTGCCCGAGCAGACCCTGCGCGACTGCCAGGCAATCGATTTCGTTGTCCGCAAAGAGTTCGATTACGCAACCAAGGAATTTGCCGAAGGGAAGCCCCTCGATCAGATCCTCGGGGTTTCTTATCGCAAGAACGGATCCATTGCTCACAATGCCGATCGGCCACAATTGCAGGACCTCGACGCGTTGCCTCACGTCACCGACGTGTACAAGCGCGACCTGGACGTGCGCCGCTACACAGTGCCATTCCTCCTCCACCCGTTTGTCTCCCTCTACACCACACGGGGCTGCCCGGCGCAGTGCACTTTCTGTTTGTGGCCGCAGACCACCAGCGGGCATGCCTGGCGCAAGCGTTCTAGCGACGACGTGGCCCGCGAAATGGCGAAGGCCAAGGAGTATTGGCCATTCGTGAAGGAATTCTTCTTCGATGACGACACCTTCAATATTCAGAAGGCGCGGACTCTTGAGCTCTGCGAGAAGTTGAAGCCGTTGAAATTGACATGGTCCTGTACCTCCCGCGTCACCACCGACTACGAGACGCTGCGGGCAATGAAGGAAGCTGGCTGTCGTCTCATGATTGTTGGTTTCGAGTCCGGCGATCAGCAGATCCTCAAAAACATCAAGAAGGGAGCAACTCTTGAGCGGGCGCGCCAATTCACCAAAGACGCGCACAAGCTCGGCCTCGTCATCCATGGCGACTTCATTCTCGGCCTGCCCGGAGAGACCCGCGAGACCATAAAGAACACGATCGCGTTCGCCAAGGAATTGGACGTCGAAACCATCCAGGTCTCGGTCGCCCATGCATACCCCGGCACCGAGCTCTACGACTTCGCCATCAAGAACAACTTCCTGGTGAAGGGAAGCATGGTGGACGAGGGTGGACACCAGTTGGCCCACATCGAGTATCCGGGCTTGCCTGCCGACGAGGTTCTCGAGTCGGTGCATCGCTTTTACGACGAATACTACTTCCGTCCCAGGGCGGTGGTACGCATTCTGAAGAAGGCGGTTTTTGATTCGGGCGAGCGCAAACGCTTGTACAAAGACGCAAAGACATTCCTGAAGCTGCGTTCTCAGCGAAACAAGCTGGTACGAGAGAAGGCGAAGAACGGGGTCAACGGCGCGGCAAACGGAAATGGCAACGGTCACGTGGCGGCTTCAGAGAGTTCAACTCCAGCTCCCCAGGAAACCGTGCAGGTTTAAGCTTCCGTGAACTTCCGCAAATACCTGGTTCTCGCGGGCGTGACCGTGTTCGCGCCCGTTGGCGACTCTCTACTCGCCTACGGCATGAAACAGGTGGGCAACATCTCCTTGCACGATTTCCCTGGTCTTTTGCTGGCGATTTCCAATCCTTGGGTAGGCCTGGGGATCGTTTTCCTGCTGGGATTTTTTGCTTCCTACATGTCTGCTCTCTCCTGGGCGGATTTGACCTACGTGCTTCCCGCCAGTTCCCTCGGCTACGTGCTTCTCGCGCTCATTGCGCGTTTTGCACTCCATGAGCGAGTCAGCCTCATGCGGTGGTTGGGAATCGCGTTAGTGTCTAGCGGGGTGGGATTTGTTACCGCTGGCCCGGAGATTACCAACCGTCCGCCAAAGCGGCGCACGATGGCGGATAAGCCGGCGGCGGAGCACTCATGATCCGCCACGCCATCAGCAATCTGAACGCCTGGCTGGCGATTTTGGCAGTCGTGATCTCCTCCAGCTCCGGAGACGTATTGCTCTCCCGTGCCATGAAGCAGATTGGCGATCTGGGCGCGCTGCGGGCAAAAAGAGGCATCGCATTCGTTGTGCTCGTCATGCTGCGCAACCGCTACTTCCTTCTCGGTGTAGGGTGCATGGCAGTCTCCTTCTACAGCCTGCTGTTTGGATTGTCCTGGAACGACGTAAGCTTAATCGGCCCGGCGGCAGCATCTCTGACCTTTGTGGCGAATGCAATCGCCGCCAAAATCTTTCTCCACGAGCACGTTGATGGCCGGCGCTGGGCGGCAGCTCTGCTGGTCGCCGCCGGCGTAGTGTTAATGGCCTTCTAGCTGAAGCTATTCTCCGTCTCGTGTTACCGGGTTCCAGGGACCGTCACCGTTTTGGTACCAATTCCGCCACGCGGCGGGATCGTGTGGAAGAGTTTTTCCCGTAATGTCACGCAGGGCTTGAAATACCCAGTTGCGCGTTTGCCCGTCGAGCGACGGATCTTCAGCGAAATCGAGGAGTTTGGGGACGGCCGTTCTGCGTTGCTTCTCGTTTAGCATGCCCGACTGAGCTAGTCCGCAGGCTGCACGTTCGCGAATATTCGCGGAAGGATCGTCGTGAAAGATTCCGAGCAAGGGCTCGATGGTCGGGTCCGTGCCCAGATAAGCCATGCCCTCCACCGCCCAATAGCGTACGTTCTCGTTGCTATCGTGAATCGCAGCGGAAACAATTTCGAATGCCCGCTCGGGCTGTACGCCTCGGTTGCCGAGCAAGGCAATGTCCCATAGGGCATTCGCGCGTGCACCCTGCTCGCCCGATCGCGCGTCCGCCTCAAGCCCATCTATCGTCGCGCCGCTCTTCTCCAGGCCCCTGGCAGCAATGTCGATTTCAATCGCAGCTGCCCGAACCCGCAGGTCATCGGAATTCAGTGCGGTCGTGAATAATGAACCCAATCGCCGGTTCAGCTCGATTTTTCCCTGCCATGTGCCGACCCGTGCCGCGATTTGCTCATTGGCCCCGTGATAGTGGTTGATCGAACGTTCCAGCAGTAACTCGGCCTGCGCCTGGGGAGTCATTCCGTCGAGAACTTCAATTTCGTGCTCGGAAAGCACACTTGCCGATGCCGGTTCCGGCTTCCCCTGAAGGCCGACGAAATGGGAAATCACTTCCCAAACAGATTCCGCCTTACCAGTTCGTGAGATGAGGAGGGCAAGAACGATTCCCAGGACTAGCCCCACCCATCGTTTGAACCCGCGATTTCCGGGTTGGCGTGGCGCCGCGAACGGATCTAACCCCGGCTGACAGGCAGCGCGGTCCAAATTGGGGTTGCCGCTATACACCGCGTAAGTATAGGCGAGTGGGCTGATCGAAAGAAGATTACCTGAGGTGCCAAAAACGACGGGTTTTTGGCCGGCTTTCCCCTATTGGTGGAGGATTTGCCGGATTGTATCCCATACGAAGGGTACAGATAGGATGGTCATCACCGCTGTCAAACCCCAGGCCACGATGTTGAAAAAACGTGAATTCGTGAATTCACCCATCAACTCCTTCTTATTGACCAGAAGCAGCATGAAGACGAGCACCGGGGCAATCGCTACTCCGTTAAACGCCTGGGAATAGAGTTGAATTCTGATGAGTGGCAAATTGGGCAGAAGTATGAGTCCTGCCCCCAGGGCGATTAAGGAGGTATAAAGCCAATAAAACACGGGGGCTTCGCGGAAGCTTCTTCCCACGCCCGATTCGAAGCCCAGGCCTTCGCAAACGGTGTATGCCGTCGAAAGAGGCAGAATCGACGCCGCAAATAACGAAGCATTGAACAGTCCAACAGCAAACAGAATGTAGGCATAGTCCCCAGCCAAGGGCCGCAGCGCCTCGGCCGCGTCCTTGGCATAGTTGATCTCATGAAAGCCGTGTGCATAGAGCGTCGCTGCGCAGGCCGCGATGATGAACCAGGCCACCACATCTGTAAAGATGCAGCCAAAGATGACGTCAAGCTTCGACGTCTTATACTGGCGCTTGGTAACGCCTTTTTCGACGATCGATGCCTGCAGGTAGAACTGCATCCAGGGGGCGATCGTGGTACCGATGACACCGATTGTGGCGAACAGATAATCGTGCTGAAACAGTTCTTGCCCCGGGGGTCTAACCGTCGCAATGATCGCCTTCATCCACTCCGACCCCGCTCCGCCTTGAGACGCAGAGTGCATCGCAATGATTCCGGAAAAAATGTATGTGAGGTAAATGAACGATGCGACCAGGAAAATCTTTTCCACGCCCTTGTACTGGCCTTTCACCACCACCAGCCAGACAATCACGGCACAAACCGGCACCGTGTAATACTTCGACAACCCAAACAGTTCCAGACTTCCCGCGATTCCAGCGAACTCCCCCAGAACATTTCCGAAGTTGATCAGCAGAATCACCATCATCATGATGAACGTGATCCGCAGACCAAACTCCTCGCGAATGAGGTCGCTGAATCCCTTACCCGTAATCGCTCCCATTCGTGCCGAGATTTCCTGCACGACAATCAACGCGATCGTGACCGGAATCATCGTCCAGAGCAGGCGGTAGCCGAATTGCGCACCAGCCTGCGAATACATCATGATTCCGTTGGCGTCGTTGTCGACGTTCGCGGTGATAAACCCCGGACCTATGACGGCAAAAAAAAGCAGGATCCGGGTTCGCCAGCGTCTCGCAAATCTCATTGCAGCTTTGTCTAGTTGGATTGAATGGCGCGTACTGTGGTCATTCAGAATAAACGGGAAGCGGGCCAATTGAACAGCTACAAACGATAATTCTTATTGAGCCAGCAAGTTCGTTCCATCGAGGCATCATCGCGGTGCCCAACGTATTCACCACAAGGACAAGGGGAGAACTGCAGATTACAGCTTCGCCCGGAGCAAACTGATCACGTCGTCCGACGTAATGACACCTGTCAGCTTGCCATTGTCATCAACAACGGGAAGGGTCAACAGATTGTACTTATCGAACAGTTCAGCAACCTCTTTTTCCCGAGCCCCCGCATGGCAGAAGATCAGCGGCTCTTGCGTAAGCAAGACCAGCCTGTCATCCGACCTGGCTAGCACCAGCTTCGCCAGCGGCACGGCGCCCTTCAGCGTCCCGTGCTTATCGACAAGGTACAGGATACTGACCGTCTCTACACCGCCCTCAAACTTGCGCAGGGCCTCGACAGCGTCGTTAACGGTTGAGTCCGGATCGAGAGCGATGAACTCAGTATTCATCCGCCCGGCAGCGGTCGTCTCGCCGAACTCCAGTAATTCGGCAACCTCGTCGCGCTCTTCGGGCTCCATTTCCTGCAGAATTTCGGTCGTCCGCTCTTCCGGCAGGTCCGCCAGCAGGTCGGCTGCGGCATCCGGATTCATCTCCTCGACAATATCCGCCGCACGCTCGGAGTCTAGCGACTCAACGATGGCTTTCTGTACCTTTGGCTTGACTTCCTCGAGCGCTTCGGCCGCTACCTCTTCGTCCAGAGTCTCAAACACAGCTTCGCGTTCATCCGGTGCCAGCTTTTCGACAATGTCAGCGATGTCAGCCGGATGCAGCTTGGCCAAGCGATCATGGGAAATCTTGAGCTTGACCCGCCGTGCTGGATCGGTTTCGATCAGGTCCACGAATTCCCACGGGATCAACCGGGGCGGGATTCGTTCCAACATCACCCTAAGCGCCGCCATTGGAACAACACCCTTCAAGAGTCGTCGGATTGCACCTCGCAGACCGACATCGACCGATCCAACCTTCAGGTGTACATGCCCCGCCGAGCTCTCCGGATGCAAGTCCACGTCGTTGACCCGCACCACCTTGCGCCCATGTACATCGATGATCTGTTGGTCTAACAGGTCACGCTCCAGCAGGAAGAGGCCATCGGCCTGAGGGGTAGCCCAATCGGACGCTTTTGACGTTGCCCAAACCCCGCCATTTACCGAAACCACTGCCGAGAAGGGAAGAAGCCGATCCCCGTTCTTGGTCCGGACAATTAGGTTCGACACCCTTGCCGGATCATCCGCCGGAGTGAGTGCCACCTCCCGCACACGCCCGCAGACCTGGCCGGAAGCCTCAACCACCGGCCTTCCCAGCAGTTCCGTAAGCGCAAGTGTGCTCATAGTTTCAGAATGTGACGAGAGATAAGCATTGTCAATAATTCAGATCAATAAATTCACTGTAGGTGTGGCAGGTGTCACTTCGCGCCTACTTAGAAGCTCCGTTCTCCCGCGTTTAACATCAGACGAAGGGCGTGGTATGGTTTGAAAGGCGATGTCTTCACCCCGCACAGCACGTCCGTCCTCGGCTTCGACCGAGCTTCCTGCCGTTCCTCTGACCCTCGAAGGCTACAGCGTCCTGCATCAGATGATGCGGGTAAGGTGGGCTGCCTGGCGGGCCTTGCAGCCTCACTTGAGGGCTGAAATCGCCGATGAAGCTGCCGGGTTCTTCAACCAGGCGGAGCAGAACCCAACCGGACAGTCAGCGCTCTACTCGCTTTTAGGCCACAAGGGGGACCTGATGCTGGTCCACTTTCGCGGCGGATTTGACGAGCTGAATAGAGTCGAACTCGACGTGGCACGACTTCGGCTTAGCGAGTACTGGGAACCTACAACTTCGTATCTGTCGGTGATCGAACTCGGACTCTACGAGTCGAGTTTGAAGACTTATCGCGAACTAGCCGAGAAGGGAATCGAACCGCACTCAGACGAGTGGAAACAAGCGATCAACGAAACTCTTGGGCGTCAACGCGAGGCGATGCATCCGAGGTTGTTCCCCGAAATTCCAAAAAACAAGTACATCTGTTTCTATCCCATGGACCGGCGCCGCGGCGAGGACAAGAACTGGTACACGCTCCCTATGGAGGAGCGCGCGCGTCAGATGAATGAACACGGACTAGTCGGTCGACGGTATGCAGGCGAAGTCCGGCAGATCATAAGCGGGTCCATTGGTTTCGACGATTGGGAGTGGGGCGTTGATCTGTTTGCCGATGAACCGCTTGTCTTCAAAAGGCTGATTTACGAAATGCGCTTCGATCAGGTCAGTGCGGTGTACGCCCAGTTTGGAATGTTCTATGTTGGCGTTCGCTGCCCCTGGAGCGAGCTAGGCAAGCTGCTGAATGGCGAGGCGCCAGGGTAACTTCGCCGCTAGCCCCGTGCCCCGGCACAATCGCTAGCTTTGAACAGCGCGGTTTAAGGGTATTGTGACGCTTCGAAGATTAACGTGAGTGGCGGCTCTGGCGGCAAATAACATGGCTTCCTTCGGTCTATGCGGAGTCCTTCTCGCGGCGGGACAGTCTTCGCGCATGGGACGCGACAAAGCGCTGCTGCCGTGGCCCAAGGTTGAAGACGGCGGCCAAAACCCTGCCCTGCCTCAAAGCACTCTCCTTTCTTGCTCCATTCAAGCATTGTCCCGTTACTGCGAACTCATTTTCGTTGTTTCCGGAGCGAATGCCGAGAATCTCCGTCCCCTGGTACATGGCTGCGGTGCTGATCTGGTTGTGAATCGGAATGCGGAAAGAGGACAGTTCAGCTCTATCCAGGTCGGACTTCACCAAGTCTTATACCGTGGCCGAGACAACGCCATGGTCACGCTGGTTGACCGTCCTCCACTACGAGCCGAGACTCTTGCCACGCTGGTTGAAGCTTTCCTTTCACGTCCCCATGATATCTGGGCGGTCATTCCTGAATTCCAAGGTCAACACGGCCACCCCATTCTGATCGGGCGCGAACTAATCGAGGCGATTCTCAGAGCCCCCGTAACCTCCAATGCGCGCGAGGTGCTGCACTCTCATCCGCAGAGAATTACGTATCTCGAGACCACCGATCCGATGGTCACCACAAACCTTGATACCCCAGAAGCGTACGCTTCAGTACAACCCGCGCGTTGAGTTGAGATTACCGGCGGAAATGGACCTGGGGGAGACAGTTTGACCCGACCTTCCGACCAGCTACAGCTGTACCAGCGACTTCGAGATCATGATGTTATAACGGTAGAGTAGATGTCCTTGTACTCGCCGATGACCGAACCCTCCCCTTCATCACAATCGACCCTCATTGAGTCAGTGCTGCGCCTTTCCCCACGGCTCGCGGTCTTCGACTGCGATGGTACGCTCTGGTCTGGAGACGCCGGCGAAAGGTTCTTCGACTGGGAACTGAAGCGTGGAGTCGTCTCCGACGAAGTCGTTCGCTGGGCGCGAGCCCGCTACGCCGAGTACAAAGAGGGAAGAGTGAGCGAGGATGAGATGTGCGGCGAAATGGTTCAGCTGCACAGGGGTTTGAAAGAGTCGGATGTCCTTCGCCTCTCAGCGGAGTTCTTTCGCGAGCACTTTCTCAGTCGAATTTTCCCCGAAATGCGCCAACTTGTTACCGAACTCCAGAACTCCGGATCTGATGTCTGGGCTGTCTCGTCCACCAACGAATGGATTATTCGCCAAGCCATGGAGCACTTTGGAATTCCTGCCGACCACATCCTAGCCGCGGCTGTCGAAGTCGAGAACGACATCATTACCGATCGCCTTATCCGCGTCCCATCCGGAATTGGCAAGCCTCAAGCGATACTTCAGGTCATCGGGCGCCCTCCAGACGCGGCCTTTGGGAACTCCCGCTGGGATGCGGAGATGTTGCGCATCTCACGGTACGCGGTCGCCGTTAACCCCAACCCCGACCTCGAGCAACTCGCGCGCGATCGGGACTGGACGGTTTATTGGCCCATGGGAACGCGAAAACTCTAGCTCGAAACTCCGCCCCGCAAACCGGCGATTCTCATGCAAACCGCGCGGTTCGCGCGTCGGAATGCTGTAACTCGCCTCACCTAAGTTCGACACTCCCCGGGTTCGACACTCGCGAGGAAAACCATGTTCAATTCGGCTGCGATCTGCCGCTTCACCGACCAACTTCGTCAAAGTCCGCCGCCAAAACGTTTGCCGGATCTGCGCTACTGGCCTCGGCTACAGAGGCACGCTTGAGGGACAACACTCTCAAGCACGGCCAAGAGCCGCGAGATCGTATGCTCTCACTCCCAAAAAGGTGCCTCATTTTGTCATGCCAAGTTTTTGCTCAACCAGCTTCTCAACCTTCCTCAGAACTTCGTCTTCACTGAGGGCCGTCGAATCCACAATCACCGCGTCCTTGGCGGGCTCGAGTGGTGAATTGGCGCGTGTGCGATCGCGTCGGTCACGTTCCCGCAGTTCCGCTGCCATCGATTCAATGGGAGCTCCACGCGCTTGTTGCTGCTTCAGTCGTCGCTCTTCGCGAATCACCGGGTCGGCGTCGAGAAACACTTTCACATCTGCGTCGGGGAAAACCTTGGTCCCAATATCGCGGCCCTCCATGACGATCCCGCCCTTAGTTCCAAGCTCGCGCTGTCGCGCTACCATCCATTCGCGCACCTTGGGATGTACCGAAACTCGTGACGCGCCCTCGGATACATCGGTTTCACGGACGCGCTGGGTTACGTCTCGTGAATCGAGCAGCACACGATTACCGCCAACTGTAGGTTCCAAAGTGATCCTGGTTTTGTGCGCCAAGTCATCAAGCACGGCTTCGTCATCGAACGAGATGTCGTTCTCGATCGCCTTCAGAGCCAGCGCGCGATACATGGCGCCACTCTCCAGGTTTATGTAGCTCAACTTGCGCGCCAATCGCGACGCAACGGTGCTCTTGCCGACTCCCGCCGGCCCGTCGATGGCAATAATCAATTTCCGCGAAGAAGAATCGTTCATCTCCGAGTGCGATTTTACACGGGCCTCTGCCTCCCCAGCGGCACAGGAATGCCTGAAAGGGGCCGGCGGTTGATGATTGATTCCATGGCATTTCCGATTTTTGCGCTACCTCCCCGATCCAGGAACATCTCTCATAGTGAGGTCGAAAGAGAGGGCGCAAATGAAGAAAAGCCTCAAGCTGGCGCTGACGGTACTGGTCGCATTGCTGGCGGTCGCTTTCCTCGGCCACTTCTTCGATTGGATGAACCTGCCAAGCGACCGCTCGTTCTGGAGCGGCATTCTAGGAACCCTGTTGCTGCTGGTGCTGGTCCCGGCGGTGGTGGCAGCTATCTGGCGCACTGAACACCTGAAATAAACAACTTCCGAGTTTTCGGATTGTGCCGCCCGCGCACCACGAGCGGGCTTACTGGGAGGAGTGTATGACAACGACTATTTTCAATCGCGATGATCAAGTATCCCGCTCATTACGGGGAGGGAATGGATTCCCGTTCCGCCTTGTGGCCTTTGTGGCCTTCGGTGCACTCGCGATGACGATCTTTTTGAGCATCATTCGCGTCACTCGCGTAGGCGCCGGATTCGTTGGCATCGAGATCAACCTGGCCGGCAGCCAGAGAGGCACGAGCGAGATCCCTATTCGCACGGGGTGGGTGTTTTATTCGCCTCTGCGCACGCAAATTGTCGAATACCCAACTTTCGTACAAACCGTGAAATGGACGGCCGACATAAGCGAAGGCCATCCGGTCAACGAAGAGCTGGTCTTCAACAGCAAGGAGGGTCAGGAGGTGCGGGCAGATGTCTCGCTGTCGTATGCAATTGACCCTTCGAAGATTCCGGACTTCTACGTGAAGTATCGAAGTGACGACCTCGATCGCTTCACCCACGGGATTTTGAAAGACATTGTGCGCAATTCACTGAACGAAGTTGCCTCGACCTATACGCTCGAAGATATCTATGGCGAAAATAAGGCGCACTTCTTGACTGAAACTCGGCAGCGGATTCAGTCGCAAGTGGATCCCGTTGGCGTCCAGATTCAGCAGTTTGGCTTCATCGGCAAGCCTCGTTTCACCGCAGCAATCGAGCAGGCGATTACGCAGAAGACGCAGGCGATCACCGACGCCGAGCGTGCCCGCAACCAGCTTGCGGTAACGCAAGCAGAAGTTGCAAAGAGCGTAGCCGAAGCCGAAGGTGAAGCGAGGAGCGCCATCGAGCGCGCCCGTGGGGAGGCGGAGTCGAACCGCCTGCGCCAGGCCTCGATTACCTCGCAGTTGATGGAGTGGAAGCGGCTCGAGAACCAACGGGCACTCATCGATCGCTGGAACGGGGAATTGCCGCATACCGTACTCGGGGAGAAGAACACGATGATGTTGCCGTTGCCAGCGGACGCTCGGTAGCACTGAGCCGGCATTTCGCAGGGTTGTTGTTCTATTCGACCACAACCCTGCGAATGACTTATGGCTTGGTGCCAAACACCTTGCGCAACTCTTCGGGCGGGACGACTTCCAGCTGATCAAATGTGCAATCCTGAGGAGGTTTGTCCTCTCGCCATCGTCGAAACTGCGCCATGTGCCGGAAGCGGTTACCTTGCATATGATCGTAGGCGACTTCAACGACCAATTCAGGTCGCAGCGGCTCCCACGACAAGTCTTTTCCTTGGCTCCAGCGACTCTGGCCTCCAGGCATGCGACTCTCACCGGTCGTGTCCGACCAATTCCGCCAAGGATGATTGCTCAGAGCGTCCTTGCGATATGGCTCCAGGAATTTCACCATTTCACGCCGTTTTGCCGCCGAAAAACTCGCGCACACTCCCACGTGTTGCAGTACGCGTTGGTCATCATACAGACCCAGGAGCAGCGATCCGACTGCAGGCTGTTCATCTTTTCGATGCCAGCGAAGTCCCGCCACGACACAGTCACAATCGCGCTCGTGCTTCACTTTCAGCATCACGCGCTTTCCGGGCTCATACCCAACGTCAAGAGGCTTTGCGACCACCCCATCGAGCCCTGCCCCCTCAAACCTGCGAAACCAATCGCGGGCGAGCTCGCGATCGCGGGTGGCTGGGGTCAAGTGAACGGGTGCCTTCACGAGGGCTAATATCTTCTCCAGTTCGCGTCGCCGCTTCTCAAACGGCTCATCCCGTAGGTCCGATTCGCCTTCGCAAAGCAGATCGAAGAAGACAAACGAGGCAGGGGTCTTTTGCGAGAGTTGCTTGACGCGGGAGGCTGCCGGATGCAACCGCAGCTGCAGGGCATCAAAGTCAAGCGAGTCTCCCTGGACGATGACAATCTCGCCATCTAGCACACAGCGGCGGGGGAGAGCATCCAACAAGGGTTTTTCCAATTCCGGGAAGTATCGGTTCAAAGGTTTTTCGTCCCGGCTCTGGACCAGGAGCTCGCTACCATCGCGAAATACCAAGGCGCGAAACCCATCCCACTTGGGTTCAAATATCCAGTTTTCGCCTTCAGGAATGTTTTCCACCCGCTTTGCGAGCATCGGTGCAATCGGAGGTGTTATGGGGAGATGCATGGACGGGCTCATGACTTAGAATCCGAGCCTGCAGCCGGCGTTGTTCAGTTCCACGCGCCCAGTATCAGTCTGCATAAGAGCCCACAGCATGTGCAACGAGAATATCGAGTCAGCGACCATCGATGGACTCGGTCGTACATAATGTCTCCCCGGGGCACCCACAGGGTCCTATTTTCGCCGCGTCAGGCTTCGCAGGCTCCTTCCTGCCTGGGGAAGGCAACGTCCAAGATTCGCCTCCGGCACGGCTTACTTGCCCACGGACGAAGCAAGACCGTAGACTCACCATGGTTTGCAGGTGCGCACAAATTCAGCTGGGCATTGCAACCTCGCACCTCTCGGCAGCTACTAACCTCGAACAGCTTTGGAGGATATCGTGGTAAGAATAGTCGGTGCACTTCTGGCGCTTCTATGCAGCGTACCCGCTTGCCTCGGCGATGAAGTCTTTCTCAAGAATGGCGACCGTCTCACCGGAACTATCGAACAATCGGACGGCAAGACGTTAACCCTTCATACCAGTTATGCCGAAGATGTTTCGATCAAATGGGATGTCGTCCAGGGCATCGAATCCCAACAGACACTACATCTCCAGTTACAGGACGGCAAAACCGTCGCGGGTCCAGTGACCAGGTCAGACGGCAAGCTGCTGGTTTCGACCAGCAGCGGCAATGTTGAGGCGCCAATTGCCGAGGTGAAGACGCTGCGCAGCGACACTGAGGAAGCGTCCTATCAAAAACAGCTTCATCCCGGGTTATTTCAGGAGTGGAAGACTGGATTAAACCTTGGATTTGCTTTGACGCGCGGAAATAGCGAGACCAAGAACCTTGCTATCAGCTTCGTCGCTACCCGGCAAACCCTCCACGACAAGCTCGGCGCCTATGCCAATTCCGTTTACGCGAGCAATGATGCGCCCGGTGCGATACCTTCCACTACCGCCAACACCGCCGGCGGCGGCTTCCGCTACGACCACGACATCAGAAATCGACTCTTTGCGTTTGTCGCAGCCGACTTCTTTTCGGACGCACTGCAGGGGTTGAATATTCGCGCAGCCGAAGGCGGCGGTCTTGGTTTCCACACAATCAAGAACGACCGCACCACGCTCGATTTCCTCGGGGGCCTCAACTACACACATGAAAACTACACCGCTTTTACGCGCAATTTTGTGGCGCTCACGCTGGGCGAGGACCTCACTCACAAAATCGGGAAATCCACCGTACTCACGCAGGACCTCAACTTCTTTCCCGACCTAAACAACACGGGCGAATTCCGCGCGACATTTGATTTTGGTAGCGTCACCAAGTTGACGCATCTCCTGGGATGGCAAAACAGCATTTCCGATATCTACGTCACCAATCCGCCGGCAGGAAAGAGGCAGAATGATCTGGTGTTGACGACCGGACTGAACGTTTCGTTCGGCGAATGAGCGGTGAAGCCAAAAGTGGCTGGTCTAGCTGCTGCCCTTCAGCCAGCGGTAACCCGGCTTCAGCTCGCAACGATAGACGCGGGTTTCATCAGGATTGGCCCGCGACTGGCAATCGGCCCAACTTAGCTTCAGAGCCGGCCCCAGCGGAAACACGACGCTCTGACCGTTGACTTCGGCCAGCAGGCTGACGCCCTCGGCTGCGTGGGGTAAGGTAAAGTTCAGTGCCTCTCCAAAAACCACCGGATACGAAGTTCTCACCACATCACTTTGCATCGGATGAATGACTTCGGCTTCTACCAGGAAGGTAGCCGTATCGGACCAGACAAGCGCGGAAGCCGTAATGGTTCGTCCTGGACGCTCTGGGTTGTTAGTCTCGATCTTAGTGAAGGGGCACGGTCCCGCGATGCACGAAGCGCGCACATTGCGAAATTCATTTCCTCCTCCTGCATCCAGCACGGTATTACCCGCGGCCGCCTTCCATTTTCCATCTGGCGAGCAGGGTGGGTGGCCGTTGCAGAGAACGTTGCCCATATTCTGTACTTCGAACGGGCGCACCGCGCTGCCTACGGTCGCAACATTCGAAGATTTAACTGAGTAACGCACGGTCACGTTGCCAATCGTCTGTTTCGGGCCCCCGCTCTCGCTTGGCTTCAGGGGCTTGGTCGAGATCAGCTTCGCAATCGTAAGGTCTCCACCGGGTTTAGCTGTCATCTCTACCGGTTCATAGTCAGCATGACTGAATGTGAGCCTAATCACGGTATGCACGCGCAATAACCGTTTTCGGAAGGTGAAGGCAAAGTACCCGCTCGTGTCTGATTTGGTTCGAGTGAGCGAGACTCCATCGGAAGCGGTAATCTCTACGCCGGCGATGGGGAGCTCTTTTCGCGGATCCTCGTTCTGCGCAATCACCGCACCAACTACCTGAAGCGTCACTCTTCGCAGATGACGCACATACAGGGCAGACACGACCAGCGCCGCAACCAGAATTCCGAGTAGAAACTTTTTTCCCGGACTCATACTCTCACTATACAATTGTGCAACTTTCCCGAGGGAAACATCGTAGAAAGCTTGGAAGGGCCGTCGAATGCAGGTGTAGTGTGCACCAGCCTAAACCTAACTCAGGCGTCGCTCTGTGCCTGGTCGCGATGCTGCTGGCCTTCATGGCAATTCTGTCAGGAGGAGCGGTACAGCGTGAATCCATAACAATCGATGAATTCGCACATACGGGCGCGGGCGTCAGCTATTGGCAAAAACTCGACATGCGCCTGAATGAAGAGCACCCCCCACTTTCCAAATTGCTTGCCGGACTTCCTCTGGCCATTCGCGGCGCGCATGCCGACTACTCGAATGTAAGCTGGACCTTTAGCGGATCAAAAATGTTCCACCAATACCTTGGCGAATGGGCATTCGGCGAGTGGTTCCTGCTGAGGTGGAATGATCCGCGCTCAACCATTTGGTGGGCCCGGGTCCCGATGCTTTTGGTAACCCTGGTGTTGGGGTATGTCCTGTACAAGCTTGGTTCACGCCTGGGCGGAACCTGGGGCGGCCTTTTATGTTTGGCCTGTTATGCAACCACTCCTGCGTTCCTGACATTTGGTCCATTGGTCGTCACCGACGTCGTCATAACCCTGTTCTGGGTCCTTACGATTTGGCTAATGGCCAGGCTGTGGCGTTCGCCGACTACAAAGGATCTGATAGTTGTCGGATTGGCACTTGCCGGCGCGCTCCTGTCCAAGTTCTCCTCTGGCCTTTTGCTGCTGACTTTTCCGGCCGTGGCTCTCAGCCTGCGATTGCGTCCATTGTCGGAGGTGCCCCGCGAGAAGCTCGAGCGCCGCAGGTGGCGTCGCCGCGCCTGGTGGAGCTTCCTCCAAAGCATGGCGTGGGCGGGCTTTTTCGTGTACGCGATTTACTTTCTTTTCTCCTGGAACCAATCTACCGATTCCTTCAGCGTCATCCCGCATTTCCCAACATCTCCGGTGCTGCGCCGTCTGCTCATGCCGCCGTGGATCTACCTGCGCGGCTTGGCAGGGTTTGCCATGAGCGCAGGCAGCCGTCCGACGTTCATTCTCGGCCATTCTTATGATCATGGCGTTTGGTTCTACTTCCCGGTCATCTTTGCCTTGAAGTCGCAGCTCTCGTTTCTGCTGCTCTTGCTATTGGGATCGGCACTGGCGATCGTGGCAAGATCCAAGGTGCTGGCACAACCGGAGAACCCTTCGATTCCGGCAGGATTGGAGCTGCAATGGCGTTGCGCCTGGGTATCTCTGGTGGTCTACGTTGGCGCCTGCATGTTGAATCGACTCGACATCAGTGTGCGGCATTTCCTGATAGCGATCGCATTGACCACGCTCTTGCTGGCACCACTGCCCCGTCTGCTAGAGAGGCTGCGTGCTACTCACCCCCAGTTAGCGACCGCAGGAGCTGTGTTGACGCTCCTACTGGCGTTCTCCAGTTTGGTGTCCGCCGTTGGTTCCTATCCGAATTATTTTCCCTACATCAACTGGCTCGGAATGGGCAAACCGCCGTATACGCTGGTCAATGACTCGAATCTTGATTGGGACCATGCCTTTCCCGAAGTCGAGCAGTTTGCGCTGAAACACTCTCATTCTGTTGTCTTGCTCGACCGCTATGGATTCTCCGAGCCCGAGTTCTACGCGCCGCATGCTCGCTTATGGAATTGCCAGACCCCGGCGGCAACCGATGCCGGGCATTGGGCGATCGTTTCCAGCAACAATCTAGCCGACGCGCGCAATTGTACGTGGCTGATGAAATACTCGCCCCAGGCGCTGGCCGGCGGGAGCATGTATGCATTCCATTTGCCAGACCCGATTCCCCCAGCGGGTGAGCCCGGGGGGCCGCCGGAACGAAAAGATTGGCACTTCTTCGGCGCCAATCTTATGCCGTTCGACATACGCGAAACCTTCAGCGCCTGCTTCCGCGATCCCACGCAGCTGGAGTCGACGTTCCAGCGCATGATGGAGATTGGTCAACAGATGCGGAATCAGAAACGACAACAGTAACTTGGGGGTGTGCATCCACAGAGACTTTAGTTAACATCTTCGGGTGACCAATGCGCGCCTGCGCCTCAACCGGCGCACTCTGCTCAAAGGCCTTCTTGGGGCCGCCGTCGCCTCGCCGCTTGCGCAACCGCGCTGCGCAGGGACTTCGCCTTCTCCCAAACCGGTGTCGTCCTTCTCGCCGGACGACGATCAACTCCTCAATGACATTGAGCGCGCCAGTTGTTGCTTTTTCTGGGAGCAGGCCAATCCGCAAACCGGGCTGGTGAAGGACCGGTGTAACGCCCGCAAGGCGGCCACCGACAACTCAACCGTCGCCAGTATCGCTGCCACCGGCTTTGGCTTGACCGCGCTTTGTATTGCCGACCACCGTGGGTTCATCGCCCGTTCCGATGCGAGGCAGCGGGTAATCACAACTCTTCAATTTTTGGCGTCCAAGTTGCCCAATCATCGTGGCTTCTTCTATCACTGGGCTGATATCAACACCGGCGAGCGTGTTTGGGATTCTGAAGTTTCCTCCATCGATACTGCCATATTGCTGTGCGGCCTTCTTACTTGCCGCACCCACTTTCGCGACACCGACATCACCTTGCTCGCGCATGAGATCAGTAATCGCGTCGAGTGGACGTGGCTTTCAGAAGATACGTCGCTCCTGCCTCACGGATGGCTTCCGGAAATGGGCTTTCTGCCCTACCGCTGGGACTATTACAACGAGATGATGATGATGTATCTGCTTGGGCTTGGATCGCCTACCTATCCCTTGCGCCCGGAAGCGTGGGATGCATGGAAACGCACAACTTTCGAGTACGACGGCATGCGCTACATCGGATCGTTTGCGCCGCTCTTTGTGCATCAGTACTCACAAGCATGGTTCGACTTCCGCGGTAAGCACGATAAGTACGCCAATTATTTCGAGAATTCGAAAACCGCCACGGAGGTACATCGGCAATTTTGCTTGGAGCTCGGCAAGCAGTTTCCTAGCTATAGAGACGACTTGTGGGGAATCACCGCGTCCGACTCCCAGAAAGGCTACGTCGTCTGGGGCGGACCGCCTGCAGTCGGCCCGATCGACGGCACCATCGTTCCCGCAGCAGCTGGGGGCTCCTTGCCGTTTCTTCCTCAGGAATGTATGCGTGTGATGCGCACCATTCACGATCGCTATTCGATGGCGGTGAGCCCCTATGGCTTCGTAGACGCCTTCAATCCCTTGAAGAACTGGTTCGATTCGGACGTTGTCGGCATCGATACGGGAATCGTTTTGCTCATGGCGGAAAACGCCCGCAGCGGCTACATCTGGGATGTTTTCATGCAAAATCCCGAAGCCCAGAGGGGTATGCAGTTGGCAGGATTTAGAGCGGAAGGGAAGTAGGCCTCCTCAGATCGCGGAGTCATCTTCACCACAGGCTGTTTCGAGACGGTGAAGCGCGTTCGAGAGGACAGAACCCCTACCGCAGCTCCTCCATCACCTGTTCCAAAACCTCGCGCCCTGGACGCACCACCGACTGCGGCAGAGTGGCCAGTGGATCGTCGGTGAGATTCAGCATATCCAGAAACGTCGGGGCTTGCGTATTCACATACAGCACACCAGTGAGGATCTCGCCGTCTCGTTTGGCTTCGTTCATCCGAGTTATGGCGCGTACTTTGTCCGTCGGATCGTAGTCCTCTTCGAGTTTCCGTAAACGCAGACGTGAACCGTCGTGCATCTCAACCTCAAGCGTTGTACCCGGATCGTACTCTATCTCGATGTCCTCGAATCCCGGAATGAAGCTAATCTCTTGCAGCGGCTCGTCGTGGTCCTGCATGAATTTGTAGGACTTGGTCGAACCTTCATGGTCGTTAAACGTCACACATGGCGAGACCACGTCGAGCATTACGGTTCCTCGATGTGCGACCGCCGCCTTCAACATGGCGCTGAGTTGTCGCTTATCTCCGGAAAAAGAGCGTCCCACAAACGTGGCGCCAAGCGACACGGCTAGCTCGCAGGTATCGATCGGGGGTAATTCATTGATGACGCCTGTCTTCAGCTTTGAGCCGACATCGGCTGTCGCGGAGAATTGGCCTTTAGTCAGACCATATACGCCATTGTCTTCGATGATGTAGATGATCGGCAGATTACGGCGCATCAGGTGGACGAACTGGCCAATGCCAATGGAAGCTGAGTCGCCGTCGCCACTGACGCCAAGCGCCATCAGACTCTGATTCGCTAGCACCGCACCAGTCGCTACGGAGGGCATGCGTCCATGCACCGCATTGAAGGCGTGTGCACGGTTCAGGAAGTAAGCCGGGCTCTTCGAGGAGCAACCAATGCCGCTCAGTTTAGCCACACGTTCAGGTTGCACACCCATTTCATAAAGCGCGTCAATGATTCGCTCGGAAATCGCATTGTGTCCGCAACCCGCGCATAGGGTGGTCTTG
>Ga0068857_100001054_pt1 | contig 21353 bp, 20 predicted proteins | sample KBSCornC72_FD_66591 | JGI IMG/M metagenome (GOLD analysis project Ga0068857, IMG submission 66591) | Corn rhizosphere microbial communities from Kellogg Biological Station, Michigan, USA - KBS Corn C7-2 | ecosystem: Host-associated > Plants > Roots > Rhizosphere > Soil ...
GCCCTTGTAGACCTTGGGAATCCAGATGGGTCCGCCGGCGGTGCCGCCGAAGTCGTTTATGCGACTTTTGTTGCGGGTGTGGGAGTACGCGCCGTAGGAGTTGAGGGCTTCGTTCGTCCAGTAATCATACGCAGATCCATGGTATTGGTTGGTGCCCGATCTCATGGTGTAGCTTAAGACGGCGCCGGTCGACTGACCATACTCGGCCGCATAGTTACTGGTTTGTACTGCGACCTCGCTGAGCGAATCCACGCTCGGCGCCCCGAACGAATAGAAGCCGTTGCCCAAAGTGTAGGTTGCATCCATGCCATCGATCCGGACCCGTTCGCTGGCGGCCGGCGAGCCATTGATACTCATCGTGGTGAGGCCACCGTTTACGCCGGGAATCGTTAGTATCACCTGCGTGGAAACGCGGATGGCGCCGATCTGGCCCATCGGAAGCTCGTCTTGTCGGTCAGTAGTGACGTTGTGGCTGACGTCCCCAGTTTCCGTTTTCAGCAGCGACACGTCGGCGCTCACCGTCACAGACTCCGTGGAGGCGCCAAGTTCGAGCGCGATATCGACGCGCGTGGTTTGCAGTTGCTGGACCGTGATCCCCGTCCGGGTGTACTTTTTGAATCCAGGGATCGTGGCGCTTATTTCATAGGCGCCTGCCGGAACCGCGCCGAAAACGTAATTGCCGGTGGCGCTGGTCGCGGCCGACAAGACGACGCCGGTTGCCGTGTTTCTAGCTTCGACCGGAGCGTTCGCAACCACGGCTCCCGCCGGGTCCGAAATCAAACCAGTGATGGTGCCGCCGGTCTGCCCAAACGCGGCGTGCGTGAAGATCAATAAAAAGACAAAAGCTATCGCTAGTCTTACGGCTTTCATGTGACACCCCTTTAGTCAACTTCAAACCAGCCCGGTTTTACAGCACCGCCACCACTTGACTCAGATCATCAGCGTGCCAGGGATAGTATCACCGTGGTCTGCCAGCGTCAACCCCATAGGGTTAGATGCCGTGCGCGGAGAGTATGAATACTAAACCGACGGTCGCAGGGGGATGATATTCAAACGGTGGTCCTCAGCTTGGACAGAATATAGGCGCTAGGCGGGACGCTGGGCCGGAGTGCTCCGATTCTGTCAGAGGTTATTGAAGGACGGCAATCGTACGGCGTCGGAGTCAATGTAGATAACGGGTATGCCAAAACCGCGTTAAACGTACGAGGTTCATCAAGGAACGATCGGACTGCTGCGGCTGACTCCCGTTTTTTCGCCGACCATCAACTCGCCGGCTTGGTTGGCTTGCTGGCAAACGTACTCGAACAGCTCCTGATTCTCGTTATAGCGAAGATTGAATCCGCCGTCGAATGGCTTGGTGTACGCGCCCGGATCGTCGATCGTCAGCTTATATTGGATAGTGTTCTTGTCGGTTCGGGTGAAGCGTTCGATGGTGTGGAGTTGCTCGGTATGGGGCAGTCCGCGGCGGTCGAGCCAGAAATCCTCGCTATATCCGACCGTGTCGACCACCAGCGTGTCGCCTTCCCACCATCCGATGGAATGGCCGTAGTTGTTCGGCGTAAAATTGTCCGGATGCCCCCGGCCGTCCATATAAATCGTACGGTACGTGTGCGGCCCGCCGATATCGAAAATATACATCCGTCCGATTTGCGGAAGATCTGTAAATTCCACACCGTAGGGTGTCATGAACTGCCGCGCAGCACCGGATGGTTTGCAACGGGTGTGCGGCTCCAACTCATTCTTCTGGCGATTGTCGTAGACGGCTTTCGCCCATGGGAGGAACGGCACATCCTCTAACTTGGCAGCCGGTTCGGTAATTCCGATCTGCGGCGTCCAAACGCCATTCTTGCCGGCCGTCTCACCATCGAGAATGACCTTGCCGTCGGCTGTCCGAGGCGTTGGGCCGGCCGGTGGCGCGGCTTTACCCTTGCCCCCGCCCTTGCCCTTTCCCTGCTGCTGTTGTTGCTGGGCGTGGCTCGCGGTCGTTACCGCCAAGCTCAGAGCAATCGCGGCAGCTATGGCGACTAGCGTCTTACCCATCACTTAGTCTCTTCGGTCTTGCCGCTCGAAGCGGCGTCCAGCGTGGCGCCGGGCCGGCCACCCGTGGATGACAGCGTGACGCTGCGTGCATTCATGTTCGAGGTGCCGTTCTTTGCCAGGGAGCCATCGACGGTAATCTCATCCCCGATCTTCAACGTATCGCGACGCCAGCCGCTTCCCTGCAAACCGTGCGGCGGACCCATCTCCGCTCCCCAGTTCGTCACCTTACCCGATTCGTCTTTTACATTGAAATGGATCCAGACGTGCGGGTTAGTCCAGTCCACCTTCGTGACGACGCCCTTCAGCTTAATCGGCTTTTTCGCGTCAAATTCAGCCGCGAATGAATGATGCGCAGTTGCGCGATCCGCAACCACCAGCATTCCACCTAGAATCAGCCCACTCGCGAGCAGCGCGTTCTTCATGTTCCAGTTTCTCCTCAAGGTCTGTTGTTCTGGCAAAAGTAGAACGGCACCGTGCCGCCCTTCCACTTCATAGTCCACGTGGCCGACCATTTCCTACTGTATGCCCCCGGATCATCGACATCAACCTGGTAGCGTAGGGTATCGAAATCGGGGCGGGTGAAGCGCTCCACCAAGTGAAGCTGGCTGGTATGAGGCAATCCGCCATTCGTAAACCAAAAGTCCTCGTTGAATCCAATCGTATCCACCACCAACGTGTCGCCCTCCCACTTGCCGGAAGAGCGGCCATAGTAGAGGGGATTGTCGTCATCGCCGGTAACCAAACCTACCGTGCGATTCTGGCCCATATAGATAATCCTGTAATTGTGGTTACCGCTTCCCATCAAGAGGAAAATCCGTTGGCGAGCTGGGTCCTCCACAAACTCCACCCCGAGGCGCGATTGATACTGACGGGGGCCGCCTGGAGGCTTGCAATTGAGATACATTGGGTCGTCGCGGAGTTGGCGTTCCTGGCGATGGCGATATACCCCCAGCGCCCACGGCTGCATCGGCGCAACTTTGCTGGCGTCCGGCAGGTTGCTCAACAGTCCCCACTCGTCCATTTTCACGTCGACGCCGTCTTCGACCAGAGCCGTCTTACTTGGATCGGTCCAGTAGCCTTCGCCCGCTGGCGTCAACCCGCCAAACACCGGATGGCCATCGGGTCCACGGGGGGTGGGACGTGAGGGCGCTGCTGCTCCGGAAGGGTGTAGTTTAGCGGGGAAAACGGGCAGTCCCGTCTCGGTGAAGCGAACCTGATCGCCTCCCCATACCTGACGTGAGCCGTCGCGTGCCCGGGGGCCTTTCACCGCGATCGAGTCGCCAGGACGGAGGCTATTGCTGTTCCAGCCATCCATCTCCAAAATCGTCGGACTTTCGAGTTCGACCGCCCAATTCAAAATGTCTTTGCCGGTTTTGACGTTAACGAACACGTGGACATGCGGATTTCGCCAATCCACATACGATACGATCCCCGTCAGATCGACAGTCTTGCTCAGATCGAACTTGCCTGCGATCTCGTGATGCGCCCACGCGGCAGTACTGCTGCCAAGGAATAAGGCCGCTACTGCGGCTACGCCAACCCACCAATTTCGTTGGTTTCTTGTCATAATTACTGCCGGCGAACGTCAAACTTGCCCTTACCGCTCTGGCTCTGCCAAGTGCCGGTAACGGATCGAGTGGGCAGTTCCAAGTCCTTGAGTGTGCCATCGATGACGTAGTGAACCGCTCCGCCCGCCTTGTTTTTCCCGTCGGCTTCGATGTGGACTTTCCATCCATTGGGATCCAGCGTAGCGTTCCCGATCTTCATATTGTCCGTGCCTGGATTGATGATTCCGGATATGGTCTTGCCATCCCAATTCAGGACCATTATTACGTCGTCGCCGGCGTCCTTGTTCGCCTCCCAAACGCCAATCCAGGATCCCTTCAGCGGGTGGCCTTCTTGGGCGTGGATCGGCCCTGCCAGCACCGTGGCCAGCAGAACAACCGCCGATCGTGTCAGACTTCTCAGCATTCGCAACTCCTTGTCATTCTTGCTACAGCTAGGCGGCAGCAGGCCAAAACCAGGTAGAAATATCTCATTATCAAGGCGCAGTCAAGCCGTCAAAGGTTTCATCTGTGGTCCGCGAAAGATCGATTCAGGCCTCGTGTTCCGCCGCCTTCGCTTGCAAGGCAGTTCATCACACAATAACAGGTTTCACACGTAGTTATGAACCAGCGCGGAAAAAGCTCATTGACGCAGTACGAGCGTTTCAATCCCCTTTGCGTGGTACGCTCACGTCAAGAGACGGCAGTACATTTCAAACAGATTTGCCAAGTGAGGACCGAACATGGCGCTGAGTGTGCGAAACGTTGAATATTTCTACGTCAGAATCCATGATGCCCCTGAGAAGGCTTATGAAATCCTTGCGCAACTGGCGTCTGAAGAGGTTAATCTACTGGCGTTTAGCGCCGTGCCCTTCGGCCCGAATCACGTCGAACTGACGATCTTTCCCGACCGGAGCGAGACCTTCCTGCACCTTGCCGAAAAACAGGGCTGGAAGATGACGGGCCCACTCCACGCGCTGCTCGTGCAGGGCGACGACCATCTTGGGACACTGGCGGAGATTCAGCGGATGCTATTGGACGCCGGGGTCAGGATCTATGCGTCGAGTGGAGTCACAAGCGGCGGTGGACACTACGGCTACGTGGTCTACTTCAAGGAAGAAGATCATCAGCGCGCCGCCAGGGCGCTTGGAGCAGTAACCAACTCCACTGTAATCTGACGTAATGATTCTCAAGATCCGCCAGGCCGGCGAACCAGTCTTGCGCCAGAAAGCCCGCCCGCTTTCGACGGAGGAAATCCTGGAACGATCCACTCAGGAGCTTATTGAGTCCATGCGGGAGACCATGCACGACGCACCTGGAGTCGGCTTGGCAGCTCCCCAGATTGGGTTTCCGCTGCAGCTTGTTGTGATCGAAGATCAGCCGGAGTTTATTCAGAAGCTCCCTCCGGAGCAAGTGGCCGAACGTGAGCGTAGGCCGGTTCCGTTCCACGTTCTAATCAATCCCAAGCTGATGCTCGTAGGCTCAGAAATCGCCGAGTTCTTCGAGGGCTGCCTTAGCTTGGCCGGTTTTACTGCTGTTGTGGCTCGCGCCAGGAAAGTTCGCGTGGAGTGCTTGAACGAAAAGGCCCAGCCAGTGATGATTGATGCTGACGGCTGGTATGCTCGAATCCTCCAACATGAGATCGATCACCTCGAAGGCGCACTCTACATCGACCGGATGAAACCACGGTCGTTTTGTACCCAGGAGAACTATGCCCGGTTTTGGAAGGACCTACCTATAGCCCAAGTCATCAGCCCCGAAAAGCTCGGCTGATTACTTCGCTTTGGGCGACTCCCAGTACTATTAGGACCTTTGTACTTCGCTAAACGGCTCCTCCCCGGGTTATACTAATCGAGAAAATCGTGCGTGGGCGTTGCTGAGACTCAGTCGAGCCCAGCGGTTTCGCGAGATTGGGCCATCGGAGGGCTCTCCTCGGGCATGTTCTCATCTCTATTCGCCGGCCTGGCGGCCGTCGACAAGTCCGTACTGAAGGCATCCGTATATTCTCTTCACCTGGGCTTTTTGTGGGAAGACCTTCGTTACTTGTGGCAGATCCTCCGGGAAGGCCCGCTGAGTTGGGTGATCCTCGCCACTCTGGTGTTCTGCCTGGCTCTCGAATACTTCTTTGGGAGAAGGCGGCCTAAGCTGGTCGCGAGAACCTTCTTTTTCAACTACGGCATCCTGGTCTTAAATACGGTCCTTCTGGGCGGCCTGGTCAATTTTCTGTATCGCTGGATCAATCAGTTTTACCTGATCTGGTTGCCCCTCACGCATCTCCGCGTGCTGGCGGACAAGCCGTTTTTGGTCCAGGTGGTGACTGGTTTATTGGTAACCGACTTCGCGATTTTCTTCAGCCACTGGGTCCGCCACAAGGTTGCACCGCTGTGGCACATCCACTCCATCCATCATTCTGAAACTGCGATCAATCCTGCCACCCTGTTCCGGCAGCATCCGCTGGATCCGGTCGCCAGCGCTGTGATCGCCTATCTGCCTCTGGCCCTCCTGGGAGGAAGTATTTGGGCCGGCACGCTGCTGGTGGTGTTTGGCACCGCGTGGGGCATGTATGCTCACTCGGATCTCCCCATGACTTGGGGACCGCTCAAGTACATATTGGTTACGCCGGCGTACCATCGCATTCACCATTCCATCGAAGGCCGCCATTGGGATAAGAACTTCGGCCACATGTTCACCTTTTGGGATTGGCTCTTTGGCACGGCATGCTTCGACGTGGAGGACTCGTTCGAACTCGGCCTCCAGAATTTTCCCGTCAAACAGCAATCCCGCAACACAATGTGGACCATCTTCGCCGGGTGGTGCCGGCTGACTTGGTACCCATTTCAGGCGGTCAGTCAGTTAGTCTCACGGGGTCGCCTTTGGCAGCGCCTGGGGGACCCACGACGGGACTGAGCCGTCCCGGCTTAAGCCATTCGGCGCAAGCGCAGGGACGCCCATCGGAGGGCGGCCGGCCATACCTGCCAGGTATTCTCCACCTGCCAATGGAACTGCAGGAAGCGCACGAACTCGCCCAGCCGTGCGAGAGGAGATCGAGCCGCGGCGTTGCGCCTGTATCTGCCGTAGATTGCGCGAAAAGTATCGAGCGGGCTCTGCAGTTGCATCGGATACTGCAGCCGTTGATAGTCCAGTATTTCTGAGCGGCTGATTTTTCGGCCCGCGAAACCATTCCAGGCGGCGGCCGGGACACCAACGTTCAGCAGATCCGAGAGATACTGCAGACCCTCCCGCACCGGCAAGACCAGCCGCATCTTGTCCGTCAGCGAGATCAATCGTTCCCAGTCGATCGCCGAAGAGCGCATTACAACCACGGCGTCCGCTACCCACCGCACGGGAGGGATCTCGCACCACATCAGCCCGTGCGCGCAAGCATGAATCAACTGATCGGTAGGACACAACGCGCGGGTGGGAATACCCTCGAACTTCATCGGTACGGAGCTTTTCCAGAACGCTTCGTCAGCGCCCCGAAAGCACGCCAGGTAGAGGGCATGCCAATGCAGATCCATCTCCAGGCCTTCCGGACTGACGAACTGAATCGAATGGCGGAAGCTCAAATCACTTTTCTGAATGCGGAAGTTCCCGTTGGTGGTCTGCCGCCAGCCGTGTTCCTCTAGCAGCCGGATGGTCTCCATGGTTCGCTCTTCTGGAACCAGCACATCCAGATCGTTCATGGGCCGCAAGCCCACATCCGCGTAATGGAGCCGCCCCAGCGCAGAACCTTTCAGCAACAGCGTCGGGATGCCGGCGCCATGAATGGTCTCCAGCGCCGGCGCCAGCCGCCGGGATAGAAGTCGATTCTCCACCCACGCGCGCCGGTGAATCCCTTTCAAGATTCCCATCATCGGATGCTGCACACCCTGCCGGTGGAGGTTCCAATAGAGCAAGGGGAGCAAGCGGAAGGCGCCGTGGTCGAGCCGCTCCAAGCCATTCTCGCCGTACCACTGCCGCCAGGCCTCGACAGCGGGTTCGCCGTCCAGCAAGGCAGCCCTCAACAGCAATTCCTGCAACGGGGTTGGCTGGCAGCCGCCGCTAGGATCACTGATTCTTATACCGTCCAAAGATCCTCCCTGGCTGTCAGCTGGGGCTGCAACTCCGCGACACCCTTTCCCAGTTGGCAAACCCGATCGGCGTGCGCCAGCATTCTTTCGTCGTGCGTAACAATCAGCAGCGCGGGGCGTTGGGGGAGCGCTCGCAGGTTTGCGATCAATGCTGTGACCGAGTCTGCATCCAGGTGGTTGGCAGGCTCATCCAGGATCAGCACCCGTGGTTCGCCCAGAAGAGCCCGGGCAATCGCGATTCTCTGGCGCTGGCCACCCGACAATAGCATTCCTTCTTCGCCCACGGGCGTATCGTAGCCGTTTTCAAGTTCGGCGATGAAGGAATCGGCCGTGGCGCGTCTGGCTGCTTCTCGGATCTCCGCGAGCGTAGCGTCCGGCCGGCCATAAGCGATGTTGTCGCGAATGCTGCCGGCGAACAGAAATGGCTCCTGGGGCACCAGTCCGAAACTGCGGCGCAGATGACGGACATCCAGGTCGTCGTAAGGACAGCCATCGGCCAGTACGCGACCCGACGTCGGCCGGTAAAGGCCGCACAACAACGCCACCAGCGAAGTTTTTCCGGATCCGTTCGGACCGATCAGCGCAACGGTCGAGCCAGGTTCGATCTCCAGCGATACGTTCTGCAAGACCCAGCGGTCCTCGCGGTAGGCGAAGCTCACGTTCTCCAGCGCGACTCCACCGCTGGCAGCAATCTTCTGGCTACCTCGGTAGGGCAAGTGTTCGGGCGCAGTCAGCAGACGGTGCACGGATGCCAGGGACTGGATCCCCAGCACTATCTTCGGAGCGCCGCCCAGCACTGTGCCGGCCTGCGAGTTCAGGATTCTGGCCGTCACATAAAACGAAATCAGCGTACCCATGGTCAGAGTATTGGCCGCTACGCCTGCTCCGCCTACCACCAGGATGATCAGGCCCGCCAGCGTGGACAAGCCGTTCTGCGTCAGGTTATAAAGCGTGTCGAACCAGGCTACTCGCGTGCTCGTATCGCGCAGTTCCCGAAGCGTCCGCGTCTGCCGTTCTGTCTCGAACTCTTCCGCGCCCAGCATGCGGGTCAAATCCATGGCCTGCAGCACAAAAAGAACGCCCTTACTGAAAGCTTCGAAAGAATGCCGGAACAGGTTCACCTGGTCTTGAAGCCGGCGCTGCAGAATGCGGTTCGCGAAAAACAGCAGGGGTGCAATGGCCAGCGACGCCAGCATCAACATCCAGTTCGTATACAGCAGCACTCCGGCAACGGTGACGCCAATCATCACCGCCGGAAGCACCTCCGCTACCAGCGAGTTGCTCATCACGTCCACTCGCTCCGTTTCCTGAACGATGGTCGTATGCAGAGCCATGCGTTCATGGCGGCCGAAGTACTCGGCCGGGAGTTCGAACAGGCGGGCGATCAACGTCGCGCGCATCTCGAGAATCACCTTCTTCGTAATGTCCAGGCTGCTGCGCCGGATCCAGAAGGCCACGGCGGAGTTCGCCACGCTGGCCGCCAACATCGCCAGGGCGCAAAGCAACAAGACGCGAAAATTTCCCTGCGGCAGAACCGTATCGAAAATATAACGGACCAGCAGAATGAGCGGCAGAGACAGCAGGGACAGGGCTAGAGAGGCCGCTAGCGTAGCAGTCAAACGTAGTTTGCTGCCGCTGTAGCAAGCCAGGTAGTAGCGCCAGGCCGCCCGGTTCGTGCTCATGCCGATTTCTCCGCGGATTGCCGCCGGCGGTCCATCGCCGCTTTCAGAACGCGCAGATAGTCCCCTCGGGAAGCCCTTTCGCGGACGCCCAAGTTATCGTCGTGGATGCGCCGTCGGAGCCACACGGCGGACTCGATCCGGCTGCTGAGTCCGGCTTCCCGTGCTCGTGCATACCAGTCGATGAATTCACCCAGTTTAAGGTCTTCGGCGAGCGGCCCTACCCGTTGGAATGCTTCGCGCCTGGCGAGAAGAGTGCCTGGCAGGATGCCCGGTTCCGGACCACCCAGGTCATCCCCTCCGTGGACGAATTGCTGGACCTGTCCGAACACTAGGTCGCAGCCGGGATTCGTTTCCAGGATTTCCACCTGACGGGCCAGTTTCTCCGGAGGCCACGAGTCGTCGGCATCGAGAAAAGCGATGTAGCGTCCGGTGGCCATGGCGACTCCGCGGTTCCGCGCCGCTCCGGCGCCCGCATTCGCCTGAGTGGTGAATCGCACACGAGGTCCAAGACGGCGGACGGTCTCGGCTGTCGCATCTGTGGACCCATCATCCACCACGATGATCTCCAGCGGCCGATACGTCTGAGCCAGCACGCTATTCACGGCCTCGGCGATATGGCGCTCGGCGTTATAGGCCGGCATCACCACGCTAACCAGTGGCGGCGCGCCGTTCGACCACTCGTCATAGGACAGCCATCCGGCGAGCGACGGAACGACGCCCTCGCCAATTCGCCGGCGGTCCATGGATCGTTTCAGTACATGGGTCAGAAGCCGGTCAGGCGACTCACGGTCCCGCGTCATGTTCTGGTCGTGCAAGCGATAGAGCAGAGTGGTGGCCCGCAGAATCCGCATGGCGAGACCATTTTCGCGCGCCCGCAAAAACCAGTCCACGTCCTCGCAGAAACGGATGGACTCGTCGAAAGTCCCAATTCGTTCAAAGGCCCGCCGGTGGTACAGACCGCTCCCCAGATGCACATGAGTGATGGTGTTTTCCGGACCCTCGAACTGATAATCCGGAATCTCGCCACCCGGCAGAGCCACATATTGGATGCGGCCCAACACCAGGTCCAATTGCGGTTCCGCCAGCAGGCGGCCGAGTTGAACGGATAGCTTGTGCGCCGGCCACTGATCGTCGGCATCCAGGAACGCAATGAATTCTCCCCGAGCCAAAGCCAGGCCGCGATTCCGCGCCGCCGACGGTCCGCGGTTTTCCTGGCGCTCATACAGTACGTCGCTTCCCAGAGACTTGGCGACATCGGCACAGTTGTCGGAGGAGCCGTCGTCCACTACGATGATCTCCAGGGACTCGTACCCTTGCGCACGAATGCTGGCGATGGCTTGGGGCAGGAAGTGAGCGGCGTTATAGACGGGAATGATGACGCTCACCAGGGGGTTCGACATACCTATCTCGCCCCGGATGGATTCAGGCTATCCAGCAGACTTGAGATCGCCGCAGGAATTTGCGCCAGATCCGTTCCCGCTAGCAGGCGGTAGCTGGGGACCGCTTTCACCAGCCGCATTAACTTCTCCACCGTCTCCCGCCGCGTGCCCAGTAAATGCTTGGTGGTCGTCGGCGCCAGCGCCAGTAAGGCAGCAGCCGGCGAGATGGTCTCGATCGTGGTGTGCGGCAGCCCAGTAACCTTGGGGATCACCAGCGCGCGAATGGGAAATCCCTTGATCAGCCTGCTGGGATGGTGTTCGTGTAGATAGATGAGCGCTTTCTCCCTATCCAGCCGCTCTGCATTGCTGACCAAGGGGGCCAGATTCGGAAACCGCGCGAGGTTATCCGCCTCCAGTTTCGCTGTGGAATACAGGCTGAACACAAATGGAGAAGGATCCGTCCGGATCAGCACGTAGTCGTCGCCGGCGTATTGCAACTCGCTTCCCAGGCACGCCAGTGTGGACGTGGACTTACCCGTGCCGCTGGGGCCTGTGATCAACACGCCACCTGACGGCCGCCCCACAGCCGCGGCATGCGCTGGCTGAAAAGGCTCATCCCGAAGCCACCAGTTCAGGATGGAGCGTAAAGGAAAGCTCTGCTCCCACCATGGAATCAATCGGAACGTCGGGGACCAATAGACAGCTAGACCTCGCTGCCGGTCCAGACAATGCAGAATATCGACGCCCGGCGTGTATGTGACGTGCACCTGGCCGTTGTTATAACCATCGATCTCACCAAGGTTCGTGTATTGTTCCCCGCTCCACGGCGGCGGCGCCATCGGGGTTCCAGTGGACTCGCTATCGAAAAAACAGACGGTCAGATCCGGCTGTCGAACTGGCGACGGTTCTTCAAGGTGGGCCAGAGCACGCACCATCAGTGGAACTAACTGGTCGCCCGCGAACCGTAGCAGGACAGTTTGTTCCCCCAACTGGAAATATCGCTCTCGGACTCCGCCCGCGGCGACGGCTGCTTGCTCAAAACATTGGCGCGCTGTCTCGACGAACTCCGCCGGAGCAGACGGCGTGAGAGTCCCGGCCGATGCCAGGTTGTGAGTGGCCGTTGTCACGGTCTTCAGGCCATTTGGTCCGGCTTACGCGCGGGCCATCCCTGTTCGTCCACGTCGTGAATGGGATCCAGTAATAGCAAGTCCTTCATGTCTTCGTAAACCGACAACACAGGAGGCTCCCAGGGTCCTCGGTGGTTCGGGGCGGGCTCAGGACCGTGGTCAGCTTGGGCCGCCGAGGCCTCTGCGATTAGGTTGTGCGTACGCAGTTGGTCCAGAAACTGCGAGACCGCCTCGCTTATTGCCTGCTGATCGCCGTGATACAGCGAAGTCATGCGGCAAGTGAGCGTTTGCGTCGAGGCTCCCTGTTCCAGAAGATTCCATATGGTCAAAGCTGTGTTGCGCATGCCGTAGTAGCTGCCGGTGTCGAAATTAACCGCCACCACTTCGTCTTCGAATGCTTCGCTGATCACCTTAGGGCGATTGATTTTATAAAGTGTGCTCATTGTGCGGAATCTCCGATGATCCGATCAGAGTCGTTCTTTCTCTGAATGGATTTCCGTAACAGGGTTAGTATCGATTGATTATTGCTCGGCGTAGTAAGCGAAAGATTGGCATCGTGCACGTACTTGACTAACAGTACCTGCGGGATGCGGGCCATTGGGACCTTGAGGTCGTTGGCACGCGCGAACCAATCCAGATCCTCGGCGGTCTGGAAACGGCTGTCGAAGGGACCCACCCTTGCGAAAACCTCGCGTCGCGCCATGAGAGTCTCCATGGCTCCGGAATGCTCCTGTTCCAGCAGTTCCATGCGAAACCCGGCGGGCGGAGTGTGGCCATCCTCCAGCCTCGATTTCGCCAGCGTCAAGGTGTACAGCAGCCGGGCATTCGCCTTCATGTGGTCGGACTGCACCTGCAGCTTGTCGGGCGTCCATTCATCGTCACAGGACAGGAATGCCACCAGGTCTCCAGTGCTGGATGCGATCCCGCAATTGTAGGCGTCCGCAATACCCCGCCCCGTCTGTGTGATCACGCGAACTCCCCCAATAGATTCAGCGATTTGCCGGGATCCGTCCGTAGACTCACCATCGACGACCAGAATTTCTTGCGGCGGACAAGTCTGTGCAATCACACTTCGAAGCGCCCGTAGCAGGTATTTCTCACCGTTACGGACAGCGATTACTGCGCTGATCGAGTATGGTTCCATCTCAATAATGATAATAATGCCCTTTCAGGAATATTGGCGACAAGGCCAATCGGTACTAGGTGTACTAGATTTCGGTAGGAACGGACTCAGAATCTCTTGGAAACAGCGTATTCGAGCCGTTCCCTGGGGTCGGTCGTCATCGAACGTAGAACTGAGCCGTCAAACCGAACGCATTCAGGAATCTGGTCGAGGATCGATTGTCACGCTGTCGCACGTAGTAGCTCTCCAGCACGAAGTGCTTATTTAACTCCCATTCCATTCCGGCCGTGTAGCGGAAACGGTGGAACACGTCATACCGCCAGTCGTAGAACGCTTCGGCTTGACCGTAGGGCGTAAGCGCGGTCCGCTTGAGCTCGAAACTCCGTTCCAGTTTTAACCGCTGCCGGAAACGCGGTGTAAACACACCGTCCAGAAATCGCAGGTCGCCGCGGCTTCGGGAGGTGATGAGAATGTGCTTCGGGAAATAGTACCGTGGCGTCACCTCTATGGTCGGGGTGTGTTCGGTAAATGGTTTGGTGCTGTGCTTTGAAGATCGGCTATATAAGTAGCCAACCCTTATCTGCAGAAACTTATTGCGGGCGACATCGGCGCGCTTTGCCGCCAATTCGATCCGCTTCTTGAACAGAGGGCTGCTGAAGAAATCGATATGCACCCCCAGGCTTCCATCGTTGTTCCCCTGTTCCTCAATGCGGGTTCCGGAGGCGAGGAAGAACAATCTCAAATTTTCGCTGAGTTTCACGAAAACGTCCGCCTCCGGCCAGAGCTCGCTCTCGGTTTGCTGGACCCGGGCCGATAGCCCCATCGTGCAAGCGGCGACGAGTGAAGCGAGAATCCTGTACGCTGGGGGCAACCGTGTTTATTGCACCGCCATTGCAACCTGGAAGCGCTCCTCCGGAGTGATCAGGTGATCATGATCAGCCTTCTCCAGATCAATCTGGACCCAGTTGACTTCGCCGCTGAACTCATTTCCTGAAGGTTTGTAGTCCGGAGAGACCGCCGAGCCGGTTTCCTTCCCGACGTCGCAGGTTTCGTCGGCGGAGAATAGCATAGGCACAGTCATGTCGACTCGACCCTCGCCGTCTTTCTTTCCGTCCACAAAGAGCGACACGGTCCCGCCCTTTGCCAGGCCGCCGCCGTCGTATTTGAACTCCATTCGGACCTGGTGCTTGCCCGCGGGAATCGGCTGGGTGCCTTCGGCATAGAACTTCTGAATGCCGAAGAAGTTGTAACAGTGCTTCAGCTTGCCGTTCAGAGCGTAGAGGCTCCAGCCTCCAATGCTGCCGCCCAGCGCGACGATGACGCCCTTGGCGCCGGATTTCGGCACTTCGACCTCCGCAGTCAACGAATACGACTTGTTGTGCGTGACGACAAGAGATCCCTCGCTCAGTCGCGACATACCGCCAAACAGGATCTGCGAGTTGCCTTTAATGAGCTGCGGACGGCCCGCGAGGTCCGCGTTAAAACGCTCAAAAGTACGATCGTCAAGCGGGAGCACGTGGTACTTCGCCGCTTCGATCAGGAACAGCCGCTGCAGCTCGGCCAGCTTCTTCGGATTCTCTTTGGCGAGGTCCTTCGACTGGGTCCAGTCGGTGCTGGTGTCGTACAGTTCCCATACATCGTCGTCGAAAGCGCGCTTGTAGGAACCCACCCACGGGACGCCGTGCCGGGTGACCGCGGTCCATCCCTTGTGATAGATGCCTCGGTTGCAGAACATCTCGAAGTACTGGGTCTCGCGGCGCTCGGCCGCTTTGGCGTCTTTGAACGCGTAGAGCATGCTGGCGCCTTCATACGGCGCCTGTTGAATACCGTTTACGAATGTTGGCGCAGGAATCCCAGCGGCTTCAAGGATCGTAGGCGCAATATCGATCACGTGGCAAAATTGTGACCGGATTTCACCCTTTCCTTTGATGCCGTTGGGCCAGTGCACAATGGCTCCGTTACGGGTGCCGCCGAGATGCGAAGCGACCTGCTTAGTCCACTGATACGGCGTGTTCATCGCATGCGCCCACCCCACGGCGTAGTGGTTATACGCTTCAGGTCCGCCGAAGTCGCCGATTTTGCTCATAAGAAATTCGGGGGTTTCGAGCGTACCCATGCCATTGAGGACTGCCACCTCGTTGAAGCAGCCGTTCAGCGTGCCTTCCGCCGAAGCGCCGTTGTCACCGAAGATGTAGTAGACAAGCGTGTCGTCGAGGATTTCCAGCTCTTTCAAACTGTCGAGCAAGCGGCCGACGTGGTGGTCGGTGTGTTCCAGGAACGCGGCATAGACTTCCATCTCGCGTCGGAGGATCGGCTTGAGCGCCTCGGGCATATCGTCGAACGCGGGGATTTCACCAGGCCGAGCGGTGAGCACTGCATCGGCGGGAATCACGCCCAGCTTCTTTTGACGGGCGAGGGTTTCTTCCCGCAGCTTGTCCCATCCGGCGTCGAACTTGCCTTTGTACTTGTCGATCCAAGCTTTCGGCACATGATGCGGCGCGTGAGTGGCGCCGGGCGCGAAATACATGAAAAACGGTTTGTCGGACATGAGCGCCTTCTGCTGGCGCACCCACCCAATCGCCTTGTTGGTCATGTCCTCCGTGAAGTGGTAGCCTTCTTCGGGACTTTTTCCCTGTTCCATCGGCGTGGTGCCTTCGTATATGGCCGGGAACCACTGATTGGTTTCGCCGCCGATGAATCCGTAGAAGTACTCGAATCCGCCTCCCCCGGTCGGCCACTGGTCGAAGGGCCCCATCGGACTCGTCTCCCAGACCGGCACTTCGTGGCATTTGCCGAACTGCGCGGTCGAATAGCCGTTGAGCTTGAGGGTCATGGCCAGAGGCGCCTTATTCTTCGGCAGCACCGAACTGTAGCCCGGCGCCGAGGTCGCCACTTCACAGATCCCGCCCATGTTCACCGAATGGTGATTCCGCCCGGTGAGCAGCGCCTGACGCGTGGGGGAGCACAGAGCTGTCGTGTGAAAACGATTGAGCTTCAGCCCGTTTTTCGCCAGCCGTTCGGCGTTCGGCGTGGGCACAGGGCCCCCAAATGCGCTCGCCGCGCCAAAACCGCAGTCGTCGATCAGAACGATCAATACATTGGGCGCGCCCTTGGGCGGCCGCAGCGACGTAATCGGTGGAAACTTGGTGTCCGGATCTTTCGCGTCGTACGTGGTCAATCCCACGTGCTGCGAATCCGGGATGGGCAGTATTGTTCGTTGTATATCGTCTTGGCTCATTTACTTCCTCTTGTGTGCAGACCTGTGGTCGAGGACAAGATGAATCGCCCACACGGCTGGTTCAAAATATTCGACGCAACGCGCGGCGCGCCTCATGGGATTATGGAATCATCACTGCAATGAGTTGGAATCTAACCAGAGTTACCTACAAAGGCTACCGGACCGTCGAGGGGTGGGAGGTGGCGGTGAAAAGGCACGGTCAACCTTTACGCCTGCTCGACTTGCCTCATCGCAAAGGAGAATGGGCTCTAAGCATCCTCGCGGATTATCTGAGCGACGAAGCCCGCGCGGCAGAGCTTCACAACGATTTTGCCGCGCTCACAATCCGTCGATTCACCGAGAATTGGGAACTGAAGGATAGCGACATCGACAACACCCTCATGCAAGTTGAAATCCTCAGGGCACGATGGCGTATCGCGTTGGCAAGAGGTTAGGACTGCCCTGCTGATCCAAAATAATGCCGTCGTCGTCCGGCACCCTTTACGTCAGGATCACTGCGCGAGCTTCTGGAAATTCGAGCTCTTCGTAACCACCTGTACCTGCTTCGCCGGCGCATTGAGCACCGTACTAGCGACATAGTTCGTCGCATCGGGGAGAGTTTGGAAATTTACATCGAGTTTGACAGCATCGCTGGGATTATCGAGGTATGAATCCACGGTGATCTTGCGGAGCGTCTTGGACGCGGAATCAAAGCTGAACACTAACGAGTCGCCACTCTTTACGTAGTTTCGAAACTGAAGTTGGATGGCGCCTGGCCCTGCCTGTCCGAGGGAAACCATTCCAGCTTTGAAGGCGGCCTCCATAAGTGCTGGAGATGGCGGCACGTAGTTCTTGATCAGCGCCGCGGCCCGATCCATGTAGTCTTCCAGTTCACCCACTTTCTTTTCGACGACCCTCTTTCTAACACCACGCAATTGTTTAGGCGGAGCCGGCGTACCGATCGCAACTTTCTGTACCTTGCCGTCAGGGCCATAGCGGCAGCTCTCGTCTTTGGTTTTTTTCACTTCACCCTTGAGGCTGATGTCGGTATGCTCAATCCACGTATATGCGCGCAGAGCCATCTGGTTCTGTGCCACGGAGGCCTTGACCTCGGCTAACTTCTCTTGGACCTCTTTCTGAACTCCTTGTGCGCGACCAGGTATCGCGACACTGCTCAGCAAGGCGATCAGAGCCAAGAGCGATTTCATTGTGCATCTCCACCCGATGTATTCGAGCTGACAGTTCGGAACTTCGATGCCGGCGGGGTCGTACGGCTCTAATTTTTTGACTAACTGAACGGCCGAGCGGCTTTGTGACTTGCTCGTGTTGCCGGGAAACGCAGGCGGGAGGCTAGGAGGATCGAGGGTCGATGCGGGGCGCATACCTACCGTACAGCAGGCTGGCCTCTGCAATAGTGCGTGCGCGGCTAGTCCAATAGCGTTACGCTGCCGCTGGCGAGATCGTAATACCCGGCAATCACTTTCAGTTTGTTCTCCTTCAGAAGGCCCGAGACGACGGTTGACGCTTCCCGCAAAAGAGCTGCCTGGATCCTGGCATTGGCCCTTATCGCTTCTTCGAGGTTCGGACCGGCTTGGTCGATTGCAGGCTGAATATGCGGATAGAGCGCACTGATCTGTCCGGGAACTTCCTTGGCTTGGATGGCTGCCTTCACCGCGCCGCAACCCCCATGCCCCATTACCAGGATCACCTTGGTGCCAAGGACCGCTGCACCATATTCGATACTGGCAATGATTTCCGGCGTGACAACATTGCCGGCGACGCGAGTAACAAAGAGATGTCCGATACTCTGATCGAAGATCAACTCGACCGGGACTCGGGAATCGGCGCAGGAAAGGACTGTGGCGAATGGCTCCTGCTTCTCGGTGGTGTGTTCTTTCAGGATTGCAAGATCGAGCTCGTGGGCGGTGAGACGGTTTTCAGTGAAGCGCTGGTTGCCGGCGGTCAGTTCCCGCAGCGCGGCGTCTGCACTGGACGGGTTTTGGGCCAAGACGAGAGACGGAAACGCGAATTGCATGCTCAAGCTCGACGATCCCATCGCCACGATTGTCGCTGTCATCGTGTTCCGAAGGAAGCGTCGCCTCGATCGGTCCTGATTCAGTGCGCCTTCCGAACCTGGCCTCAAAGGGCCCCCTACGACAGCCTCGGGCTGTCAATTGCATTGATGAACGATCGTCGATTGCAGGTTCAAAATATTCAGGCGCGCCGAATCAGCCGGTTGCCTGACAAGTGGTCATAGCCATTTCGGCATGTCACTTCCCTAGAACTCGCGTGACCGTGGTTACGATCGTGTCGGCCTGCTCGTGGCTGAGTATGAGGGGAGGAGACAGAATCAGAACGTTGCCATAGCCCGGAGCCGACTCGACATTGCGTCCGATCAACAGCCCGGCTTCCCGGAACTCACGCATCAGGTTCACCATCCGGGCCTCCGAGAAGGGCGTCTTGCTGTCATCCGACACCAACTCGATTCCGATCAACAGCCCGCACCCGCGAACCTCGGCAATCCAGCGAGAACGAATATCGCCCAAGCGTTCCAGCAGGTATGCGCCTACGTCGGCGGCGTTTTCCCAAAGGCGCTCCCGCATCAGGATGTCCAGGTTTGCAAGGGCCGCAGCGCAGGAACTCGGATGGCCCCCGAAGGTGCTTACCTGCACGAATTTCGACCTGTCATTGTCGCCTTGAAACGCGTTAAACACCTGCTCAGATGCCACCGTCGCGCCTAGCGGAAGATACGCTGACGTGAGACCCTTGGCGAACGTCAAGATGTCTGCGCGAATGCCTCCGTGTTCGAAACCAAACAGTTTTCCGGTGCGGCCGAAACCGGTGATGACTTCGTCAAGAATCAGCAGCACGCCGTAGCGGTCGCAGATGGCCCGTAGGCGCTCCAGATAACCCTCCGGCGCTGGGAAGATTCCTCCGCCTCCGATCACAGGCTCGGCGATGACGGCCGCCACGGTTTCGGGACCCTCCATCCGGATCACCCGCTCGATCTCGTCGGCGCATACCAGCGAGCACGCCGGCCGATCGCAACAGAACGAGCACCGGTAGGGGTCCGGCGGAGGCACATGCAGGAAGCCCGGGACCAGCGGCTCGAATGCCGCGCGCCGCGCGCTTTGGCCAGTAGCGGATAACGCCCCCATGGTGAAACCGTGATATCCACGATGGCGCGCAATGATCTTGTAGCGATTCTCGCCGGGATGCAATTGGCGCGCGCATTGCCGCGCCATTTTAAGCGCAGTCTCGACAGCTTCTGAGCCGCTATTGGTGAAGAACACACGATCCAAACCGGCCGGCAGCAACTCCGCCAGACGTCCTGCGAGCCGCGCCGCAGGTCCGTGGGATTGCGTCAACGGATAGTACGCCAGTTGCGACATCTGCGCGGCGACAGCATCCACAATTTCCCGGCGGCCGTAACCGACATTCACGCAGAATAGCCCTGCCATGCCGTCGAGATATCGGCGGCCTTCGGAGTCGACCACATAGCACCCGTCCCCGCTTGCCACCTCCAGCGGCGGCCGCGATTCCAAGCCGCGGTGTTGCAGATTGGCGTGCCAAAGGTGCTTTAAGTCCAGATCACGATTGTGCGAGGCGACGGTCTGAGGCATCATGACGATGGTTTCTTTCTGAGTTGCTGTCCTAACTAAGGCCGGCAAAGCACTCCTGATCCGCTAGAGTCGAAGACGGCTCCGTTTCGGACCCCGCGACCGCCGCATCCAGCGCCTGATCGAGGTCGCGGATAATGTCTGTCACGTGTTCGATGCCGACGCTTAGCCTTATCGTTTCGGGTCCCACGCCGGCCTTGCGCTGTTCTTCCGACGACATCTGTCGATGCGTAGTCGAGGCAGGATGGCAGGCCAGCGATTTGGCATCGCCGATATTCACGAGCCGCTTGATCAGCCTGAGCGCATCATAGAACTTCGTGCCGGCCTGGAACCCTCCTTTGACCCCGAAGGTCATTAAGGAGCAGCCGCGGCCACCGAAATACTTTTGGGCGAGCGGGTAATAGGGGCTTTCGGGAAGTCCTGCGTAGTTGACCCAGTCAACCCTCCGATCCCTGCGCAGAAATTCGGCGACCGCCCGGCCGTTTTCCACATGACGCTCGACCCGCAACGCGAGCGTTTCGATGCCTTGCAACAGCAGGAACGCGCTGAGCGGCGATAATACAGAACCGGTGGATCGCAGGCACACACTGCGGCAACGTCCAATGTACGCAGCTTTCTTGAAATGGTCGGTATACACCAATCCGTGATACGAAGGGTCCGGCTGGCTGAACATCGGGAAACGACGAGCGTGCTCTTTCCAGGGAAACTTGCCGCTGTCGATGATGGCGCCGCCCATCGTCGAACCGTGCCCTCCCATGAATTTAGTTAGCGAATGCACCACGATATCCGCGCCGTATTCGATGGGCCGCAACAAGATGGGCGTGGCGACGGTATTGTCGACGATCAACGGAATGCCATGCTTGTGGGCCACGCGAGCCAGAGCCTCGACATCGCAAATATTCCCCGCCGGATTCCCGATACTTTCGCAAAAGATTCCCCGCGTCTTCTCATCGATCAACTTTTCTATGTCGGCGGCCTGATCCGACTCCGCAAATCGAACGCCGACTCCTTGATTTGGAAACACATGAGCGAACAGTGTATGGGTGGTTCCATACAGCATCGGAACGGACACTATGTTGCTACCCATCTCGGTAAGATTGAGTACGGCATAATGGACCGCCGCTTGGCCAGAGCTCACGCAGAGGGCTTCCGCGCCACCCTCCAGTGCGGCGACGCGCCGCTCCAGCACCGCAACCGTAGGATTGCTGATCCGGCTGTAGCGAAATCCTTCCACTTCGAGATTGAACAGGGCTGCTCCGTGATCGGCGCTATCGAACGCGTAAGAAACGGTCTGATAGATCGGAACCGCCACGGCCTTGGTGGTTGGATCGACTTCATATCCGCCGTGAATCGCAATCGTCTCTGTTCTCATGGATGCGCCTCTCCTCCCGTTATGCGATTCGGCTCATCTCGTCTACTACCCATTCGATATCCCGCTCGCTAGTGTGGAAATTTGTGATACACGCCCGCATGACCGGGTCGCCGTCCCCGAGCCGGACTTCCGACATCCACGCGATCTGGCGTTCGTAGAGCGCTCCCAGAAAGTTAGCG
>Ga0068857_100001063_pt1 | contig 21237 bp, 32 predicted proteins | sample KBSCornC72_FD_66591 | JGI IMG/M metagenome (GOLD analysis project Ga0068857, IMG submission 66591) | Corn rhizosphere microbial communities from Kellogg Biological Station, Michigan, USA - KBS Corn C7-2 | ecosystem: Host-associated > Plants > Roots > Rhizosphere > Soil ...
GTCGCTTCGGCATCTTCCGAGTCTTGATCTGTCTTGGTGTCGTCTACAGCGACCGCAAACCGTGGTTGACGTTGGGATGGCGCATCAACACCGATTTGCCGATCTTCGCTGGTTTCGGCCGCGACCATTGCGGAACGCCGGACGCTTGCGTCGCTGAATGCGAACGGGTGCTGGCCACGCTCTACGCAAGCCTCGCGCCGCCACAGCAGGGCAAGAAGCCTCGCACCAAAAGGGCCGCATGAGATTCGAAGCCGTCATCCTCTTCATGGTAATCGCGACGCTGCTCGCCTTCGCCGCGATCGTCTCCTTCGACGCCGAGGACTGCCGTTCACGCGGCGGAATGCTGGTCAGCACCCCGTTTGGCGGGTGGGCCTGCTCGCGGGGGCTGCCGTGAGAGGGCTGACTGCGCAGGAGCGGAACGCGATTCTCGCGAAACAAGGCGAGAACATCGATGGCAATTGCTGGCAGCAGATGGTCCGCGATGGCCGCCTCGCAGTGATTGGGCACCGCGAAGACGGCGATGAGATGTTGCGTGAGACCGACCTCGGTCTTCTCGCTCTCCGCGTCTGCCCACCAGAGGACGCATGAAACCCATCATCCTCACCGCCGGCATCACCCTCTCCCCTCAGACGGTGCTCGCGCTCGCCGCTGCGCACATCGCGCAGTTTGCGGAGCGGCTCGAGTTGAAGGCGGTCGGCACGCGGCTCGACGACTGCCGGTACTACCTCCTGCTCTGGAAGGAGATCCGCACCCTGGTGATGCGTTCGCAGGAGCTCAGCAGCGAGCACGTCCAGGAGCTCTATGACGCTTGCACGTGCGGCGACCATGACTGCTATCTGACCGCGGACGAGTTTCGCGCTGTCAACAGACCGGCGAGGGCTGCGTCGTGATCTCCTGGATTGCGCGACTATTTAGCGGCGCTGATCGCTTGCCTGACCCACAAATCGGCCAGCGCTACGTATTGATCAACTCTTCGCCGTTCCCGCAGAGAACGATCACTTGCCGCGTGACGGGCGTGCTGAACGGTTGGGTCCGTTACGCCCACGAGAACAGCCGTGGTGAGGTTTACCCGTTCGAGGAAAACGACAGCTCGTCTTCGATTCCGTCGTTTCTCCAAACCTGGAAAGCGATTCCATGATGGCAAAGACGATCGTGCTTCGCCTCCTCGACTGGGCGCTCGACCCATCCGTCGAATGCCTGCCGCTCGCCGTGCTGCAGGGGACGATCGTTCTCGCGGTCGGCGCGGGGATTGCCGTGCACGGCTACGTGCTGGCCGGGTTCAAATGGCCGAGCCAGAGAGGCGGGTGGGCGTGAGGGACCTGCGTGCACCGTTCATTTGGTTCGGTGGCAAACGCCGCGTTGCGGACGTCGTCTGGCGAGCACTCGGCAACCCGCCGAACTACGTCGAGCCGTTTTGCGCGACGCTCGCTGTTCTGCTCGGCCGTCCCGGTGGCGCCGGAAAAATCGAGACGGTGAACGACCTCGATGCGGACATCGCGAATTTCTGGCGTGCGATGATCGCCAGCCCCGAAGCGCTTGCCGAAGCCGCCGATTGGCCCGTCAACGAGGCCGACCTGCACGCGCGCTCCGAGCGCATGCGCGTCACGCTACCCGAGCACCGCGAACGCATGCACGGCGATCCCGACTACTTCGACGCCCAGCGCGCTGGCATCTGGGTCTGGGGCGTCTGTACCGCAATCGGTGGGAACTGGATGGAGTCCAAGGGCAAGAACGCGTCCCCGCGCCTCTGCGGCTGGGTCTCTGGCAATGGCCTGCACGCCGCCGGCACGATGCCAGCTCTTGGCCACTCAGGCCGCGGGATTCACCGTCCGGAGCGCGAGGCACTGGTGGACTGGTTCCGAGCACTGCAAGCACGGCTGCGGCGCGTACGGGTGGCTTGTGGCGACTTTGAGCGCGTGCTCGCGGGCTCCGTTACGGGCGAGAGCAACTCACTCAAGAACATGGGGATGAGCCCGTGCGGTGTGTTCCTCGATCCGGCCTACGACAAGCACGAGGACTGCTACATCGTCGACGGCGCCGGAGGAAGCGCGCGGGCTCGCAAATGGGCTCTCGAGCACGGCGATGATCCTCATTTTCGCATCGCGCTCTGTGGGTACGAGGGCGAGCACACGATGCCGTCCACGTGGACCGAACACGCTTGGAGAGCACAGGGCGGTCACGGTAACCGGTCAGCGGAGAACAAGAATCGGCACCGCGAGCGCATTTGGTTCTCGCCGCATTGCCTGCCAATTGACGGGCAGGGATCGCTCTTCGGAGGCGCAGCGTGAGCACATCATACCCCTGTAACTGCAACGACACCGCGCGCTGGAAGAAGCGCGCGCTCGCCGCCGAGCTGTCTTTGGCGTTCGCGCGTCGCCAACTCGAGGACGTGATCAAGGTGATGCCGGGCGACGTGACATTGGACTGCGGGCAGAGGACTACGGAGCTGGAGTCAGCAGAAAAAGGAGCAGCGGAGTGAAGGTTGCAGCAATAAGCCCAGCTGAATTCACGATCAGTGTTCCGCCACGTCTTGTGGCGATGATCGATGAAGTCGTGCGCGTGCATGCCGAGCGGACTGGTGAAGCCGAGGGAGACGTTCGCCGAGGCGTCGAGATTGCGATCGTGACCGAGGGTGTGCGCGTGGTGAAAGAGGGGCTGGCGAGATGAGCGGACGCATCCCAGACGAGGGCAGATACTCGAAGATCTCGCGTCGAATGTGGAACGACGAGAAGTTCAGGGAGCTGTCCGCCGCAAAACCAAACGCTCAGACGCTCTTCCAGCGACTCTTGAGCGGACCCGAGCTCGGTTGCGTGCCGGGGCTCTTTCCGGCTCGCCTAAGCGGCCTTGCCGAGGCGCTGGGCTGGCCACTGAAGGCGACCGACAAGTGCTGGAAGGAGATCGCCGGGAAGAAGATGGCCGAGGCGGATTGGGTCGCTGGCCTGATTTGGGTTCCGAATTCGATCTTTCACAACTGGCCGCAAAGCATCAACGCCGTTCTCGGTTGGAAGATTGCGCTCAAGGAGATGCCCGAGTGTGCGCTCAAGCGAAAAGCTATCGAGGCACTCCGCGTTGCCCTTTCCGAACTCGGCCCACAATGGGTCGAGGCCTTCAGCAAGGCATCGGGTGTTACTTCCCGCAGGCCAAGCGGCATACCAAGCAACATACCAAGCAACATACCAAGCAACATACCAAGCAACATACCAAGCAACATACCAAGCAACAAGCCAAGCGCTAAGCCATCGCCTAAGGCATCCGGGATACCGTCCGACATCCAGGATACAGGATCAGGATCCAAGATCAGGATCTTAGCCGCTGACTCTCCCGAAGACCTGTCAGGTTCTGGGCGATCGGAGCCTCCCGAGGCCGCGGCAGCAGAGCTCGGAAATCGCCCAGAATATCAGCGAAAATATGAGCTTGCTGCGCGCAATTCGGGGGAATTCGCGTTGGCTGGTGGCGTTCGTTGGCCTGAATTCGTAGAGGTGTGGCGTGCCTGGGGAAAGCCGTTCGGGATCACCGAATTGCCCCATGTTAGCCAGCGAATCGACCGCGACATCAGCGCCGTCATCGAGGCTCTCGCGTCCGGAAGGACGGTCGCTGAGCTCGTCGAGGCCGGGAGATTGGCGGAGACCGACGACTACATCCGCGGTCTTTCGGGTGGTGGGCCGGCGAACTTCACCGCGGCGGTTCTGCGCCGCTTGCTCGCGCGTCGGAAGGTTGACCAGCCCGTGGCGCGACCCGCCGACGCTCCAGCGGTCTGGCGCGATCCTGACGCCGACAATCGGGAGAATTGGGTTCCACCGCCCGAAGACCTCGCGGGGGCCCTGTGAGCGCTGCCGTGGCGGTTGGCTCGACGTCGTTGGCGCCGATTCAGGGTCGTGTGCCAGCGTGCGACCTCGATGCGGAGGCGGCCGTGTTGTCAGCGTGCATGGTCGACCAGATGGCGTGCGACGAAGCGCTCGCGATCCTGAAGCCAGAGCACTTCTATTCCGACGCGAACCGGCGGATCTTCGACGCGATCCTTGAGCTGATTCAGGAGCGAACGGCACCGGACTTGGTTTCGGTTGCCGCGGTCTTGCGAAACCGGAAGCGCCTCGACCAGGTGGGCGGAACTCCGTACCTAGCCCAGATTTCAGATGCGACGCCGGCGGTTGCTAACGTCGGCCACCATGCGCGGCTCGTCCTGAACGCGGCTCGCATCCGTCGAGCTTGCGCGCTGTTTCAGCAGCTCGCCGCCGAGTCGTACTCTTCGATCACGGACCCGGCGGCATGGTTGCAGCGCTGCGAAGCGGCTGTGTACCTGGCGACGCTTGACGACAGCGAGAAGCGCTCGACCGCCGCGACGTACCGTCAAATCGCCAACGAGACCTATCAGATGTCGGTGGAGGCGGCGCGGGCGAAGACCACGACGACCGGGTACCGGACTGGCTTCCGCGAACTGGATGAGCATGTAGGTGGGTGGGCCGCCGGTGATCTTTGGTTCGTCGCTGGTCGGCCCGGCCAGGGCAAGACGGCGTGGAGCCTTCAGTCAGGAGAAACGGTCGCGCGCGAGAACGGCGTGGGCGTGATCATGCTCTCCGCGGAGATGGCACGGCACAGCCTGATGCAGCGCTCGCTGTCGCGAGATGCGGCGATCCCGAATCGGAACGTGCGCCTTGGGCGCATGGATCGCGAGCAGTGGACGAGCCTTGCGAAGCAGGCCAAGTCTATTGCCGACCTGCCGATGGTCGTCGACGACGACCGGAATCTCACGCCGATGCGCGTCCGAAGCAAGGTGCGGCGCCGCCTAGCCGAGCTCCGTGCGGAGTACGGCCAAGGTATCAAGTTAGGCGCGGTGATCATCGACTACGTGCAACTGATGTCTGCCGATCAGCAGTACGACACGCGCGCCACGGAGCTCGGGGCGATCTCGCGTGCACTGAAGATCATGGCCGGTGAATTCGAGTGCGCGTTCATCGTGCTCTCGCAGCTGAAGCGAGGTGAGAAAGGAAAGTCGAAGCGCCCTGAGCTCTCGGATCTGCGCGATTCAGGATCGCTAGAGGCGGATGCGGACGTGGTGATGGCGATCCACCGGGAGGACGCCTATCGACAGCCGAAAGAAGAGCGCGACGGGCTTGCCGAGTTGCTCGTGCTCAAGGGCCGCAACTCCGGAGAGGGTTGCCACGTGGTCGAGTTCGATGGCCGCTACACCGGGTTCTACGAGCGTTCGAAGTCGCAACCCGAGGCAGCCGACTTCAGCGATTACGGCGACCCGCCCGGCGGCGACGATTGGAGGAACCGGTGAGCCTGAACCGCACGATGTTGCCCGCGCTCCGCGAGTTCGGGCGGGCGCTGCAGGAGTTGAAGAGGAACCCGAAGTGAAGGAGAACGCGATGGCGAAGTGCAATCCGGGGCTCCTGATGCGCCGCATTCGTTACGACATGACCTGGCACTACTTCAGCGGACAGCCTGGAACACCCGAGCACCCGCAGATCGAAATCAGGAAGGTGTTCCCGGACGCGACGGAATTCGAGTGCTTTCCGATCGGGGACTGTTGGGTGTTCAGCACGGAGTCGGAGCTGAGTCCGCTGCCGGAGGCGTTCAAAGAGATCTCGCGCTGAAAACAGGAAAACCCGGCTCGCGTCGCCAAACGCAAGCCGGGTCCGTCGCGCTGCTCGCTCGGTTGCCGACCCAACCAGGAGTAGCCAAAAATGCCACAATACGCAAGCGTCGCCGAGCGGGTCTCGACGGCGAAGACACTCGAGCTGGTGCCGCACGCGTTCTCGCTCCCGGACATCCCGCAGCTGCGCCACGTTGGCAAGCGCATCGGCGACGAAGACGAGGCGGAGATTCGCTGGTACGTGCGAGACCCAGCGGTGGCCGCGATCTCGAGCTCGAGTGGAGCGTTTGGCAACCAACTCGAGATCGCTAGCGAATTCGGCTTCGGCAGCCTCCCGTGTCGACGCTGCGGCGGGCGGTACCGCACCAGAAAGCGTGGTGGGAAGGACACGATCGTGGACTGGCGCGACGGGACGGGCATGGCTCCGAAGGACCACTTTGGGCACCGTGTATCCTACTCGGCCGCGCTCGCCGATCACCGGAAGCGCATGCAGCAGAAGCACCGGATCGTGCTCATGTCGAAACCAACGCCTCGGCCGGGGTCCGGTGTCGACCCAGAGAACGCGTGGGCGGCCATCGGTAAGGCCTTCGCGGCTCAAGGCAAGCGGCTTATGACCGACGCCGCGTTCCGCGCGCTGTTCGACCGCCTGCCCGACGAGCTGTGCCAGCCCTGCCGCGGGTGCCAGGGGATCGGCGTGGTGCCGCGCCGCGCCGCCGCCCACGTCGAGGTGACGGCCTACCCGACAGGGTCAAGCAAGCACGGCGTCGGCAAGTCGGACGACGCGATGGGCAGCCTCAAATCGAAGAACGGCCGCACCTGGCTCACGGAGGGCCCAGTCACGGTGAGCTTCACCGAACTCGACCGGTACCAGGACGTGCACACCATTTTCGCCGACATTGCCGGCATGAGCGCGCTCGCGCTCGAATCGCTGGAGGAGTACTACATTGGCGACAACGGGCAGGCTGCGCTCGAGCGGATGGTGAGCGACCGGTTCGGGCTCAAGGGCGCCGCACGTGTGCGCGCAGCAAGCGAGCTCCGTGACTTCCAGTGCGGCTGCTGGAACGTCGCGGCCTACGGGGCGCAATGAAGGGGCGGCTGGACGAGGAGCTCAGCTTTTCGGCGGCCGCGCGCGAGCTCCAGCGGCATCGAGATCCCAAGGGCCGAAAGCTGCGTAACATGGTCGTGGCCCGCGAGCGCCAGACCGGAAAGCAGATCGCGATCCGCCTCGCGGGCCAAAAGGAGCCGAAGCTGCGGATCACCATCGGCGCCCTGTACCGGGCGTTCCCTGAGCTCGCGCCGGCGAAGATCGACGATATCGCCCGACTCATGAAACCGATGCTGGAACGGTCCGAGGCGCGGACACGCGTCGTCGTCCGTGAAGAAATCGCAAAAGACGTCCTGCCGCGCATCGTTTACCTCGAAGAAGAAAGCGGAATCGTGCGCCGTTGCCTCGAGGAGCTTGAGCAGCTAAAGCGCCGCGAACTGACCGGAACTGCCAGCCCCAGGCCGTCTCGTTGACAGCTCCGAACCTGGAGAGTTTCCCAGATGCCCTGACCGATTCCCCGCGCGCCCCGAGCCCATAAGAGGCGACCGGCGAGCGTGGGTGATGGGCGAGCCGAGGGACGTGGCCGAGCGCAAAGCGGTTCCGGTTTTCGGCTCACGATCGTGGGAGCAAAACAGGAACCGAAACGCCTAAACGGGCGAAAGTGTCACCCTGTTTGCCAAAGTGTAAACCACTTGGCGAAAACGTAAACCAAGCGACGGCTGAGGGGCCAAGTGCACGGAGTCACAAGACGAATCGCCGAGCGCGGCACGCGGAATAATTCCGACGACGCGGCGGACGCAAGGGCCATCGCGGCGCTGCTCGCAGGACCGCAGCCGGAACCGGTCGAGCGGTCGCTGACGGGGCTCGCGTATGAGGTTCGGGCGGAGTTCGTCGAGGCACAGAGGAAGCGGTCGTGGGGACGGTAGCCGTCTCGGTGTGTAGGTAAATCAGCGCGAAAGCGCTCCCAACGTCGGACGCGACGGCAAAAACACGGACAAGGGAGCACGTAGCGATCATGCGCAGGACGCCTCGGCGTCGGCCCAAAGGTACGCTCAGCGAATTCTTCATCCCGCTGGTGGATCACGGTCCGAAGCCCAAGAACAAGGCTGCGCGCATCCTGCACATCGTCCGGCTGATGGCTGGCAACCTGTGGGTGAGCGGGGTCACAATCCACGACCTGTCCGAGCAGTGGGGGATCGGGGTTGAGGCACTGAAGAAGGATTCCGCGGAAGCGTCTCGGACGTTCACGGCCGATCCGATCGAACTGGCTGAGCTCCGAGCGCGATGGCGAGCCAACCTTGAGACGGCGAAATCGCTTGCGCTGAAGATGGGCAAGCCCCAGGCGCTGAGCGCGATCCTTAAGGTCGAGAGCCGGTACCTTGAACGGCTTGAGTCCCCTGACGACATCCCGCCGCCGGCACCGATCGAAGTCGACCGCAGTGTGACGATCAACTTCGTGCCGACGAGCACGCTCGAGCCGGTGCCGTGAGCACTGCGCGCACGCTGACGATCCCGATCAACAACCCGCAGCAGAAGGCGTTCGCTGCCCTGCTCCGTGGCAACACGGTGTTCCTGGGTTGGGGTCGAGGGGTCGGCAAATCAAAATTCATCCAGCTCGCCTGGTGGAAGCTCGTCGCCGAATGGGATGGAAAGCTACGCAGCGAGGCGCTGACGCCGTTCCGAGGCGTGCGCATCACCGTGCTGATGCCGACCTTGAAGCAGTTCAAGGATGTGCATTGGTCGGGGATTGTCGAGGCGCTGATTGGTGGCGAGTGGGCGTGGCTCGGCGCGCGGCTCGACCGGCAAAGCGGGCAGATCAGGTTCCCGGGCGGCTCAAGCATTCGGCCGTTTCCGGCGAACGAGTACAACGCGCGCACGGCGCTCGGTCTTCGTACCGATGTGCTCGTCATCGACGAGTGCGACGACGTTCCGGCGCATGTTTACGATGCGGTCGCGATGCCCTGGCTTTCCGAGCCGTGGTCGCTCGCGATGCAGATCATTGCGGGCACGCCGAACAAGGGCCGGCACGGGCTCTGGTGGCGCACGCATCAACAAGGTGTGCTCGGCGCCAAGATCCGACGCGGCGAGCCGAATGAGCTCGACGGCGATCCCGACGGGCAGCGGGCGCTCGCGACCGTCTACACCTTCCGCGCGACGTACAAGGACGCACCTGAGAACGTCGGCCCTGCTGCAGTAGCGAAGGCGAAAGCCACCACGCTGCCAGCCACGTTTCGGCGTGAGTGGGAAGCCGACCCCGACGCAGGCGAAGGCCTGATCTATCCGTTCGACGAAACGTTTCACGTTCGTCAGCCGCCGCCGCTCAGCAGCTTTCGAGAGTTCATCGTCGGGCAGGATCACGGCTGGGTTGACGCGGCCGTCTTACTCCTCGGTGGCATCCAAGGGCACGGCAACGACGCGACGCTCTGGATCCTCAACGAGTGGTACGAGTCGGAGTGCCCGAATCACATCTGGAACGAACGCGCGATCGAGTGGCGGTTCGCCAAGTTTTGGCCCGACCCCTCGCGCCCAGATCGAATCAATGACCTGCGCAGCGCGGGCCTGAGCGTCGGCGAGACGGACAACGACATCGCGGGTGGGATATCGCGAGTCGCCGATCTGCTGTTCATTCGACCGCTCGAGAGCGACGAGCGCTACGCGCGGCTCTATGTTGCGCCGGGTTGCCTCAACACCATCCGAGAGTTCGGACTCTATCGCCGCAAGAAGAATCCCGACGGGACCTTCAGTGAGACGCCGGAGGACAAGAACAATCACGCGATGGACGCGCTGCGCTACATGGCCGTGGGTCGATTCGGGCGCGGCCCCAGCTACCGCACGACGGTCTCCGGCAGGTAATGCACAACTCAATCACCTTCGAAGGCCAAGAGCAGGCGAATGCAGCCGCGCTGGCCAACATGTCGCCGCGGTATCGGCGGCTCGAAGATCTCGAGCGCTGGGTAGCCGGGCGCCAGTACGAGGGCAAGCCGAATTGGTGGGAAGACAAGGTTCCGCTTTGGGAGCGCGAGCCCTGCATTGTCTATCCGCTCGTTCAGATCGCAATTCAATCCAACGTCGACCTCGTGCTCGGCGAGGGGCGCGCGCCGAGTTTCACCAGCAACCCGGGTGAAGACGAAGGCGAAGAGGAAAGCGGTCTACCTGAGCAGCAGAGTCAAGAACTCGACCGCTTCATCGGCCAGTACCACAAGATTTGCCGCTTCCGCGCGCACTGTCGTGACGCGTTCGCCGCTGCGCAGGGCTGCGGAACTGCCGTAACGATTCACGGCGTGCGAGCGGGCAAACCTTTCGCCGATCTGATTCCGGCCAAGTGGTGCAAGCCGAAGTTCGACATCTCAGGTGCCGTCACTGAGCTCGAGATTCGATATCCGTTCTTCGAGGAGTACCGACTTCAGAGCGGGCAGTGGGCGGTGCGTTGCAAACTGTATCGCCGAGTCCTGACGGCAACGACAGACACCACCTACCTGCCGGCTGACGCACAGGTCAGCGGACGTGAACCGGATTGGCAGGCTGATCCAGAGCGGACGGTCGCGCACAACCTCGGATTCGCCCCGGTGATCTGGTACCCGCTCCTGCGGGGCGCGCAAGCAACCAACGTCATCGACGGGCAAGCGCTGCACGCGCTGCTCACCAACGAGATCCACGGGCACGACCTCGCACTGAGTCAGCGGCATCGCTGCGCGCTCCTGAGCGAGCCCCAGATTGTCGAGATCGGTGTCGACCCCGATCACAATCCGACGGAGCCGGGCCGCGCCGCGGTTGTTTCGGCGTCCGAGCACGGTGGCCGGATCACGGCAACGAATCCGCAAAAGGGCTCGTTCGATACGGGCGCGAGCTCGGGCGGGCCAGTACGCAAAAAGGGTCCGGGCTACGTCTGGCGTTACCCGAACACCGAGACGACCGTCGAAGTCCTGGAGACATCAGGCGAAGCCCTCAAGGCGCTCGATGACAACGCGAAGGATCTGCGCTTCAAGCTTCAAGAGGCGCTCGCGGTCGTCTTGCTTGGCCCAGACGAGATCAGCGGCGTTCGCCAACTGAGCGGCAAGGCGCTCGAGGCGATGAAGCAGAAGCAGCTCGATCGGTGCGATCAGTACCGCGACGATCTGCGCGACAACTTCCTGCTGCCGAGCGTCGATATGCAGTTGCGAATTGCATACAAGCTCGGAAAAGGCTTGCGCGTATCCGGCTCAGATAAGGTCGCTGCGATTCTGAAGAAGTTCGACCAGCCGGCGGTGCCCTGATGGCCTGGATGGCTCCGACGCTCCAAGTCAAGTGGGGCCCGTACTTCAAGCCCGATCCCGCCGAGCAACAGCAGGTAGTTGCCATGGTGCAGCTCGCCCTCGGGGGCGGACCGAATGCGGCCGAGCCGCTCATCACTCGGCGCGCAGCAGTGGAGAAGATCGCAAGCGTCTTCAACATCGAGAACGTGGATGCCTCACTCGAGCAGCTCGACAAGGAAGCCGACGAGCGAGCGCAGCGAGAGCTCGATGCTGCAACTGCCGCGATCAGCGCGCAAAACGGAGCTGAAGGGGCTGGCCAGAATGCTGGCGGCAAGCCTGCCGGACCGCCTGATAATAGCGGGCGGCCCGCGAGCGGGAAAGACGACGCTTAGCGAGGCTGCGTCGATCCTCAGTCCGCGCACGGTGCGCGGTACAGATCAGTTGATCGGGCTTGAATGGTCCGAATCATCATTGGTCGCGTCTTACTGGTTCGACGCTCCCGGTCCCTGGATCTGCGAAGGCGTAGTGATGCCGCGCGCGCTGCGCAAGTGGCTGATGCATAATCCTTCGGGCGCGCCGGCCGACCTCATCGTCTGGGTGAACGAGCCCGTCGTAGCGCGCTCACGCGGCCAGCACGTGATGGCAGTCGGCTGCCAAACCGTCTGGAACGAGATCAAGCCCGAGCTCAAGCGGCGCGGGCAATCAATCCTAGAATTCTGACCCAATGAAAACCTGCCTTCACTGCCAAGCGAACAACGAAGACGAGAGCCTCACGTGCTCGGCGTGCGGCGAGGGATCCTTCAGCGCTGCCGAGGCGGAAGCGGGCAAGACTGAGGCCGAGCCTGAGGCGCCTGCCGAGGCGGAAGCGGGCAAGCCGCGCACGCGTCGAGGCCGCCAATGACGGTCAAGCTCTTCTCGCTCGCTGATACCAGCCCGGCGTCGGCATCGACCGTGGCAGGGTCCATCATTCGTGGGCTCGATCAATTCGACTGGTTCACCATCGACGCCGACCTCGTTGGGGCGACCGGTGGCACGCTCGACGTGTACCTGCAACGGCTCATCGGTGACCCGTCCACGAGTACGACGTGGCGCGACTGGTTGCATTTCCCGCAGCTGGCCGCCGGCGCCTCGGCCATCAAGTACACGGCAGGCACTGGCCCCAATTCCGGGATTGTTGTCGTCGGAACGAATACGTCGCCAGCGCTCGCAGCAAACACCGCTGTGGCGGGTCACCCGGGCTATGCTTTGCGCGCCTTGTACGTTGCCGGCGCGAGCACTTCCGCCGGCGCGGGCGTGGCGATTTCACTCACCGGTTGGCGCTCCACTCACTCGTAGGATCCGATGCGCGGCAGTGTCCAGCAAGTGCGCGATGAAAGCGGCGCGCCCGATCCGCACGTGTTCGAGATCGGTGGGTTTGCTTCAGCGCCCACGCCACCGGTCGCCGAGATCAGCCTCCACGCGGCTCAACCGGCTCAGGTACAGGCGCCCCCGTCTGCCACCGCTACGCAGCAAGCTGCGGACCCGGGTGCCGAGGTTCGGCCACTCACGACGCGGCAGCTCTTGACTCAGCTCAATGCTCGCCTTCGGGTCGTCGAGCGAGAGATCAAGCTGCGCAAGGCGCTCGAAGCTGAGCGCTCCCAAATCCAGCGGCTAATTGCCGCAGCGAAAATCGAACGTAACAACGTGCGCGCTATCCGCGCCGCCGGCTGAACGAGGAATCACCCATGTCAGTAGTCGCAGGAACGATCCGAAGCGCAAACCTCAAGAGCAAAGCCAACGAGGGAGCCGGCACCACGACTCGCGATCTCACTGAGGTCTGGGAGGTAACGGCGGACTTCGGCGCCTATACTGGCTCGACCGACACCGCGACCATTCTCGCGGTCGGTGCCGCGATCAGCGCTCGAGTGCGTGATGGCCGCACGCGCACCATTCTTTGCGCCATGCCCGCCTACTGCGGCGCCGAGGTCACCACGAACCAACCCGTGCTGTTCGGCGGGACTTCCGTTGCCGCGCTGACCGTGTCGACGGACGACCTCACCGGCCAGCTGAACACGATCAACACGGCCGCGACCGAGATCACCTCGACTGCGGGAACGACGTTCGGCGTTGGGATCTTCGTGACTGTCGCGGTGACCTGAGCCAATGGCCCTCGACATCACGCCCGTCGAGGGCATGGTCGCTCTCCAAATCGTCGACGACGAGGACGAAACGGAGCGAGAGCAGCGGTTGGCGTCGCGTAACACCAACGCGCCCAGTGACTCGTACAACGAGGCCATCGTCGCCATCGTGGTTGCGCTCGGTCCGAATTCCAAGAGCGCAATGGGCCCGAAGATCCCCACAGGGGTCAAAAAGGGATCGACTGTTTTGGTGCGCAAGTACGCCCGCGACGGCCTGCGCATCGACGACGACACCGTGCTCGTCGAAACGTACTGCATCGTGGCCCTGGTCGGCGGCTAGTCGACTCTCCAATACGGGACGCCGCCGGTAACGGGCGATCGGAGGAACGCATGTTTCGAAGGAATGGTCCGCTTTTCAACGCGGAAGGCACCGCCGCACCGAGTGGTGCGCAACCGGCAGTCGCCGCACCCGTCACGGCAACGGCCGCCCCCGCAGTGACGGCCAAAGTAGACGCGCCACCGATTGGCGCCGATGGCACGGTCGATCCCGCCTGGCTCAATACTCGCCTCGAGCGCGAGCGGAGCAAAGAGCGCAGCAAGCTGCTCAAAGAGATCGGGGCGGCAGACACGGATTCAGCGAAAGCTGCGGTCACCGCGGCCCAAACGGCGGCCGACGCCAAAAAAAGCGCTGAAGAGCGTGCGCTCGAAGCGGGCAATGCCCTTGCCGCAGAACGCGCGCGCCTCGCCGAAGCCTCGGCCCTGGTATCCCAGCAGGTGACCGAGCAAATGTCCTTGCTCAGTGCTGAACAGCAGGCCGCGATCCGCGCTATCGCACCCGACAGCGACCCGATCGCACAACTGAAGCAGCTCCGCGTCGCGGCGGCTTTCCGAGCGGGAGCTCAGCCGGCTGCGGCCGCGACTGCGACGGCGGCAACCGCACCGGCAACTCCTGCAGCCGCAGCCAGCGCAGCGATCCCCGCTACCACGGCCCCCGCGCCCGCAGCGCCGCCCGCTGCAGCCGGATCCCCGCCCGACTACAAGGCGGAGTACCAGCGACTCAAGGCCACCAATCCCGTCAAGGCGGCGGCCTACATGAACGAGCACGCGAACAAGATTTATCCGCCAGCGTGACGCCAATCAGGGCGCCCGCAGAGCGGCGTGACTGAGAACACCAAGCCGGCAACACGCCGGGCCGCCGGGGTGCGCCCGGATTTCAACAAGGAAAAGACATGCCCATCTCACGAGCGGAGCTCTCCGAAGAGTTCTTCGACCGCACCTCGGCCATCCTGCTACGCCAGCCGGAGCCCCAATACCTGTACGCGATGCTCTTCAAGCGCGCGCTCGGGATCGCGCTGAACATCCCGTCGATGATCGGTCGCCAGCCCTACGAGATCGGCGGGCAGGGCGCGCCGTACAGCGCACCGGAACGCGATCGACTCATGCTGTCGGCAGACCTGGGCGCGGAGCTCTTCGCGGCGCAGGTGAACTTCACCGGCGAGCCCGGCCACACGATGAAGTTCAATCGGCCGCGCTTCACCGATTCGACCTACACGCAGGCCGCACGCGAGATCGGCGTCAACCAGTCGATCTCGACCACGCCGCTGGTCGCCGGATCCGAGCAAGCGCTGCTCACGATCAAGCGCTTCGCGGGCCCGTACGGCGCGACGTCCGTGCAGCCGTATGGTTTGGACGCCTTCGATTCGACGATGGGCGTGCACAACTTGTCTCAATTCGTCGGGACGCATCTCGGTCGCGACTTCGACAAGACGCTCGACTCGTTCTGGGTCACCTTGGCGGATCTCGCGTCGACAACCGTCTATCCGCTCGGGTACGCGGCGGACAACGACATCACTGCCAAGGGCCAAGCGCCCTTCACGTACGAGCAGCAATCGCGCGTCAGCAAGATCCAAGACGAAGCGAACTTGCCCACGCTCGGCGACGGCCGCCGCATCATGGTGGTGTCACCCACTGGCAAGAAGCAGCTCAAGGACGACCCGCAGTTCGCGCGCTACTGCGAGTTCCACAAGGAGCTCAACCCGATGTTCCCGGGTTGGTTCGGCTCGACCGCCGAATACCACTACTTCATGAGCAACACGCTCACGAAGAGCTCGAACAGCTCGAGCGTGAACATCCACAAGGCTCACGCCATCGCGCCCGGCGTGTTCCTCGGCGGCATCGGCAAGACGATCGGCGTCCGCGCCGCGAGCGACGACAACTATGGCGAGACGGCCAAGGTCATCTGGCTCGCGTATCTCGCGCTTGGCCTCGCCGACAACCGCTTCGTCACGAAGGTGGCGTACTCGGAGGACGTGTAATGAGCTTCCCGGCTCAATGGGTCACCGCGCCGGGCGGCACGGGCGACTTTACGTCGGCTCCCGTCGCAGGCACCACGACCCCAGGCACCGCCCTATCGACGGCCAACATCGCGCACGGCACGCTCTCGTGCCTGTTCGTGCTGCTCGCCGATACCAACACGCTGACCATGACCGCGAAGTTCCAGGTCAGCGACGACCAGACGACCTGGTACGACCTCGCGGGCGACGCGCAGAACCCGGCCAACGTCGCGCAAGCGACCGGGACGGCCGGCGCAGATACCGCGGTCAGCCGCGTTCTTCCAGTTCCGACCGCGGCGATCGGCTGGAAATACATTCGCGCTGCGGTCGTCAACGGCGTCGCGACCGGTGCTTCGATCGACACCTACGCGATGACGTTCCACTACCGCCGCTTCACGGGCTTCTGATCGAGGTGCGCTGAATGGCGCTTTCAACAGCCGAGCTCGCACGAATAAAAGCCGAGCTCGGCTGGAACGTGCTGTCGACGGGCGCCGAGCCGTTCATCGGCGTCGCGATGATCTTCGAACAGGTCATTGCGCAGTACCTGACGACCGGAGCAAGCACAACCTCCGCAACGTCGGTCACAGCGTCGGCAAACGGTGCGGCGCAACCGATCTCCGTGACGCTCGCCAGCGCGACGGGCTTTGCCCAGGGCAATCTCGTTTGGATCGACGTGGACGACCGACAAGAGTCTGCGACCATTCAGAGCCTTTCGGGTTCGTCTGCAGTAGTCGCGCTGCGGAACGCCCACAGCGGCACGTACCCCGTGTACGTGGACAGCGGCGAGGCGATCGTTCGTGAGCTCCTCGCTCGCATCCGCGCTGTCAAGCTCGAGCTCGCCGGCATCTTCGGCGAGGGCGCGCTGAAGAAAGCTGACGAAGTCGAATTCTACGAGACTGGAATGGCCCTATTCGGGTCCACGTCCAAGGTGCTGATGTTCTGGCGTGACGAGCTCGCCAGCGCCATCGGCGACATCAGCTTGAACCGCTGGCGTCAGCGGAGCGGCGGAGGCGGCGGATCGGTATCGGTTTACTGATGACACCGCGAGATCGACTGCGTCGGATTGCGCACCGTGCCCGCGCGATCCCGAACCGTTACGGCCTCCGGCCCTACACGGTGTCCGTCGTTGTCACGACATGGCCCGGCGCAAACACTGGCCGTGGCACCGAGTCGCGCGTGGCCACGCCGATCACCGAGGCCGGCGGCGCTCCACCCAAGGTCCGGGAGCTGAATGCCGAAGAGCTAGCACTGAACAACATGGGCAGCGGGTCCGTCCGCGTTGGCCCGATCACCCCGAGTTTCCCGGGCGGTGGCACGGACATCTCCGTGATCAAGCCCCTGCTCACGGCAGGTCAAACGGTGCACTTGCTCCTCGAAGGCCCCGGCTTCCCGGCGCGCGGGTACTACGAGATCAAAGACGTACAGACCGACCACGGACTGCACTGGACGATCATAGCTAGCCCGGTCCAGAGCGCGAGCGCCCCGTGAGCAACCCGAACACGCTGAACAGCTCGTGGGGCTCGCTCAGCATGCCCATCGCGGCAGGCTCAGGCAGCGACCTCACTGCGCTCGACACGGCGCGCGATATTCTGCTCGGGCTGCTCTCCGCAGCGCTCACGAGCGAACTCGGTGATGCCTGGGCGGCTGTAGCTGCGCAGTCACCAAATCTGCCCATCCCAACACCCGTTGGATCGGCTCTGCCGGCACTCGACGACCTGGACACGATGCGGCAGCGGAAGGCCGCCTTCCCGTTGCTTTCGGTCAGCCGAAGCGTCGAGCCGCAGCAAGAAGACGAATTCACGATCTGGCAGAACCGAATAACGAGCAAGTGGACGATCGACTACGTCCTCGGCCCACTCGAGATCGGCAACCAGATGAAGATGGCCGACGCGCTCACCGCGGCCGGCAAAATCATTGCAGCGACCATTCGCCGCGGCGGCCACAAGGCTTACGCGACCACGGTGATCGACGCGCCGAGCGGCGCAGTCACCGCCAAGCAAGTGCTCGGCGTTGGCTACTGCGGATTCTCGACCGTCGGAATTACTGGGTTCATCCAGGGTGCCGCGTCCTTCTCCCAGGGCGGCGCAAAGTACCACGCGCTGACGATGACGCTCCAGACGACGGAGCTCGATTCGATTGCCGATGACGGCAGCTCGTATGCCGGCGCAGGCATCACGCTCGGGAACCCAAGCAACGTAAGCAAGACCGATGCTGATGTCGCGCTGGATACCGCAGTCCCGCTGAAGCCTCAGTGAGCAACCAGTGATCATCGCCAACTTCGACGAAGTGCGTCGCGGACATGAGCATTTCCTTGCGGGCAATGAGCGGTTGTTCGTTCAGGCCGAGGACACGGCGGGGCGCCACGCTCTGGCCTACGTGCAGAGCAACTCCGACTTCAAGCGACGCAGCGGCAAGCTGCAGGACAGCACGACCTACCGGATCGTTCGCACGAGCGGCGGTCGCCTCCTGCGCATTGCCAATCCGGTCGCGTACGCCGCAACCATCGACACGGGCTCGCGCGCTCATTGGATCGCGCCAAAGCAAAGCACCTCGCGAGTGACTGGTCTCACGAGGCGCGGATCTGTGCTCGCGTTCATGGGCCGCGCAGGCGTGATGCTGTTCCGCCGCCGCGTGTGGCACCCAGGCACGCGCCCCTACCGATTCCTCTACAACGCTGCTGATTCCGCGTATCGCGTGCTCGGTCAAGAGCTGACGCGCGGCATGGCCGATCTCGCGAAGCGTTTCTGATTCTCACTCACTGCTGCGCATCGCGCGCACGCGAGGGACCGATCCAAATGAAGCTCAAGTTTTTCGCCAAAGCCGAGCACGTCGTGCATTTCCCGGCGCCCCGCCGAGCCGGGCAGCTCCACAACTACGTGGGGCGCCAATTCGTGGCGCACGAAGAAGACAAAGCCGCGCGCGAATCACGCGTCGCCGGTCAGAATCGCGCGACCAAAGACGGCCTCGAGATCGAGGCGGGCACGCCCGAGGCGGAGATCTTGTGTCAGTACGCGCGCCAGGGCGGATTGTGGTGCGCAGACAAGGCCACCGCCGAAGCCGTCGGCGTCGAGTTCACGCCCGTCAAATATGACGAGGCCGCGTTCGAATTCATCCCCGACGCCGCAAAGCCGTCGAAGCCCCCGAAAGCGGAGTGATCTGAATGACCTCATTCGTCGGCTACCCGAGCAGCTACCGCGCGCCCTTCACCGCGCTGCAACTTCTCTTCGGCCAAGGCCCGTCCAACGCACCGAGCGGCCCGCGTACCGCCATGTACATGGGCCCCAAGACCTCTGCGGGCTCGGCGACCGTCAACACGGCCTACCCGATCACCTCCGAGGCCGACGCCATCACGCTTTTCGGCACTGGCTCGCCCGTGCATCGCGCGATCCGGCGTCACCTGCTGGCGAGCACGCTCGGCAACATCGTCGGGATCTGTTACGCCGCCTCGTCTGGCGGCAGCCCCGTTGCGGCGGCCGCGACGATCACGATCACGTTCACCAGCGGATCGAATCCGACCGCTACGGGAAACGTTCGGACCTGGGTTTGCGGCGAGATCATCGACGTAGCGTTCAACACCGCCGACACAGCGACCACGATCGCGGCCAACATCGCGGCCGGCATCAACGCCAAGCCATGGCTGCCCTGCACGGCGTCTCCGGCTGTCGGCGTGGTCACCATCACCGCGCGCGTCGCTGGCGCCTCTCAGGGTGACGGCACGGTCGGCGTGATCCGAATCCGAAGCATCCCCGACGCCGGCAAGAACGTCATTTCGACCACGAGCGGCGCGGCGCTCGGACTCGGCACGGGCGCCGCAGGCGCGGACGGGTCGACCACGGAAGCCACCAACCTCGCGGCGGCGCTCGCGACGATCACGAACACCCGCTACTACTACATGGGCTTCACCGTGTGGGCTGCGACGCCGCTCGCGTCCATCACAACGCACGTCAACACCAAGAGCCAGGCCAACCCGGGTCTCCGCTGTCGAGCGTTCACCGCCTACACCGGCACGCTGACCGCATGCGAAACGATCGCGCTCACCGTCAACTACGAGCGGCAGCACGTCGTCCACCAGGCGAACAGCGAGTGGGATACGGCCGACCTCGTGGGCAACGCGGTCGCCATCCACCAGAGCCAAGAGGCGGCGGTCGGTGGATTCGTGCCGGACCTGTACCGCGGCAAAGATTGGATGTGCCCACCCGCGTACGCGAACTCCGACTGGCCCACGTCGACCAACATCAACGACGCCGTGACGGACGGAATCATCGAGGTCGCGTCCGATCAATTCGGCTCATTCATGGTGATGAGCGTGAACACGCGATCGCGTGACTCCGGCGGCACGCTGGCGGACTTCCGCGCGACGGAGACGCACCGGATCTCCTTCCTGGATGCGCTCGGGGATCGCTGGATGCAGCGCGACCAGGCAACGTACGCCGGCTTCAAGCTGATGCCGGATCAGCTGATGCCGGACGGATCGGTGAACTTCAACCAGAAGGTTCCGCCGAAGACGCTCACCCCGTCGCTTTACAAGCCGTTCGCCGCCAAGCAGATCGAAGAGGGTGGCGACAACGGCGAGATCCAAAACGTGCCCGGCTGGCTCGCCTCACTGAACATCACGATCGATCCGAACAACGTGAGCCGCAACGTCATCACGGCCAGCGGTCGCACGATCGATATTCGGCACCAGACCGCGATCCAACTCTCCGAGACGACCCCCGGCTGAGCTGAAGGAAAACGATCATGCCCGCATTAAGCGACCACCTACGGCTCAAGCTCCTCATCGACGGCATCTTCCAAGTCAAGCCATCGAGCATTCGCGTCTCCGTCGACAACGGCGCGCAAGAAGTTGACACGCTCGAAGGCCTCGCCGGCAAGACGCCCGGATCCGGCAAGTGCAAGATCACTGGCACCTGCGCGGTGCCCTTGGGCGGCCCCGAGTTCGACTTTTTCACGGCGTGCGTCGAAGGCTCGTACCATACGTGCCAGGTGCCGTTCGGCGTGAAGTCGTACATCGGGAACGGCTGGTTCAAGACGGCCGAGCTCGGCCAGTCGACGAACCAAAACACCGAGTTTCAGTTCGAGTGGTCCGGCGAATTCGCGCTGCCCAAGTGACGACGACATAGCGGGCTGGTCTCGCTGCTGACTGTGAGGGCTCCGTTTTGAGGCGGACCGGGCCCGCACGTTTGAATAGGCCTCTGGGACTCCTTACGGGGCCTGGAGGCTTTTTCGCCGTTTCTGAGGGGAAGCATGAGAGAAATCCCGGCGTCCGAGCTCATCAAGACACTGCTCGATGGCGCGCCGACCAAGGTTTTCGACTTCACGAAGGTGCTGCCGAGCGGCGAGCGAGTCACTGCGAAGATCCGGCTGCGCTTCTTACGCGTCGAGGAGAATCACGTCGCCCTGCGCGCTGCCCAGGAGTACGCGAAGAACAGCGGTGAGCTCCAGGGCTACAACGACATGTACCGGGAGGCTCAGGCCGTCGAGGTGCTGACGTTGGCTCTGTGCCATGTCGATCTGTTCACGCGGCCCGACGGGACCACGTTCTATCCGCCGCAATTCACTGACTCGCGCCAGTTTCGCGCCTCGTTCAACGAGGTCGAAATGTCGGTGCTCCTCAACTGCTACCAAATCCTCAAGAGCGAATACGGTGCGCTCGAGACGCTCGACGAGCAGGATTCAGACACCTGGACTGCGAGGCTGAGTGATGAGCTCAGAGGCCCTTTTTGGCTGTCGCAGTTGGACTCGCTTCACTGGCCCGGCCAGATCTTGCACCTGGCGAAGCAAAATCGCGCTCTCCGCTCCGAGCTTGGACGACCGCTACCGAGCTTGGATCCTATCTCGGGATCCGCCCTCGCGAGCTCTACCTCGGACATTGGCGACTCCTCTCGGCTGCCCTCCGCATCTTCGGACGGTGACG
>Ga0068857_100001065_pt1 | contig 21221 bp, 15 predicted proteins | sample KBSCornC72_FD_66591 | JGI IMG/M metagenome (GOLD analysis project Ga0068857, IMG submission 66591) | Corn rhizosphere microbial communities from Kellogg Biological Station, Michigan, USA - KBS Corn C7-2 | ecosystem: Host-associated > Plants > Roots > Rhizosphere > Soil ...
ATGATGGGCGGCGAGATGGGGCAATCGATGCAGCAGTTGCGGCAATCGGCGGCGGCGGGTGAAGGCCAGATGCGCGCAACTCTCGACCTCGCGAAAGAAATGGGTTCCGGCATTTCGCGACAGCAGGAAGCTCGAAAGCTTCGTGGCGCGGCACTCTTTCAGGAGTACAAACAGAAGATGGGGATGGTGCAGCCCCAAGCGGCGGCTCCAACGAGTGCGACGCCAGCCCCTCCGGAACGGCAAAAAATTGCCGAAAAGTGAGAGGGAAAATTCGATCCCGCAAGCACGGGACGAGTCAAATTCGAAAGTGAAATTCGAACCTAAAAAACTCAGAAATTAAAATACTTTATGACAACGCGTGGAAAAATTGTACTGACAATTCTGCTGCTCGGAGTGGTCGGGTTTGGACTGTACCGTTGGTGGGATAAAATCGCTCCCCAATCGCGACCGCAGAATCAGCAGATCGATGTGGCGAAGGTAAAGGAGGAAATTGAGAGAGCAAAAGCGCCTCCGACAGACATTCCACTGCTGATCGGCACGAACGCGGCGACACTGGTCCAGCGTTCCGGAATTCCCGCCGTCAGCGGCGTCAGCGATTACGTCAAGAACACGAAAGACGGCAAGTTGATCGTTGAATTTCCAATCAATGTCTGGCCCGGATGGGCGCCAATTATCGTTGCGAATGCGGGCCTGGACCCGAGTGACCAAAGCGTGTTCTTCAAAAAGCATGGCTTTTACGTAAAGCTATCGATCGTCGATGATCCGGTGAAGGCGCGTGATCTTTTTGCATCCGGTCAGAGTCACATTTTGTGGGGGACACTTGACATGATTGCGTTGTTTGCGCCGGAATTGGTCAAGGATTCGCGGACTGTTCCAGTTGTCTGCCAGCAGGTCGATTGGTCCGGGGGTGGTGATGGCATCGTAGCGCGAGGCGAACTGCGAAGCATCAATGATTTTCGGATGCAAAGCGGCAAACGGAAAAAGGTGATCCTGGCGCAAAATTCACCGAGTCATTATTTGATTATGTCGTTGTTGATTGATGCTGGCATTGATCCCGGCGATGTCGAGTTCAAGTGGGCAGCGGACGCACCTTCGGCGGCGAAAATCTTCGTTCAGGACAACTCGTTCGACGCGTTTGTGGGTTGGTCGCCGGATATTTACAACATTACCGATAGAATGAAGAGCACACGGCTGGTGGTAACAACCAGCACAGCGAATCATCTGATTGCGGACGTTTGGGCGGTGCGAAATGATTTTTATCGGGACCATCCGGACATCGTTGCTGGACTCGTGCAAGGGATATTCGAAGGCGTGGATTCCGTGCGCGCCAATCCCACGAACGCAGCTCGAGCATTGGCGGCAGCTTTCAGTCTTAAGGAGGAGGATTGCCGCAATATGATCGGCAAAGATGGCGGTATTGCCGAGGGCGATGCGCATCTGACGAATTATCGCGAGAATTCGAAATTTTTCCTCGATCCGTTTAATCCGGCGAACTTCGAAGTGGTTTGGAACAGTGCTTCGACGATTTACAAGTCACTCGGAACGATCCCGGCAACCGTCCCTGCGTCAAAAGTGAAAGCGGGCTCCGTCCTCGCCGGAATGTCGGAGGCGTACAAAGATGTGCGTGATCTTTCGCAGCCTACATTTCGTCCAGATGCTCTGACCAAAATGAGCGCCGAGGCGGGGCCAGGACAAGGCCTCTTAACCAAGGCCGTCCAGATTTCATTTGAACCAAACGCCTACAATCTAAATACGAACTACGATGCGACTATTCCGGCGACGTTGAAAGAAATCGGTGAGTTGGCGGGAAAATTCGGAAATGCATATATCATCATCGAGGGCAACACTGACGCGAGTCGAAAGGGAATCGTGCCCGCGGATCTCGTGCGCCAACTCTCCTACGACAGAGCGGACGCCGTGCGCAAGGCGATCATGGAGAAATACAAATTCGATCCGAACAAGTTTAAGGTGGTTGGAAATGGCTGGGATAATCCCCTGCCCGCTTCCACTGATCCCAGCAACGCGGATCACAATAAGCGCAATCGCCGGGTCGAGGTGAAAGTGTTCCCGCTCGAAAGTAACTAGTGCGCCGTTCGACAAAACGTAGCTATTTTCTTCCATCGGCATTTCCATACTTATGTGGCAGCCGACGTAAGGAGGCTCTTATGTCCTTAATTGCTTGCGGAGAAGAAGTTAGAGCCTCTTTACGTCGGCTGCTACGTTAAGACCAGTTGTTTTTGTGACCATTATACCACCAATGCTTGCCATGGCCCGAGACCCGCGGAGAATCCTCGGGTTTTTGATCTTTGCCGCAGCATTTGGCGGCATTCTGACCCTGTTGGTGCGGTTTGCGAAATTGCACGTTCGAGGCAAACTCGCTTACACAAAGGGAATTGGGCTGACCGCATTGTTCGTAGTGATTGTTTTGGCGGTGTGGTTTTTTCTGACAGCCGGGGAACAAAGCAAACGCATCGTTCAACCGCTGATTCTACCCAGTCCGCTGGAGGTGTTACGCGCGTTTGTGCCGCTGCATTTCGAACAAGGTTTGGTGCGCAGCGCATTTACTTCTTGGTTGAGAGTCACGGCGGGTTTCACTCTTGCGGCAATTGTCGCAATACCGCTGGGGGTTTACATGGCGACATTTGCGCCAATAGCGACTTTCTTTCGTCCGCTAGCGTTGGCGAGTGGTTATGTGCCCATCATTGTCTTCATTCCGCTCAGCATGACGTGGTTCGGAGTGGAAGAAGCGCAGAAGATTGGCTTCCTTTTCATCGCATGTTTTGTGGCATTGCTGCCGCTGGTGATTAAGGACATCGCGGACGTGCCAGATGCATTTCTCGATGTCGCGGTGACGAAGGGAGCGACGCAATGGCAGCTCGTGCGGCACGTGCTTTTCCCAGTCGCAAAAGCGAATATTTGGGATCATCTTCGCGGCGTATATGGTGTTGGTTGGGGCTGGATTATTATGGCCGAGGTCGTGCTGCTGCCGAAGTACGGGTTGGGCGCGTTAATCGGTGTTTCGGAGAGGCGCAGCAACACGGATGCGATTTTTGCCGTCATTATCGTCATCGTTTTGATTGCAATCGCCTGCGACCAATTATGGAAGTTGGGCGGCAAACTGTTGTTTCCCTATCGGGAATGTGAGTCGCGATGAGTGAGGAGAACAAATCCAAAGAATCGCCGAAGCAATCTTCAGCGACGCAACCAGCCACGGCCAGGCCGGGCGAAGCGCAACCTGCGGAGCGGCCGCATGTTGTTGTTTTCAAAGACGTGACCAAGAGCTTTGGTGTCGGGCCGGCAGCGAGGGTGGCGATTCAAGATGTTTCTTTTGTAATCGAAGATCTGCCGGATATCGGTGAATTGGTTACCATTGTTGGACCTTCGGGCTGCGGAAAATCGACTTTGTTGCGCAGCATCGCCGCTTTGAAGCCGCACTTTCCGCCAACCAAGGGCGAGGTTCTGATTTTTGGCAAACCTGCGCATGAACCCGGGCCGGACCGCGGATTGGTGGATCAAAAGTATTCGCTGCTGCCGCACCTGAACGTGGTGGAAAATGTCGCGTTCGGATTGAAGCTGCGCGGAGTTGGCCGTGCCGAGAGACGAGAGCGCGCGCATAGCTGGGTGAAAAAGGTTGGATTGGAAGGCTCGGAAGAAAAATTTCCATCGGAACTCTCAGGCGGAATGCAGCAGCGAGTGGCATTGGCCGCGACACTGATTCTCGGACCACGCATTCTGTTAATGGACGAGCCGTTTGGGGCGTTAGACCCGGGCATTCGATTACGCATGCAAGAGCTGTTGATGGATTTGTGGAAAGAACAGCAAGCGACAGTTTTTCTGGTGACTCATTCAGTCGAAGAAGCGGTTTATCTTGGCGATCGCGTATTTGTCATGGCGGCGATGCCCGGGCGGTTGGTCGAAATCTTGAAAGTACCTCGCCCTTCCGAGCCGCCGGAGGAAAGCCGGCGCAAGCCGTGGTTCACGGATTTTTGCCAGAAGTTGTTGCGTCGGCTCGAAGAAGAATCGCCCGCACCGCCGGCGGTAAAGGTGTAGAAAATCAATTTGTGTGTTCTGATATTGCGGATTCGGTAAATTGAAGGCAGCGTCAAATGGAAGAGCAAGCGCCAAAATATCATGCCGAATTTTTGAAAAGCCCGCAGCATGCGGCACTTGGATTGTTGACGCTTGGCGCGGGCTTTATGAGTGGAATGATCCTGCCGTTGATTGCGGGCGCGACGCTCTACACTCTTGGATGGATTTATTTGCCTGACATGCCGTTTTTCCGCCGTTGGGTTGACCGACGATACGAGAATTCCAGGCGCGCCGCCGAGATGCAAAGGGTTGCCGAGTTTGTTCAACGCCGCGAATTGCTGGTGAGTTGCCTGTCGCCAAATCGCCGCGAGCGTTATCGCCGACTGTCGGGAGTTTGTAAGGATATCGAGACTGCGAGTTCGGATAGCGCATTGGCCTCGACCGACTCAAGTGCCGATCCGCGGTTGCGAAAGTTAGACGAATTGATGTGGACGTTTCTTCGGTTGCTTGGAATTGAAGAATCGCTGGAGCGATTTCTCGAGACGGAACGACGGGAAGATGTTCCAACGATGCTCAAAGATGCCGAGGCTGAAACAGCGCGTTTGACGAAAGAAGTCGATGCCCTCAAAGACAAAGGCGATACCGGCACTTTCGAAACCAGGCAGCGACTCTTGAACTCGCGGATGGAACGACTCGATGTATTGCGAAAACGGCAACAACGGATTGAGCAAGCAGAAGCGAATTTGCAGCTTGTGGTTTCCGAGCAGGAACGACTTGAGCAACAAATTAAACTGATTCGTGCTGATGCGGTGGCCTCCAAGAACGCGGAGACTCTTACAGCACGCATTGACGCCACGGTCCAACATCTGGACCAAACAAACAAATGGTTGTCGGAAATGAACGAGTTCAAAGATTTGGTCGGTGACATGCCGAATACAGAATTGCGATTGGGATATGAGACGTCGCTACCGGGCACTGCTCCGCCGCCGGTTATCCAGGAAGTGCAGTCGCGGAGGCAGCCGATGCGCCAACGGCAGAGCTGAGGTAAATTCGAAACAATGCGCGATTCGACCAAGCTAATGCCATTTGAAGCACGGGTCGCCCTGTATCAGACAAAAGCGGCAGAGGACAGCCGCTTTCACTGGCACCCTCACCACATTTCGTAGCAATCACCTTTGAACAACCTTCATGAAAAAAGAAATTGCTGTTGTTGAATCCCCGACATCACAAGCAACGCAAGCGCGACTTCCCTTGCGCAATTGGGCGCTGGAACTGGCTCGTCGCTGGAATGGGGGCACTTACTCTTTATTCGTTCTGCATGGAAATATTTTTGATCTGTTTCCGGTTCAGGACGAATCAGGCGTTACTTATGTTCCCCTGAAGACGTTTTTGGTTCGGCGGCTTTTTCCTGAACGCGCTTGTCTGCTCTTCTACGACATCAGCGATGGGCTGACGTTCGGTTCGAGCGAGATGCAGAAGCGCTTTTTCGAATGGCTGGAGGTTTACGACAACGTCGAGAATACAAATTTCCACCAGGTCGGACCGCCTCGCGATTTTATCCGGTTGGCTCCCCTGCTCCGCCGATTCTTTCTGCGCGTAGCCGAAGAAAAAGAGAAATGGCGCGGCATTACGCTCATTGTCGATTTTCCTGAGAAGCTGATTCCCGCGAGCGAGGTTGCAAATGCAACCGTCGATGAGCGGATGAATCTCGTGACCTTTCTAAAATGGGCGGCTGCTCCGGAGTTGGCGCGATTGGATATCGGGGTGGTTTTGGTTACTGAGTCGGCGAATGAGTTGAACGAACGGTTGCTCCAAAATCCAAATGTTGCGCAAGTGCGCATTGACCTTCCAGACGGGGAGGAACGGGTTCGATTCCTCCAATCCGGTTGGGCGGAAGCGATAGCCGATGGAAAACCGTTCAGTGAGTGGAGCGATTTTACGCCGCAGGAACTGGCCAGTCGGACAGCTGGATTGAATTTATTGCGCATCCGTCATTTTCTGGCTGAAGCGATTCGCAATGACACGCGGGTCACGCAGGATATTGTCACCGCCGGAAAGAAACGGCTTATTGAAGAATATTGCCAAGGATTGGTTCGCTTCAAAGATCCGAGACCCGGAGTGAACCTCGACAACGTCGCGACGCATGATGCCGCGAAGAAGAAGCTGCGCGAACTGGCGTGGCTGATCAAAAACGGGAAGACCGACGTAATTGAGCGGGGCGTTTTGGTCCCAGGCCGAGTGGGTGTCGGCAAATCGTTTCTGATTGACTGTTTCGCGAGCGAATGCGGTTTGCCCGTCATGGAAATGGGCGAGTTTCGCTCGAAATGGGTTGGCGATACGGAACGGCAACAGATGCGCATTCTGCTGACGATCCGCGCTCTTGGGCCAGTGATTGTGGTCGTTGATGAAGCGGATGCGGTTTTTGGAACTCGCGAAGCGGATGGTGACAGCGGTGTTTCGGGACGGGTTTTTGCGGCGTTTGCAGCGCACATTGGCGATTCGACTTTGCGAGGCCGTGAACTTTGGGTGGCAATGACCTCACGACCGGATTTGCTTGCGATAGACATGAAGCGGCAGGGACGGTTTGGCTTGTGTGTGCCGTTGTTTCCGGCGCAAGGACCTGATGATGTGGTGCAGCTTTTCACGACTGTGGCACGAGTGAAGAAAATCACATTGAGCGAGCCCATTCTGAAATACATTCGCGAAAATCTCGGAATGTTTCCGCTGACGGGCAGCGATGTGGAATCGATACTCATACGGTCCAAAGAATGCGCGGTGCTGGCTAATCGCGATAACGATGTGCAACAAGGAGATGCCGAAGCCGCAGTTAGTTCATTCATTGATCCTCTGGACCCAGAATTACTTAAACTGCAGGAATTGGCTGCGGTGCTTGCCTGTTCCGACAAACGCTATTTGCCCGAGCACTATCGTCAAAGTGATCGGGCCTTGTTGCTGGAAGATTTCTCGCGATTGAAACTTCGGTTCGGGCGTTTTCCTGCTTAGAAAGCTCTCACATTTCGATCCGCGGCGGGACACGCTGGCGACGGGCGAAAAGGCAAATAAGAAATCCGAATGCGAATCCTCCAACGTGAGCCCACCAGGCGACGCCGCTAAAACCGGGTCCGCGCGCGCCGAGGCTCATTGCGCCGTTAAAAAATTGGAGCAAGAACCAAACTCCGAGAAACAGGACAGCCGGCAGAACGAACGTCGGCCCAAGTAAAAATGGCGGCACGAGTGTCTCGACGCGGGCAAATGGATAAAAGCGAAAGTAAGCTCCCATGACAGCGGCGATGGCTCCGCTGGCGCCGATGGTTGGAACCTCCGAACCTGCATTGGCAAAAATGTGCATAAGAGCGGCCGCGACACCGCCAGCCAAATAGAGAGACACATAGCCTGAACGGCCAAGTCGATCCTCGACATTGTCGCCGAAAATCCAAAGCGTCCACATGTTGCCGAGGAGATGAACCCAGCCGCCGTGCAGGAACATGGAGCTGAAGAAAGCGAAGATTTTTTGGGACGCCGTATAGAAATGGCCGATATCCGGGTTCGTGTAAACGGCCGGAATGACAGCAAAACTTGTCAGCAGATCTTCAAGATGCGATCCTAGTTTCAGCTCGTGCAGGAAGACAAGGACATTGAGAACGATGATGCTCAACGTTGCAGCCGGGAACTTCGAAGACGGTATGTCATCCCTTAGCGGAAGCATGAGTTAAAATCCAAATGACGAATGACGAAATCCGAAGGAATGACCAAAATCAAAATCCAAACCTGGGATTGAAAGACTCTCTCACGACGAATTTGCATTCAAATTTTAGAGGAATTATTCTCTCGGGTTGAAGCGCGATTCTTTGGCGAGTTGCTCCCAGAGTTTGCGTTCGGAATCGCTGACATTGCTGGGCACTTCGATCGTGGTTTCGACAATGAGATCGCCCTTGGCGCCTTCACGTTGTGGCAGGCCGCGCCCGCGTACGCGAAGTTTTTGGCCGGCTTGCGTGCCTGGAGGAATGCGAATGTTGACGCGGCCATCGAGAGTTGGGACCGAAATGTTAGTGCCGAGCACGGCTTCCCAGGGGGCGAGTTCAGCACGGTAAAGTATGTTGTGGTCCTGAACTTCAAAATCGGGATGCTTGGCAAGGCGAACGCGGAGGAAAAGATCGCCCGCTTTGCCGCCGCCTGACCCGGCTTCACCGCGTCCGGGAACACGAAGGCGTTGGCCTTCGGTGACACCTGCAGGCACTTTGACCTGATACGTTTCGGTTTTTGCAACCTGGCCTGTGCCGCCACAGACATTGCAGAGATGGCGGGCGCGCTGGCCTGTGCCACCACAATTTTCGCAGGGCACGCCATGGCGCACGGAAACTGAACGGACGGAGCCGGTGGTGGCTTCCTCGAGTGTGACCATGATGTCGCCTTCGATGTCGCGTCCGCGTTCGGCAGTGAAATCGGGTTCGGCTGTGCCTGCGCCGAACCCGCCGCGACCTCCGCGCGAACCAAAGAGTTGTTCGAAGAAATCGCTGAAACCAGTGCCACCAAAATGGAATTCGTAGTCTTCGCCTTTGGCGCCGCGGCCGGGGAATGGACGGCCACCACCCGCAAAGGATTCCCAACCAGGAGGCGGGCGGAAGTCCGCGCCGGCGTTCCAGTTCGGGCCGAGTTCATCGTATTTTTTGCGTTTGGTTGGGTCGCCGAGCACTTCGTAAGCCTCGTTGATTTCCTTAAACTTCTCCTCGGCCTGCTTTTTGTTTTTGGCGACGTCAGGATGATGCTCGCGAGCCAGCTTGCGAAAGGCTTTCTTGATATCGGTGTCGCTCGCGGTTCGAGGAACCCCGAGAATTTCGTAATAATCTTTATACTTAACAGGCATAGCTGTTGCACTGTACTAACGGACCGCGGCTGTGAAGACCAGCGGCAGAACGCCGCTCGCGGTCATGTAGGATCCAAAACTTTAGGCATCATGTGCCAAATCGAACCTTTCTGCGGCTGGTCTTCGACACAGCCGCGGTCCGACGTTGGAAGAAGATGCCTGTGCGGATGAGTTTGTCAAAGATCGTTGTGAAAACGAATGCGATTGGAGCCAGCGGTCGTCATCGGAGTGACGTGAAAGCGGCAGAGGACAGCCGCTTTCAGATCACGCGTTACAGTTGGGTCGCTCTTCATTCAGAGTGGCTTTGTTCGTTGTTGCCGTTGCTCGTTGAGCGGTCAACGGGTTCGGTAATGCGAGCAGGCAATTCATTTTTATGTGTTGGAGAAATGCCGATGAGGGCCTGGAAAGTTGGGGCATCGATGGTTTCTGCTTCGAGCAGTTTTTGAGTGACGAGTTCGAGTTGATCGCGATGGCTCGTCAAAGTTTCTTTTGCTTCGGCATAGGCTTTGGACAGGATTTTTTTCACTTCGGCATCGATTAGTTGCGCTGTTTGTTCACTGCAATCGCGTTGGAAGGTGCCGTCGGTACCGGTCAGGAGCATACCATCGTGTTTCTGAGCGCAGCGGGCAAGGCCGACGGAGTCACTCATGCCGAAAAGGCAAACCATTTGGCGCGCCAGAGCGGTGGCGTGTTCGAGATCATTTTCCGCGCCGGTAGTAACTTCGTTGAGGACAACTTCTTCGGCGGCGCGGCCACCGAGCATGCCGCGAATGCGATCGAGTAATTGGGAACGAGTCATGAGGAAACGATCGTCGGTGGGTAGCTGCATCGTATAGCCGAGAGCAGCGCGGCCACGAGGGATGATGCTGATTTTGTGGACGGGGTCGGCGCCCTTGCTGTAAGCGGCGACCAGAGCATGGCCAACTTCATGGTAAGCGACGCGGCGTTTTTCTTCTTCGCGGAGGCGACGGCTCTTGCGCTCGGGGCCGGCGACGACTTTTTCGACGGCGTCTTCCAGATCTTTTTGGCCGATTTCTTTTGCGTGACGCCGGGCGGCGAGGAGAGCGGCTTCATTGAGTGCATTCGCTAGATCTGCGCCTGAAAATCCCGGCGTGGCTTGAGCGATGCGGCGCAAATTGACCTCTCGTTCAAGTCGCTTGCCGCGAACGTGCACCTTGAGGATGGCTTCGCGACCATCAATGTCCGGAGCATCGACGACGACCTGGCGGTCGAAACGGCCGGGGCGAAGCAAGGCATGGTCCAAGACGTCGGGACGATTGGTAGCGGCGAGGACGATGACGCCAGCGTTCGCTGCAAAGCCATCCATTTCGACGAGCAACTGGTTGAGGGTTTGTTCGCGTTCGTCATTGACTGCGCCGACGTGGACGCCACGCTGGCGGCCAATGGCATCGAGCTCATCAATGAACACGATGCATGGTGACTTCATTTTGGCCTGTTGAAAGAGATCGCGGACGCGAGCTGCGCCCACGCCGACGAACATTTCGACAAAATCGCTGCCGCTCAAAGAGAAGAATGGGACATGAGCTTCGCCGGCGACGGCCCGCGCCAAGAGCGTTTTGCCGGTGCCGGGCGGGCCGATGAGAAGGACGCCCTTGGGGATGTTCGCGCCGATGGATTTGTAGCGCTCGGGATGTTTGAGGAAATCGACGACTTCCTGAAGCTCGTATTTGGCTTCTTCGCACCCGGCCACGTCGTTAAAGGTGATGCCGGTTTCTTTTTGAGCGACAAGGCGTGCGCGGCTTTTGCCGAAGCTGAGGATTGACTCGCCTGCTTTGCCCATGCGGCGGCTGATGAAAGTCCAGAGCAGGACCATGATGCCGATGGGGATGATCCAGGAAAGGACAAGTTGAGAGAGCATGCTAGGACGTTGACCAACGAATTTAACGTTGGCCTTTTCGAGGTCCTTGGTCAGGTCCGGATCGTCAACACGAACAGTGCGAAAGAAGAGATTGTTTTTTGCCTCCGCGTTGGTTGAAGCGTGAGAATTGGTGCTGGGAAGTTCAGCTACCGCGTTCGTGGACGGCCCACGGGTTATGTTTGATTTTTGCTTTATGACGCCTTCGATGGTCGTTTCTTTGACGGTGCATTCGGCGATCTCTCGATTACGGACGAGGTCTTTGAATTCGCTATATGGGATGTTGCGATAGGCGAATTGAAGTACGGCACTTTGCCACGCCCAAAGGATGAGCAGCATGATGGGCAGGTACCAATAGGAACTCCATCTGGGCGGCCTGGGCCTGAATTCCCGGTTTTCCTGCGGGGGCTTTTGGTTCTTCATGATTATTCCTCGGACCCGGCAAATGATGCCTGGAGTCAGCTTACGACAGGTTTAAAGGTTTGACTAATGGGGTGGATGGGGGGAGGGATGGCTGGATTCGCCTGGATTAGCCTTGACTGGGCTTGACCGGGGCGGATCGAACCATTTTTGTCCCGCGGTCGCGGGATGAATTTCGATTTTGGATCGAGGAAACGCGTGTGGGCAAAGAATTTGCGCGCCGACTTTAAAGCGGTTTTCATAGTTTTAGATTTCAGACCGTTGGTTTTCGAGTTAATGCATCATTTCATAGGGGCAAAATTGTAATGAAGGGGGTAGGACATTTACGGGGTAAGGGTGGGGTAAATTTTCTTTGAGGATAGATAAGGTGGGCTACTGTGAGTCGGGCAAAAAGTGAGAGTAAGAGAAAGAGTATGAGTAGGATCCCCAGGCACAGGAAGGGCTTTGACAGGCTTTGGCTTTAATGTGAAATTGCGGTGAGGATTGGAATTATTGAGTCAACTTAACCGGGATTATGAAAAGATTTTTGGCTGCCATTACAAGTTGTTTATCGATTGTTTTGTTAATGCAATCGGGGAGCGTTCTAGCGAAAAATCCGCCGCCGAAAGTGACGGTTTTGGACGCGCCCCTGAGCCGAGACATAAAGGCGGGGACGAGTTTCGCGCCGGTCATCAAAAAAGTTGCGCCGAGCGTGGTAAATATCTCGTCGAGCATGAAGGTGCAGGAACGGGGCAATCCGTTAGCAGAGGATCCGCTGTTTCGGCGATTTTTCGGGGAAGAATTTGGCGATCAGACCCAACCGCGCACGCGAAAAGCCCAGAGCCTTGGTTCAGGGGTTATCGTTTCCCCGGATGGGTATATATTAACAGCCAGCCACGTCGTTGAAGGGGCCGAAAAGGTGAAAGTCGCCTTGGCGTCGGGCGAGCGAGAGTTTGATGCAAAAGTAATTGGGACAGATCCGCCGACTGATGTGGCGGTGCTGAAGATCGACGCAAAAAATAATCTCCCAGTTGTTCCGCTGGCCGACAGCGACAAACTCGAAGTTGGGGATGTCGTGCTGGCTCTGGGAAATCCGTTTGCGGTAGGTCAAACGGTGACGATGGGGATTGTGAGCGGCGTTGGACGGACCGGGTTAGGGATAACAGGTTACGAAAATTTTATTCAGACGGATGCGGCGATTAATCCAGGGAATTCTGGTGGAGCGCTGGTGGATGCGGAAGGTCGGTTGATAGGAATCAACACGGCAATCCTGAGCCGCACGGGAGGAAACATGGGAATTGGATTTGCAGTGCCGGCGAACCTTGCGCGTTATGTGATGGATCGGTTGGTCACGGAGGGCAAAGTCACTCGGGGGTATTTGGGTATTAACATTCAGCCGTTGACGCGAGATTTGGCCAAGCTTTTTCATTTGCCCGACGAAAGCAGCGGCGTGATGGTGAGCGGCGTGACACCGGAGAGCGCGGCTGAGAAGGCAGGATTGAAAGATGGCGATGTGATTCTGGACCTGAACGGCAAGAAAGTGAGTGAACCTTCGGTATTTCAGCTTATGGTGGCGCAGATGCAGCCTGGCTCAAAGGTAACAATGCACATTTTGCGCAGCGCGGAGAACGGCAAGCCGAATGAGAAAACGGTAACGGCAACTTTGGCGGAGTTGCCGAAAGAATATTTGATGACGGAAAACGGCGAGAGCCCGAGGTCGAGGGAGCACAGCCAATCGGGAACCGACGCGTTGGATGGGGTTGAAGTGACCGATGTCGATGCGCGCGTCCGGCGGCAGATTGATATTCCTCAGAAGGTTCAGGGTGCGTTGGTGAGCAACGTAAGCCAGGATTCGAATGCTGCCGAAGCTGGATTGAGACCGGGAGATGTGATTATCGAAATCGATCATCAGCCGGTGCATAGTAGTGATGAGGCGGTGCAGCTTGCTGAGAAGGCCAAGGGAGACCAGATACTTCTGAGAGTATGGAGCCGACCGATGGGGCGTGGGCCGGGGGGTACGAGGTTTCTGCCGGTGGATAATACGAAGAGGAAATGAGGGCGACGCGTGTGTTCTATGTTACGTGAGGTGAAGGGCGCGCTCAGGGAGTACTGCGCCTTTGGTTGTGAGAAACTCGAAATCCGAAACAAATTCGAATTCTAAAAATTCGAATTTCGAATTTGTGGCGTCTTCGGGCTGAATGTAGCCCCCTTGGGAGAAGCATTGCCACCTCTTGCGCATTTATTAATTAGAATTACTGTACCAGGAGGAAGGAGCGATTTATGAAAATTAGAGCCGCTCGTCGTTCACGGGACGTCATTTTGGAGATGCCGAGGAATAGTTCGTTGCCACCGATCGGTCTGCCGGAGGTCAATCTCAAGAAAATATTGGTGCCCATCGACTTTTCGGAGCAGTCGAGAAAGGCGATGGAATACGCGCTTTCATTTGGAAGGCAGTTCAATGCCGAAATTCTTTTGTTGCACGTGATTGAATTTACGCCTTTGCCAGCCCCGCCGCTTGCCGTCGTGCAAGATGAGACGACGCAGGCAAAATTGCACGAGAGCAGCGCGAAAGAATTGGGAGAATGGCGTGAAGCGATAAGTGCGCAGGCCGCAGTCCGAGCGTCAGTGCGTGATGGAATTTCGGCACATGCGGAAATTGTGAAAGCAGCAGCGGAGGGAAATATCGATCTAATCATTCTTGGGACGCAGGGTCGGACCGGGTTGGCGCATCTACTTATTGGAAGCACGGCAGAACGCGTGGTGAGGCATGCTCCCTGCCCTGTGTTGGTGGTGCGCGAGCGTGAGCATGATTTCATAAAGTCTTCAAAGGAAACCGCTAAGCAGTTAAATAGTAAATTGGGTTAAAAGGGTTGAACGGGGAAGAGCCAAGGGCAATTATAATTGTGATCAACGCAAAACCACGAAAGGAAAAAATATGCAAATCAGCAGCCAGGCATTTACTGACGGCGGAAAAATTCCGGACAAATACTCAAAGTACGGTGAGAATCGAATTCCTCCGCTGCACCTGGATAACATTCCGGACAAGACTCGGAGTCTCGCTTTGATTGTCGATGATCCTGATGCGCCGAAAGGGACATTCAATCATTGGCTTTTATTCAATGTGGACCCCAAAGTGCATGACATCAAAGAGGATTGCGTGCCCGTCATGGCAACGCAGGGACGAAACGATTTTGGCGAAGTCGAATATGACGGACCGAAACCGCCGTCGGGTGAGCATCGTTATTTCTTCAAAGCGTTCGCGTTGGATACGGTTCTGGCGTTGAGCCGAGGTTGCAAACGGGAACAATTGGATGCGGAGATGAAGGATCATATTTTGGATAGCGCGACGTTGATGGGGAAGTATGCTCATTAAGAGGTTAAATGGGTTAAAAGAGTTAAATCGTTAAATAGGAGGAGTGCCTTTGAGCGGCTGAATGCTACCAAGATAGAGCAAGCGCAGTCGCCTTTATGCAAAAGCGGCAGAGGACAGCCGCACTCTCCCGCAGCCGTGGGACTGTTGTTCCTTCTCGAGCGCCGCTTAATCCGCAAGGTCTCGGAGTGGGGCTGTCCTCTGCCCGCTTTGACCGCCTACGCCCGCTCAACCCACTGCTCTGTTCATTGGCCTTATGGTGCTCCAAACTCGAGTTAGATTCTCCTCGCGTCGGCGTTATTTTAACCGGGATTCCCATCGGCAATTGGGATGACATTTATTTTGACTTTTAGCGGAGGCGGCAGCCATTGTTGGGGGCGCTGGTGGGGGCTGCGACTGTTATTGAACGTGGACTTCGCGCGGAGTCGCACATTCGTCACGCGCAAAGAGCAAAAGGTTGCTCTGTAGCGATCGTCTTAAAACTGCCATCGGGTGCGTCTGTCTCCGGATGCAGCGGTATTTGCGCTTGATGGCAGCATGAACGGTTCAGGCGCTGCTGCGTTTTGAGGACGTGCAGATGGCCGCAGTGCCAGATGCATCCCCCCTTTTGGGAGGGTTTTTCCGCTTCCCTTTTTATGTCGTCTCTCTAAATTCCGCACGCAAATGTGCGAAGCGGTTGCCATTCATGTGCCGAAATGCGCCTCGCACGGAACCTGAATAAATTAACCAAGACCCAGCCAAAGTTATGAAACGGAAGCAAATATCTCTCCTTATCTCGAAACTTAGTATTGCCGCAATATTCGGTTCGACGCTGACCGGTCTGGCCGCCGATCCGGAACCGGCGAAAACAGCGACACTGCCGCCGCCGCCGCCGTCGAAATGGGAAAGTGTTGCGGCGGCCGATATTTCATTGACGCGCGGAAACAGTTCGGATTTTTTGGGAACGTTCTCCTTGAATACAAAGAGGAAGTGGAGCCAGGATGAAATGCTTCTGGGCGGAGCCGCGGGTTATGGGGAGACGCATCCAAAAGACAAAGAGGAAACCAAAAACCAGGATTACCTAAAAGGATTCGGCCAATGGAATCATTTGTTCACGCAGCGGATTTACGCCGGTTTGCGCCTGGATGGACTGCATGACGACATCGCCAACGTGGATTACCGGGTGACGGTCAGTCCGCTGGCAGGCTATTATATCATTAAGGAGACGAATACGTTCTGGGCGGTTGAAGCTGGTCCATCATGGATACATGAGCGGCTGTTTGTGGCGGGCGGCACGGATGTCGAACGAAGCTATTTCGCTCTGCGGTTTGCGGAGCGGTTTGAATACAAATTCAAGACCGGGGCGAAAATCTGGCAAAATGCCGAATTGATCCCATCTGTCGAGCATTGGGCGGATTACATTGTGAACTTTGAAGCGGGTGTTTCGGCACCCATTACGAAAGCGTTGGATGTTCGACTGATAATGCAGGACACGTACGACAACAAACCCGCGCCGCATCGATTGAAGAACGATTTCAAGTTGGGGGCGGGATTGGCGTATAGGTTTTGACGCACGGAAGGTCTCTCCGCGGTTCGGGGAGATAACCGGACTGGATGGACTGAATGGACTTGATGGACAGCTGGCAAGCAGCACCACGCGAGACGGTCAAAGCGCGAAACTGTTAAAACAGTTGAAATTCCCTTATTGGCACGCCACACCTCGCTGAAGCGAGGTGTTAATAAGAGACGCGCAGCGCGCGCCAGCCGTCGATGGGTAGGCTTTGGAGAGTAGAACGAAAATCAGGAAGGAGCAGTCTCAGCGCGATTGAGCTCGAACCAGAAGCGAGTGCCCTGCCCCGTTTCGGATTCGAGGCCGATTCGGCCTCCCATGCGTTCGAGACCTTTTCGGACCAACGCCAGGCCGATGCCAGTGCCGGGGTAAGCGTCGTGAGAATGGAGGCGCTGGAAAAGGCCGAAAATCTTTTGATGATATTGTGAGGCGATGCCAATGCCGCGATCGGTGACCCAGACCCGCAAAGCGCCATTTTGAGGTTCGGTCCAGACTTCAATTTGAGGGTTCTTATCGGCTGCGACGAATTTGAGGCCGTTGGAGATTAGGTTGTAAAAGACCTGGCGGACAGTGGCCGGATGCGCTTTGACGGAACCGAGAGGGGCGCGAATGCGAACGTCGGCTTTGCGATCTTCGATTTCCTGTTCGATAGAAGTGAGGACATCGGTCAGCGCAACGTCGAGATCGACTGGAACCAGCTCGAGCTCGCAACCGTTCAAGCGGCTGTATTGGAGGAGATCCAGGAGCAAGAGGTCCATGTATTTCGCCGCGCTCTCGATGCGACGGAGGTAATCTTTGTTCTCAGCGCTTGACGTAGTCTCCGAATCTTCGCGAATGAATTGGGCGAAACTGCGGATGGAGCGCAAGGGAGCGCGAAGATCGTGGGAAATGGAATAGCCGAAAGCTTCGAGCTCCTTGTTCATTTCTGTCAGATCGCGGATGCGGCGCTCGAGTTCGAGATTCAGGTTTTTGATTTCAGTCTCGGACGCTTTACGGTCGGTGATGTCACGCGCGAAGATATAGACCAATTGTTCGGTGATAAACGGAGCGGCCGTCCAGCCGAGCCAACGGAATGAGCCGTCCTTGCAACGATAACGGTTCTCGAAGTAGCCGGGCGCTGAACCCATTTTCAACTGGGTCAAATGTTCGGCGGTGGCGGTTCTGTCCTCGGGATGAACGAATTCGAGGAGAGATTTGGAACGCATTTCATCGGCGGAAAAGCCGAGTGTGCCCTCCCAAACGGGATTCAGTTGAATAAAATAATCATTGAAGCTCGCGATGGCGAGCAGATCAATCGAGAGAGTGAAGAAACGGTTGCGACGTGTTTCGACTTCGAGACGATCTTCGACATCCGCCAGTTCGCGCTGGTGCTTGAATTCCTCGGCGCGGCGCAGTTCCTCACCCTGCAGTTTAATGAGTTCCGATTTTTTGTGCAGTTCGACAAAGACGGAAACTTTGCTGCGCAATACATCGGGGACGATCGGAGTCAGCATGTAATCCACCGCGCCGAGGGAGTAACCCTGAGCGATGTGGTTTTCGGAACTGTTAATCGAGGTGACGAAGATGATGGGTGTGTGCTCGGAACTCGGGCGCTTGCGAATCAAGGCGGCGGTTTCGAAGCCGTCCATGCAAGGCATGGAAACGTCCAGCAAAATGACGGCAAAGTCGGTGTTGAGGAGGTGCCGCAGGGCTTCCTTGCCGGAGCGAGCCTTGACGATGTTCTGATCGAGGTTCGAGAGGATGGCCTCGACGGCGAGCAATTTGTCGGCGCGATCATCGACTAAAAGAATGTTCGCCTTGGGAATCGGCGGGACAACCGGCGTTTTAGCCGTCCCGTTCTGGCGCGAGGCCGAAGGTGTCCAATCCAATCTCGGTTCCGAATTCGCCACGTGTCGCCGGTCCATAAGTAATGGTGGATATGAAGGCGAGTTTAACGGTGAAGCCATAGTCTGAGGATCGAGCGCAGCTGTTCAGCCTCAACTGGTTTGCAAAGATAATCCGATGCACCGGCAGCGAGACATTTCTCACGGTCGCCTTTCATAGCTTTTGCTGTAACAGCAATGATAGGCAATTCCTTGAATTCGGCAATCTCGCGTATGGCGCGAATGGTTGTGTATCCGTCCATCACTGGAAGCATGATATCCATCAGGACGATGTCGATGTCACGCTGATTGAGAAGTATCTGGATGCCGTCCTTGCCGTTTTCAGCCGAAACGACGTTCATCTTGAAACGCTCGAGAACACTCGTCATAGCAAAAATGTTGCGGATATCATCATCAACGATCAAAACTTTTTTGCCTTCCAAAGCTCCTCGATGGAGGCCCTCGATCATCTTGCGCTGTTTTTCGGGGAGTTTGGAAACGTTGCGATGGAGCAACAGAGAGGCTTCGTCCAGCAACCTTTCGGGCGAGCGAACGTCCTTAATGAGAATCGCTTCCGCCAACCGTTTCAAGCGGGACGATTCTTCGTCCAGTAATTCGCGAGCGGTATAGATGATGATGGGCAGAGAGCGTGATGTCGGCGAATTCTTGATCCGTTCGAGCAATTCTGTGCCGGACATGTCCGGCAGGCCAAGGTCCAGAACCAGGCAATCGTATTTTTCAGACTCGATGGCTGCGAGAGCCTCTTTGCCTGTAGTGACGACCGTTGTTTTGACGTCGCCATTGCCGATGAGTTCACGGATGTTCGTCGTTTGGATTTCGTCATCCTCGACGAGCAAAAGATTCTTAACGGGGCGCTCGACGAAGTCTTTGAGTTGATCGAAGGCCTGTTGCAATGACTCTTTTGTCTCGGATTTGGTGAGGAAGCCAACCGCCGCGCCGGTGCGGGCGGGCTCAGGATCTTCATCAACGCTGATGACGTGGACCGGAATGTGACGGGTTGCGAGATCGACCTTTAAGCCGTCAAGAACGCGCCAGCCGTCCAGGTCCGGCAGGTGAACGTCGAGGGTAATGGCCGCCGGGCGAAGCTCGCGGACAAGCGCGAGCGCTTCGGTGCCGCGCTGAGTAACGACGCCTTTGAATCCTTTTTCGTGCGCCATCTCGAGGAGGATGCGTCCGTAGTTTGGATCGTCTTCGACGATGAGGAGGACTTTATCTCCCGGTTCAATCTGGCCGCGATCATCCTCGATGGTAGTCTCAGCCGGGGCTGTGTTTACGGCTGCCGGCGTTTCAGCCAGTTCGATTTCGGATGCTTCCGTCAGCGCGGGCAAGGTGGAAGGAATGATCTCTTTCCGGACAGTGCGCATCGGAACGTGAGTTTGCGGCAGGAACAGGGTGAAAGTGCTGCCCTGGCCGAGCGCGCTGGCGAGGCGAATTTCGCCGCCGAGCAAGCGGGCAATTTCACGGCTGATGGCGAGGCCCAACCCGGTGCCGCCATATTTGCGACTGGTGCTGCCATCGGCTTGTTGGAAAGGTTCGAAGATAATCTGCTGTTTCTCGGGAGCGATGCCGATGCCAGTGTCGGTGACTGAGAGCGCGACGACGGAGCGCGCGTGATTGAGGACTTCGTGGTCGGGACTCCAGCCTTCGGTAACCGGCGCCATGCTGAGGACGACCTTGCCTTTCTCGGTGAATTTGAACGCGTTCGAAAGCAGATTGCGGATGACCTGTTCGAGCCGTTGCGAATCGGTGAAGATATTGGGCGGCAGCTCGGGATCCATTTCGATACTGAATTCGAGGTCTTTGTTTTCGGCAACGTGGCGGAATGTCCGTTCGACGTAGTTGTGCAAATCGGAGAATCGGAGTGCAGCGATATCGACGGTAACGGTACCGGACTCGATCTTGGAAAGGTCGAGAATGTCGTTGATGAGACTGAGCAGATCGTTTCCTGAGCCGTGAATTGTCCGGGCAAATTCGACTTGTTTGGGCATGAGATTGCCTTCGTCATTCTGAGCGAGCTGATCCGCAAGAATAAGCAAGCTGTTGAGCGGCGTGCGCAATTCGTGCGACATATTGGCCATGAATTCCGATTTGTACTTGGAGGTGATGGCCAATTGTTCGGCTTTTTCTTCGAGGGCCTGGCGGGCCTGTTCGACTTCGGTGTTCTTGCGTTCGACTTCGGCGTTCTGCTCGGCGAGCAGTTTGGCTTTTTCCTGAAGTTCGAGGTTGGTGTTCTGCAACTCCTCCTGGCGGCTTTGGAGTTCTTTGGCCAGCGATTGGGATTGCTTGAGTAAGTCCTCAGTTCGGGTATTGGCTTCAATGGTGTTGAGCACGATGCCAATAGATTCTACGAGTTGATCCAGAAAAGCCTGGTGAATGGCGCTGAATTTTTCGAACGAGGAGAGTTCCATGACGGCTTTGACCTGGCCTTCGAACAAGACGGGCAGAACGATGATGTTCGTGGGAGGCGCCTGGCCAAGGCCCGAAGTGATTTGAACATAATCGGCCGGCGCGTTTGTGACGAGGATGCGCTCCTTTTCGAGCGCGGCCTGGCCGACCAGACCTTCGCCGAGAGAGAATCGGTTGCCAACATTTTTGCGATTTCGAAAAGCGTAGCTCGCGAGGAGCTTGAGATAAGGTTCATTGTGCTCTGGTTCTTCGGTGGCTTCCTCTTTTGGTGTTTCCATCACATAGAAGACACCGTGTTGAGCGGAAACGACCGGCGCGAGCTCGGACAGAATGAGCTTGCCGACGGTGAGCATGTCTTTCTGGCCTTGAAGCATGCGGGTGAATTTCGCGAGGTTCGTTTTGAGCCAATCCTGCTCGTTGTTTTTGATGGTCGTATCCTTGAGGTTACGAATCATCTCATTGATGTTGTCTTTGAGCGCCGCAACTTCACCGCTGGCATCGACCTGGATGAACCGAGTCAGGTCGCCTTTTGTAACAGCGGTGGCCACGTCCGCGATCGCGCGCACCTGAGTGGTAAGATTGGCGGCAAGCTGATTGACGTTGTCGGTGAGATCTTTCCACGTGCCGGCGGCACCAGGCACGCTGGCCTGGCCGCCGAGTTTGCCTTCGACACCGACTTCACGCGCCACTGTGGTCACCTGGTCAGCAAACGTCGCGAGCGTATCGATCATCGAATTGATCGTATCTGCGAGCGCTGCGATTTCGCCTTTCGCTTCGACCGTGAGCTTCCGTTGCAGGTCGCCGTTCGCTACAGCGGTCACGACTTTCGCAATACCGCGCACCTG
>Ga0068857_100001066_pt1 | contig 21218 bp, 20 predicted proteins | sample KBSCornC72_FD_66591 | JGI IMG/M metagenome (GOLD analysis project Ga0068857, IMG submission 66591) | Corn rhizosphere microbial communities from Kellogg Biological Station, Michigan, USA - KBS Corn C7-2 | ecosystem: Host-associated > Plants > Roots > Rhizosphere > Soil ...
GTCGGCGAGTCTTGAAGACGATGACGGGGAAGTGACGTTTGTCGCAAACCATTTCCCCTGTAGCCTTGGGACAGTCGACTGCGAGAGTGCCATTCGACAGCGAATTCTGACAAGCATCGATGATTACCATCGCCGCCACGATACGCCGATCCTCCACTAGTGCCAGAGACGAAGGCCGGCAATGCTTCGCGCGGCGGTGACATCACCAGCATCATTCTCGTGGACGGCATGGTTGACCACGAGGCCACCCTTAGCGAAACCGACGTCCCCCGCTTTCAGTAGCGGGACGAATTAGAGTCCAAAGTCAGGGGATCCGAAACCTCTCAGGGCTTCACAAACCTATAAACAAACCGGTCGGTGTCGCCCTTGATGGATGGATCGAACACCTTGACCGAATGCGAATCGTCGTTGTTCTCGAGCATGGCGCTCTCCGCGTCTAGCATGAAGCCGGCCGCTTCCACCTCCTCGCGCACGGACGCAGGTTCGATCCGATGCAACGACCGGGCCTCGCTCGTGCCCGCCCCGGCGGCGGCCGCATGGTCGACGATGACGTACGAGCCACCGGGCTTCAGTCGCTCGTAGACGGCTCGATTGAAGCCGGCCGCCGTCGCACCCCTGGCCTGAATCAGGTCGGTGTGCAGGTCGTGGTAGAACAAGTGCAACCACAATACATCCGCCGGTTGCGTGACCTCCCGCATCGCCACGAGGTCCGCCGAGACGGCTTCGACGTTCTCCCGTCCCGGCTCCTTCGCCAGCCTGCGCATGCTGCCGAGCGGATCGTTTTTGAAGTGGGCGACTTCGGCTGGCACGAAGCTGTAGATCCGCCCCTCGGGACCGACGATGTCGGCGAAGCTGCGGGTCCAGTCGCCATCGCCCGGGTAGACGTCGATGACGATGGCGCCTGCATCGACGCGTGCGAAACGGATCAACTCCGAACGTGTGGATCGGTCGTACATGGGAATCTCCTTTGCGATGGGGTAAGCGCAGTCCCACGGCTGGCCCAGCCGTAGGACCACGTCGGGGTCAGACCTGCGCCATGCCCCCGTCGAGGCGTTGCCAGTACCAAAGTAGTCCGGCGGACTGAACAGGCCGGCTCTATGTGCTGCCGTCGATCCCTTTCGTTGCGCAAGGCAGGCAGCGATGAAGCTGTAGCGGCGTATCCAGGAGACCTTTCTCGCAACTTCGGCTAGCGCGCTCAGCGACTTGAAGCAAAATGCGGTATGAGTCGTTACTGCATGGCGGCCTCATGAGCACGGCGTGCAACTGAGGTTGATCGAGCCAGGCAAACCCAATCAGAACGCCTACATCGAATCGCTCAACGGACGGCTGCGTGGTGAGTGCCTCAACGAACACTGGTTTCCGAGCTTGCTGCATGCACGCACCGAGATCGAAAACTGGCGTCGGGAATACAACGAGGAGCGGACCAGGAAGGCATTAGGTGGGCTCACGCCCGCTGACTATGCGAAGCAGCTAAAGTGACCTTGGACTCTAAATCCTCCCGCTACTGAAAGCGGGGGGACGTCGCACGAGCAGCCATCAACACTTATCGCCTCCCGCGCGGATAGTCCCCCAACGTTCGCTACCGAACGGAATGCGAAGGCGCCAATAGACCACTATCTCTTCAGTCCAATGACACGTTGGATAGAAGCGTTTGAAACATCATGCGTCGACCTTGACGATGGCCAGCGGGGCGTGATGCTCAAGCGGAAGATCAAGGAGACGCAACATGACACTCGGCACCATCCTCTTAATCGTTCTAATCCTCCTATTGATCGGCGCCATTCCGAGCTGGCCGTACAGCAGGCAATGGGGTTATTTCCCAAGCGGAGGCCTCGGCATCATATTGGTCATCGTTATCGTGCTGGTCCTCATGGGTCGGATCTGAGGCATCTGGCAAACGCTGTAGGGGCGCAAGAAGATCTCGGCAAACCGGGCTTGGGGGGTATTGGATTATCGTGACCGCCATGGCAATTGCCGTCAGTGACTGCTCGACCGTGCGCGCGGATCCGGCTTTCGCGAGCTCAGCAAGAGCACCAACGCCCTGATGAGCCGCGTCGCCCTGGTCGAGCGAGCCAGGTATTCAATAGACCTGCAGCACTGCATCTTCAAAAACGATGCGGCCGGACGGCTTCTCGCACCGCAGACGCGGCGGATCCCATCCACACCCGCGTCTGGCCGGCCGCAGACATTGGTCGAACTCCCCGAACGAGTGCGTCTTTCGGGCGTCCAGTGAGGCGCCTCGCATCTGCTGTCCCATCATTCAACGCTGCAACCGGCCTCTCTTCGTTGGCTGCCCGTCCGCTGCCGCGCGCCATGCGCATGCCTGGCAGCCACAACTGCCCGAGCAAGGCTCGACACAATAGGATCTGCATCGACACGGCACAAGTCGAGTCGCTTTCTTGCGCACTACAAAGAAGTCGGCGAGGTTAAAGAATCCGTTTGTTGCTCGGTAGCGGAGCAGACCTTCTTCAGTCGGATCGGGATTTACCTTCATATGAACCCCCTATGGGAAAGTCATCATGCGACCGCAGCCAAGCAAAGAAGGCCCGAGCTTCTTTGTCGGGAACTTCTTTGGGTTTGCACGTAATTAGGATGAAGAGATAGGTGACATCTCAACTTTCCCTGGCGATATATTCAGCGCTTTTTATCGTCGTCACGCGCCTTGCCTACGTCCTTCTGAAGCTTTCCTGCATCCTTCTCCAAGCGACCGGCCGCCTCTTTGGCGGGATTCCCGGTCGCTTTCCCAGCAGCCTCTTTCAGGCGCCCTTGACTTCATGCTTGGCGCCTTCGATTCGGTTCTTGTCCATGATGAACTCCTGTCGCCGGATTGCGACATCTGTGACACCACGATGCTACGCACTGGTCAGCACCAGCTCTGTACGTCGGCACACACACCAGGACGAAGGCTGGTACGCCCCCGATTTCGTAGGCACCTGATAGTGTCTATTGAGGATCGGAGGATCTATGACCAGCAAGCGTTTCACCGACGAGTTCAAGGCCGAGGCGGTCAAGCAAGTCAGCGAGCGTGGTTACCCTGTGGCCGAGGTGGCCGAGCGACTTGGTGTGTCCGTTCACAGCCTCTACGCATGGCTTCGTGATCGCGGTGTCAGTCGCGATGCGCGCAAGGCGCAGAAGGACGTTGACCTGGTGCAGGAGAACGCTCGGCTTCGTGCCGAGCTGCGTCGCGCCGAAGAGGAGCGCGACATTTTAAAAAAGGCAGCCGCGTACTTTGCCAAGGGGTAAGGGCGAAGTACGCCTTCATGCAGGCCCATAGTCAGCAGTTTCGCGTCACTACGATGTGTCGTGTGCTCAGAGTCGAGCGCAGCGGCTACTAAGCATGGTTGAAGCAACCGCTGTCAGCACGCGCGAAGGAAGATGCACGCCTGATGATGCATATCGAGGAGTCGTATCTCGCCTCAGGAGGTGTGTATGGCAGCCGCAACGTGCATCGTGACTTGACCGAGGCCGGCGAACACATTACTCGCAAACGTGTGGAGCGCCTGATGCGTAAACACGGGCTTCGTTCCGTGCGCTCCTCGCTTCGACGTCGCTACAAGGGTGGCAAGCCAGCGGTGGTCGCGCCCAATCGACTGCAACGCCAGTTCAACGTCAAGCACCCCGATCGAGCGTGGGTCACAGACATCACCTACCTGCGCACGGCCGAAGGCTGGCTTTATCTGGCCGTCGTCATCGACTTGTATTCGCGTGTAGTGATTGGCTGGTCAATGAAATCCAGCCTGGCACGTGAGCTGGCGATGGATGCGCTGTTAATGGCGATCTGGCGGCGTCACCCCTCACCAGGCGTAGTGATCCACTCCGATCAAGGCGTGCAGTACGGCAGCGACGACTGGCGTCGATTCTGTCGCGAGCATGGCCTAGAGGTCAGCATGAGCCGACGTGGCAATTGCTGGGATAACTCCGTGGCGGAGTCGTTCTTCAGCAGCTTGAAGAAGGAGCGGGTGCGAGGCCGCATCTACGGCAGTCGCGAGGAAGCACGCAGCGACCTGTTCGATTACATCGAGATTTTCTACAACCGGCAGCGCCGCCATGGACATCTGGGAGGCCTTGCGCCAATGATGTTCGAGGCGGCTAACTCAAAATCCAGCAGCTAACCGTCTACGAAAGCGGGGGCGTACCATATTGCCCAGCTCCGGCCTTCCCCCGAGCACCGCGATGCCGAACTTGTTGGGTATCCTCGCCACAGAAGCCTTGATCAGCTGACTTCAGCTCCTCCTGTCCCTGACCTCAAAAGGAATCCCGTAGCGCATCGATCGAGATTGAATCAATCTAGCAATGTTCTCCACTCCAGAGATAGTCTCTGAGAATTGGATCAATTTCCTGTTCCTATCACCGTACAAACACAACATCCCACCGTGACCAGCTGGACATAGATAGATGACTTTCTTCACTGCATTAAATGGAATCAGCCGCTCCCCTTTAATGCTTATTACTGCCACCCCCTCGTCCCTTACGCTAACGACAAGAGATTTGAAGTATTTGTAGCCATACAAAAATAGCCCTGTACCCGACACCCCACCAAGAATGAATAACGCAAGGCTGGCACCAGAAGGCTTAGATCTCGCCACTGTATAGATAAAGGCTACTGCCACGATCGGCACAAAAGAGCAGATCAATAAGACCTTGATAAGCGCGGGCTGGTAACGGAACTCGTCATCCAACTTTTGCCTCGGCTCACTTCGTGCGCTCGCGAGAATTATCGCCAAGAACAGAGAAGTCAGGATGTAAACAATGGCAGTATTCATTCATCACCTTGCATCAGACGCATTTCCTTCGGCAATGGCAGCAGGCGTGGATACAGTTCCACCCATACCTCCACCAAACGCTGTAGCCCAACGCGCACCCATAACTCCCTCAGCGCCCAGTCCACTTAAGTCACCATAAATACTACCGACACCAGCTATCAAGATGTCCACTCGACTGATATCCATCTCATGACATGGCAACAGACCCTTAGCTATCTGCCGAGTGGATTCAATTCCCGCACTGACCACAGCTCGTGTCCCAATGGCGCCTGCCGCCTCAATCAGCGTCACACCGTTAGTGAGTCCCGCCAGAGCTCCGGTGCCCGCGCCAGCGAGAAAGTCGATTGTCAGACTCTGCCAGTCGGAATCGCCAGACAAATATCCGTTCACGACGCCCAAGACGCCGCCGACACCGGCTCCAATGGCCGCCAATATCAATTCACGCCCATAGGGGTCCCGATACATGATCGGATTTCCGCCCACATAGGCGTAGAAATTCACCTGTCCACCATTGAACCCTATCGGGTCCTCTGAGATGAACCGATCAAGTAGAGGGCTGTAGTAACGCGCACGATCGTAGTACAAGCCAATACCGTCGTTCTCACGCCCGGTATATTGGTACGGATTGGAGGCACTTCCGGTCGAGGCTACGTCCCCGTAAGACTCATACTGATAGCGCTGGATTAGGGAAGCTCCAACGTCGGTTAGCCCAACGGTGCTACCGAGCGCGTCCGTAAGAAAGTAACTTCTGGCCGCCCCCTCGTTACGGGCATAGCGCTCATCCACGGCGAGCCCCGTAAGTATGGAGTTGACAGCCGCGCCTTGAGTCTCTTGCACTGCATTGAAGCCATCGTACAAGAAGCTAGTAGTCAATCCGCCGATGGTCTTTGCGGCCCTCCTGCCCATCGAGTCGTACTGATACTGGGAGACAACTGTAGCCCCCTGCTTTACCTGGAAAAGCTGATTACGCGCATTCCAAACATAGGTGTTCAGACCATCACTCAGCAGATTTCCGTTCTTATCGTATGTGAGTGATCGCCCGTTGATGCTTCCTTGACGATTATTTGCGTCGAACAGGCTCGTAGCAGTCGTTGGCTGACTCTTCTTCTGCGAGGCAAGACTGCCAGACTCACTGGTACGCCTTCCCGCAAGATCATATGCATATGAAATATCACCAATAGCGCTACCGCCAGCGCTCGCATAACTTATGCCTGTGACTTGACCGGCATCGTTGTATGCGTAAGTAGAAACGACTCCGTTCGGCAATGTCATTGTCTGGCGGCGACGCGCATCGTCATAACTGAACGTCACATTTTCGCCAGCCTGACTAATGCTCTTTAATAGGTCGTTGTCATAGAACGCATAAGACACGGTCGATTGCGCCGCCGGGGTCATAGACTTGCGCAGCCCGTTCGCGAAATACGCGTAGCTGATTGACCCTTGAGGTGAAGATTCCCCGATGACGCGATCGAAGTCATCGAAAGAACGCGTCATCGTTCCGTAACTCGAATCCGTAATCTGCTTCAGACGACCCACTGCATCATAGTTATCGGCAGTGATTGTTGAGCCATCTGCATATGTCACCCTCGTAAAGCGACCAAGAGCATCGTGGGCTGCGTAGTTAGTGACTTGCCCGCGCCTGTCTGTGTATGTCTCGACGTTGCCAGCAGCATCGTACGACCAAGTTTCGGCTTGCCCAAGCGCATCTATCCGCTGCTTAATTCGATATCGCGAGTCGTACTGATAGGTTATCGAAGTTTGGTTTGGCAACAGCACGGACAGAAGATGGCCTTCGTTATCATACGTGAAAGCAGTTACTTGCCCGCGAGCATCAGCCACCGTCTTGAGCAAGCCGTTGCTGTCGTAGGACTTGGAGACCTCACCACCAAGAGCATCCATGACAGAGATATTCCGTCCTAACGAATCAACGCCTAGCGCTAATGTTCGCCCCATCGGGTCCATCACGCCACGAAGATCTCCTCCGACATAAGAAAAAGCAACTCGATGACCTAGTGGATCCGTAACCGCAATAGGCCTCCCCTGAGGATCACACTGGATAGTCGTAGTCTTTCCTAGCGCATCGGTGATACCAGACACACACCCGTCGAAATAGGTCAGCTTCGTGGCATGACCTAGTTCATCGGTGCCACTGAGCAACAAGCCGTCACCACTCCATGTGAAGCTCTTGGTCACTGCCTCTGATGTCCCAGTCATCCGAGTAATCGTCAAAGGATTGCCGCTTCCGTCATAGGCCAGACTCGTCGTGCGGTTAAGCGCATCAGTGGTTGATAGCACCAGCCCGAAGCTATTGCGGGTATATGTCCTGGTCTGAGCCAAGGGCGTGCCGGCCGCCTGAGTGACCGACAAGGGGTAGCCAGTCGCAGTGTCAAAGATAGTCTTGCGCATGTTGCCCAGCGGATCAGTAACGTCGGTCTCCGCCCCACCGGCGCCCGATAGATAGGAGAACAGGTAGGTACTGCCATCGGCCAGTACCTGCTTGCTCACCTGCTCCCCGCAGTACGTATTGGTCATGACCGTCGCGCCATTGCGATCGATCATGCTTGTCATCGTGCCCGGGTACGGCGCCGCGCAGCCCGACCCGCCACCCGCCGGCAGCGTGAAGTCCTCGTTGTACTTGTAGCTGGTGAAGGTCTGATCCGGATAAGTGACCTTATCCAGGAAGTACATCGTGGCCTGCTGCGGATTACTACCAGGCCCTGCGGCCGACCAGCCGGCTATCGGAAACTTTGCGTTGTGATAACTGTAGGTCCAGGTGCGGCCAGTGTGGTCCGTGACCTGCGAGATGTTGTTGTCGCTGTTGTACTGAAGCGTGAGGTAGCGACCGCTCGGCGAAATGATCTGCTGAATCAGGCCGCCGCTGCGCACGATGCGCACGCGATTGTCGAAGCGATCGCGTATTTCATACAGGCCGTTGTAGGCCTCGAAGTAGTAACGCGTGCCATTGGTCAGGACCAATATGTAGCATTCGGCTAGCCCAGGGGAATCACACAGATAGCCGCCCAAGGGAGCGTCCAGGACCGCGCCCGCAAAACTGGCCACATTGCCACTATAGGCCCAGGTGGCGTCGCTGCCCGGATTGGTGTCGATCGCCGTGAATGGAGCCAGCAAGGTGCCATCCGGCAGTCGGACGCCAGGATTGGCCCAGACCCCATTGACGTACATATCGTAGTTGGAACGCCAACTGCCGAAACCGCGCGCGTCCTGCGTCGCGGACGCATCCATCAAGGCCGAATGACCGACGCCATGCCACTGGCGGGTCAGATTGATGGGCATGATGTCGTTGATCGCCACGTCGGTGTGGCTCTCGACCAGCGTACCGCTCATCAGATCCACCGGATCACCGCAGCAGGGGCCGCCCGGCTTGGCCGCATTCGGGTCCCCCGTGTGCTGGGTGCCCATGTTCCAGCTTGCCACTGTCATCGCGGTCAGGCGCACACCGCTTTCTGCCTTCAACTGCGTCCCGTCCGATGTGATCTGGCCCTTGCCATAGGCGCGCCACCCATCGACCGGCGAGTAGGCAATGAACTCCGCCGGATAGCCCGGCGCGACCTTGCCGTAGTTGGGATACGTCAGAGTGATACCTTGCGGCACATCGGCGTGCACGTTCTGTATGACCGCCCCGCCAGGCTGCAGGCTGAAATACACCGGGAAGTTGACGGGCGTCGGATACGGCGAGCGATCGGTCGGCATCGGCACGATCGCCAGTTCGGTGACGATCTTGCCGTGGTGATCGCGGAACACGGTGCCCGCCGGAATATGTACTTCCAGGCCCGGCATATCCGGATGCGTCACCACCATGTCCTGGGTGGTGGGCGACGGCACTTCGATACGGTCCCGATCGAGAATGCGCGGCAGGTACATGCGATACGGCAGTCGGGTCTCGCCACCATTGACATCGATGCCTACTTCGAACTGACCATAGCGATGGCCAGCATCGTCCGCACTGCTCCCATCGATGAAAAGCGCCTGATGCCCATTCGGCACGCCGCTCAGCAGGAAGTTGCCATGCTCGTCGGTGTACGCGAAAACCTTACCCACCGATACGCGCACGCGACCGATGGCGTGGCCGTCGACCAGGCGCACCTGGCCCGTGACGATGGAGCTAGTCGCGGCGGCGGCCTTCGCCTGGGCCCTCTTCTTGTCGTGCGCGAACGCTGCGACGAGTTCGTCGGGCGCCATGTCCGGCACATTCACACGCCAGTGGCCACCGTCAGGACCTCCCACATTGTCCTGGCCGGGGTACCAGGCTCCATCCTCGAAGTAGCTCTTGTCCCGGCACAGCCGCGGCCGGCGCAGTACATCGGGACGGCAGGCCCGCGCTGCAGCGACGTGGCCGAGCCTGTCCATGCCGGTGCTGCGGTAGTACGTGATGCCGGATGCCACCGACGATGCATTGGCGCGTTGTGCGCTCGTCGCCGCAGCAGTGCTCGAACTGCCGACTTGCTGTCCAGCGGCATCCTTGTCCCCGGTACCCAATGCCGCCGTGGTGAACCTGAAGGTGGTGAAGGGAAGTACCTGTCCCTTGCCATCCTTCACGCCCGAAAGGACGACGGTGTAATGCGTTGCCGGCAGCAGATCCTCATCGGGGGTGACAAAGGCCAGTCGCCCGTCTTGCACTCCCGCAATGCTCGCACCCACTGGACCGGCGGGGCCGATCAGCGAAACGTTGGTGGCGGACACGGAAGCGCTGTCGACCGGAACGCTGAAGCGAACGCCCACCAGCGCATCGGGAGCAACGGCATCCTGGTCCACGCCGGGATGCGTCGCGACGACTTTCAGCGCGGAGCCGTCCGCATGGGGGCCGGTCTTCGCCTCAAACCGCCAGGTCGCTGGATCGAAACTCTGCACGCCAGTGATAGGGTGCAACTGCTCATCAATGCCACCCCAGAAGACCACCGTGCCGTCGTCTTGCAGCAGCGCGTGTTGTCCGTAGCGCGGCCCGAACGGCACACCCAGATCCTGTGCCTTGCCGGAACGGGGATTCCACAGCGTGGCCTGCTCAATGTAGCGGTTGGATGCGTTCCAACCGCCGGTCACCAGCAACTGGCCGTCGCTGAGTACCGCGATCGACTGGCCCACGCCGGCGGGAAGCGCGGGAAGCTGCGCCGCCTCCAGGCCACCAGTGCGGGGATCAAACCACAGGCCGTCGCGCAGCAGCTTACCGCTCATGTCCGCGCCGCCCCAGATCAGCACACGCCCGTCCGGCAGTACCGCAGCGGTGGCGCCAACTCGCTGCTCTGGCATCGGCACTTTCTGGTTGCCTGCCGCATCTTTCGTGCGAAGCACCAGTTGCCTGGTGTCGAGCGTCAGCGCGCGCCCATCAGGCAGGAGCAGCGGCCGCGCTTCCAATCCTTTCAATGCGGTCAACGCATCCGCGGACACATCGGCGTCCAGGGCGATGGTCTGCTGAGCGGAAAGAATGGATGCCAGGCTCAGACCGGACAGGGCGACAAGCCCCAAGCTCAGAGCGGTGACGTGGAAACGATCCTTGATTCCAGACATGGTCGATCCTTGGATGTTGGATGCGCCGCGCTGTAAGCGCGGCACCTTGCCGCTTTTGATATGCCGCTATTGCGCTATTGCACGGTGACGTTCATGTTCGCCGTCACGCCATACGTGGGCGCGAGGATGGCGGTGTAGACACCTGTTTGCGGCAGGTTCTGCATGCTTACGGTGCCGCCGTTGGCGCCACCGCTGGGGCTGGTGTTCTGCCAGGTCGTGCCGTCCGGACGATTGATCGTGATGCTCATGCTTTGACCGGTAGGCGTGGTGGCGTAGTTGCTGATGGTCATCAGCATGTTCTGGCCGGCCGTACCGTTGAAGGCCAAGCGCGCAGCCTGCCCGATGCGGGTCAGGCTAATAGGCTGCGCGGTGCCTGCTGCAAGGCTGGCTGTCACGTCGTGGCTGATTATGGTCGTGCAACTGAAAGAGTCCTTACCTGAAACACTGCCCAGCACAAGCTGGTAGTTGCCAGCGGGGAGATTCCAGAGGGAAACGCGGACCGTGCCGGTGGTTCCCGACGTGGACAGGTTGGTGCCAGCCACACTGGAACCGCTGGCGTTATAGACGGTCGCGGAGATGCTTCCAGCGGTACTTAACGTCAGTCCGCTCACGCCGACCTCAAGGCTCTCGCCCGCGACAGCTGAGAACGTGTAATAGACATACTGGCCGTAGTGGGCGCCCATGGTCTGCGCGCTACCATCGGCCACGATGGCGCCGCCGACCTGCGGCAACAGAGTGAGTTGGAGCGAGGTCGGCAAGCCGTAATCCTGGCTCACGATCACGGTGTAGGTCCCGGTGACGGGCACGTTTCTTACATTGAATGTCTGCGTCGAGACACTGGTCGTGTTGGTCTGCACTTGGCTGCCGTTGGGCTGGTAGACCGCGACCACGACGCTGCTACCCGCCGGGTTCGTGGTCAAGCCGCTCACGCCAAGAGCGAGGTTCTGCCCGGCAGTCGCGCTCACCGAGAGCCGCGCGGTTTGCCCCGGCCTGGTCAGGTCGAGCGACATGGGCTGATTGAGCGCCAAAGCTCCGGTGACATCCCGCGTAAGCGTCGCAGATGTGGTGAATGCGCATGTCGACGACACCACGATCTGATAAGAGCCGCCCGCCAGATTCCATAGGTGTGCGCGGTAGTTCTTGCCCGAAGTCGTGTTGCCCGATACGTAGTTGCCGTTGCCGTCATACACCGCGACGGTGTACTGGGAGCACCCCGTCAACGTCATGCCGCTCAACGCGAACTCCAAGTTGTCTCCCGCCGAAGCAGTGAACGGGTAGTACCCATTCTGCCCGGCAACAACGGACAGCGACTGAGTGGGGCCATCCGCCGTCATTGTCGCCACCGCTCCAGGGGCAAGCCCGATCTGCGCGGTGGCGGGCAAGCCATAATCCGGCTGGACCAGCACGGTGTAAGTCCCGCTAGCCGGAACGTTCTGCAGGTTGATTACGCCCGACTTGTAGATACCGCCGCTAGTCACCAGCGTCGTGCCGTCCGGTTTGAAGACCGTCACTGTGAGGTTGCCGCCCGTGGGCGTGGTCACGGGGTTGGTGATGGAGACCGCGTAGTACTGACCCGCGACGCCGGTGAACGGCAGTCGGATGGATTGCCCGGGCCGCGTCAGGCTGATCGACTGCGACTGGCCCGACGTCAAACCGGCCACCAGATCACGCGTCAAAGTGATCTGATAGTTCATGGTGGTCAGGCTGTCCGAGCCCACGATCACCGAGTACTTCCCGCCCGCAAGATTGGACAGCCCGAGGCGGCAGCTCGAACCTGGATTGACCTGTTCGCAGGTACTGTTCGAAGCGATCAGGTTGCCCTTCGGATCGAACACTTTGGTGTTCGACGACGTATACGTACCAGCGGAGTTCTTGATACTGCTCAGAGCCAGCTCAAGGTTATCCCCCGGCGCCGCGGTGAATGTGTAGTACGCATTGAGCCCAGGCCCCGCCGTGGTCGAGAGGCTCGGACCATCGATGATCAGTTCGCCGCCCGGCTGCCTGGTGAGCTGCAGGGATACATTCTCCGTCGAGCTCGATGACGGCCCCACCGTCACCAGATAGTCAGCGTCGGCCTTCAATGCCGGCATGTTCAGCGTGGTGGCCGTCGACTTCGTCGCAGTGACCACTTGTGCCCCCGCCGAATCATTCACTGACACCACCACGTTCTGCCCTTGCGGTGTCGTCGCCACGGCCGGCACCTGCAGCACCAGCCCGGTAATGGCCTTGAAGAGCAGTCGCTTCGACTGACTGTTGATCGTGGTGATGACCGGAGTGACATTCGGATCGTCCACGGTCAAGGGCGTTGCCGCCTCCAATCCCATCGTCACATTCGCCGCAGCCGCGACGCCACCCGCGCCGATGCCCCTGACATAAACGGAGTACGTGCCCGCCTTGCGCAACTTCGGCAGGTGCAGACTCGGCGACGAAGGCGACAAGGTGCCGGACACCACCTGCTGATTGTTGGTGTCGTAGACGTTGTAGGACAACGACGTCGCCGTGCCTAATGCATTGAGCTGGAGACTCAGCCAGGTATTGATCCGGGTATCGGTGGCGTCGAACAGGAACGCGCCGTACTTGCCGGCAGGCAAGGACATCGCCTGCACGCTCCCGATCGGAAGGCGAGCCACTGCAGCGACATTGGTGTAGACGATGCCGCTGGGGACCACCAACAGATCGGTGGGACTGGTCGCCGTGCCGTAGGCGGTCTGCACCACGACGCGCCCCGAACCGAGGTTGGCCGGTGCATTGAACGTGATGCTGGTGTCGGTGATCGCTGTCGTCACCAACGGCTGACTATTCAAAGTGACATTGGTCTGCCCGGCCACCGGCGACAGATGCTGACCCAGTACGGTCACCGCAGTGCCGGCCTGGACGATGGATGGCGTCATGGAAGTGATCACCGGCGGCAGTCCGCTGCCATCGACGATAAACGAGTCGATGCTGCTTGCCGTATTGCTGCCGACCGTCACCGAGATCGGACCGGTGGTCGCCCCTGCCGGCACCTGCGTCACCAGCGTCGTGGCCGTCGCCGAGAGGACCGTGGCGGCCGTGCCGTTGAAGCTGATGCTGTTCGCCGATGCGGTGGTGCTGAAACCCTGGCCGCTGATGGTTACGCTCAGACCCGGCCCGCCATGATTCGGCGCGAACGCGAAGATGCGCAACTGGCCGGCGGGAACATCCAGCACCTGCTGCAGATTGCCCATGTTGTCGTAGACGTACTGGCTGCCGCTGCCATCGGCCATCGTCGCCGCGACCAGGCGTCCGCTACCGTCGTAGATATACGACTGCGCGAAAGCGCTGCTCAACCCAAATGCGTAGAGAAGTACGGCCAGCAGGCCAAAGCGCAGAAGAGCAATGCGCGCACGCGCAGCACACCGTTCGCCATCCATGAGCATCGGCCTGACCCTTGCGGTTGTCGATTTTTGACATGGGCGGACCCATGCCGTCACTGATCCTTGTGCGCCGTATACTCCTACGACAGCCTGACGCCTTTCAATCAGCAAGTTTTTGCGATCGAGGCGGCCGAGGCATGACAGGAGTTCGTCGTCGTGAAGGATTCACACGGGCAAAAATTGTCTGCGCTTTGCGCTGCCGCCCTGCTTGCCTTGGGCGGGTCGTTGATGGTGCTGCGTGCCGTAGCCGATCCTGCCCCATCGCGGAATCAGGCATCGCTGATCGCATTGGGGAAGCAATTGTTCTTCGATGTCCGCCTCAGCGCGGACGGCAAGAACAGCTGCGCCACGTGTCATCGGCCGGAACACTTTTATACGGATAACCGTATCGTTGCGCGCGGCGTGTTCGGTCTTGCCGGTACGCGCAATACGCCGAGCCTGTTGAACATGCCAGAGGCCGGCGCGCTGTTCTGGGATGGTCGTCGCGAGAAGCTCGAAGAAGCTGTCCTCGACCCGCTGGCTCATCCACGCGAGTTGGCTTTCAGCGACGACGCAGCGCTGGATGCGGTGATGCGCTCGCCGACTTACGGCAAGAGCATGGCCGATGCTTTCGGTGCCAAGGCGGATGCGTCCGAATGGCGGCCGCGCATCGGCCTGGCATTGGCCACATACCTCCGGTCTTTGCCGCGTCCGGAGAGCACTTTCGATCGTTACCAGGCCGCAAACAACTCGCTGGCATTCAGTCAACAAGCGCGTGAAGGCCTGCGTATCTTCAGTGGAAAAGCCGGTTGCGCTTCTTGCCACCGGATCGAGGGTTCGCCCGCACGCTTCACCGACGACCGCTTTCACGCCACCGGCACCGGCCTGCAGAAAGTGGCGCGCAATCTGCCGGCCTTGACGTCGCAGGCCGCCGCGATCGCCACCGATGGCGCCACCGTGGGACGCGAGATCGCCGCGCACGCCGATCTAGCTACCACCGGCCGCTTCATGGTAACGCACCAGCCATCGGACGTCGGCCTGTTCCGGACGCCGTCCTTGCGCTATGTGGCGCAGACAGCGCCATATATGCACGACGGCAGCGTGGCCACGCTTGAAGATGCCGTTGACCAGGAGGTGTACTGGCGTGGCTTATCCAGCGGGCATCCGGTATCGCTGACAGTATCCGAGCGCCAGGCCTTGATCATGTTCCTGCGTTCCCTGTCGCCGGACTCGCCAGCTGCCAAGCCTGCCGTGCGCTAACTTTTCGCCGGGGCCAGTACGCGCAGCCGCAGATCCGCACCTGCGGCGCGCACGGCGCCCCTGGCTTTCTCCGCTCCGGCGGCGGAACCGATATAGAGCACGGTCAGCTGCGGCACCGACCGCGCCGGCACATCATGAAAAGCCGCGGCGACAACCTCCGCCGTAAGCTCAGGATCGGCGCCCGTGACCGCGATCATGTTACTGGGCACCGCGGTCTGGTCCAGCAGGCTATGAATGACCGAAGTGATGTTCTTGCGCTCTTCGACGGCAACAGCAGCATCGCCAGGAGGAACGATGAAGGTATAGGGATGCGTATCCTGATCATGGGTTTCCGCCAGGATGACCTTGCCGGCAAATGCGCGCCATGCCGGCAGATCCTCCGCCCGCGACGGTGGCACTAGAAGATCGCTCGCCGCTGCCTTTGAAGTAGTGTCGACGGCGGGATCTGCCGGATGGCTGCAAGCAGCCAGTAAAGCAATCAATAACCATGGTCCCATGGCACGCATGAGCTTCATCGAAAGACTTCCTGTCTAAGGGTCTAACTGAGGTTACTCGGCCATCCACCCGGCTCGCAATGTGCGATTGGGACCGCCAGCCTCATGCGTGCACTGAGGCGCTTAAAAGCCAGACGGCAGGGCACAAGCGGAGTGAGCTTAACGGATAAAAGGCGGCAGCCCACATGTTTACGATACTGCGAGCGCAAGGCCCTTCCTATAGAGCGTTACCGCAGTGAATCGGCTTGTGCTGGACTGACCGAGTCGACGTAGCCAAGAATTCCAGCCCTGGAAAATTCAGATGTAGCCGACTGATAACTCAAACGAAGCTCGGCCATCCGCTCATCAGTGATCCTAAGCGCAGCGCGCGAGACGCGAATATTGAAGGCCGTAACTTCCTCCGCCGGCCCCTCTCTCTTTTCCCGGCTCACAGGAAACAACGCTTTACTAGCCAAATCAATCAGCCGCTCACCAACCTCGCCAAGGACACTCTCGTTATCCCCAGAGATAATGATGTCATCCACATACACGCTGACCCGAAGGTCGCCTCGACTACTGAGCTTTCTCAGGTACGCGCCCAGCGCGCTCTTCTCCAGTGCCAGCGATGCGAGAATGGGCGACTGGACAAATCCGTACGGCAACACGAAGCCTTCAAGGCCAGGCCTTTTTACGACGCTCTCGCTAGCCATTTCCCGAGCGTGGGGTTGTCGGCGTACTCCGGCAGTGTCACGTCTTCGAGGTCATTCATCGTCAGCCTCCTCGCCGAGAATCTCCGCGATGGATAGTGAGCTGTAGTCGTCCTCGACGGCCGTCGCGGTGCCGGGGAAGGTAATGACGTTCGCCGGCGGCGGGCTATCCGGATCGGTAGCACGCCCTAGCCGGAAGACCTCAGCCTGGCGATTGATCGCCTTCTCCGCTGCACGGTTGTCGCGAATATTTTTGATGCGACTTGCGTCGCTGACGCCCGTCATCGAGGGCGCCTGAGCCTTCGCCTCGCGGATGACCTTCTCGATCGCCGCGTCAGTGGTGGCACCCGCACGGACGGCGGGTCCGCGGCGATCCGCTTGTCCTCCGCGCTCCAGGAACACCTGCTGATCGATCTCGCATGAGGATAGGTGTCGATAGGCCCGACTTCGATCGGTGAGCGTGCAGACCTCGAAGCCAAACTTCTGGTTTGCGTCGTGGAGATAGATGATGTCCAAATCGCGGGGATCGTAAGAGACGCGGATCGTCCAGCGCTCCTTCTGTCTCGCCCGATCAAACCATCGCTCCTCCATCGCCCTGGCGCAGGTGTAATAGCACCCCCGAAATTGAATACCGTGCGTGGTGATGGTGGCCTCGCCCACCGGAAGTAGGCTGAACTTCACCCACTCTTGAGGGAACTGGCGAAGCGCGCCGGAGCGATTCCTGATGCCCCAGTCCCACAATTCACTGGGGATGGCCGGCACACCGTCGCCCGCCACATCACGATCCTTGTCGTAGGTCTTGATCTCGTGATGGTTGTTGTAGAACAGAATGCACTCGATGATGATTCGGGTGAATTGGTGAAGGTCCAGCACCGCGTCCAACCGATAATCGCGACCGCCGCGAGCCTGAAAGTCAGGCTCCACGTACCCCGGCATGAACTTTTTGAACTTGGCCGGAAGAAGACGGAACCGGCTTTCGACGACACCCTTCCAGTCAGCCCGATACGGAGCGGTGTTTTCGATACGGACGTTGAAGTTGTTAATCAACGTTTCGACTTGGCGACTTTCGATCTCGCCACGGTCGCCGAGCAAAGCCCCGGGGAGCGTATGGCAAGGCCAGTCCTCTGGATCGATATCGATGCCGAATGACTTACAGAACTCGACCTTGTCGGCCGCGGTATTGGCCAGCGCCATCATGGCGCCCACCCAGGAGGGACCTTCCAGGCCGACGTAGAGACCCACGATCATCCGACTAAACACATCAATCACGAAATAGATCACCGGGCGACCGATGATCCATTCGCGATTGAAGCGCGACACCAGGTAGACATCGGCGATGGTGGCATCGATCTGGTACCGGTCGCCCGGCCCCATGACTTCAGCATTGGAGGTTCCGATGAGACCTCGGAAGTCCTTGTCGTACAGCCTGGCGCCCATCCTTCGCCGCTTGATATCTAAGCGCGAGTGGTCTTTGTTGATCCAGTAAACGAACTGATCGTAGGTAGGATCATCCATCCTCTCCTCGCCCGTCCGCTCTTGATACGTCACCCTTCCCGTTTCGCGATCCACGCGCTTGTCTGAGAAGAACTCCGCAATGATGTCGTTGTAGGCGCCTCGGAGCGTCGATTTGCGCTTTTTTTTAGTGGCGTAGAATCGCTGGAGGCCCACGCGAAATACTTGCCGAATCTCCTCGCTGATATTGATGCCCGTCTCGCCCCCATATGTCCGCCGGCGCCCTCGCTTGGCGTGGGAGCTTTTCCGCTCCTTCCCCTTGCCACCGGATCGCTCATACTGGGGAATCAAAGCATTGGGGGTCATCCCTCGCTGCCAATAGCGGCGAAGATTTTTGTAAAGCGAGACGTGGCTGGTTCGCTCGCCACTGTCTTTCGCCTGGTCGCTCGCCTTGTCTTTCGCCTCTTCCGAGGAATCGCTCTTCCGCTCGAGTTCGACGACCAAGGCCTTGATCAGGCGAGACCGCCGATGCGCCACGAAGATGTCCGGCACACGAGCCACCAGGTGTTCGATGTGGCGCCAAGCCTTGTCACGAATCGCCTTGTAGGAATCCTTCAAATCACCACTAGCAACGAAGACCGCGTAAGGATCCTCCAGCATGAGCTTCGCTCGACCTGACTTCACGTCATCCGTCAGTATGTCGACGCCCACCAACTCCGGCAGAGCCTTGCGGTCCTCGACCAAGATGACCGCACCTTCCGTGCCGCAGTCCGATACCCAGAGCAGTCGTATGCGTCGAGAAACATCACCGTCGTAGTCGATCAAATCGCCCGGTCTCAGCATGACGATGCCCTCCGGATCACCCGATTCGTGTCGGTGGACAGCGCCAGACGGTCGAGCGGGTCGTTGGTCGAGAAAGCCCTGTCCAGATCGATAACGACGATCTGCCTAGCTGCCAGATGGCGAAGCACCGTCATCCCATCGCCGGGGGCGAAACCGAGGCCTTCCTCAAGGTGTGCGAGAAAGTGGCGAATCGATCCACCGCGCGTGCGTCGAAGCTGCTCGATGAAACGATCGCAACGGTCTTCCCAATACCCGGGATAAGGCGTCGACTGGTACTCCAGCGAACGCATTTCATGGAGCCACTTCAGCGTCATGATTCGCTGCTTCGGAAGCTCCCGATCGGTCACCACGTGCCAAGCCACGCCTTGCGCGAGCCAGTACCGGCGTTCGAGCTCCAACTTCTCGATGATGCGAGGCTTGTCTAGTTCGTCAGCCGGCTTGACGGCGCGCGCGGTCAGGGACGCCTCTTTCGATCCCCTCATTTCCACCAGGAAGTCCGTGGTCATCACGATGTCCACCTGGGTGGTGGGATCCTTGGGGTGAGCGATCCCCATGTCCCGCGCCAACTGCCGTGTTTGCTCCCGATCCAGCGGAAACTGCTCGCGGATGTCGGTGACCTGATCCGACCAGTCCAGGAGAAAGAAAAGGCCGGTCTCCAGATCCGAAAGGAAGTGGTGTTCTCGTCCGGTTTTGAAGCTGTGGACGCGTGTCAAGCGCCCCTGCGAGGGCACGTCCTGGATCGTCAGCCATGGCCGATAAGATGCCCCGTGGCCCTGACCACGCCCTTCCCGCTCGAAGCGGGCGATCTTTTGTTCGTCGAATCCGTATTTTCGTTTGGCCACACCCCAACCCTCCGGCCGCGGTCGCCAGCCATAGGGCGACCGCGGGCCAAAGACCGACTCACCCGAAACGGAAGGGGAAGGGATAGACGCACCTCTCCCGCCACAAATCGGGACCTGTACCTCGGTGCGGGAAGGGGATTAGAATGGGAACCAGCGCGACCAACGCTTTGTTCCTTTGACGACCCCAGCCTGCAAAGCTGGGGTCAGTCATTTCTAGCCCCCGAAACATCAGCTCATAGGGGCATCCTCCTCAGCGGCTACCAACGTCGATGTGCCATCGACGAACACCGGGCTTGCCGGTGACGTAACGTTCTCGGTCAACATCGAGGTGTGAGAGGCCTTCAAGCCCAGGGCCACCGCAATGCGGTGCGCTTGCCCGCGGCGCCCTTGGCAGCGTCCGCTCAGAACGGCATACACGCTTCCTCGAGGGAATCCATGCCGGTCCGCCCATTCCGAGACCGATAATCCCTCATCGACAAAGGCTTGCCGAATATCCGACAGTCCGAGCGTGGCAGTCCCCATCACCTTGACTCCGTGTGCAACTCCCTAGACTCTCTTACGATGTCAGACAAAAATCAAGAATCCCAAACTTTTGGGCATAGACTCAGACTGGAGCGAACCCGACTCAAAATGACCCAGTCGGAGTTCGCGGTCATCGGAGGGGTCAGCAAAGCCACCCAGGCGGCCTACGAGGCGGACGCCACGCGGCCGGACGTCGGCTACCTCGCTCGCCTGGCCGAAGCGCGGATCGATCACGGGTTTCTCCTCACCGGAGTTCGGACGCGTAAAGGCGTCCAGTGGGAGCTCTTAGAGGAAATTCGCGAACTGGTCGAAGAGTGGGCCCGCGAACAGCACTCGCCCCCCAGCGAAGAACGCAAGCGCCTCTTATGCCGCAACTTCTACAACCAATTCTGCGAGAGCGGGGCGATCGATGTCGCGGAACTGGACGCCACATTTAGGATGGTTGGATGAGTGACGATGAGGGGTCACGCCGCTTATCTGAGAAAGAACGCCAGGTGATTCGCCGCGCACTGCTGCGAGAAAGCAGCGGATCGACGCGCAAGATCGTTGGCCGCATCGGGCGCGTGATTTCCTATCCACCACGCGAAGAAGGGGACGTCCGGCGCTATCGATTCGGGATGGGCATGCTCGGCCTGGCAGGCTTGGTGATCGTCACCTTCTTTATCCTGCCTAACGATGAGCGACGCTGGTTATTCATGGGCGCGGCCGGTGTCATGGCCGGCATCGGTGCCTGGCAAATTGACAAAGCCAACCGACCCGACTCGGCCAAGAAGGATGACCGCGGCGCCGGTTAAACCATTGCTGCTGGCCTCATAAGAAGTAAGTGCGCGCGTGCAGCCGCAGCGAGCCCTCCAGGCTCTGATCCAAGAATCCAATGAAGGGGGAAGCACAGCATGTCGCAGGATGCTTCAGTGCGTTTTGAGGTGATCGAGGAGCGATACTTCTCCCCGCACCACATGCTCATCAGGATGGCAGCGGCGTCGCTATTCCAAGCTCAACGTCACACTCCGATCTATCTCCGCGAAGAGCACATCCTGACTTCAATTGTCATGAGCTCCCTTGCCATCGAGGCTCTATGCAACGCGATCGGCTATCGAGTCGTTGAGGGATGGGCCGACTATGAGCAAATCTCGCCATGGGCGAAAATTAGGCTCCTGTGCTCAAACCTCGGTGTTGCTTATGACAGAGGAGCCCAGCCCTGGCAGCGACTTCAAGCACTGCTGACGTTCCGCAATCAGATCGCACACGGGAAGCCTGAGTACGTTCAAAATCGACGTGTGCTCAACACAGCACAGCTCGAAGCAGTGATGAGCTCCAACGCGATGAACCAACCCTTGTCGTCGCTGGAGTCCAAACTGACCTTGGACAATGCGCGCAGCGCGCTTGCCGTCGTACGTCAGGTCGAGGAACTACTGACTGAAAACATCCCCCACGAACTAAAGCTAGGTATTGCCGTGGA